>Ga0209131_1000401_pt1 | contig 31547 bp, 25 predicted proteins | sample GraSoi_2013_40cm_FD_185826 | JGI IMG/M metagenome (GOLD analysis project Ga0209131, IMG submission 185826) | Grasslands soil microbial communities from the Angelo Coastal Reserve, California, USA - Sample 9_17_2013_40cm (SPAdes) (version 2) | ecosystem: Environmental > Terrestrial > Soil >...
TGGCTCCGCATCGCGCCATGCCGGTCTGGATCTCATCGACGATGAGCAGGACGCCGCGCTCACGACATGCGCGCTGCACCGCGTCGTAGTATCCGGGCGGGAAGAGAACATGCCCGTTGGGCCCTTGCACGATCTCCATGACGAAGGCGGCGACCTGGCCGTATCCGCCGTCGAGGGCACTGGAAAGCGCACGTGCCGACGCTTCCCAGGCGCCGTCGCCGAGCGGGTTGCGGTAGGTGTCGGCGTTGGGCACTTGCCGGAACGTCGGCCAGCGGACGGCACCAGGCAGCCAGGAACGGTCGCTGGCGATGCCCGCCAGGCTCATGGTCGCCAGCGACATCCCGTGGTAGGCCCCGTGCAGCGACAGGACCTCGGTGCGGCCGGTCACGCGCATGGCTAGCTTGATCGCGGCCTCGATCGCGTCCCCGCCACCAGCCAAGACCGCAACCTTCGTCAGCCCTTCTGGCATCAGTCCGGCCAGCCGCGAGCAGTACGCGATGAGCGTGTCGCTCTGATGCAGGATGTTCGTCGTCGGCAGCGTGGCCATCTGGCGTGCGACGGCTTCGGCCACCTGCGGATTGGAGTGGCCGACCATCGCCGGGCCGGCCGAGCCAGACATCGTGTCCAGGTACATCCGGCCATCAGCGTCCCAGACCCGGGCGTTCAAGCCGCGCGCAAGGGTCAGACAAGGGTCCCTGCGGAGCGAATGCAGCACGAACCTGCAGTCCGCCTCCATTTCAGTCCTCCCGGATCCGGTCAGGTACGCAGCCCGCGCGCGGTCACCTTCCAGATGGCCTCGACGCGATCACCCCTGACGGCGACGATCTCGTTCGTGAGGTTGCAGCAGGTGCAGGCGTGGAACGGGTAGAACCGCAACCTCTCTCCCAGCGTGACATCGGCAGCGCTCACCGGATGCCCCATGCCGTGCTCCTCAGTCAGTCGCTCGATGATGACCCGGCCATCGGTTGAGTAGGTCATCGCAGGCGGCGCCTCTTGCGCGTTGCCCGTGCCAACGACACCACGGTCACCGGAGAAGGTCTTCGTCCCGCCGTCGATGGTCAGGCCGCTGTCGCCCCAGCGGCTGACGACCCGGCACAACGCCGTCAGGGCCAGCTGGTCCTCGGTGGCGCTGCCCTCGGCCACGTGCATGACGTCGTAAAAGACGTAGGTTCCGGCCCGGACCTCGGTGATTCCTGGTACCTCGGCAACGTACTTGCCGGTGAATGAGCCGCCGGCGTTGACCTCGCGAACAGCCACGCCCCTGGCGCGCAGCGCATCGGCGACTGCTACCAGCTGAGCGCCCTCTGTGTGGCCCTCTTCCTCGCGGCTGCGCTTGCCTTCGAAGAAGTAGGACCGGTGCGTGGTCAGCCCGTCGAATTCGACGCCGGGCAGGCTCTCGATCAGGCGGGCAAGCGCCTCGATCCTGTCGACCTCGGCGAGCGGGATCCCGCCGCGGGCCATCCCGCTGTCGACGTCGACCTGCAACTGCAGGACGACCCCCGCAGCGGCGCCGGCGTCTGAGGCCTGGCGGATCGCTTCCTCGCTGTCGCAGTTCGCCGTCATCCGCACGCCCGTTGCGGCCAGCTCGGCGATCCTGGCCCATTTCTGCGCACCGAAGATCGGGTAGGCCAGCGCGATGTCAGTGACGCCGGCGGCGGCGAATGGCTCAGCCTCGCTGATCTTCGCGCAGCAGATTCCGCGGGCGCCAGCCGCGAGCTGCAACAGCGCGATCTCAGCAACCTTGTGTGTCTTGACGTGGACGCGGAGCTTGACCCCGTGAGCATCCATCCACGACTGCCAGTCGCTGATGTTCCGTTCCATCCGGTCCAGGTCGGCCAGGATGAGAGGCGTATCCAGATCCTCGACCCGGTCGCCGATATTGACCCGAATCGAGCCTGCTTCGGCCGCGCGCACGTCTGCCATCGTCCGGCCTCCCGGTGGCCAGGTCGCGAGGGCGGTCGTCCGGCGGCGACCGCGCTCAGGCGGAAATGTATGCAGGTTCGTGAGGCTGAGTCAATGCCGGGTTCGGCCTGCGTTGCTTTCTTTGTCCTCGCCGGCGCTCGGCGCCGGGACGAGCGGACTGCGATGCCAGGCCGGGACTCGGTAAACCGTGCCAGGTCGGGGCGCCCTGGGGAGCTGGTCGCCTTCGGCCAAGCGTCGGCGGAAGCTGTGGATGGGCGTAGCGGCGGGGTCGATCCGGATCTCGACCACGGCCGGACCGTCGGAGCCGAGCGCGGCATCCAGCGTCCCGGCCAGATCGCCTGGGCGTACGACCTCGAAGGCCGTGCAGCCGAGGCTCCGGGCGGCACCGGCGAACGAGGGCCGCGTCGACGGGCTCTCAAGGTCGACGGACTGGCGCAAACCGTCGAAGTAGAGCCGCTGCCACATCGCGAGCCAGCCGAGGGAGCCATTGTTCAGCACGAGATGCGTGGAGCGGGTGCCAAGCTGCGCGTGCGTCGCAAGTTCGCCGATGGCGTAGCTGAATCCGCCGTCCCCGCTCACCGTGACAACGCGGTCGTCCGGGCGGGCGGCGCAGGCGCCGATCGCCGCCGGCACGGCGTACCCGAGCCCGCCTTGCCCGCGAGCGAACAGGAAGTCCCGGCCGCCGCGGCGAGCTGGCAGGTGCGCGGCGATCCATCCCGCCGAGAAGCTCGCGTCGCTGACGACCACGTCGCCGGCCCGCAGCCGGGCAGCGAGTTCAGCCATGACGCGCTGCGGCGCAACGGGGACGGCGTCGGACGCCTCCTCGGCCAGGCGGGCGGATGCCGCTTCGCCGACGGCCTGAGCTGCGATCTGTCGCCACGCCGCCCTGCGTTGCTCCCGGACGCTGCTGGCCAGCGCCTCAAGCGTCGCCCGCGCATCGCCGTGCAGGGCGACACTCGGCCGGAATGTCCGCCCGAGTTCCGCCGGGTCAATGTCCAGCTGAATGGTTGCCTGATGCGGCAACGGCAGCTGCCAGTTGTGGCTGGTGTTCTGTCCGACCTTGCAGCCGCACCAGAACACTGTGTCCGCCCGGCGCGCGAGCTCGAGCGACGCCGTGCTGCCCAGCGGGTTCAGCACCCCGGCCGCCAGCGGCGCGGTCTCGTCCACCGCCCCTTTCCCGGTGAAGCTGGTGACGACCACGGCGCCGGTGCGATTCGCCAGATCGGCGAGCTCGCTGGTGGCGCGCGAGGCATGGACGCCGCCGCCAGCGATGATCAGCGGCCGGGCCGCTGCGTCGAGCAGCGCCGCGGCCTCGGCGATGCTGGCCGGGTCGGCAACAGGCCTGAATGCAGGGGCGCGCGAGAACCTGTCATCGGCCAGACAGTCCGGCGCGCCAACGCCCGGGTCCCAAGATGAATCCAGGACGTCGTGCGGGACTACGACCGCGACCGGGCCGGGGCGTCCGCTGGTCGCGATCCTGAAGGCGCCGCGGATCAGATCGGGGAGGGTGGCGACGCTGGGGACGACCAGCGTCGCCTTCGTGATCGAGGTCAGGAAGCCGACCTGGCCAAATCCCTGCGAGGCCACCCCCTTGTCCCGGAGCGGCTCCCAGTCGGCCGGCAGTTCCCCGACGATCGCGATCACCGGGACCGATGCGTTCAGGCTCTCGACGAGCCCGTCGGCGAGCTTGGTCGTCCCTGGCCCGACGGTGACGTCGCAGACGCCAGGCCGGCCGGTCAGCCTGGCGAAGGCGTCTGCGGCGTAGGCCCCGGAACGCTCATCCCTGACCAGCACGTGGCGAACGTCAGGCTGGTGGGCGATGCCGTCGTACAGCGCTGCGGTCTGACCGCCGGGCTGGCCGAAGACATACGTGACGCCTGCCGCTTCGAGCAAGCCCGCAAGCAGGTCTCCAGCGTGCGGCATCAGAATTCCCTCCCGGCCGGCAGCAGCGCCCGCGCCCAGTATCTGTGCTTCGTCAGTTTCCGCTCGTATCGTGACGCACGCTCTTCATCGGGCTCGAACCGCCGGGCGATGCGCGCCTGCGCGGCCGCCTCGCCAACCGATCCGTAGACGCCAGCGCCCACCCCGGCGAGCATTGCGGCGCCGAGCGTGCCGGGCTCGCGCACCTGGGCAACGTGCACAGGCATCCCGAGAAGGTCGGCCTTGAGCTGCATCCACCATGGCGACCTGGCCCCGCCGCCCGCGACGGTGCAGATCCTGATCGGACAGCCGCCAGCCCGTAGCGCGCCAGCCGCAAGCGTGAGCTCGATCGCGATGCCTTCAAGGGCGGCCCGGACAAGATCGGCGCCGGAGGTGGCCAGGGTCAGGCCGAGCACCGATCCGGCGGTAGAACTGACCTGCGGCCACGGCCCTGGAGCCCCGGACAGGTGCGGCACCATCAGGACCGGCGACGGGTCGGGTCCCGCCGAATCGAGCGCCTGCTCGAGCTCCGCGAGCCTGATGCCGGTGACACCAAGAGCCCAGTCAAGGACGCTAGTGCCGTTCGGGCTCCTCGCCCACAACGCCTGTCCTGGAGTGCTGGGCTGGGGGGTGAGCGCGAGCCGCCGGACGGCGACCTGCCGCAATCGCGGCCGTCGCAGCGGGGCTACCGCCGATTCCCAGGTGCCGGCCGCGACCAGCACGCCGCCGTCATCGACAACTCCGGCGCCGACGGCCGCGCACGAGCCGTCCCAGCTGCCCGTCACGAACGTGCACGTGCGCGGCAGGTCAAGCTCGGCAGCCGCCTTCGGCCGGATCCGGCCAAGCGGCGTAGCCCAGCGGGCGACCTCTGGCAGTAGGCGCGGATTGATGCCCAGCGCGCTGACCCGCTCGGCCGACCAGGAGTTCGTAGCGAGGTCAAAGATGCCGAAGCCGGATGCGAGCGCGGGGTCAATGGTCGGGTAGCCCATCAGGTGCAGCGACACCTGCTCGTGCCAGCCGAGGAACCAGCGAGCCCGCGCCATCATCGCTGGCGACTGCTCATTCCACCACAGGATGCGATTGGTCGGGTCCATGTGATCCGGGACGTGGCCGCAGTCCCTGATCCATTGCACTGCCGGCCGCTCAAGCGCGGTGGCCAGTTCCGTTGCTGGCCGCCGGGCATCGGCGGTCCGCAAGCACGGGCCGAGCGGGGAGCCGTCGGCCCGCGCAGGGAAGCCCTCCCGGCCTGAGGCCGAGACCGCGAGCGCCACCGGCGGGTCACGCCTGACCCGCTCGCTGGCAGTCAGCCGCCGCACCGCCCGCACGACGCCAGCCCAGACGTCGTCGCCGCCGACCTCGGCCGCGCCGGGAGCCGGGTGCCGCGATGGCACGTCCTCAGCGGCCTGAGCGAGCAGCCCGCCGCCTGCGCGGTACGCAGCTGCTTTCACAGCGCTGGATCCGACGTCGATGCCGACCAGGCTCACCGGCGCATTGTGTCTTGACGCGCGGCCGGCTGACAAGGGCGGAAATCAGCATGCCCGCGGATGGGCATTGGTGATTGTCCGCATCGTCGTTACCCTGCTCGCAGTGATCTCGGCGGCCTGAGGGAGCAGGGGCATGACAACGAGCTTCGGGAAGACCCCTCGGCTGGCCAGCCTGTTCGATCCAGATACCGGCACGCCTGAGCTCCCATCGCCTGCGCTCATTGTCGACCTGGGTCGCTTTGAGGCGAATGTGGCCGCCGCCGAGGACTGGTTCAGCGGAACCGGCAAGAAGATCCGGCCGCACGTCAAGACCCATCGCACCCCCGCGCTGGCACTCCGGCAGCTGACGTCAGCCGCCGCGGGGCTGACCTGCGCGACGGTCGGCGAGGCCGAGGCCATGGTGCAGGCGGGAGCCAGCGACATCCTGATCGCCAATGAGGTTGTCGACAGCGGGAAGCTCGGGCGCATCGCGGCGCTGGCTCATCGTGCGCAGGTGTGCGTGGCGGCCGATTCGCCCGATGCGGTGACCGCGCTCGCCGAGGCAGCATGCGCGGCCCACTCGACGGTCGCCGTGCTGGTCGACGTGGACGTCGGCCTTGGCCGGTGCGGGGTGGCCGGACCGGCGGCGGCAACCGCGCTCGGCGCGATGGTCCAGCGGTCTGCCGGGTTGCGGCTCGCCGGCCTGATGGGTTACGAGGGCAGGAGACGGCTGAGCGATCCGGACCGGGCCGCCGTGATCGAGCGCGCATACGCCACGCTTGCCGAGGTTAAGCGGTCGTTCGACCGGGCGGGCCTGCCCGTCGGCACCGTCTCAGCCGCCGGGACATCCACCCTGCGCGAAGCGCTGGCCGATCCGTTCGTCACCGAGATCCAGGCTGCCGTTCGAGCCTGCGCTCTGGATTGTCGCGACCGTGATCAGCCGCGCGCCTGACCGCGCAGTGCTCGACGTCGGACGCAAGTCCGTCGCGAGCGACTACGGCCCGCCTCGACCGCTGGCCTACGGGGCTGAGGTTGTGGCATTCAACGAGGAGCACACCACGTTGCGGTTCGACCCTGCCGCAGGGCCGGTTCCGGCGCTCGGCCAGCGTGTCGTCCTGCGGCCTGAGCACGTGCGGCTGACCTTCAACCTGCACGATTTCGTATGGCTCGTCTACCCGGACGGATCGCTGGAGAAGGCGCAGGTCTCGGCGCGCGGCCGCTCGTGGTGAGGGATGTAGCTAAGCACCGAACGGCGTCATGTCGCAGCTGCTCGCGTCGAGCAACTGGCAGCAGGACAGGCACCATGGCCGCCGCACGACCCTGGCGTCCTTGCGGCTGACCCAGAACCCGGCTGGGTTCTCGCGGCAGCGGATGCAGAGCTGCACGGTCCGCGGCGACAGGCCGCGCGGGAGACTGGTTCGCGTCCGTCGCGGCTGCGCTTGCGGCCGCGGGCCCGCGCGCCTGGACAGGTCGGCCAGACCACGGCTGATGCGCTGCATTCGGCTGATAACGACCTCCCGCGCGATGGGTTTGACAGGCTGTGCTGCCATCTCGTGCCCATCGGCAGGCCGGGCCATGCCCACGGCCGTCCCAAATCACCGCCTGGATCCGCGGCTACCCGGCGCGGTCATGCACGAGCCGGCCGCCAGCGAACGTCATGTCGATGTTCGTCAGGGCGATCTCGTCAGGCGGGTGCGCGAACAGATTCCGGTCCAGCACCACGAAGTCCGCGGCCTTGCCGACCTCGATCGAACCGCTGACGTCGTCCGCGTGGTTGACGTACGCCGAGCCGATAGTGAACGCGGCGATCGCGTCGTGCAGGCCGATCCGCTCCCTGGGCAGGAACACGTTTCCCGCGCCAGGCCCGGCGTATGGGTAGCCCGGCGGCACCGTCCGGTTCACAGCGGTGTGCAGCTCCCACAGCGGATTCGGGCTCGACACGGGCCAGTCGCTGCCGAAGCACAGCTGCGCTCCTGATCGCAGCAGGCTGCCGAACGGGTACTGCCACGACGACCGCTCAGGGCCGAGGAATGGCAGCGTGAGCTCGGTCATCTGCGGCTCCTCGCATGCCCATAGCGGCTGGCAGTTCGCCAGCACTCCAAGCGCGCGGAAGCGCGGGAGGTCCTGCGGATGCACGACCTGAATGTGCGAGATGTGGTGCCGCCCGTGTCCCGGGCCGTTCGCCGCCCGCGCTGCCGCCACGGCGTCCAGCGCCTCCCTGACAGCCCGGTCGCCAATGGCGTGGAAATGGACCTGGAATCCGCGCGCATCGATCGCCGTGACGGCTTCCTTCAGCTCGCCTGCGACAAAGAAGCTCGAGCCGGAACCATTCGTTTCGTGCCCGTGCCGATCGAGATACGGACGAAGCATCGAGGCGGTGAAGTTCTCGCACACCCCGTCTTGCATGATCTTGATGCTGGTGGCATGGAACCGTCCGGCGCCGCCGGTCCGCTCCCGCCGCTCGACGAGCCCGTCGAGTTGCCCGATCCCCAGGCCGCGCTGCCACCACAGCGCTCCGACTACCCGGGCGGTGAGCAGCCCGCGCCGGTCGGCGTCTAGATAGGCTTCGAAGCAGTCGGGGACGACCGCGTAGTCCCCGACAATCGCCTCCTGCCAGCCGGTGATGCCGAGCGCGTGCAGGTACCGCTGCGCTTCGGCGATGCCGGCGACCTGCTCATCGATATCAGGCCGGGGAATCACCCGCTCCACCAGGCCCATCGCTCCCTCCTGCAGGGTGCCCGATGGCGTCCCGTCTCTCTCGCGCTCGATCCGCCCGTCGGCCGGGTCCAGTGTCGTCGCGCTAACCCCGGCCAGCTCCAGGGCCAATGAATTGACCCACGCGGCGTGGTGATCCCGGTTCGACAGGAATACGGGCCTGTCCGCCACGACCCGATCCAGGTCGCGGCGGGAAGGGATGCCGCCGGGGAACACATCTATCGACCAGCCGCCGCCGGTTATCCATCCGGATGGCTCAGCCTGCGCGTACCGCCGCACGATGGCGAGGTAGTCCGCGAGGCCATGCGCCTCGGACAGGTCACAGCGGAGCCGCTCAAGCCCCGCGGCGGAGGCATGTACGTGCGCGTCGATAAACCCGGGCAGCATCATCCGGCCCGCCAGGTCAACGACGTGCGTGCCGGAGCCGGTCAGCTCCTCGATCTGCGCATCGGTGCCGACGGCGACGATCGTCCCGGCCCGAACCGCGAGCGCGTGCGCCCACGACCGCGCCGCGTCGACGGTGTAGATCCTGCCGCCGCGCAGCACAAGCTCCGCGTCCTGCCCGTTCATCCGCGCCCGTCCTCCTTGTCAGTCGCTCGCAGGGCCGGGTCCCTGCGAGCCGGGTCACCGTAGCCGCCGCCCCCGCTGGTCTCGATCCTGATGATCGATCCTGGCTGAAGGACCAGCGATGCCTTCGAGCCGATCGGGACCGGACGCCCGTCCTGGTCGAACACCGTGATCTTGGAAGGACTGCCGTCGGTGCCGCCGAGTGCCCCGTGCGGCGCGAACCGCGGGTCGGTCTGCTCGGAGTACAGGGTCACCATCGATTCCCGGCCGAGCACCTGGTAGTCGCGGCGCAGCCCGAGGCCGCCACGGTACTCTCCGTTGCCCTGCGAGCCGGCGATCAGCTCGGTGCGCAGGATCCGGACGCTGTAGCTCGACTCGGCGACCTCAACCGGCATCAGGCCGACGTTCGCCATGTACGTGTCCACTCCGTCCAGGCCGTCGCCGCCCCGATGCGCGCCGGTCCCGCCGCCGGCGACCTCGGCCATCACGCTCGGCCCCCCGGTGCGCGGCGACACGCTTTCCAGATTCATGCCGAAGAACGCGACCGTGCTGCTCGCGACGGCCCGGTCCGGCCAGATCTGCGACGCCGCCCTGATCAGCGTGTCCGCCAGCCGCTGGCAGGTGTTGTGCCGCACCGACACGGCGCCGGGCGGCTCGGGGTTCAGCACGGTGCCGCGGGGGCAGATGATCTCGACCGTCCGGAGGATGCCGTCATTGGTGGCCATGGCCGGGTCGGTCATCGCCCGGACCGCGTAGACGACACTGGCCCGAGTGCTGGCCCACGGCACGTTCATCGCGCCGCGGACCTGCGCCGCGGACCCGCTCAGGTCGGTGACCAGCGTGTCGCCGCGCTTGGCCAGGCGGACGTGGATCCTCGTTGGCGGCCCCCCGACGCCGTCGTCGTCCAGGAACCCCTCGGCCTCGGCCTCGCCATCCGGCAGGTCGGCCAGCTCCAGCCGGACGGCGCGCTCGACCGAGTCCAACATCATGTCGAAGACCTGGCATACGACAGCGGGTCCGTACCGCTCAGCGAGTTCGGTGACGCGACGCTCGCCCACAAGACACGCCGCCCGCTGCGCCCGCAGGTCAGACATCGTGGACACCGGGTCACGCACCGCGGCTCCGACGAACGCGAAGACGTCGGGGTTCTCCTCGCCAGCCCGGTACAACCGCACCGGCGGCAGCAACAGGCCCTCGGCGTACACCTCGCGGAGGTCAGGGCCTTCCGTGCCGGGGCGGACGCCGCCGACGTCGATGTGATGCGCCGTGGTGCCGGCCCAGGCGACCAGCGTTCGGCCGATGAAGATCGGCATGATCACATTCAGGTCGGGCGTGTGCATCGCGCCAAGATACGGGTGGTTGGCCAGATACGCGTCCCCCGGCGCGATCGCATCGCCCCAGCGGTCGATGATCGACTTCACCACCAGGGACATCGCGCCGAGCTGTGCGGGTATGAAGTCGGCCTGGGCGACCAGGTCACCGTCCGCGCGGAAAACAGCGCAGCTGAAGTCGTCCATCTCGCGGATGATCGGGCTGTAGCTTGAGTGCTTCAGCACGCCGCCCATCTCGACCGCCGCTGACTGCAGCGCGGCGCTGGCCAGCTCGAACGTGATCGGGTCGACTATGGCCGGCTGGGAGCGCGAGCCGCTCACCTGCTCTCCTCCAGCCACATGCTGCCGAGGTCGTCGACTCGGGCACGCTGACCAGGCAGCACGACGGTGGTGCTGTCCAGCTGATGTACGATCGCAGGCCCCGGTACCGCCTGGCCGGCCTCGATCAGGTCCCGCTGATAGACAGGCAGCTGCCGGGCAGACCCAGTTCCAGGTAGCCTCGCGCTGACTCGCGCGATCTTGGCAGCTGCGGAGGCAGGTGCCGCCGCCCGCGCCGGCTGCTTGCCGGGCCCCGCGGCTGCACCGCGCGGCCCGGCGGCGGATCTATCAAGCGGCAGTGCCCCGAACGCCGACAGCCGCACGTTCACGACTTCCACCTCCTGGTCAGGGTTGGCGTGCCGATAGGTGCGCAGGTGCAGTTCCCTGAACCGTGCGGGCAGCGCTGCGACGCCGCGCCGGCCGAGGGACGGCAGCGGCACGTTGAGTTCGTAGCCCTGGCCGACGAACCGGCAGTCGGCGCTGGCCGCGAGCCGGATAGCACCGGCAGCGACACCGTCGCGGCGCAGCTGCGCGGTCAGCGCCCTGCCCGCTGCGGCGTACCAGGCCGCCAGTTCGGCGGCTAGCTCAGGCCGCAGCACCCGCAGCACCGTGCGGGAGTCGTCCACCCGGATGTCAGTCGAGGTAAGCCCGGATGCGGCGAACAACCCGGGGAATCGCGGCACGAGGACCGAGCGGAAATTCATCTCGCGCAGCAGCGGTCCGGCGTGCAGCGGACCGGCACCGCCGAACGCGACGAGCGTGTACTCCCGCGGGTCGATTCCGCGCTGCACGGAGACCTTGCGCAGCGCTGCGGTCATCTGGGCGACCGCGAGCCGGATGATGCCGTCCGCGGTGTCCAGCACGGGCAGGCCAAGCCGCTCAGCGACCGGTTCGAGGACCGCGCGTGCCGCGCCAGTGTCCAGTCGGAGCTGGCCGGCCAGCGGCAGCGAGGCAGGCAGCGTGCCGGCGACCACGTGCGCGTCGGTGAGCGTGGCCCGGTCACCGCCGCTGCCGTATGCGGCCGGGCCGGGCGCGGCGCCGGCGCTCTCCGGACCGACCCTGAGCCGCCCGGCCCGGTCAACCTGCGCGATGCTTCCGCCGCCGGCGCCGACCGTGACGATATCGACCGCGGGGGCCAGGATCGGGCTCCCACCGATCTCCTGCCGGGCCGTGACCGGCGGTATGCCGTCGGGTATCAGGCAGACGTCCAGCGACGTTCCGCCCATGTCGAGCGAGATCAGCTGGCCGATTCCGTATTTGGCGCCCAGCGCGACCGTGCCTGCGACGCCTGCGGCCGGGCCGGATAGCACGAGGCGGTGCGCCTGGTGAGCTGCCCGGTCAGCGGGCAGGCAGCCGCCGTTGGATTGCATGATCTGCAGCGGCGGTGAAATGCCCAGCGAGCCGATCCTGGACCGAAGCTTCAGCAAGTAGTTACCGACGACCGGCCGCAGCCCAGCGTTGATCACGGCGGTTGACGTCCGCGGGTACTCCCGGAACTCCCGGGCCACGTCGGCCGACAAGGTGACCGGCACATCGGGTAGCTTCTTCGCGATCGCCTCGCCGAGCAGCCGTTCGTGGTTGTCATCGAGGTAGCTGAACAGCAGGCAGACCGCGACGGCCTCGGGGTTGGCGACCTCGACCGCCGCCGCGACCCGCTCGATTTCCCCTGGACCCAGCGCCGTGACGACCTGCCCGAGGCCGGAGAGCCGCTCGGCGACCTCGATCCGGTCCCGGCGCCTGACCAGCTGCCGGGGTCTGGGCTGGGTTAGGTCATAGACCGCCGGCCGTGAGCCTTCCCGGTATCCGAGGATGTCCCTGAAGCCCTGCGTGGTGGCCAGGACGACTCTGGCAGTCTGGCCCGTCAGCAGCGCATTCGTCGCGGCCGTGGTGCCGTGGAAGATCATCAGAACCGACTCAGGCAGCACGCCCGCGTCGGCCAGCGCGGCCAGCGCCTGCACGAACGCCAGTCCAGGATCGCCCGGGGTGGACGGCACCTTCGCCACCAGGACGTTGCCATCGACGCTGGTCGCGATCGCGTCGGTGAACGTGCCGCCGATGTCGATGCCGACAACCCAGCGAGAATCAGCCGCGCCAGAATCAGCCGCGCCAGAATCAGCCACCGGAGCCGTCCGCCGCCAGGTCCCTGACCAGCGGCGCCACCTCGGCGGCAAAGACCTCCAGAGCCCGCCGCTGCACGTCCCACTCGAGCCCAGGGAAATAGAGCCCGGCGACAAATTCCAGATCGCCGCCCGCCGCCCGCCGGTATTCATCAATCGCGCCGGCCACCTGCGCCGGCGTCCCGAGGATGATGGACTCGCGCAGCGCGTCGGCTTCGGCGCGCGTCATCGGCGGCGGCAGCCTCGGCTCGTCGCTCTGGCGCCGCGCGTTCTCCATGTCCTCGTACTTCCAGGCCATGTACCTGCGGCCGTCCCTGATCAGCTCCCAGGCGTCCGGACCGTCCCAGGCAAAGACCGGCAGGTGCACGCTGATCGTGAAGTCCCCGGTCCGCCCGGCTGACTCGAACCCCTGCCGGGCGATCGCGACCTGCTCGGCCAGCATTGCGGGGCTGACCTCAGTCGCCATGAATCCGTCCGCGATCCTCCCAGCCCGGCGGACAGCCGGCTCGCTCGCCGCGCCGATCCACAGCGGCGGCCCGCCGGGCTGCGCAGGCAGCGGCCGGACCGCGACGGCCGGCCCGTCCTGCAGCGGCCCGCCTGGGGCCAGCTCGCCGCGCCAGGCACGGCGCATCGTGTCCATGCTCGCGACCAGCCTGGGCACCCGCTCGGACAGCGGCACGCCGAAACCCTCGAACTCCTCCTCCCGCCAGCCGAGCCCGAGACCGAGGATCAGCCGGCCACCGGAGATCAGGTCGGTGACGGCGGCGTCCTCGGCCAGCCGCAGCGGGTCGTGCAGCGGCGCGAGCACGACGCCGGTCCCGATCCGCACCTGCTCTGTGCGCGCGGCGATCGCGGCGCAGAGCGGCAGCATCGCGGGCAGGTAGCCGTCGTCGACGAAGTGGTGCTCGGAGACCCAGACCGACTCGAGGCCGAGCCGCTCGGCCTGCACGGCCAGGTCAAGCGCCTGGCCGTACAACTCGACGTCGCTGCGGTCGTCGCCGGGATAGCGCTGGCAGGTGATGAAGCCAAAGCCGAGCGAGATGCTCATGCCGCAGCCTCCTTACCTGCGGACGCGGCCTGCGCCACCAGCGACGGTTTGGTCAGGAAATCGGCGTAGTCAAGCTCGCGATACGGGACTGAGCACGGGTTGCCGTCGGTAACCCACATCCGTCGCGCTTCCAGGTCCATCAGCACTGAGGTCGCGGTCATGCCCTGGTCATGCCGCGGCACCCTCGGGTCGGGATGGCAGCACACGCCGGACGGGTAGTTCGCGTGGTCGGACAGCAGCGCCCGGAACGTGGCCAGCGAAGGGTCAGCTGCCGCCTGCACTCCAGCGCGCAGGCGCTGCAGCCGGACCGGGCTATCCGGCATAGCCCATACTGAGACGTCCCTTCCGGCGAACCGCTCAGCCAGGAAATGGTTGGTATGCAACACAACGCCGTCGTCTCCCGGATAGAGCAGGTACACCCGGGAGAAGTCGCCGGGGGAGGCCTCGATGTCGAGCGCTATACCGTCCCGGTGCGCGAGCAGGTAGTTGGCCGAGGAGGACCGGAATCCAGCCTGAAGGGCGGTGATCGCGTCCGAGACGTTCTCGCAGTCCATGATCGCGCGGAGCAGGACGTGATACGGCAGCCCGGGTTCCCCCGTGTCGTCGGAGGTGACAAGCGCGTTAGTAACCAGGCCCAGACCAGAGGAGTTCATCCCGGTCTTGGCGAGCAGGCCGGCCTCGACCACGGTGACGAAATCGGGCGCGTCGTCCTGGCGGGACTCGAGTACGACCACCGTCTCCGCGGTGTGCGGGAGCCAGTCCCAGTTCTGCCCGAGCAGCGTCGGGCCCGGGCGGGCGGGGGCCGGGGCCACGGCGAACGCGCTGCACTCTGGTGGTCCTGTGCGGGCCGGGCCGGCGCCGGCGGCGGCTTGCCGTGCCTTGGCGGCGAACATAACCTCTGTGCGCACGTTGATCGCGAGCACGTCCGCGAAGTCGAGCCCGGCGCCGTCGGCGATGCCGCGCATCTCAGCCAGGTACTGCGGTCTGTACGCCGCGATCGGCGCCTCGAACCTGGCCGCCTCGGCGAGGACGGTCGGCCAGTCCCATCCGGCCAGCTCGGCGAACACCGCGCGGTAGGCGCTGACCGAGCGGCGCACCCGTTTCCTTGCCTGCTCGCCGTATTGCCTGCCACGCTGGCTTGCCGAGCCTGCCACGCGCACATGCGGGTACTCACCCATCGCCATTCCCTTCAGATCGCAGTACTGCCGCCGTCCACCGGGACGGCGACGCCGGTGAGGTAGGAAGCGTCCGGAGACGCCAGGAACACGATCACGGCCGCGACCTCGTCCGCGGTGCCGAGGCGGCGCAGCGGCACCCCCGCCTCCAGGTACGCCTGGCCGGCTACCGGGTCGTCCATCAGCCGCAGCATCGGCGTGTCGATCACGCCAGGGCAGACGGCATTGGCCCGGATGCCATACTGTGCCCATTCGACGGCCATCTGCCTGGTCAGGGCCAGCACGCCGGCCTTGCTTGCGTTGTAATGCGCGGCGGGCTCGGCGGCATCGGCGACGAGCGCGGCGGTCGAGCCGATGTTCACGATCGCGCCGGACAGGCTGGCCTCGGCGAGCCCGGCAGCCACCGCCCGGCCGACCAGGAACGGCCCGAGCAGGTTGATGGCCATCGTCTCGTCCCACTCGTCTTGGGTGAGGTCGAGCAGCGGCCGGATCCGGTAGACGCCGGCCGCGTTAACCAGCACATCCGCTGGTCCGCCAAGCAGCTCAGCGGCCCGGAGGACAGTACTCGTGACCTGCTCACGGCTGGTGACGTCCGCGGTGAGGCAGCTGATCGGAGGCTCAATGAGTGGCCAGCGACGGTCCACGCCGATTACGGCGGCTCCTTCGGACCGCAGGCGCCGCGCCGTGGCGAGCCCGATTCCTGAGCCAGCCCCGGTCACCAGCGCTCGCCGTCCGGCCATCCGGCCGTCCCGCGCCGCGCCCTCAGCTGAGCCAGACACCGCCGTTGACCCCGATCGTCTGCCCGGTGACGTAGCGGGCGTCGCCGGAAAGCAGCCATGTGACCGCACCGGCGATGTCCGCGCCGGTGCCGTGCCGGCGCAGTGGCACGCTGGCGACGACAAGCTCCATCTGATGCTCAAGCGTCGTGCCTGAGGCGGCGGCGCGCGAGCGCAGCTCGTCCCAGTGCATCTCGGTCGCCATGTTGCCAGGCGCGATCGTGTTCACCCGGATGCGGTGCGGCGCGAGCTCCAGGGCCAGCGAATGGGTGAGCAGCGCGACTGCCCCCTTTGACGCGCAGTAGCCGGCCCCGCCAGCCACCCCCTGCTGGCCGAATATCGATCCGACGTTCACGATCGCGCCGCCGGACTGCTGCCCGATCATGAGCCTGGCCGCTGCCCGCGAGCCGAGGAACGCCGAACCGAGGTTGACCTGGAGCACCTGCCAGAAGTCGGCGAATGCCGTGTCGACCACGCGGGTGTCAGGGCCGCCGATCCCGGCGTTGTTGACGAGCGCATCGATCCCGCCGAGGGCGCTGGCTGCCTGGGCGATCGCGGCCTCGCAGGCGGCCTCGTCGGCGACGTCCGCGACGATCCCGCTCACGTGGCCCGCCGTCTGCGCTGATGCGATCCGCTCCGCGGTCGCGGTCACGTCAGGGCTGATGTCGATGAGCGCAACGCTCGCTCCATCCGAGGCCAGCCGGGCCGCTATCGCCTCGCCTAGCCCGCGCGCGGCACCGGTCACAACCGCCTTCATGCGCGGCTCGCGATCTGCGCTGTGGTCGTGACCCAGACGTCGGAATGGCCGGTCACGAACGACAGGAACTGATCTAGGAACGTCAGCCGGGAGGGTCGCCCGATAATCTGCGGGTGCATGGTGAATACGCACGCGCCGCCTAGTTCCCTGATGCCGAGGAATTCCTCTGCCCACAGCGTCCTGACATGCCCGGTGGTCGAGATGGTCTTGGTCCAACTCGCGCCATCGAACCAGAAATGCGGCGCGTCGTCGAGAATCCAGGAAATCGGCACTTCGACCAGCGGCGGGTCTTGGATCCGGTACGGGCGGATGTCGTCCATCAGATTGGAAGAGTAGGCGATGCCGTGCTCGTGCAGCAGGCCAAGCGTGTGCGGGCTCAGGTCCCACGACGGCGACCGGTAGCCGGTCACCGCCGCCCCGAAGCTGCGCAGGATCTCAAGCCCGCGGACGAGCTCGGCCTCTTCCTGCTCGCGGGTGAGCTTCTGCGGCGACGTATGCGTGTAGCCGTGATGGGCGATCTCATGCCCGGCGGCGACGATCTCGGCAACGCGGCCCGGATGCCGCTCTGCGACGCGGCCTGGAATGTAGAACGTGGCCTGCACCTGGTGCCTCGCCAGCAGGTCCAGGATCAGCGGGACGGCGACCTTGGCCCCGTAGGTGCCCTGGGACAGAACCCCTGGACGGTTGGCGTTCTCCGGGTCCTCGCCGATCCATACCTCCTCGGCATCGAAGTCGAAGGTGAAGGATGCGGCGCAGCGGGCGCCGTCAGGCCACATGCTGATCGGGACTCCCCTCAGTCTCACCGGCCGCATCAGCGGCCTCGGTTTCGGTCTGCTCGCCTTCAGCGGCCCACGCGGCGATCCGTCGCCAGTACCGGCCGATCATCCCGGCCAGCCCGTCCGGCACGAAGATCACGACGACGAGCAGGAAGATTCCGAGAATCGTGAACTCCGCTCCGGGATGGGTGACCAGCAAGGTCGCGACGAGCTGCACGAGGATGGTGCCGAGAATGGGCCCGGTCGCGGTGCCGAGACCGCCGATCACCAGCATGGTCACGTAGACGCTCATCGGCGTCAGGCCCATCACCGACGGCGAGATGCTCTGGTCGTAGCTGACGTACAGCCCGCCGGCGACGCCGGCCAGGAATCCGGAGATCGCGAAGGCGCCGATCCTGTACCGCAGCGGGTCGACGCCGCGCGCGGCCGCGTAGGCAGGAGCATCCCTGATACCACGCAGCGCGATCCCCAGCCGGGAATGCCCGATCGCGGCGAGCAGCACAGTCGAGATGACGACGACCGCCAGCGCTGTCCAGTAATACGCCTTGGCCGAGGCGGCCAGGCTGAGCGCGGAATACAGTCCAGGAACGATTGGCAGCCCGAACGAGCCTCCGGTCAGCCCGGACCCGTCGTTCAGTATCACGTACTGGATCACCTCGGCGAACGCGAAGGTGAGCAGCGAGGTGTAGATGCCGTACAGCCGCAGCGTGGGGAATGCCAGCAAGATGGCCGCGACCATCGCGACCAGGCCGCCGGCCAGCAGTGCCAGCCACGGGGATAGCGAGGAGTGCAGCATGATGATGCCCGCGCCGTAGCCGCCGAGCGCGTAGAGCGCGAGCTGGCCGAAGTTCCAGACGCCGGCCACGCCAAGGACGAAGTTCCAGCTAATGTTGAGCACGAGCAGGATGAGCGTGGTGATCATCACGCCGAGCGCGTACTGATTGGTCATGACCAGCGGCATGGCGGCGGCCAGCAGCACCGCGAGTCCGGCCAGGGCCCACCGGCCCGATGTCATCGCCGGGAACGCGGACCGGGTGAGAGGCTGGCGATCGCTCACAGCCGGGCCTCCGATGGCTTGCCGAGCAGGCCGTATGGCCTGATGATCAGCACGAGCAGGATTACGCCGTACAGGATCGGCAGCGACCAGGTGGTGCCGACGATCACCTCGGCAGCCGACTGGATCAGGCCGATGGCGTAGGCCGCATAGACCGTCCCCGGCAGGCTGCCGAGTCCGCCGAAGATTACGACGATCAGCGCCTCGAGCAGCGGCAGGTCGCCGGCCTGCGGGTAGGCGAAATACAGCCCGCCGAGGAAGACGCCCGCGACGCCGGCCAGGGCGGAAGCCAGCCCCATCGTGAGCGGGTACAGCTTGCCGACCGGCACGCCCATCAGCCGGGCCGCGTCCAGGTCCTGGGCGACGGCCCGGATCGCCATGCCCCAACGGGTCCTGGCCAGGAAGACGCCAAGCGCGGCCATCATCGCGATCGACACGAGAGCCATCGTGAGTGACTGGTAGGGCAGGTCCACGCCGTGGTAGATGCTGATGCCGCCGGAGATAACGGGGGTGACATTGCGCTGGAACGGGCCGAACAATTCCAGCGCGACATTGGTCAGCACCATGGCCACCGCGAAGGTGGTAATGAACGTGACCATCTCGAAGTCAATAGCGCTGCGCCGCCTCATCAGCGGCTGCACCGAGACGAGTTGCGTCAGCGCGCCGAGGATGAAGGTCGCGATGAACGCGGCGATGATGGCTAGCGCGGGGTTCCAGCCGGCGACCACCAGGATGCCCCAGGCAATGAAGCTGCCAACCATCACCATCGAGCCCTGGGACATGTCCAGGATCCGCAGCGTGCCGTAGATCAGCGTCATGCCGATCGCGACGAGGCCGTAGATCGAGCCGAGAATGATGGTGCTGACGGCGATGCCGACGATGTCCGTCATAGCCATGGCGTTACAGGCTTCCGAGGTAGGTCTGCACGATGGCCGGATCGGCGGATAGCTCGGCGTAGGGCCCGCTCGCGATGATCGTGCCCGTCTCCACCACGTGCACGGCATCGGCCACGGCACCAACGTGGGTGAAGTTCTCCTCGACCAGGACGATCGTCGCGCCCGATTCCTTGAGGCGGCCGATCGCCTCATAGACGGCGTCGATTGCGACCGGCGCCAGCCCGAGCGACGGCTCGTCGATCAGGGTGATCCGCGACGGCCGCATGAGGGCCCGGCCAAGGGCGACGAGTCGGCGCTCGCCGCCAGAGAGCGTCCGCGCCCGCTGGCTCGCCCTCTCCGCGACTACCGGAAACTGCTCATAGACCCGGGCGACCGCGGCGCGCCGGTCCCGCCAGGACGCGGCCGGGAACGCCCCCATCATCAGGTTCTCCTCGACCGTCATCTCAGCGAATAGCCCGTCGCCCTGCGGCACGTGCACGAGCCCGAGCGCCGAGATCTGCTCGGCCGGCCGGCCTGTCACGTCCTGCCCGTCCAGCAGGACCCGACCCGCTGATGGCGTGATCAGCCCGCTGATCGCGCGCAGCAGGGTTGTCTTGCCGTGCCCGTTAGGGCCGATCAGCACCGCGGCTTCGCCGGCCTGCACGGTGAGGGCCAGGCCGGCGATGACCGTTGTGTCGAGGTAGCCGGCACTGAGCCCGGCGACCTCGAGCATCGGACCGCTCATGACGGTCCCCGGTGCTTGGCCCCGAGGTAGACCTCGATCACCTTCTCGTCCGCGAGCATCTGAGCCGGGGTGCCCTCGAAGAAGACCGCGCCATGGTGCATGACCATGACCCGGTCGGCGATGGTGGTCAGCGCGCGCATCACATGTTCGATACAGACAATCGCCAGGCCACGCTGACGGATGCTGCCGATCAGGTCGATCGTCCGGCCGATTTCAGCGGGGCTGAGACCGCCGAACGGCTCGTCGAGCAGAAGCGCGAATGCGCCGGTAGCCAGCGCCGTGCCGAGCATCAGGCTCTTGCGGTCAAAGATGCCGAGCAGGTCAGACTGCAGCTGTGCCTTGCCGGCCAGCCCGACCAGGTCCAGGTACTCAGCGGAGATCTCGCGGGCGCTGCGGCCAGCGCCTCGCCGGCGGCCGGCCCTTGGCTGGCCAAATGCCGCCGCCAGCAGCATGTTCTCCGCGACAGTGAGCGAGCGGGCCACGGTCGGCTGCTGGAATGTCCGGGCCAGGCCGAGCCTGGCCCGGACGTGCACCGGTTCGCTGGTGATCGCCTTCCCGCCGAGCAGGACCTCGCCGGCGGTTGCCCGGGTGTGCCCGGTGATCACGTCGAACAGCGTGGTCTTGCCGGCCCCGTTAGGCCCGGCGATGCCCAGCACTTCGCCGGGCGCCACCTCGAACGACACGTCAGCGACCGCGCGCAGGCCGCCGTAGTCCTTCCTGACTTCGCGAGCCTGCAGGACCGGCCGCCCGATTACTTCTTCAGCCACGCTACTTCTTCAGCCACGCTACTTCTTCAACCACGGCGGTCGCTGATAGCTGCCGGTGGTGTACGGGTCGGGCGAGACTAGCACCTGCTTCCCGTTCTGGATCTGGAAGGTCAGGTGCGGCATGCCCAGGCTCGGGTCCTTGGTGTAATCGGGGTACGGGTAGCAGGTCAGGTAGTCATCAGGAAAGCGATAGGTACCGCAGACACCGCGGTAGGTCATGCCCTTAATGATCTTGTTCACGGCAGCGAAGTTATACGGGTCGCCGACCACCTCGACGGCCTGGGCCCACAGTTTCACCAGGTCGTACTGGTCTCCCGCGTTGCTGAATCCGGGCTGAGCATTGAATTTCGCCTGGAATGCCTGCTGGAATGGCGACGCAACCGGGTCGTTCTGCAGGATTCCGACCACGGTCGACCACAGCACGCCGTCGGCCGCGCTGCCGGCCAGCTGCAGGTACTGCGGGATCGACGGGGCGTATTGCTGGTAGACCAGCGACTGGGTCGGTGACTGCCGGAACTGCTTGATGAACGACGCCTCGTCGCCAGCCGCGTAGTCGCTGAAGAAGACGATGCCCGGCGGGTTGCTCCTGATCTTCACCAGCGTCGCTGTCCAGTCCGCCTGCGGCACGGTGAACTGGCTGAACAGCGTGGTCTTCCAGCCGACCTTCTGCATCCCTGACTGGAACGCCTTGGCGATGTTCAGGCTGTACGGGTCGTTGCTGCTGACGATGGCCATTGTCTTTGACGACGGCACCCACTGCTTCGTCGCGATGAGGTTCTTCAGCAGTACGACGAATCCCGGGCCGTACCAGGTCTCCGACGGGTCTCCCTGGAAGATGTTGGTGATCCCGCGCTGCTTGACGAAGTCGACGTTGCCGTGCCAGGTGTTGACGTGAAAGGTCGGGATGCCGGCCTGCGCCACGATCGGGAACTCGACGGAGCTGTACGTGCAGAACCCGCTGAAGATCGCGGCCACCTTCTGCGAGACGAATTTCTGCCAGACGTTCTTCATCACGTCAGGCTGCTGTGCCTGGGTGTCGAGCTTGGAGATGAGCAGCTGACGCCCAAGCACGCCGCCGTTCGCGTTGATTTCCGAGACGGCGAGCTGCTGTCCGCGCAGCTGCATGATGCCGTCGCCGGCATAGGCACCGGTCAGCGGGCTGCCTGAACCGACGACGATCGGGCCCTTGCTGCCGCCCGACTGATAACCGCTGCCCGAGGACGACGAGGACCTGCCGCCGAAGTAGCCCCCCGCGCCCCCCACGATCAGGCCGCCTGCTCCGGCGGCACCGAGACCACGCAGGAAGTCCTTCCTGCTCACGCCAGTGCTATTCGCTGCCACGCCGGTGAACCTCCTGTTTGCACGCGCAATACGGCCCCTTGTTGAACGACACTCTCGCTCGGGACTACAGTCAGCACAATCCGTAAGTTGACGGATATCGGGGGCAAGCTACCAGCAAGGGCAAGCAGGTGCCGCAATCGGATGCCGGGGAGGTGACAGGCTGGCCGTGACGCGGGCCGGGAGTCGGCATGACGCGCCGGGCGCGCTGCCCGGTCAGACAGCGGCGCCCGCCAGGGGCGGACCTGCCGCGTTCCCGCCCGACGCACGCCTACAGGCCTACGTGCGCGCTTTCCCCGGCTGCGGCGCTGACGTGGCCAGCTTCCACTGGCGGGCGGATGCGGGAAGCTGGTTCCGGGTCAAGCTGGAGGCGGATGCGGCCGGCCGGGTCCGGTTCGCTGCCGAGCCGGTCGCGCTTCCGCACCGGCTGACCGCGCGCGAGCTTGACGTGCTCACGCTGCTGGCGATCGGCCTCAGCAACACCGACATCGGCACCGTCCTTTTCGCCAGCCCGCGCACCGTCTCGACCCACGTCGAGCACATACTTGCCAAGCTCGGCCAGGCCAGCCGTACCGCGGCTGCTGTGATGGCGGTAGAACGCGGCTACCTGCGGCTGCCGCTGCCCGGGCGGGGACCGGTGCTGGGCAGCTTGACGATCTGCCAGCTCGAAACTCTGGCTCGCGGTGGCCAGGACGGCGAGGTTGAGCCGGACCTGGAAACGGGGCAGCAGCCTGGCGCCGGGACGGCCTGGCGACCGCGAGCGGCCGGGGCCCCCCGAATGGCCGGGGTCCCCCGAATGGCCGGGGCCCCCCGAATGGCCGAGCCCCCCCGAACGTCCGAGCGCCCGCGAGCGGCCGAGCGGCGGCGAACGGCCGAGCGTCCGCTGAGGATCGGCTCGGCCCTTCCCCTGTCGGGTCCGGCTGGCGGCGACGGCCAGCAGATGGTCAAGGGCTCAGCGCTGGCGATCGCCGAGATCAACGCCAGGGGCGGCATCGGCGGGCGGCTGATCGAGCAGGTCGTCGTCGACGCGGATATATTCTCGCCCGACGGCGTCGAACGTGCCTTTCGGCGGCTGTTCGATTCCGATGTCGACGCGCTTACCTCTGGCTACGTGTTCCCGGAGAACGTTGCCGCCAGGCTCGCAGCCGAGTACGGCGCGCCGTACGTACACGCGATGACATCGCAATCCCAGGCAGAGATCGTCAGGGACAACGGTGCGGTCTTCCGCAATGTGTTCCAGGTGTGCCCGACCGAAGTGAACTACGGTCCCGGATTCATCAGGTTCCTTGACCATGAATGCGCTCGCGGCTGGCAGCCGCCGAGCCGGCGGATCGCGTTCGTGGACACCGACCTGCCGAGCGGGCAGATGGTGAACGCCCGCACGATCAGCGCTGCCGAGCAGTCGGGCTGGGAGATCAGCTCGGCTCGCACGGTCTCGGCGATCGGCGCGGACTGGTCAGCGCTGATCGCCGAGCTGGAACGGCTGGAGCCCGCCGCGGTCATGATCGCACAGTTCCTGGCCGGGGAACTGGCCGCCTTCCAGGGGATCGCGGCGGCCCGGCTTCCCGGAACCGTTATCTATGCGATCTACGCCCCGTCGGTGCCTGAATTCCTCGAGGCCGCGGGCCAGCATGCCGAGGGCATCGTGTGGGCAACGCTTACGGGAACCTATAGCGACTCGATCGGCCGCCGGTTCCGGGCGGACTACTCCGAGGCCTACGGGGAGCCGCCCGGCTGGTCGCACGCTGGCATCGCGTTCGACGAAATCCACCTGCTCGCGCGCGCCTTGATGGCGGTCCAGCATCCGCGGGACTTCGCCGCCGTCTCTCGGGAGCTCAGGCGCCTGCGATACCGCGGCGTGAATGGCTCCTATTTCCTGGACAATGCCGAGCAGTCCGGGCTCGGCTTTCCTGACACGACGCCTGACCCCTCGCTCGGGCTGGCGCACCTGGTGCTGCAGGTCCAGAACGGCTCGCACCGGATCATCAGCCCCGCGCCGTACGCCGAGTCCAGCTTCCGCCGCCCTGCCTACCGCCCGGCGTGGCCGCGGGCTTTGTCACAGTGACAGCTGATCGGCGATCCCGATGAGATCTCTGAGCGTGCGGCGCAGTGCGGGCAGCCGCGAGGCCGCGACCAGCTGGGCGATCACCGGCGCAGTCGCGTCGATCAGCTGGTACGTCTTGGCGCAGCCGTCCGAGTTGTCATGCACCCAGAACAACGTGATGCCGAGCGAGTAGAGCCAGAGGAGTTCGGGCAGGCGCTCTCTTACTCCCGGTCCCATCCGGGCTGATGAGCCCTCCACTACATCCCGGTACAGCGCGATCGAGGCCAGCCGAGCCGGGCTCGACTGCGGGCTGAAGGGGCTGAGCGGGCTGGCCGGCTCTGCGGCGTGCTTGTAGAAGGTCGCCGCAAACGAGTGGTACGGCATCAGGACGTCAACCAGCGCACGCACCGTGCCATGAAGCCGCGCAGCCAGGTCGGTTTCTGCGGCGAGCACACCGCGGGTGGCGGCCAGGTGTGCCGCATGGTTGCGCGAGTAGAACTCCTGGATGAGCTCTTCCTTGGAGCTGAAGTAGTAATACGCGTTGCCGGTGGACACTCCGGCGTGCTGCGCGATCGCGCGCATGGTGGCCGCCTCGTAGCCACGCTCGCGAAACAGCGCCAGGGCAGCCGCCGTGATGACGGCCCTGGTCTGTTCCGCTCGCGGCGTCCGTGCCGTGTCAGCCACGCACGTCACTGTAGAGCCGCTCCGGGTCCTCCGGCTGCTCGATCGGCCTGCCTTGTGCCCGGCGCCGGGTCCTGACCAGCGCGGTCAGCGCAACCAGCGGCAGCACGCCCAAGACGAGTAGCACCTCGCCGATCTTGACCGATAGCAGTTGCAGTCCGGCCCTGGCACTGCCGATGTCGCCGCCGGTTCGCATGGTGAGCGTTACGAAGCCGAGGCTGAGGAGGTAGAAGCCGAGCACGAGCAGGCGACTGACTGCCCGGGCTAGTGTGTCGTTCCCGCCGAACACGTCAAGCAGGAACGCCCGGCCGCTGCGGGCCAGGCCGATGCCGACCAGCACGGTGAGCCCAGTGCTGATCAGCAGGTAGAGGAGATAGGTGCCGACGATGTTCATTGGTCGCCTCCAGTCGGCAAAGTGTTGAACATGTTCAAGTATGGCCGCGCCGAGCCGCGGAAGTCCATACCCGGCCAGGACTTTTTGAACGTGTTCAGGCCACGATCGGCAGGCGGCCTGGAACTCGGCGGCCACTAGGTGCCGCGCGGCCCCAGTAGGGGATCAGCCGATGCGGAGGGGGAGGGCGCGCGGTCCGCGGATCTGACCGGCGGACCAGCTCACAGCCGACGGATCGCCGAGGGTGAACTGAGGAATCCGCTCGAGCCAGACTTCGAGGGCGACCCGGAGCTCCATGCGCGCGAGGTGCGAACCTACGCACCGATGGATGCCCAGGCCGAACGCGGCGTGCCGGTTGATCTCGCGGTCGATGACAACCTCACCCGCGCGATCGAACTGCGCCGGGTCCCGATTGGCGGCGGGGAACGACAGCAGGATCCAGTCGTCGGCCTTCATGTCGGCGCCGTGCCAGTGCATATCATCCTTCACCAGTCGTGCCATCGTCACCGGGGCGTAGGCCCGGAGGAACTCCTCCGTCGCCGTCGGCATCAGCCCGGGCTCGGCGATAAGCCGCTCCCGGTCCTGCGGAGTCCTCGCGAGGTGCCAGAGCGACGAGCCGATCGCGCTCCACGTCGTGTCGATGCCGGCGATGAGCAGCAGGGCCATCGTGCCGGCCACATGGTCGGCCTCGAGCTTGCGGCCGTACAGCTCCGCGTCGATGAGGAAGGTGGTGAGATCTTCGCGGGGCTTGTCGAGGTGGTCGTGAATCTGCTCGAGCAGGTAGTCGAATAGCAGCGACATCCGCGCGATGCGTTCCTCTGGCGGCACGTTGATGCCCTCGAGAGTGTTCTCGACGAACTCACGGAACCGCGGACCGTCCTCCTGCGGGAAGCCGAGCATGTCGGCGATGACGCGGATCGGGATGTGCTGCGCGTAGTCACGAGCAGCGTCGACGACACCCTGCCCGTCGAAGGCGTCGATGAGGGAGTGGCAGAACGCTCTCGTCGCGGGCTCCAGCTTGCCGACCGCGGACTTGGTGAAGGCTGGCAGCAATAGCTTGCGCGCGTCGTGGTGGAATGGCGGGTCTGAGGAGATGGGCGGCGAGCCGCCGATCGGCGCAATGTCGGCGGGCGGCCGGAAGTTGCCCATGATGATCGACCGCGAGGAGAAGCGATCGGTGTCGTAGGCGATCGCCGCGACGTCCTCATAGCGCGTCGGCAGCCAGCCGCCGCCGAACCGCTTGGTGTGCGCGATCGGGCAGCGCTGGCGCAGTTCGTCCTGGATCGGGTACGGGTCCGCTGACCACTCGGGCTCGAGATGAGAGAAGTCGGTCGCCCAGTCCGCGACCGGGCCGGTGATGATCTCGCTGCGCGTGCCGAGGAGCAACTCCTCCTCAGCGTCGATGTCGGCCTGCCGCGTGAACCGGTCGTCGTAGACCATGTCAGTTCTCCTCGAGGAGGTCGATCGCGCGCTCGGGACAGTTCGCGACGGCCCTGCGTGCCTCTTGCACTTTGTCCGGCGGCACCACCCCGGTGCCGAGAACCTTCCCGTAGCCTTCGCCGTCCTCGCCGAAAAGCTCAGGAACGAGGTCGTAGCAGCGGCCATGACCTTGGCAGCGCTCAGAGTCGATCCGCAATTGCACCATGTCATTCCTCTGAGTGGGCCAAGGCCGTCACGACGCGGGCGAGCAGCGCGGACCACTCCTGGTCGTCGACCGCGTGCAAGTCCGGCGGCACGAGCGCGCTGCCCATTGCGAGCAGCAGGCAGAAATGTGCGAGCGCATTCGGTGACAGGCCGGGATCGATCTCGCCGTCGTTCTGGGCAATCCGCATGAGCTGGGCGAGCCAGTCAGCGCGCTCGCCGACGTAATCCCGCATCGGCCGGGCCACGTCCTCGTCGCGGCGCGCGGCGACCAGCGCCTCGACGATGAGGTAGCCGCGGGCATCGCGGCGCCGCGGCAGCCACCGGCCGATGACCAGCAGCAGGTCAGTGACCGACCGGTCGGGGTCGGCGGCGAACAGATCGGCCAGCTGCCGGCGCCCATGCGTGCGCAGGGCGTAGACCATCAGTTCTGCCTTAGAGGCGAAGTGCGCGTACATCGCGCCATTGCTGACGCCGGCGGCCGCGGCGATATCCGCCACCCGCGTGCCGTCGTATCCGCGCTCGGCGAATACCTCGGCGGCAGCGCGCAGCAGCCGCTCGCGCGTCTCGGTGGCGGTGACGCCCGCGATGCGTCCCATGCCAGAATTAAACAAACGTTCATCTGATTCGTCAAGGGTGCGGGTGGCGGCGGCTGCACGAGCCGGGCCGGGGTCCGAGGGCCAGAATGGACGGTCGATAATTGGGATGCATACCAAGGAGGCTGGGGCAATGACCGTCCTGGGCAGCTACACCGGTGGACAGTGGCGTGCTCCTTCTGGCGAGGGCGCGCCGCTGCACGACGCGGTGACGGGGGAGGAGGTGGCGCGGATCTCCTCCGACGGAATCGACAAGGCGGCCGCCCTAGACTACGGCCGCGCCGTCGGCGGGCCCGCGCTGCGGAAATTGACCTTCCACCAGCGGGCGGCCATCCTTAAATCCCTCGGGTCCTACCTCCGCGAGCACCGGGAAGAGCTGTACGCCCTGTCAGCGCGGACCGGCGCCACCCTGAATGATTCCAGGTTCGACGTCGACGGCGGCATCGGCGTGCTCGCCAGCTACGCAAGCAAGGGACGCCGCGAGCTGCCGAACGACACCGTCTACCTTGACGGCGCGGCCGAGCCGCTGAGCAAGGGCGGGGGCTTCGTTGGCCAGCACATCTGCACTCCCCTACATGGCGTTGCGGTACAGATCAACGCGTTTAACTTCCCGGTGTGGGGACCCCTGGAGAAGCTCGCGCCTGCGTTTATCGCCGGGGTGCCGAGCCTGATCAAGCCGGCCAGCCAGACCGCTTACCTGACCGCGAGGCTGGTGGAGCTGATCGTGGCCTCAGGGCTGCTGCCGGAAGGCTCGATCCAGCTCATCTGCGGCGCCGCGGGCGACCTGCTCGACCACCTCACCGAGCAGGATCTGGTGTCCTTCACCGGCTCGGCGTCCACGGCCCAGCGGCTGCGGGCGCACCCGGCGGTCGTCGCCAAGGCCGTTCGGTTCAACGCCGAGGCCGACTCGCTTAACCTGTCCGTCCTCGGCCCTGACGCCACGCCGGGGACCGCGGAGTTTGATTTGTTCGTCTCGCAGCTGGTTACCGAGATGACGGTGAAGGCGGGCCAGAAGTGCACCGCCATCCGCCGGGCGTTCGTCCAGGCCGGCCGGCTCGACGATGTCGCCGAGGCGACGCGGGAACGACTAGCGGAGGTGACGGTCGGCAACCCAGCGAACCCGGCGGTACGGATGGGCGCACTGGCCAGCCTGCAGCAACGGGACGAGGTGCGCCGGTCGCTCAAGCTGCTGCTCGCCGCCGGGCGGCTGGTCTCGGGAGATCCCGAGCGGGTGGATGTGCTGGACGCCGACCCGGAGCGCGGCGCATTCCTGCCGCCCATCCTGCTGAGAGCAGATGACCAGGAGGAATCCGCGCCGCACGAGGTCGAGGCGTTCGGGCCAGTCTCGACGCTGCTGCCCTACGTTTCCGCCGCTCAGCTGGTTGCGCTCGCAGCCCGCGGGCGCGGCAGCCTGGTCGGCTCGGTGGTCAGCGGTGACCAGGACTTCGTCCGCGAGGTGGTGCTTGGCGTGGCGCCGTGGCACGGCAGGCTGCTGGTGCTCGACGCCGAGGACGCCGGGGAATCCACCGGCCACGGCGCGCCGCTGCCGCCGCTCGTGCACGGCGGGCCTGGCCGGGCTGGTGGCGGCGAGGAGATGGGCGGCATCCGGGGTGTCCTGCACCACATGCAGCGCACCGCGGTGCAGGCAAGCCCGAGGGCTCTGGCCTCGATTACCGGGCGCTGGCTACCTGGGGCACCCCGCCGCGAAGGAGAGCACCCGTTCCGCAAGTCGCTGGCCGAGCTGCGGGTCGGGGACTGCGTGGTGGCTGGCCCGCGGACGGTCACGCTCGCGGACATCGCGCACTTCGCCGAGTTCACCGGCGATACCTTCTATGCCCACACCGATGAGGCTGCCGCACGCGCCAACCCGCTGTTCGGCGGCATAGTCGCGCACGGTTACCTGGTCGTATCGCTGGCGGCCGGACTGTTTGTCGCCCCCGAGCCCGGGCCGGTGCTGGCCAACTACGGCCTGGAGAACCTCCGCTTCCTCACCCCGGTCAAACCCGGCGACGAGCTCACGGTGACGCTCACCGCCAAGCAGATCACCCCCCGCGCCGACGCCGACTATGGCGAGGTGCGCTGGGACACCGACGTGACGAATCAGCGCGGTGACTCTGTGGCCAAGTACGACGTACTCACGCTCGTAGCTAAGCAGCGCTAGCCGTGTGCTAGCCGTGCGCTCCAGGACACCCTGGTCGACACCCTCGTGCACATCTGGGCAGCCGCGCTCTACGGCACCTGACTAGGCGGCTGGGACCGCCTTCCTCGGGTCGATGAACGGGATCGTGGCGGTCTTCGCGGCGGTTCGCTCCCCGCTCTTCCACTCGATCTCCAGATCGTTGCCAGGATCCGCGAGCTCGATGGGGACCCACACGTACCCGATAGCGCGCTCGAGTCGTGGCGACCAGACGAGGTCGGTCACGTGCCCGACTCGCTCGCCGGCCGCCAAGGCCGGCCGCTTCTCGGTGATCTCGAAGTAGGAGGGATCGCCGGGCGCTTCGATGCCGACGAGCTTGCGGGTCACACCCTGCTCGCGGATGCGCTCCAGCGATGCCTTGCCGACGTAGTCGGCCTCCTGCGTCTCGACCAGCCGCTCAAGCCCCATGATCTCGAAGGGGTTGTTCTCTAGCGTGAAGTCGGAGTTGCAATTGAAGATGCCCGCCTCGATCCGCCTCGCCTCACAGGGCGCGATCGGCCTGATCCCGTAGGGAGCTCCCGCCTGCATGATCGCTTCCCACAGCTCATCGCCGCGAGCCGGATCGGACAAGTAGATCTCATACCCGACCTCGCCGGTCCAGCCCGTGCGGCTGATGACGACCGGGATGCCGGCGATGGCCGTATCGAGGCTCCAGTAGTACTTCACGGCGTGAATCTCCGCGCCGACGAGATCGTGCAGCAGGTCCTTGGCTTTCGGACCCTGAACCTGCACCGGGTAGACCTCGGGCAGGGAGACGGTTGCGTTCAGGCCCATGCCCTGGGCCAGGCCCATCGCGTACAGGTGCGCGTCGCTGTCAGCCAGGCACAGCCAGAACGTGCTCTCGTCGCGCCGCAACAGGACCGGGTCGTTGATGATGCCGCCATGCGGCGCGATGATCGGCGCGTACTTGCCCTGCCCGACGGAGCACTTGGTGAGGTCGCGGCAGGTCAGCGCGTTCGTGAGCGCGAACCCGTCCGGCCCACCGATCTCGACGACGCGCTCGACGCCGACATCCCACAGCGTGACGTCGTTGACCAGGGCCCAGTACTCCGCGGCGAGCTCGTCGTAGTAGGCGGGCAGGTACATGTGGTTGTAGATGTCATAGGCCTTGCAGCCCCACCGGAGCGTCGCATCGAAGAACGGCGACTTGCGATACCACGGGCCGAAGTACAAGGAGGTCGATGTCGCACCTGAGATCGTGCCGGTTTCCGCATCCATTGTCCACCTTCGTCCAGGGTTCTCGCAGGCTGCCCCGACCGGAATCATTGTTCAGTGCTGGCTCGCCCGCAAGCCCACGCGGATGATCACGCGGGTGTGGCTGCTAGATCAGCTACGCCCGCGTGATCATCATGAGGGTCGCACGGGCGGGAACCGAGCCATCCGTTCGAGATCCCCTAGATCGAGGTGGTTGCGGATGTACTCGCGCGAGGCGTCGCGGGTCGGCGCGAAGTCCCAGGTTGTTTGCGCGCCGGTGGCGAGTGCCGCGCCCACGGCCAGCCGGCGCTGCTGGCTTAGCCGAACCTGCCGGTCCAGGGTCGGCAGGTCCCAGCGCGCGGCGATCTCGCCCCGGAATTCATCGGCCAGGGGTGCCCAGGCCGGATCGTAGGCCAGGTTGACCTGCTCGTCCGGATCGGACGCGAGGTCGAATAGCTGGTCGGGGTCCGTTGGCGAGTGAATGAACTTATGCCGCCCCCTGCGGATCATGACCATGGGCGCGATCGCGCCTTCCGCGAGGTACTCGGCCACGGCCTCGTCGCGGTCCGGCCTGCCTGACAGATGCGGCAGCAGGCTCCGGCCGTCGAGCGGCCCGACCACGTCACGGCATTGTGCCAGGTCAGCCATCGTAGGCAGCAGATCCATGGTCGACACCGGGGTCGGCACTCGGCCCGCCGGGAAGAGCTGGGGCGACCAGACGATCAGCGGCACCCGCGCAGCGCCTTCGTAGAACGACATCTTGTACCAGGCTCCGCGCTCGCCGAGCATCTCGCCATGATCGCTGGTGATGATGACGACCGTGTTATCTAGCCGGTCAGTTTCGCGCAGCACGGCGAGCATCCGGGCAACGTGGTCGTCGAAATAGCTGATCGCGCCGTAGTAGGCGCGCCTGGCCGCGCGGATCTGTGCGTCGGTGATCTGCACGCCGTCCATCGCGCACACGGCGCGAAGCCGCTGCTCATGCGGGTGCAGGCTGCCATCAGGCCCGGCCGTACCCGCTCGCGGCAGCGGGATGTCTTCATCGGTGTACAGGTCCCACCATCTGTGCGGGATGGCGAACGGGTCGTGCGGATGGGTGAACGAGACCACATAGCAGAAGGGCCGCTCGTCACCGGAG
>Ga0209131_1000402_pt1 | contig 31444 bp, 35 predicted proteins | sample GraSoi_2013_40cm_FD_185826 | JGI IMG/M metagenome (GOLD analysis project Ga0209131, IMG submission 185826) | Grasslands soil microbial communities from the Angelo Coastal Reserve, California, USA - Sample 9_17_2013_40cm (SPAdes) (version 2) | ecosystem: Environmental > Terrestrial > Soil >...
GGCGTTGTTCGAAGCCCGAGGCATCCAAATGCAATCCACTCAATTGGGCGCCGATTTTATTCAGAATCAAAAGTCGCAGACAAACGTCCTTGTCTATTTTATGCTGGTGATGGCAAGCCTGATCGCGATCGTCGGCGGGCTTGGTCTGATGGGCACAATGAGTATCAATGTATTGGAGCGAACACGCGAGATCGGTGTGATGCGTGCCATTGGTGCAAGTAACGGCGACATTCAGGCTATTGTCATTACAGAAGGCATGGTGATTGGCATCATTAGTTGGGCAATCAGTATTCTTTTCTCAATTCCGATTACCGGCGTACTGACTTACGGGGTTGGGCTTGCTATTTTGACTGCACCGATGCCTGCGGTGTATGGAGCAAGCGGGATCATAGCATGGTTAATCTTTACGGTAGCTCTAGGTACCCTGGCAAGTGCCCTTCCTGCTCGCAGAGCTTCGCGGCTAACTGTACGTGATACACTCGCTTACGAATAAAACGGAGCAATTCCAAACCGCATAGTATCCACACAATTTCTTCACCGTCGCGTAACCTAACTATGAGAAAATCTTGTTAATACTATCAAATTGGAGTAAATATGAAAAAATGGATCACTTACACAATAGGGATTTTGCTCACGCTGGTTGTACTAGCCGCAGTTGGAGGAGCGGGATATCGTATGGGACTAATGCAAGGCGCTTCAGGCGCGCAGCCCGAAAAGCGGGGCGACTGAATTTGCAAAACCAAGCGACGCCGATCAGGACCCCAACCAAATGGGGCAAAATTCCCCGGACAACAGCGGGCCCGGCCACGATGATGGTCATAGATTTGAGCATGGACGCGGCGAAATGCATTTCTTTTCCCCACTCTTCGGTCTCATGCATCTTGTAGTGATAGGATTGCTCATCTGGTTGGGTTATACCCTCTATAAAAAGAGTGGCTGGCAATTTGTACGCGTGAATGCTCCATCCGAGTCTGGAACGCCTGGTGATGAGAAAAAACTCAAGCGAAAATCGAAGTCATAGGCCAAGCCCCCGGACACCCGTCTCACATGAGACGGGTGTTTTTTTAATTAACATAATTTCCACACAATTTCATGACAGTTCAATAACACAGGATCTTTATACTTGGACATCGTCTAAGGTATCACAACAACCAAGAGGCATATTTACATGGACTTAATGAAAAAAATCTCTGACTTTTTCTCGAGTTTGTTTTTAAGAATTAAATTGGAAGCTCCCATCCTTCTAAGAGATTCAAGGAAAAGATGGCAGGTTATCGTACCGAGCATTGTGATATTGGCAGCCATTGGATGGTTGGCCTATTACACAGCGGTTATTCGGCCAACACAACAAGCTGCAGCAGCTCAGCCAGTTATGCAAACTGCTACGGTTCGGCGCGGCAACATCACATTAAGCGCCAGTGGCACAGGGACTCTGGTGGCAGCCAACCAGGTGCAGCTTGGCTTTGGGAGTAGTGGAACACTGACCGCATTGAATGTAAAAGTTGGAGATCAGGTCAAACAGGGCCAGCTATTGGCGGCAATAAACAATACCTCACAGCAGATCCAACTTGTACAAGCCAAACGTGCCATGGCAAACTTGACATCTGAGGTGTCGATCGCGACCGCGCAGCAAACCTTGGCAACCGCGCAAACCAATGTATCTACCGCAAAGAATCAAATTATCTATTTGGAAAGCCCACAGGTGTTCAACGATGAGCAAAAGTTGGCGGACGCTCAACAAGCGTGGGATCAGGCTAAGACAGCTGGGGGCTCTACACCGACAACTGCACAGCAAAAAACTATTGATGATGCAGCTTCAAAATTGAAAAATATTCAGGATGAACTTGCAGGCGACAGGATATGGTACACCAAAATATACGTCCCAAATTTTTTCACTGTAGCCGCAACACGCAGTCGCACCAAAAGCATAAACGCTCCAACGGACGCTGATATTGCCGCGGCAAAGGCTGCTTACAGTGCGGCTTTAGCATCTGTTCAGGAAGCACAATGGTACCTCACTGCATTGACAGGAGGCAGCGTTCCCGATGATGCTACTGGAACAGATCTGAGCACATTCGAACAGGCAAAGCTCACTTTACAATCTGCCCAGGAAACACTGGATGGCACACAACTTTACGCGCCTTTCTCTGGAGTGGTCACCTCAGTTAGTGCGCAACTCGGAGATTCTGTCGGCGCGACCGCGCTCATCACAGTTGCAGACATGAGCAAGCTTTATGTACAAACCTACATTGACGAAGCCGATTATGCCATGTTCTCGGTTGGAAACAATGCAAACATAGTATTCGACGCGCTTCCAAACATAACTTTGACCGGAAAGGTCGTAGAGGTCGATCCGGCCCTGGTTACTTCGTCAGGTACATCTGCTGTCAGCGGCATGATTGAGCTTGATCCGACATCTGAGCACTTGCTGCTTGGAATGAGCGCTGCAGTAAATATTATCGCAGGCGATGCACAAAATGCCGTGCTTGTTCCAGTGGCAGCTCTTCATGAAGTATCGCCCGGTCAATACTCAGTCTTCGTGGTCAACAATGGAAAATTGACCCTGACCACCGTCACAATTGGTCTGCAGGATCTGGTAAACGCAGAGGTCAAATCCGGTCTCCAGCCTGGAGATGTTGTCAGCACCGGGATTGTGGGTACAAAATAAAATGGGCAAGCAGGCGATCATCGAAACAGTTGATCTGGAAAAAATCTACGGGATGGGTGACGCGACGGTCGCGGCTCTGAATGGCGTCAGTATTCAGATCACGGCTGGAGAATTTGTTTCCATCATTGGTCCATCCGGTTCGGGAAAAAGCACCCTGATGCACATCCTCGGTTGTTTATCCAGACCTACAGCCGGCCAATATATTCTGGATAATCAAGACATCAGCAATCTCGATAATAAACAACTGGCCGCGATCCGCAATAAAAAAATCGGATTCGTTTTTCAAGCATACAACCTGCTGTCACGAACCACCGCCCTGCATAATGTAATGCTTCCATTGATGTATGACCATATAGTTTCTCAAACACAAGAAGATAAGGAGAAACTGGCGTTTGAGATGCTTGAGAAGGTCGGACTTGCAGACCGCATCGAACACATGCCTCAAGAGTTGTCCGGCGGACAGCAACAACGAGTCGCGATCGCGCGCGCCCTGATCAACAACCCGGTCATGATCATTGGCGATGAACCCACCGGTAATCTGGACTCTCACTCGGGAGCGGATATCCTGAAACTTTTCCACGAAATACATGAACAAGGGGCCACCATTGTGATCGTCACGCATGATCCACTGATTGCCGCCTATGCTCAGCGCACCATAACCCTGCGCGATGGACGGATCGAATCAATCACAAAAAATGGTCATGAGAGGAAGCAATGAAATTATCTGAGGTCGTCAAGATTTCATGGGAAGCGATTGCGAAAAATAAGATCCGCTCCATGCTTACCATGCTCGGTGTCATCATCGGCGTAGCCGCGGTGATCGGGGTAGTATCTATCAGCGCCGGCACCGAAGCAACGATTAACGATCAGATATCTGGGCTGGGATCAAACCTGATTTTCATCACGGCGAATTTCGGCCGAGGTGGACGTGATAGCTTCGCGCCTAATAATCGCGGCGGCCTGGTATTCAACGATGCTTATGCGATTGCCCAACAGGTTCCGGGCGTCGTTGGCGTAACAGTCGAACAAGACGCCAGTGAAACGATCAAAGCGAATGGCGTCACGCTGACCGATATCAGCATCCTCGGTACCACAATCGACTTTCCAACCGTCCGCTCGATGAATGTCGCTAGCGGTTCGTATTTTACCCAACAGGCAGTAGACCAGAAACAAAAGGTGGTTGTGCTCGGCGCCAGTCTTGCTACACAACTTTTTGGAACAAGCGATCCCGTCGGTCAATATATTACTATTGGCAATACACAACTGCCGGTCATCGGAGTCATGGCACCAAAAGGAGCCGTGGGCGGCATAGACTATGACGCGCGTGCTTACATGCCCATCACAGTAGTATTCCAAAAATTTACACCCTCTGAGTTCGCACGCTTTCGTGGGGATCGAGTGCGTTTGATCTATGTAAAAGTGGATCCGAGCGTGAAGCTCGACGATGTGATTCTCCAAATCCAGCTTCTGCTGTATAAGCGGCATAACGTTACTTCAAGCGCGCCGGATTTCTCCATTACTACTCAACAGGATATTATCGCTACTCAGGAAGCAACTACCGCTGCATTTCGAAATTTGCTGGCCTGGGTGGCCGGCATCTCATTAATCGTTGGCGGCATTGGCATTATGAATATCATGCTGGTCAGCGTCACAGAGCGCACGCGCGAAATCGGCATCCGGCAAGCAGTTGGAGCGACCGCTGAGGACATTCGCATTCAATTTCTGATGGAAGCATTGCTGCTTAGCATCTTCGGCGGCTTCGTCGGATTGGTCGTTGGCATGGGGGGTTCCATATTATTTGGTGCTCTTAGCGGGATGAGGACAGTGATCGTACCCAGCTCTGTATTTCTAGCATTCGGTTCGGCCGCGCTCGTTGGGATCTTCTTCGGATACTACCCTGCAAATCGCGCCGCTCAACTCGATCCGATTGAAGCATTGAGATACGAGTAATAAATAAATTTGCAAAAAGGATTGAAGAATGAGAACAAAATATATCTTAGCACTATTGCTGGTTTTCGCTTTAGCAATAACTGCTTGCAGCAGTGCAAGTACCCAGAGTGGACAAAATTCGACCGACACAACGGGCCAAGGTCAGCGCTTCAATAACCGTCCGATCTCCCCTCAAATGCAGCTGGCAGTCGGAATATTCAAATTAGAAGGCACGCCCAAAGCTGTTGATGCAAAGGAAGCAGCCAAACTTGTTCCTCTATGGCAACTCTTTGGTCAACTGGAAGCGAGCAGCTCTAGCGCTCAAGAAGAAGTCTCCGCGACAGTAGATCAAATCAAGAGCACAATGACTACCGATCAAATCAACACCATTAACACTATGAACTTGACTACCCGCGACGCGTTTACTTTCTTGCAGGAGCAAGGCATCATTCAGGCAGGTGGATTCGGTTTTCGTGGAACCCCTGACCCGAATCGCACACCTCGACCGGGTGGCGGGGGCAGCTTCCCCGGTGGAGGAGGTTTCCCAGGAAGCGGGAATGGTAATGGGCAGAACTTGAACCCGAATCAGATCGCGACCATTCAGGCTCGTCGAGCGCAAGGAGGCGGATCCAGCAACCGCTTCCCTTCAGGCTTGCTGGATGCATTGATCAAGCTGTTACAGTCAAAGATCACACCGGAGTCGACTTCAACACCAACTGCGACATCAACAAACAGCCCGCTGGTGATGTCAACCGGCACCCCGGCCGCGACATCAACGCCATAGAGTTCAACGCTCTTGATCGATTGTTTCAATTTGCAAACAGAGTTCTTGTTATACTTGCAAAACATTTACGAGGATAGACCGTGGCAAAAACAATAATGATTGTTGACGATGAAAAACGCCTTGTCTCTCTTGTGCAAAGTTATTTAACACAGGAAGGGTATCGCGTGGTAACTGCATTTAATGGCCGTGACGCCCTGGCTGTCGCAAAAAAAGAAAACCCCGACCTGGTCATTCTCGATCAGATGATGCCCGAAATGAACGGATACGACTTCATGCGCGCTCATCGCGCCGAGCATGACACACCGATTATCATGCTGACCGCGAAAGTGGATGATGACGATAAGGTGATCGGCCTTGAACTCGGCGCGGATGATTATGTCACCAAGCCGTTCAAGCCGCGTGAGTTAATGGCGCGTGTACGCAATGTATTGCGCAGGGCAGGTAAGACGGAAGCGAAAGCGAAGACCATACGCGTCAGAGACATTACCCTTGATCGCGATAGCCGTGAAGTTTATGTTATGAATAAAGCCGTCGATCTTACACCCTCAGAATTTGACCTGCTCGCCGCGTTGATGTCCGCACCGGGGCGCGTATTCTCGCGCCTGGATCTCCTGGATGTGATTCAAGGTGTGCGCTATGAAGGGTACGAGCGCACGATCGATACGCACGTCAAAAACCTGCGATCAAAGATCGAGGACGACTCGCGTAAACCGCATTATATTGAGACTGTATACGGTGTCGGATACCGTCTCGCTAAAGGGTAGGCCATGCGTTCGCTTACATACAAACTGATCGTCGCTTTTCTTTCCATAAGCCTGATTAGCATTGGCGTTATTGTTGCCCTTACTCATTTTGCTACAAATCGTGAGTTCAATAGATTCATTTCCGAACAGTATAAAATAGAACTTTCAAATGGGTTTGCGAGCTACTATCAGGAGCACGGGACATGGGACGGCGTGGATAAGGTCCCCATCAGATTCGCAAGTGAGCAACCCGGTCCAGGCGAAAACCATCCTTCTTTCTTTTACGTTGCGGACACGAAGAAGCTTGTGGTTTTTGAAAGTTTTCAGCATAAAAAAGGAGATGTCGTCGATAACAACGACATTCAAAACGGCACGCCAATACAAGTGAAGGGGAATACAGTCGGTTACCTAATTCTAGAAACACCTCCAGATAGAAGGGATCCGAGGCAGGATGCATTCCTTCAGAGGCTTGACATTTCACTATTCATCAGTGCGATTGGCACCATTTTCTTCGCGTTAATTTTTGGCGCAATCCTTTCCCGCAATATCACAAACCCGGTACGCGAATTAACCATCGCCACACATGCCATGGCAGAAGGAAAGCTGAGTCAAAAGGTAGCTGTCCGTTCAAAGGATGAGATCGGCGAACTTGCAAACTCCTTCAATAAAATGAGCGATGATCTTTCCCGTTCCGCAGATCTTCGCAAACAAATGACGGCTGATATTGCACACGAACTTCGCACACCGTTGAGTCTAATCATTGGTCATGCCGAGGCGGTACATGATGGCGTCCTTCCCGCTACGCGTGAAAATTTCGAGATCATTCGCGAAGAAGCCAGCAGACTCGAACAACTTGTCAACGACTTGAGGACTTTATCTCTTGTAGATGCCGGCGAGCTTAACGTGGAATTTCAGCCCGCGGATATTAACAAACTATTGAGTGACATCCAAACCCACTACCTTCATCAGTTCAATCAAAGACGAATCACCCTGGACATACAGCCTGCTCCCGGCGTTCTCGAAGCGAATGTTGACCCGATACGATTCTCACAAGTAATTACAAATATCCTGGACAACGCACTTAACTACACGCCGGAAAATGGACGCGTTCTCATCGAAACAAAACAAATTGAGAACGAGATCGAGATCTCCATCCAGGATAGTGGCGATGGCGTAACTCCTGAAGAAGCGGCGCATTTATTCGATCGTTTCTATCGCGCCGATCCGTCACGCACGCGTGAGGAAGGCGGTTCAGGATTAGGTCTTGCAATTGCCAAATCAATTATTGAAACGCACAAGGGAAAAATATGGGCGGAAAGCAAAAAAGGTCTGGGCCTAAAAGTAATCATTCGATTACGGTCAGTAGACTAATTTACCTTTCTCTTGTAAAGAGAAGGCCGCTCCAGAATTCTGTTTGAAGCGGCCCCGCTTAGATTACTACGCTTTTTTATTTACAACTTCCCATAGGGCCATTATTTTCAAGATGCGATTTGAGGCCATTGCCAGCCCAACCGCAACCGCAAGCACTACAAACCCAATAATGAACTGGGTGGAACGATCAGCAGATAGATTCATCAGCCAAACAAAAAGCAGGACATATCCGAAAATCAGGCCCAGAAAATAGAGAAGAACGAGCACAAAGGCGGCTGGGCGCTTGAGCACCGTGAGAGTCATAACTATTGACGCGCCGATCAATGCGCCCGGACAAAAGGTATTCAAGATCGAATATTGTTGTGGAACAAATTGATGCACCATGGCGTACAAGCCTGCAAACGGTAGCCACATTAACGCGAAACCCACGAAAACCGATAGTCCGCGCCACCTGCGTCCTTCGTTCCACCAGTCCAATGCTTTTGCAGGGTCTAGAGTAATTGAATTTGGGTCAGCCTCCATCCCCAACTTGGCTAGATTCTTCAAATCTATATTGTTATTATTGTCTTCTGCCATAATGCCTCCAAGAGATCAAATATAGATGGCGAATATTCACTTCTCATCATACCTAGCCGTCGGGAGAAACTCCGGCGGTCTGCGTACTTTTGTCGCCTGTTCAAAGGCATAAGCAAATTTGATCAAGGCCGGCTCTTGCCATGCTTTTGCGAAAAATGAAATGCCAACAGGCAGGCCAAAAACATATCCAGCAGGAACCGTGATGTGCGGATACCCAGCCACAGCTGCAGGCGATGTGCTCTCCATATCCCAATTAATGGCATCGCCATTGACGAGGTCAATCATCCACGATGGACCGCCGGAAGGGACAATAATCGCGTCGAGTTTATATTTCTTGAGGGTCGCGTCGATCCCATTTTTGCGTGTGAGCAAACGATTCTTTGCCAGCGCATCGCGATATTTTTTATTGCGCAGGTCGGGTTTTTCCAGTGCGGTCAGCATATGCTCCTGACCAAAATACTGCAACACGCGTACCTTATTCTCTTCGTTGAACCTGATCACATCCTGCATGGTTTTCATCGGGGTGTTCGCACTGGCAAGATATTTATTTAAGTCTGTTTTGAATTCATAGTGCAAAACATCCAGCTCGGTTTTACCGAACTTGTTGAAATTCGGCACGTCAGCAGGGTCAACGATCACGGCGCCAAGTTTTTTCATTACATCGATACAGAATTCAAAGATCTTGATAATTCGCGGATCGGAGCCGGCCATATTTCTCGCCACACCAATACGCGCACCTTTCAAGCCATTCTTATCTAGAAATTTGGAATAATCTTTTAAGGCTCGTTTTGCACTTGACCTTGTAGCAATGTCACTTTGATCAATTCCAGTTAAGGCTCCCAATAAAATAGCAGCATCGGACACGGTACGCGCCATTGGGCCTGGAGTGTCCTGGCTGTGCGCGATGGGAATAATTCCACTTCTGCTTAATAACCCGAGTGTGGGCTTAATGCCAACGATCCCATTCGTCTGGCTCGGGCAAATGATCGAGCCGTCTGTCTCGGTGCCAATTGCGGCAATACAAAGATGCGCTGCGACAGCCGCGCCTGAACCTGATGAGGAACCGCAGGCAGACCGATCTAATGCATATGGATTACGTGTTAAACCACCACGGGATGACCATCCACTGATCGAATGTTTCCCGCGAAAGTTTGCCCATTCACTTAAATTCGTCTTTCCCAAAATAATAGCACCTGCTTTGCGCAACTGTGTGACAATGAACGCATCGCGCGCAGCCTTATGTCCCTCCATGGCAAGAGAGCCAGCGGTTGTTTGCATTTGATCATGAGTATCGATATTATCTTTTAGCAGGACGGGAATGCCATGAAGCGGACCACGCGTCTTGCCGTCGCGCCTCTCCTCATCCATGGAAGAAGCGATTGTCAATGCGTCCGGATTCGTCTCAATGACAGAGTTCAGCTTGGGACCATTTTTGTCAATCGTATCGATCCGCTCCATATACATTTCCGTGATCCGACGCGCAGTTAATTCGCCAGACTTCATCTTCTCTTGTAATTCATAAATTGAATATTCCTGCATATACCCTCACCTGAGAAATGGGCGCTTGTAAGCACTCATCCAAAATTAGCGTCCACCACCCGTAATATAATGCTCCAATTGAGAGATCAGGAATTGCTGCACATCCACCACTTCCTTGAGCACATCGCGCACAGAGATCAACCCAAGTAACTCCTTGCCGTCGAATACGGGCAAATGACGAATGTTCTTGTCGATCATCAAAGCCATGCATTCTTCCAGCGGCTGGCTGGCTTCCACATAAACCACCTTGCTGGTCATGATCTCGCCTACTTTTGTGTTTTTCGCATTCCTCCCAAGCAGTTCCACTTTACGCACACAATCGCGTTCAGATAAGATCCCGTCCACATTCTTTCCGCTCACCACCATCAACGCGCCGGTATTTTGCTTTGCCATCATGGCAAGCGCATCGTATACCGATGCATCAGGGTCAATAGAAAATACTTCGGTACCCTTTTTACGGATCATGTCCCGGACAGTGGCCATAGGAGTCTCCTGTTCTGATTTGCCCAGAGTATAGACAAAAAGCCTGAACCTTGCAAGCGACGTCGAATTTAGAAAGAAGCTCAATTTATAGTAGAATTACGGGCGCCGGGGCGATGGCGGAATCGGCAGACGCAACGGACTTAAAATCCGTCGGTAGAAATACCGTGAGGGTTCGACCCCCTCTCGCCCCACACAAAATGTCATTGCGTAAATCCTGAGAAAATCAAAGGGCGCAATGGCAGTTTCGTCTAAGGACAAATATGTTTTTTACACGCCAGCAACTCGAGGAGATCGAAGACAAAAGTCTTGCGCCTTATGGGATTCGCAGCAAGGACTCAAAGGGCCGCGCCTACCTAGACACTGAACCGGATTATCGTACTTCCTTTCAACGCGACCGTGACCGCATCCTGCACACAACTGCATTTCGCAGACTCGAATACAAGACGCAAGTCTTTATCAATTTCGAAGGTGATTACTTTCGCACCCGACTCACTCATACATTGGAAGTGGCCCAGATCGGCAGAACTTTGGCACGCACCCTCGGCGCAAACGAAGACCTTGTAGAAGCGATTTGCCTTGCACATGACCTCGGCCACTCGCCTTTCGGTCACTCTGGAGAACTGGCGCTATCAAGATTGATGAAAGATTCCGGCGGATTCGACCACAACAAACAATCCCTGCGCATCGTTACTGAACTCGAGCAACGGTATCCGGAATTCCCCGGCCTCAATCTCACCTGGGAAGTACGAGAGGGAATGGTCAAGCACGAATCGGAATACGACATTTCGGACGCACGCGATTATAGCCCTGACCTGCGCGGCAACCTGGAAACGCAGATCGCAAATGTAGCCGACGAACTTGCTTATACGACTCATGACCTCGACGATGGATTACGTTCCGGCACGATCGAACCACAAATGCTGGATGGCATCGCCTTATGGGAAATACTGCGCGAGACGTTTAATTGGCGGGGCCCGCACCTCGATGAGGTGGAACGCCATCGTATGATCCGCCAGTTGGTGGGACTTATGGTCACCGATATGCTTACCGCTACAGATATACGCCTTAAGGAGAGCAAGGTAAAATCCGCATTGGATATTCAGAAGTTAAAGCATAATGTTATCGGCTACAGCGAGGATATGCAAAGACGGAACCGCGAACTCAAGGATTTCCTTTATAAAAAATTGTATAGGCATTATCGCGTCGTCAGAATGTCCGTACGGGCAGAGCGATTAATTTCCGACCTGTTCAATGGCTATAAAGCCGAGCCCGCCATCCTGCCCGATCATGTTCAACGTATCATCGAAAAACACGGTCTCGAGCGCACGATCTGCGATCATATTGCCGGCATGACCGATCGATACGCGATCGAGGAACATCAAAAATTATTTAATCCCCTCGAAAAGCCGTAAAGGCTTTTACCAACCAAGGGGGAGCACAATTTCTCCCCTATCCATTTTGTCTAAATGTTTATCGAAGAGAGGAGAGGCATCCATGACCCAACCCAATTACCTGACCGCTGAAGGCGAGGCAAAGCTCAAAGCAGAACTGGAAGAACTGAAAGGTCCGAAGCGCGAGGACCTTTCGAAGAGACTGCGTTCTGCAATTCAGATGGGCGATCTTTCAGAGAATGCAGACTATCACAAAGCCAAGGAAGACCAGGGTTTCCTCGAAGGCCGCATAAAAGAGCTCGAGGCCATTCTACGAAATGCGGTGATCATTGAAAAAAGTGAGGATCACGGCGTTGTCACTATTGGTTCAGAAGTCACGATTCAAGAGGATGGTCTCGATCCTGAGACTTATTACCTGGTTGGGCCAACGGAAGCTGATCCGCGCAAAGGCAGGATCTCTCACGAATCTCCCATCGGCCGCGCCATCATCGACAAAAAAGTCGGTGATGTAGCCGAAGCGGAAACACCGGGCGGCAAGATCAAATTCAAGATCATCAAAATCGAATAGATAAAAAAACAGCCCAACCAAAAAATGGACTGCACCCTGTAGACGAGACACAAAAAGAAAGCCCTCGAGTGGATTAAACGGACAGGCACCTGGTTTCATAAGGTGTCTGTCTTGTTTTTAATTGTACTCTCTCGAAATTGTAAAAGTGGACATATTCATCGATGAGCTGCTTGAGGTCTTCCAGCGAAGGGTTGTGTACATGGCGCAGTGCTTCTTCTTTCAAATGAGAGAAGAAATTTTCAACGACTGCGTTGTCCCAGCAATTACCACGGCGGGACATCGAAGGCGTGATCTCGTATTCTTTTGTGAGCACATGATAGCCATGCGAAGTGTATTGATACCCCTGGTCGCTATGCAGCAGCAGCCCTGGGGAGATCTTCTCTTTTTGTCGGGCTTGCTTCAAGGTATTTATGACCAGACCTACTGAGTTGTCTGTGCCAACCTGATGCGCCACGATAAAGCCATCAAACAAATCCTTGATGATCGACAAATAGGCCCAGCCCTGCTGAGTGGACACAAAGGTCACATCCGTGACCCATTTCTGGTTGGGACCTTCGGCCGTGAACTCACGGTTGAGTACATTTTCGTAACGATGATACGTACCCAGTTCCGTAATCCGTTTGAACCACCTGCGTTTTCGGGCAATTGAACGAATCTGCAGGCTATTCATTAGTCTCAAGACTGCTTTGTGATTGAGCTGTATGCCTTTGTGTTTGCGTATCCACAGATTGATCCGTCTGTAGCCATAAATTCCTCGAGACTTTGTATACGCTTCCAGAATCAATTGCTTGCGTTCCGCATCTCGATCCAACTGATCCAATTTACCCACCCAGGCATAGTACGCTGCGCGCGAAATACCAAAAAACCTGCACATCGCTTTTACTTCGTAGACTTGTTTTTGGTGGTAGATGAGCCGATATTGCGCTGCGCCAGCTCCATTTTGCGCAATTCGGCGTGGAATTTTTTTAGCAGATCATTCTCCATCCGCAGACGTTTCAATTCTTCCTGCACACTCTCTGCTTTTCCGATTTGCTTGCGAGGACGTCCGATCGGCTTCCCGAAGGCTGTCCGATCACGACGAAACTGCCACACCCACATCTTCACTCGTCCTTCGCTGCGGATCCCCAGCACCTTCATGATCTCCGCTCGAGTTTTCCCTTCTTCCAAAAACATCCGCACCGCTTCCAGCTTGACTTCCACTGGATAACGTGCCATTCCTTTTTTCCCTGACATAAAAACACCTCCTGTGCTTATTTTCTCACAGGAGGGCTTTTTCTTTCGTGTCCGTTTTTAGGGGGTCAGTTCAAAAGGTTGGGCTGTTTTTTTATCCCTGACGAGGCCAGATGGCCAGCTCGAGGGTAATCCGATCAAAATAACTATTATTGGGCATTGGACCTTTTCCATATTCAAGGTCAACAACAGTTGCAAGGAGTTGCAAGGTGGCCGTCTCCAGGAGGATTTGAGCCTGCGGTTCAACCTGAACAAGCTCCCCTTTTGGCTCAAGCCGCGAGCGAATACCTGGGTCGTTGTAAGCATGCTGAGACATCAAAACTTTTGTAGCAGTCTTGATGTCATTTTTATCAAACAGCCAAATCTCAAGAGCAGTCACCTTCTTGGGGTCGCCTACTCCAATGGCTTCAGAGACTCCCACACCATATTCACCCATAAATTCGCCGGCCGGTGTATCAATGCTAAAGGATTCGTCATATAGGTCGTCCCCAAGGACATAAGTAGTCATCGTTTGTGTGATCGGAGGAGCAAGCCCAAGTTGTTCGAAATTTGTCTTCTCTGCATTGCGGCTGATTTCGGCGGCTTGCATCACAGCTGTTACCTCACCGCTACCACGTGTACCAAAAAGGCGACGGTAAAAGACAAACGCTGCTCCAAGGATCACGATTAAAGCAAGGCTGCCCCCACCGATTACGAGTATTCGAGTCAACGGCGAACCTGAACCTGCTGTTTGAGTTGGCTGTCCTCCATTAGCAGAAAGGACACTTGTCACAAGCTCACCATAGGCTTGAACAACAGCAGGATCCATTCCATTTGGATTTTTCTGAATTTCTGTGAAAGCAGGTTGAGCGCCGGAGCCGAGGTCCTGCCAGCGTCTGACTGCTAGATTTGGATCCTGATTGATACGATAGGAGTCAATTGCCATGCGCAGATAATCAACCTGCAAATCTGCTCGCAGGTAGGATGGGGTCGCGTCTGAGAATGTCTTTGTCTGCCACCCAATTAACAACCCAACGATAACCCCGATCACTAATGCAAGGATCGGTGCAATGGGCAGTTTTTTCAGCAAAGCAACGATAAACTGCATACAAGGCTCCTTTAGTCGACTACGCTCGCAGAATTATACATCTGAATTGAAGTACCCGCCTTACAAATCCCTACCGAGCCTCCATGAAATAGAGGATTCGTTCCGAATCTCGCAGAGATTCTGATTTAATGACATGAAAATATGTCGAAAATGCCTTTTCAAAGCCTTCTTTTGTGTAATCAGGGAAGATGTCCTTGCGAGAAGCTAGCAATCTTTGAACTTGTGAGTCAGACTTCGGCACGAACTCGATCGCCAGCCATTTTGAACGTGCAGCAAAAAAACCGGCGAGTTGAGGTAACGGCACATTGTTCGAGATCGCAAGATGATGGATCACTGCCAGAGCGAGTATCATGTCCGCCGGGCCGCGTGCGGAGAACGAATCGCGCTCCTGATGATCCCAGCCCAGAGCCGGGCTTGGATTGGTCAAATCCAACACCAAGGGCAATATATTTTCCTCTTTATTTTTTCTTACTAAGCGATAATTTTGTTCAACTGCAGCGGGATCGATATCGAATGAAATCACCTGTGCACCACAAGCAGCCGCTTCACGGCTCAACACGCCTGTATTGCCACCCAAATCCCAAACAAGCCGGGGCTTCTTATCTCCAGTCCAGGCGCGCACAAGGTCCTTCTTATGTTGAAAGGCGTCATCACTATAATTAGTCTTGGCGTAGTAATCGCCCCACTCTGTACCGGCAGGCTTCCATTCCAATTTCTTGACCGTATTTTCAAGGCTCTCGATCAGGCCGGTCATCGCTTGCTGGCTCATACGGGCAGTGGGCATATTCACTGCCTTGTCTGCGTATCGTTTTTGCGCACCCGCGTGAATATGGATATGGGTAAGTAATCCGAAATTGAATTTTGTTCGCGCAGGTAACAAATCGCTTGCAAGGTCAAGAGGAACGCCATCAATGTATACACGCAACAACTGATTGAGGCGCACATCTCTATAACTCATCAAGGCAAGAGGCGCAAGAAAATGCTGGCAAAACTGACGATACGCATCCCACGGTTTTCCCGCTTCATAAATTGCAAATGAAAGCGTATCGATCAAAACCGGCAGGCCGCGCGCAAATTGGATATTATATGCATTTGCATCTTTCAGAGTCATCCCACATTTCAACGCACGTTTCTGAATGGAAAGTGTCGCACGAGCAGCATCCTTGAGCTGGCTGAATGACCACTCATAGGGATACGAGACAAATGGGACGCGTTCAGGCTGGATGACCCTAAATGCACTACGCTCCGCTGGGGCTTGTTCGACCTCCGCGTGTGAGATCAAAAGTCCGGCTTTTATCAAATTTCCGTATAAGCCGGATTCCATTAATCGTGCATAATCCTGGGCATATATTTGGTTGATCTGCCGATACAAAACCCCATTTCGAGAAAACAGGAAACCGCTTGGGTCGCGAAAAGACGCAGGGAGTTGTTCAGTCCCGGGTGTCGTCCGCATGATCATCTTCGCCTGTAGATTTTTTCTTTCCAAAGAATCCTTTAATCGTGCCCCAAGAAGCCCGCAATGCCACACCCAAGCCAAGCAAGACCGCGATCAAAATTTGGACAAGCAAACTCCCCGAACCGGGGTCGAGATAAGGATGTAATGTAAAGTGCATATAACTTTCTCTTTCTATTCTACAGTTTCAGGAACGATCTCTTCCAACAGGAAGGATTCAGAACAATTGGTACATTGTGCCTCGCGTTTGTTGGCAATCACCAGCAAGCCACCGCACTTTGGACAAGGTTTGGCCAAAGGCCTCTTCCATGAAGTGAAATCACAATTTGGATAATTCATACAGCCATAGAACGTACGGCCCTTTCGTGTCTTGCGTTCGACAAGCTCACCGCCATCCTTTGGGCAGATGACACCGATCTTCTCGAGCCACGGCTCAGTATAGCGGCAATTCGGGAAGTTGGAACACGAGATGAATTTACCAAAACGTCCGTAACGGATGACCAGCTCGCCACCGTCTTCCGGGCAGATGCGACCGATTGGCTCGGGACCGCTTTTAGTAACCGGCATTTCAGCCTGCGCCTTTTTCACGTCTTCAGAAAACGGGCGATAGAATTCATAGATCACTTCCACCCATTCAGCCTGGCCGCTCGCGATCATGTCGAGATCCTGCTCCATGCGGGCGGTAAACTGCAAATCGACCACCTCGGGAAAATATTGCACCATCAAATCGTTGACCTGTATACCGGTCTCTGTGGGAATGAGCCGTTTCTCGACACGTTCAACATAGCCGCGTTGTTGGATCGTGGAAATAGTCGGCGCGTAAGTAGATGGACGGCCAATTCCATTTTCTTCCAATGCCTGCACAAGCGAGGCCTCCGAGTAACGCGGCGGCGGTTGGGTGAAATGTTGTTCGGGGATCAAACGCACCAATTCCTGCTTCTGACCTTCTGCAATACCAGCAGGGATTTTTACGTTCTCTTCGTCTTCCTCTTCAGGCTTGACATCTTCATTTTTGGCTTCTTCGTATACGACCAAAAAGCCGGGAAATTTCACAGCGGAGCCGGAAGCGCGCAGGAGATATTCATGTGCAGACGTTTTGCCGATCACCTCAACCTGCAACGTATCGTAGACGGCGGCTTCCATTTGAGAAGCTACAAAACGCTGCCAGATCAAACGATAAAGCTTGAACATGGCAGGCTCAAGAAAGTCCTTCACTTTCTCCGGGTCGCGCATCGCGGACGTTGGACGAATCGCTTCATGCGCTTCCTGCGCACCCGCTGATTTTGTCTTATAGATAGGAGACTCTGCAGGAAGAAAGTCAGCTCCGTATTTTGCCATCACATAGTCGCGCACTTCGCCTTGAGCGATCGTGGAAACATTCGTAGAGTCTGTACGCATATAAGTGATCAAACCTGTAGTACCGCCCTCACCCACATCCTGACCTTCATACAATCCCTGTGCAAGGCCCATCGTACGTTTGGCGGTGAAACCGAGTTTACGCGAGGCCTCCTGCTGTAAAGTTGAAGTGGTAAATGGAGCCAGAGGTTTGCGTCTTCGCTCACTGCGCTTAACCTTTGTAATGGCGTACGCAGCGGTTTCCATATCCACGAGTATCGGCTTGACCGTCTCTTCATTAGGCAGTTGCGGCTCTTTATCATCGATACGCGCCAACTTGGCAAGAAATGAAGATTTTAATCCCTCGGATTTGAACTCACCATGGATCGACCAGTATTCAACCGGCTTGAACTCATCGATCTGCCGTTCGCGGTCGACGATGAGCCTGAGAGCCACTGATTGAACGCGTCCGGCTGAAAGACGGCCACGGACCTTTTCCCATAAAATTGGGCTGATGCTGTATCCAACAAGGCGATCCAGCACACGCCGCGCTTGTTGTGCGTTGACCAGATCCATATTGATAGTGCGCGGATGTGAAAATGCCTCGGCCACTGCGGGCGCAGTAATTTCATGGAACACCACGCGTTTGGCACGCTGCGGGTCGATCTGTGCGGCCTCCAACAAATGCCAGGAAATGGATTCTCCTTCGCGGTCCGGATCAGTGGCGAGGAAAATTTCATCTGCCTTTCTGGCAAGTTGCTTCAGCTCTTTTACCACTTCCTTTTTTTCATTTGGCACGCGATATTTAGGCTCAAAATTATTTTCAACATCCACAGATAATTGCGATTTAAGCAGATCACGCACATGCCCTACTGAGGCGCGAACGGTATATCCCTTGCCGAGGAAACGACCAACGGTCTTCGCTTTTGCCGGTGATTCAACAATCACCAGTTTCCCTTCCCGCACTTCGACCTTTTCAGGTCTGGGTGGCGCGATCATACCTGCATGGGCTTCAGTCTTACCCATGCGGAATAATTTTGTTCCACAAACAGGGCAGATTCCTGTCGTCACAGCGGATGACTTGGCATTAAACGTTGCGACAGGATCCTTGATCTCCCGTTTGGTCTTACACTTCATACAATAAGCTTCCATCAATCCTCCGGCGCAACATGCGCCATTCTGTCACAGTAACACACATCCGTCCAGTATGGGTACGGAAGAACGCATTCTACGCAGTTTTTCAAAATTTATCAAATGGAATTAAAGATACTTATCCTGCTGGTGCTTTTTCAAATGTTCAACCACGTCACGTACTTTCTGTGCCTGATCTGTTTTACACACCAACAATATATCGCTTGTATCGACGATCACCATATCATCCACGCCAATCGTAACCACCAAGCGTTCGCCCCCACCGCCATAGACAAGTGTATTATGCGTTTCATGTGCCAGGTGCAGGTTCATATTTGTGGCTATATTACCGCTCATATCTGGCAATAATACCTCAAACAGGGAAGACCACATCCCCACATCGCTCCAACCAAGCCCGCCTGCCGGAAGGACAGCAACGCGTTCTGCCTTTTCCATGATCGCATAATCGATGGTCTCATTCTTCAAATCCTGCCAATATTGACTTAGGACATCTTCCTGTTTTTTCGTACCCCACGACGCGCGTATCACCGCCAACCCAGCAGCGAGTTCAGGCATTTTCTTTTCAATTTCAGCCAGGATCGTATCCACTCGCCAGATAAACATTCCGCTATTCCACGAATGATCTCCGGTGCGGATTAATTGTTGCGCTGTCTGCTCATCCGGCTTTTCCTGAAAGCGCGCCACTGTGTATGCGGGATACTTATATTCACCATTTAAAGGCTTTCCCTGTTGAATATAACCATATGCAGTAGACGGTTGGGTCGGTGTAATGCCAAGTGTAACAAGATAATTATTCTCAGCAACATCAAACGCAGCTTTGAGCAAATAATGGAAAAGGTCCACATTGCGAATAAAATGATCCGACGGTAGTATCGCCATCGATGCTTTTGGGTCACGCTTTTGCAAGACCATGGCAGCCAGCCCAACTACCGAGGCAGTTCCCCGGGGCGCTGGCTCGATCAAATAATTTTCTTCCGGAATATCGGGTGCCTGCTGCTTCATTTCTTGCGCCTGGTCTTCAACGGTTACTACCAAAATATGGTCAGGTAGAAACAGCTGCTCCAGGCGTTTCACTGTACTTTGGAACAATGTCTCATTCCCAAGCAAAGGCAACAGCTGTTTAGGTTTTTCTTTTCTCGAGACTGGCCAGAGACGTGTGCCGCCTCCGCCAGCCATAATAACTGCATAATGATGTTCAGACATTTCTATTTATTACCTTTATGTTCTGCCTGTTCCTCGCGTATCGCGACATAGTTCATACGGCCGACTTGCCGCAGCAGCCCCTTTAGCTCCATCAATACAAGCGTAGCAGAAATTTTCCCAATCGGCAAGCCGGCTTTGTTGCGGATTTCATCCACATGCAAAGGTTCGCCACCAAGTACATTCAAAACGCGCGCTTCGGATTCATCTGCCGGTAAAATTTTCCGCGCAGGTTTTTTCTGGCCCACGCGCGATCAATTTCGAGCCGAGACCTGCTTCATGCAAACTGGCAGACTCTGCCTTCCATGTGCAGATTCAAGATCGCCGAAATAAGCGATAAGTCCCTGCAGGCGGACTGCGCCAATGCCCTTAATCAGGTTGAAGCCGATCCAATATTTTTTGTCGTCTATGCCAATATGATAACACTGCCAGGGGCAGCGGCTTGAACAATTTAGATCAACCCCTCGATTAGATGAACTGTCATTAAATGGCGATCCAGGTCGAGGTCCAGTATGACCGATGGAATGGCAGGCAGAAGAATCTCCTTGCCAGAGTCATCTCTTACGATGTAAACGTCATTGGCGCCGGTTTCCAGGATCTCCACCAGCTTGCCCAACGTGTTACCGCTATCCTCCACCACATCCAGACCAACCAACTCATAATTATAATGTTGACCCTTAGGTAGTGACGGGATATCTTTGGTTTTCACATAGACCCATTGATTACGGAATTTACCAATCGCCTCGGGTGTGTCATACCCACGCAATTTGATCAACATGCTGTTTGCATGCAGACGCGTACTTTCGAAGGTCGCGGCCTCGCGTTTCTCACCGATGAAGATCTTTCGCCCGGATTTAACGCGGTCAGGAAAATCTGTGTGTAAGTCCATGATGATCTCCCCACCAACCCCATGCGGGCGGCGGAGAAAACCGATAACCAAATATAAAGGCTCGCCTGCCGGCGAGCCTGCTTGCTTTTGGGTGGGCATTAGGGTTCGGTTACATCCAGGGTGGCTTGTTTGCCTTCACGTTCAGCCGCCACTCTGAGCAATTGACGAATGGAGTTCGCCACTTTGCCGCCTTTGCCGATGACGCGCCCCATATCCTCTTTCGTAACGCTCAACTCGACGCGGATACGGTTCCCGCCTCCACTTTCGCGTACTTGCACTTCTTCCGGATGGTCTACAAGGGATTTGGCGATGAATTCAATCAGTGCTTTCATAATTATTTTCCAAATCCTCCTCCCCAGTACTGGAGAGGAGGCAAGGGGTGAGGGATATTAATCTTTGCGAGTCTTGGCCGGTGCAGCGCGTTTGGTTTCTGCTTCAGTTGCTTCTTTGACAAGAGCCTCAATAGACTCGCCTTTCTTGAAGCGTTCAAAGCGGTCCTGGGTACCGGAAGACTTGAAGATCTGAGCCACAGACTCGGTCGGCAGGGCACCGTTCGTCATCCAGTGAAAGATGCGGTCTTCCTTTAAATGAATCGTCGCGGGATTGGTGCGTGGGTTATACACACCGAGAATTTCCAAAAAGCGACCGTCGCGGGGGGACTCCTTATCGGCAGCCACCAGGCGGTACGTGGGTTGGCCTTTGAGGCCAATACGACGTAAACGAATACGAACCATGTTAACTTACTCCTTTAGAATATTTTGCGTTTCAGACAGGCAAGAGCGGATTGCGGGCTGAAATCGCAGGGGCATATTTTACCAGAGAAAAGGGGAAGTTTTCCCTACAAGACCCACCGGCCGATAATTGATAGAATTTACCGTGTCATATCATAAAAAGGATCCTCTTGACTTATTATCGAATTAAACCACGTTGGCGCCCAACAGGGCTAAAGACCCCTCCTGCAACCGAAGCGCTGCGTGTCATATCACCGGACTGGGCTTCGGGGCATATCGATGTCTTCGAGCTTGAGTCTCCGTTCGTAGAATATATTCGCAGGCTTAATGCCGCAAACAGTAATCCAAAGGCATGGAGACTCATTTCGGCTCCACAGGGAGGGATTTTCAACTATACGAGAAAAGTAGATGATTCCGACGACCTCGAATGGTATGAGAATGGCAGAAAACCTTTTCTGAACACGGTCGGGTTCGATGGAAATGTAGTCAACGTCATCGATATTCAACAAGACTTGGCACTCATCCAAACTATTGCCGTAAATAAATATGTACCTCTTTATTCGTATCAAGATCGGCCGGATCTCGTACATCAGTTTACAACCGTGAATAACCAGGGGAAAATCTATAAAGCCGGCAAGGGAGTGATCGTATATTCTCCGTTGCTCACACGATTTCAATCCGCGGTGCCGTTGGATATTTTGGAACCATTCCCCACGCTGCCGATGTCTGTCAAAGTGGAGTGGCCGTCTGGTCTAAATCTTAGAAAAACACCCAGCATAACTGGCGAAAAAGTCGGTGTTTTTCCTCAAGGCACAGAATTACTGATCAAGGAATATTTCCCGCGCGGTGCAGAAGTTTGGGCAAGAGCAAATGGAAGATATATCTGCCTTTATACACCGATCCAGCTAAACCCATACTCAACCACATGGAAAATGGTGACAAGTCCGCCACCCTTATAGAAAAAATAGGGTTGCTATTTTTGAATCTGAACGCATATAATCAGTATATAATTTACTCCACAGAACTCTGCTAACTTTCATAGGTTTCCCATGGAAATAAGCTGTCAAGGAGCTTTATGCCATACTACATACAAATGGAGGGCTGCACTGTCGACCAACTTGTTCAATTTTGGTTAGGAGATACCCCTTCATGGGCCGAATCGCGCGAATCATTTCTTGATGAGGTGGCCTATGGGTTAACGAACTTTGATCCTCAAGGAGTAGTTTTCCTTATATCAGAACTGGAATCAACTGATTCTCAAAGACGCAAATCTGCTCTTACCTCACTTGCCTATCCAGAATTCTTTGATCAAGAAATAGAAAATCATCTATTGGATTGCTTTGTTCATGCAGAACTGGCAGATAAAATGATTGCTTTATGGGGTTTTATTAATAGTAGCCATTTCCCTCTTCAACGAAAGGAAGTCGAGGCATTAACAAACGGGTCAGATGGAAGGGTTGCAGCATCAGCTATGGTGTACCTGAGCCGCGCTTTTGACGTGGAAGCGATTAGTCTGCTTAGGGAAGGTTTGGAAAGTGAAAACCCCAGAAAACGAGAATATGCTTGTGATGAAGTGGGAGATCGTTTCATCCAGGAGTTGGCCGAAGACATAGCCAAGCTTATTAATGATCCTGACCCACATGTTTCTCAAGCGGCAAAAGCCAATTATGAAATGCTAACGTAAAATATAATGAACTATCTTCAACCAACTATCCAAACATCTTCGGCAGACCCTTTCCCCCGGTTTTCTGGAACATCTTCATCATCTTCTGCGCTTCACGGAATTGCTTGATCAAGCGGTTGACGTCCTGCACTTCCACACCAGAGCCACTTGCAATTCTTCTTCGACGCGAGGCGTTCAGTAATTCTGGGTCGCGTCGTTCTTTCACAGTCATCGAATTGATAATGGCTTCCGATTGCTTGAACGATTTTTCCACAACTGTCGGGTCCACCTGACGAGCCGCCTGTCCGATTTGTCCGGGCAGCATGTCCATAATTTGTGCGAGCGGTCCCATCTTCTTCATTTGTTTCATCTGGTCGAGCCAATCCTCCAAAGAGAACTGACCTTTCATCATCTTCTGAGCCTGCTCAGCCTGTTTCTCGGTCGCGCCGGCATCATACATGGCTTCGGCTTTTTCGATCAAACCGATCATGTCGCCCATGCCTAAAATTCGCGAAGACAAACGCGCCGGGTCATAAGTTTCCAAGGCGTCGAGTTTTTCACCGGTACCAATAAACTTGATCGGCACACCTGTGACTGAACGAATGGAAATCGCTGCGCCGCCGCGCGAGTCGCCATCCATTTTTGTCAGGATCAAGCCGGTAATATCGATCGCCTCGCGGAATCCCTGCGCGATGTTCAATGCTTCCTGACCGATCATCGAGTCCACGACAAGCAACGTATCCACCGGATTGACATTCGCGGCAATGGACTTTAATTCATCCATCAGCTCCGTATCCATCTGGGATCGTCCGGCTGTATCCACGATCACGATAGTGAATCCACCATTATCCGCTTTTTCGAGCGCGCGCCTTGCAAGCTCGGGCGGCGTAATGGATGTATCCGCCTCTACAGGGACATCGAGTTTCTCGCCCAGTTGTTGCAATTGTTTAACTGCGGCCGGGCGATACGGATCACCGGCTACCATCATCACCCGCTCCCCTTTTGAGCGTAATAAGCGCGCCAATTTCCCCGAGGCGGTTGTTTTCCCTGCACCTTGCAGACCTACCATCATAATCACGCGCGGCTTGGGGCCAGTGAGATTTAACGGCGCTGCCTCCCCCAAGGTTTGGATCAATTCTTCATTGACGATCTTGATGATCTGCTGGCCAGGATTAAGCGCCTTTGATACTTCTGCTCCGATCGCGCGTTCGCGGATTTTGGCAATAAAGTTTTTAACAACAGCAAAATGCACGTCCGCTTCTAGGAGCGCAAGGCGTACTTCGCGCATCGCCGCGTCCACATCCGCTTCGGATAGTTTTCCGCGTCGGCGAAGTCCATCAAAGATTTGGTTAAGGCGATTGGTAAGGGTTTCAAACATAGCTTATGTTATGTCATTGCGAGGAGGGCACTTTCTCTTTCCGACGAAGAACAAGAACGCCCTCGCAACGACATATTGTGGATTCCTTTTCGAGTGTAGAAAAATCATTTTAGCGCGTCGCATGTCGAGGGTCAAGCAGGAAATGTATATCCTTAAGGCACCGTTTACAATGAGTTAGTAACTCCATATACGGAAGTGTGTTCTTTCATACATCTTATTTCAACCGCGGAGGAAAAGATGGCAACAAACGAGCCAATGGTGAATGATAAAAGAGAGATCTTTGGATGGGCCATGTACGATTGGGCCAACTCGGCCTTCAGCACCACAGTGATTTCTGTATTTTTGGGGCCATATGTGAGCGGATTAGCAACCGCTGTAGCGAAGGCGGAGTTTTTGGCTCGTACAGGTGCTGCATGGACAGTGGAAAGCGGACAATCATTAGTAATCAATCTTTTCGGACTTCCGATCGCTCCTGAAGCTGTCATTCCTTTTGCCATTTCATTATCTGTTGTGTTCCAGGCAGGCTTTTTGCCAATTCTTGGTGCGATCGCAGATTACTCTCATCGCCGCAAGCAAATGCTTCAATTGTTTGCCACCATCGGCGCAGTTGCAACAATCTGCTTATTGTTTGTCACTGCAAACACTTGGTTATTGGGACCATTGTTGTTCATTATCGCCAATCTCACTTTTGGAGCGGCGCTTGTTTTCTACAACGCATACCTGCCTGATATTGCCAGTGAAGAGGAACGTGACCGGGTCTCTTCTTATGGATTCGCTTTGGGATATATCGGCGGCTTTGTTTTACTTGCCTTGAATCTTGTGCTGTATCTCCTGCATAAAAGTTTTGGCATATCCGAGGCGTTGTCTGTTCGAATCAATCTTGCTTCAGCCGGGGTGTGGTGGCTGGGTTTCTCGGTGGTGACATGGCAAAGACTCAAATCACGTCACGCCGCACACGAAATTCCTCAGGGAGAAAATATCCTCAGTGTGGCATTCAAGCAACTCTCTGAAACCATGGAAATACCAGCCAGATGGGTTGCATTTCTTTTGCTTTCCCCGCTATTAATCTTTCTTTGGGCGCCTTTAATTACACCGTTTGTAAATCAATTAATTACGATCAATCATCTGGATCCCGAATTGGCGCTTTTGCCGATATTCCTCCCATTATTTGGACCGGTAGTGTTGCTGATCATGTTCCTGCGAAACAAGTCCAGAAACATGCCAGAAACATCCAAATTTCTCACGGCTTATTTAATTTACAACGATGGCATTCAGACTGTGATTTCCGTGGCATCCACCTTCGCCGCTGCAGAAGTCATCCGCGGTGGGCTGGAATTATCACAGGATACGCTGATTGCCGTCATTTTGATCATTCAGTTTGTTGCGTTCTTTGGAGCACTTTTCTGGGGCAAACTTGCCGGTTGGATTGGCGCAAAAGAGGCAATCATTGTCAGCCTCGTCATTTGGGCCGGCGTTGTGATCTACTCATATGCCGGAATGAAAGGCGAAGGTCGTGCAACCGAGTTCATGATTCTCGGCGCGATCATTGCTGTGGTACTTGGCGGGTCACAGGCAATCAGCCGGAGTTTGTTTGCACAAATGATCCCAAAAAACAAGGAAGCTGAGTTCTTTTCCATTTATGAAATCAGTGAACGTGGCACCTCCTGGCTGGGGACTCTGGTATTCGGTTTGGCAGTGACCCTCTTTGGAAATTTGCGAATTGCTATTTTCTCATTGATTGCCTTCTTCGTAGTCGGATTAATCCTGCTACCTTTTGTCAATGCAAAGAAAGCGATAGCTGACGCAAAGAAATAGAAAATATTTAATCCAAAAGAGGCGCTGCAAATAAGTTATTTGCAGCGCCTCTTTAAGTATATTAATGATGATGTTTTTTCTTTTTTCTGAAGAATAGGGGCGGATTTCGAAATTTCGGTGCGCGGTCACTAGACCATGGAGTCTCAGGGGCCATGACCAGGCTGCATAGAACGAGCAAGACGCGGTCGTAGTTGACTCGCCATCCGGCAAAATCGTTCCACGCCTTTTCACGATCCGCTTTGATCGGCAAACCGGCCTGAGCCAGTTTCTTGATCACATCATCGTATTCTTCGCGCTTAATACTGATCGGGGTTGTAGGATAATGCGGGTCGATTGGATGGGAAATATCGAAGTAATCTGCCATACTTCGCAGTGCAATGAAACCTGCGCGAATACACAACGCACCCGAGGCCTCATAAGGAATGTCAATTGAGGAGAGTGTCAGCGCGGCTGTATCTAAGACAGCGCCTGCAGCAGTGATCCATGAATTGTCTGAACGCGGGGAACGAAAAAAGACCAGCGCGGGCAGCGTGGTATGACTCTCTTCCACATCCGCGAACCAGACTTCCCACGTCTTCCAGTAATCACCCAGTTTGTCCAAGCCTTGAATGCGTTGAAAACGGGAAAGCATATCGAATGCGTTTGGCGGGTTGCCGGCGCGCACTTCGAGCAAATTCACGGTCTGCTCGCGGCGCGAGAAGGCCGCATACATGGTTGGCAGATAAGCCATCAGCAAAGCCACCATCAGAAGCCCCAATAACGCTTCAGAAAAAGCAAGCCCGGTAATGATCAGATGGTCAGAGGTTGCAAAACCAAGCGTTAATAACGACGAGCCGCTAAAACGGAAATCCAGGAAAACATCCCCCACACCCAGCGACCAGTACATGGCCGTATAGCCGGTCATAATGAGCAAATACCATACCGGGATCAACATCATCAAACTGATTGGGGAATAATACGCCATGATCGCGTCGCGTTGTTCATAGGTGCGCGTAAAATGCAGGATGAATTCAAATATTCGACGCATGATCCCAAAGACCAGGCGATTCAACCGGCTGCGAGCCGCGCGAGGCAACACAAAGGTGGACAATGCCGAAAAAATAGTCAATACGACCATTGTCATTCCGACGGCAAAAACCAGAATTTTCATAATAAGCATAGGTTGTTTTGGATAAACAATAATAGCGCGATAAAAGTCGCGCTATTATTTATTTCAGTCATTATAACGGGTTACTGCAAAAATGAGTCGAACGCGCTTCTTAACTCGCCTTCCGAGGTAAAGCCCACAAACTTCTTGAGGGTATTTCCATTCGCATCCAGGAGATATAACTCGGGCTGGTAGTAGAACCCAAGGGTACGCTGAAAATCGTACGTGCGTGGGTCATCGGCATCCAAAAACGAAAACTTCATTTTTCCAAAATACTCTGCTTCAAGCCCATGAACCATGGGCGCCATTGCACGGCAGGTGCTTCAGGTAAAACGAAAGAATTCAACGAGCTGCAATTTGCCGGACGCTAAATCCACAGTCGTTGGGTCTGTAGCCTCAAGGTTGGGACCACGTGAAGTGGCTACCGCCTGAACTGTAGGAGCAACCGTGCTGGTAGCTTGACGTGTAGATGTACTTGTGGGTAGAGTTATAGGAGAGGTAGGAACCTTCGTCGCGGCAGCCGGGAGATCGGTCACTGCCGCAGCACAGGAAGATACGACTAAAACAGCAAGCAGGCTCACCGTCCAAACAACGAATTGGGATTTCATTTGAATACAAAGATGGCTTGCTTTTCCTATGTCTTACACATTCTTATGCAACTCTTAAGTCCATACAACTAAAAACGCACCTGCTTTGACGCCCGCAAAATCCTACGCTATACTAGCGTTTATCCAAAAAGGAGAATCCAATATGGCAGATTTTAAACTCACTTATTCAACCATGTTCAATCCGCCCGAAGAGCTGCACACTGGCTTCGACAAAGCCGTGGAGTCTCTCAAAAAGAATCTGGGCAAGGAATATGGCATGTTCATCAACGGCAAGGATATCAAAGCCGAGGAAAAATTTGAAGATCGTTCGCCTGTGAATACCGACCTGATCCTGGCGAAAATACAAAAGGGCAATGCCAAACACGCTAATGATGCGGTCGCCTCGGCGCGCAAAGCCGCACACGGATGGAGTCATACTCCCTGGCAGAAGCGCATCGAGTTGCTTCGCAAGGCCGCCGCATTAATTGAAGAGCGTATTTTTGAATTGGGTGCGGTTATGGCACTTGAGGTTGGCAAGAATCGCATGGAGTCTTTGGGCGACGTGCAGGAAACCGCCGACCTTATTTATTATTCGTGCTATCAAATGGAAAAGAACGATGGTTACATCGTCGAAATGAATAAAGACCCACTGGTAGGCTTTGAATCACGTAATGTTTCAGTTCTCAGACCTTACGGCGTATGGTTGATCATCTCTCCTTTTAATTTCCCCTTCGCACTAACCGGCGGGCCAATGGGAGCGGCGCTCGCGTCGGGCAATGCAGTCGTCGTGAAGCCGGCCGAGGATACTTCATGGATCGTACGCCACCTCATTGATTGTTTCCGCGATGTTGGTTTACCGGATGGCGTCGTCAATTTTGTAACGGGTCCCGGTTCTGTTATCGGCCAGGCGCTTGCAGACAGCCCAGATGTTGACGGTGTTACTTTCACCGGCTCGTTCGACGTGGGTATGAAAATTTATCAAGAGTCTGGCAAACGCAAATTTGTGCGCCCGGTAATTTTGGAACTCGGAGGCAAGAATCCGGCAATCGTTTCCAAGAATGCAGATCTCGAACGCGCAACCATCGGGATCATCCGCTCGGCATTTGGTTTACAGGGACAGAAATGTTCCGCCGCCTCGCGCGTGATCGTCGATGAAGCAGTTTACGATGATCTGCTGGGCCGTCTGAAAGACGCGACCGGCAAGCTGGTCATCGGTGACCCCACGGATCGCGCCACCTATCTGGGGCCCGTGATCAATCAAAATGCCTACAATGATTTCAAGAATTACACAGAAGAGATCAACCAGGGTGGCGGTAAATTCCTTACTGGCGGTCAAGTGAAATCGGGCGGAATGTTCGATAAAGGTTACTTCTGCGAACCCACCTTTGTCACCGACCTTCCATTTGAACATCGCTTGTGGCAGAAAGAAATGTTCCTACCGATTGCAACCATTGGCAAAGTGAAAAGCATGGACGAGGCCATGAAGATCGCAAATAACGTGAACTACGGACTCACCGCCGGCTTCTATGGCTCTGCGGAAGAGACTGATTGGTTCTACGATAACATAGAAGCCGGCGTTACTTACGCAAATCGTCCACAGGGTGCGACGACCGGTGCATGGCCGGGCTTCCAACCTTTTGGCGGCTGGAAAGGTTCCGGTTCCAGTGGTAAGAACGCAGGCGGCCATTACTATCTTCCGCTTTATATGCACGAGCAGATCCGCACGTTGGTGAAATAACATCACGTAGACAAAACCCCTTTCTCTTCGTTGGAGAAAGGGGTTTATTTTTGGAGTAGTTTTCATGCCTTGGAATCCCGACCAATATCATAAGTTTCAATCCGAGCGGTCCGCACCATTTTACGATTTGTTAAAACTCGCTGAGGTCCGCCCGAATCTGAAAGTTGTTGACCTCGGTTGTGGAACAGGCGAACTGACGCGCGTACTGGCCGATAGCTTGCCAGAGGCTAATATCACCGGCGTGGATTCTTCGCCTCAAATGCTGGAGAAAGCCGCGGCTTATGCAAGTTCAAACCTGCGTTTTGAAAAAGGAGATTTATCCGAGTTGGCAGGAAACTGGGATCTTATTTACAGCAACGCGGCCATTCAATGGTGTGAAGATCATGAAAAATTGATCCCTCATCTTTATTCAAAATTGAATCCAAGCGGCCAGCTTTGCGTGCAAATCCCATCAAATCACAACCATATCTCTCATCAGTTGATCAGGAAAACGGCAAGGCAAGAACCGTTCCGTTCCATCTTGCAGGGCTTTGAACGACAATCTCCTGTACTCTCCATTGAGCAATACGCACAGATGCTTTTCGATTGCAAAGCTGCGGATATTATCGTCTTTGAAAAAGTCTATCCACACATCATGGAAAACTCTGATGCAGTCATTGAATGGATCTCAGGTACGGCGCTTGTTCCTTATTTCGAAAGGCTTGGCGAACATCGTTCAGCATTCCTTGAGGTCCTTGGTCAAAAGATGAAAAGGGCCATGCCGGGAAGCCCGTTGCTATATCCATTTCGAAGAACGTTCTTTTCGGCGCGAAAACCGGTCGAGGCCGCTGAGGTAAAATAAAGCCGCATCCACATCGGAGGCAGTGCTTATGGATCCCGAAGATTCTTTTATCGTTCGTGTGGGGATGTTCTTTCTGGTCCTGGGTGGGGGCACGTTTATCCTGTTCGTTGCATCTGACCTGGCCGACAAAGCCGATTTCGACTATCTCTTTGGCGCCATGATCCTGTTCGCGATAGGCTGGTCAATGTGGCGCAAGAAGCCTCCACCACCACCCGCCGGGCGATTTGCCTATCTCAAAAAAATGCGTGAGAATGCCAGGCAAAGAAAACAAGGCAGACAAACAGCCAAAGAAGAAGAGAAAAAATAATAATATGTCAAAACTGACCTCGCTAAAGAAAGCCGTCTCAGAATTTGTGAGCGATGGTGACGTATTATATGCGGCTGGCTTTACACATCTGATCCCTTTCGCAGCCGGGCACGAGATCATGCGGCAGAAAAAAAAGAATCTAACGCTCGCCCGCGCCACGCCAGACCTGATCTACGATCAAATGGTTGCAGCCGGCTGCGCAAAAAAAGTCATTTTTTCATACATGGGAAATCCTGGTGTCGGTTCACTGCGCATCGTGCGAAATGCACTTGAGAAAGGTCAACTTGAATGGGAGGAATACTCTCATTTCGGCATGATCACTCGTTTACAGGCAGGCGCAGCAGGTTTGCCTTTCCTGCCCATGAATCAAACCGGGGGGGAAAGTTTAGAAAAAGCAAATACACTAATCAAGCGAATTCCTGACCCATATGGCGGCAAGGATGTCATCGTTGTTCCCGCATTGAATCCGGATGTGGCGATCGTGCATGTGCAACGCGCGGACAAGAACGGCAATGCCCATCTATGGGGAATTATCGGTGAGCAGAAAGAAGCCGCTTTCGCAGCAAAAAAAGTCATTCTCACTGCAGAAGAGATCGTGGATGAATCAGTGATCAGATCCGACCCGAACCGCACGATGATCCCGGCAAATATTGTGGATGCGGTTTGTCATGTGCCATTTGCATGTCACCCATCTTATTCGCAGGGGTATTACGACCGCGATAACGAGTTCTATCTCGCATGGGATGAGATCAGCGAATCGGAAGAGAGCATAAAAAAATATCTGGACGAATGGGTGTTCGGTGTGAAAAATCGTAATGCCTACTGGAAGAAGCTTGGCA
>Ga0209131_1000404_pt1 | contig 31423 bp, 23 predicted proteins | sample GraSoi_2013_40cm_FD_185826 | JGI IMG/M metagenome (GOLD analysis project Ga0209131, IMG submission 185826) | Grasslands soil microbial communities from the Angelo Coastal Reserve, California, USA - Sample 9_17_2013_40cm (SPAdes) (version 2) | ecosystem: Environmental > Terrestrial > Soil >...
CAGACCTCACCTCGCGGTTCGGCCCTTGCGCTTCGCTATCACTTCACCTCCATCAGGCTGTGAAGAGGACTTTCACCTCCAAGCTATCGAACATGCTCGGCACACATAAAAGAGGGCGGACCATGAAGATGGTCCGCCCGGCAATTCCGCCATTCGCAGTTCGCTAATTTGCTATGGATCGCGAAACGGCAGCGGTCTGTAGCGGCACAGTTTGTTGAGCGACCACCTGGCCCTTGTCCTTTGGACTCCAATTGAAGTCCACTACCAAGCCTTCCTTTTCGAGGTATATGCTCTGTACCAGCATCCCTGCTTTTTCAGGCTCAAGAATCAATTCGCTTGTCTCGCGCGCATGGCTCCTCGGCGTCGCCATCGCAAAAACGCTTGCAGCGCGACCCGATTTCTCCGGCCTCATCACCACCAGCACCAGATGCCCGGAGCCTTGTTGAATGGAACTGATGGATTGTGTGATGCCTACCGGTTCGATGGAAAATTTGTACTGCCCCGCCGCCAGCACGGCGTCCCCGAAGCGCGCACTTTCGTTGAGCGTAAACTTCCCGCCGATCATATCTTGCGCCAAGAGAGGGCTCGCCGTTGCGCAAACCGCAAGCGCTCCCCATGCCAGAATCCTCGCCAAGATCGCTTGGTAGATCGATTTACTGTTGAACTTTGCCATTTTCGATTCCTCGCTCCTATTGGAGTAGGCGCACACTCCCTGCGCCTTGTGTTGTGCTGCATCCGTTTCGGACCGAAATGGTCGAGCGGCAAACAGCTCTTGAGTGACCGGGTAACGGGTGCCAGGGAATTCCGGATTCTCGTGGCACGTTGCTGCATAGGAGTCGCGCGAATTCTACATCGCGAATTTCGCACGCGGCCCGCTTCCAGTCCAACGCAAAGAATTCATGGGCGTCATGCGCGGCCGTGATTACTTCAAAATACTTGATAGCTCCGTGTGTTATTCTTGATTTTTCAACTGCTTCAAAACGAAGGGTGAGCAGCTAATGACCGCACGGCTCCTCGATGGAACCAAAATCCGCGACGAAATTTTCGCTGAACTGAAAAGCGAAATCGCGCGCCTCGCCGGCGAAGGCATTCGCCCAGGCCTGGCTGCTGTCCTCGTCGGCGAAAATCCCGCCTCGCAGCTTTACGTCAAGTCCAAAATCGCCGCCTGCGAGCAACTCGGCCTCGCCAGTTGGATGCACACGCCTGCGGCCTCCATCACCACCGACCAGATGCTGCGCCTCGTCCATGATTTGAACCATGACAACGCCGTGGACGGAATCCTCATTCAGCTTCCCCTCCCTTCTCACGTCGACACCAAGCGCGTTCTCGAAGCCGTCGATCCCGCAAAAGACGTCGACGGCTTTCATCCCGTAAACCTCGGTCGTCTGGTCAGCGGTCGACCCGGCCTCGTCGCATGCACGCCCGCCGGCTGCATGGAAATTCTTCGCCGAAATAATATTCCGATCGAAGGCGCGAACGCCGTGGTCCTCGGCCGCAGCGATATCGTCGGCAAACCCATGGCGCTTTTGCTCATGCACGCCAACGCCACCGTCACCATCTGCCATTCGAAAACGCGCGACCTCGCCGAGGTCGTCCGTCGCGCGGATATCGTCGTCGCGGCCATGGGCAAAGCCGGCTATGTGCAAGCGGACTGGATTCGCCCCGGCGCCGCGGTGATCGACGTCGGCACAAACAAGGTGACGAACGCAAAGGAAGCCGAGTCCCTCCTACGAAACTTCCCAGCGCGTCTTGAAAAATTCCGCGCCAAAGGCTCAGCTCTCGTCGGCGACGTGCACCCTGACGCCGCGAACACCGCCGGCGCGCTCACGCCCGTTCCCGGCGGCGTCGGCCCCATGACCATCACCATGCTCATGAACAACACCGTGAAAGCCGCGCGCCTTCGCCGCGGCAAGGCCTCAGCGGCAACCGACGCCGCGCAATCCTCCGCCGGCGCCCGGTGACCCATACAATGCAGCGCCTCGGCCTAACCGGGGGCATCGCCAGCGGCAAAACCGCTGTCGCCGCCATGCTGCGCGAAATGGGTTTCGCCGTTCTCGACGCCGATTCCCTCGCGCACAAACTCGTCGATCCCGGCCAGCCCGCTTACGACGAAGTCGTCCGCGAATTTGGCGCGTCCATTCTCGATCCGGCCGCTCGCGTCAATCGCGCCAAGCTTGCCACCATCGTTTTCGCCGACCCCGTCAAACTCGGTCGCCTCAACGCCATCCTTCACCCGCGCGTCGAAGCCGTCATCCACCAGCAATTTGCCGAATGGTCGAGCAACGGCACCCGCGACGCCGCTTTCGTCGAAGCCGCGCTACTCGTCGAAGCCGGCTATCACAAGAATCTCGACGGCCTCGTAGTCACCTGGTGCCGCCCCGAACAGCAACTCGAGCGCCTCCGCGCCCGCGGCTTCAGCGACGAAGACGCTCGCCAGCGCATCGCCGCGCAACTCCCAGTCAGCGAAAAACTGCGCTACGCCACGGAAACAATCGACTGCTCTGGCTCGCTGGAAGAAACCCGCAAACAGGTCGAAGCCTTGGCAGCCAAGCTCCGCCGCCCGTCCAAGAAAATGTCATCCTGAGCGTTTCTGACAGGGATCGCTGAAGGACCACAACGAAGATTTGTCCCAACCGCGATCGCCAACCGATGCCTATGAAGTGTGCACGAATTTTCCTTATACTATTCTCAATACTCGGCAAAGGATCTCTACAATGACCAAACAACGCAGCATCACCCGCATGCTCCTCGCCTGCGTGGTAATTACTTTCGCCGCATACTGGGCCGGAGCCCGCTGGGGCCAGCGCCAGCCGATCGGCGTGTCCGCCCTGCAACGCGGCGGCAGCGCCCCGAAAGATCTTTCCGCAGTCAACGTCGCCACGCGTGACGCAGCTCTCACCGACGAAGAAGCCATCAACGTCCGCGTCTATCGCCAGGTTTCGCCCGCCGTAGCCAACATTCTCACCAAAGCCACCGAATACGATTTCTTCATGGATCCCGTGCCCGTGGAAGGCGCAGGCTCCGGCTTCGTGATCGACGACAAGGGCTACATCCTCACCAATTTTCACGTCGTGCAGGAAGCGCAATCCATCGAAGTCGTGCTAGGCGACCAGTCGCGCTATCCCGCGAAGTTCATCGGCGCCGACCAGCGCAATGATGTCGCGCTCGTCAAGATCGAGCCGAAAGGAAAGCGCCTCGTGGCGCTCCCGCTCGGTGATTCCGCCGCGCTGCAAGTCGGCCAAAAAGTTCTCGCCATCGGCAATCCCTTTGGATTTCAAAGCACGCTGACCACCGGCGTGGTCAGCGCCATCGGCCGCACCGTGCAAACCAGCCAGACCACCTTCATCGACGAAGCCATCCAGACCGACGCCGCCATCAACCGCGGCAATTCCGGCGGGCCGCTGATCAATTCTCGCGGCGAAGTCATCGGCATCAACTCCGCCATCTACACGCCCAGCGGCACCACCGCCGGCATCGGCTTCGCCATTCCCATCAATAGCGCCAAGCGCATCGCGCACGACCTCATGACCGACGGCCGCGTGCACCAAGCCTTTCTCGGTGTGCAGACGATTTCCATCGCCGGCCAACTCGCCGAAGCGCTGGATCTTCCCGCGCAAGAAGGCTTGCTGGTAGAAACGGCCACGAAGGGCGGACCGGCATCTGCGGCTGGTGTTCGCGGCGGGGATCGCGTCGTGCGCGCCGGCATGCAACGCATCACCATCGGCGGCGATTTGATCGTCGCCGTGGATGGTCAAAAAGTAGCCAGTCCGTTTGACCTGAACATTCTGCTGAATCGAAAACGCCCCGGTGACACCGTCAAGCTAACCGTTTATCGCGGCGGCAAAAAAGTGGACCTGCCCGTAAAACTCGGCGAACGCCCCGGCGCGTAGCCTCAAGGCCCACTACGCCCGCGCGCCTCTTCCAAATTGCGCCCGATACTTTACGCGATCTTCTTCGGTTAACGAAAACCACGTTTCGGCTATATCCCGGACGCGCTCGAGCTCACGCTGCATCTCCGCGTGCTTGGCTTCGAGCATCTGCTGGTCCGCATCGGCCGGCACATAAATCGGCGGCGCAAACAAAATTACCGTGCGCGCAAACGGCATAGGCATCAGAAAATGGTCCCAGGTCTTCGTGAACGTTTTCCCGCGGTCCACCCCGACGTGAAAAACCATCACCGGGCATCCCGTCTTGCGCGCCAGCATCACTGGGCCAGGCTTCGCCACATAGCGCGGCCCGCGCGGCCCGTCAATCGTGAACGCGCAATCGACTCCTTCCTCCAGCCGCCGCGCCATCACCGCCAATCCACGTAAGCCACCGCGCGACGAACTTCCCTGCGCCGTGCCAAATCCCAGCCACTCGATGACCTTGCGCGTCCACTGACCATCGAAAGCCGTGGTGTTCATCACCACCGTGCCGTGATTCCGGTGCCACCATACAATCGGAATAATAACGCGATGCCAGAACGCCCAAATGCACCGCTTCCCTGAAGCGTACACGCCCTCCGCATCCTGCCAGCCCAGCACTTCATAACGCAGCGTCGGTCCCAGCGCGCGAATCACGCTGTACACCGCCGCCGCAATAAAGGGGATCTGTATCCGCCGTGACCACGGCAGCTCCGGCAGCCGCGTATCGTAGTGCACGTTCACCGCGTCCGCGCCATTTTCGGCAACAGCGCCACTCGATGCTGCGCGCCCCGTTCCCTGCTCCGCTTCGCGGGCTGCGTCCTTTGCACTCATTGGCGTATAGTATAGTGTTCTAGCGTCGCACCGTCGCGATGCGTTCCGTCCCCGCATCTAAATTCCTCGGAGCCGCTCTCATTGCCGCCAGCTAGCGCCACACAAAACGCCTTTTTTGGAGTGCGGCGGCTTGCCGCCGCTTTATCGCCGGAAACCCACTCTATAAGAGTAGCCGCAACGCGCGTACTTCCCTTCATCACGCTAATCGCGGTTCTCTTCGCTGCTCTCTACCTGCCACCCTCCGCTCGCACCGACCAGCCTTCCTACGACACCGTCGGCCCCATCGAGGGCGAAGCCATTTCCGTACAGGGCCCTTTAAACATCGAAGTCGTCCAGGGCCGCACCAGGACCATCCTGCGTAGCGGCAGCGACATCCACGTGAATTCTGGTCAGGCTCGCATCGACCTCGTCGAAGGCGGCCAAATCGTAGTCTGCGGTCCAGCGCATCTCTCCGTTCTGAAATCCGTCAACTTACTCACCGTTGCGCTGGACACCGGCATCATTCACGCGTACATCGAAGGCCCGCAACCAGCTCTCACCGTCTACACCGCGCAGCTCCAAGCCAAGCCCTTTGCGATAAGCGGCGCGCCCCTGGACACGCTCGTCGGCTTCGACCCAACCGGCGCGATGTGCATTCGCGCGGACAGCGGCGCCGTGCGCGTTGAACAACAACTCACCGCCCAATCGATCGTCGTGCCGCAGAGCGGTGAGGTGCTAATCACCAATGGCCAGCTCGAATCTCTGCGCAGCGGCGTCACGCACTGCTCTTGCGCATTGCAACTCGCAAAAACTCAGACACGAATTCCGCCCTCCACCGAGGTTAGCCGCCTCCCAACCCCCGAAGAAATGCAAAAGGCCAACACCGACGCGGCAAAACTCAAGACGCAAGCGGCAAAGGCTCCCGCGGTCGCCGCGCCAAAACCTGCCGCAACAGACGGTCCGGTCTACCAGGTCTTTATGCCGCCGCTCTCCTATGACGCCGGCGCCAAAGTGCAGCCCGACAATTTCGACCCGCAGCTGATCGTCTTGGTGCGACGCGTGCGCGTTCGCCCAACATTAATATTTCAGGGAAGCGTTAAAGACGCGCCGGCAATTGCAGAAAATACCTCGCCCACCGACCCCGCAAAATCAGTCGAAACGCCAGCATCGCAAAGCCAGCAGACGCAGCAGAAAAATCCGCAAACCAGCAACTCCGTCATCGCCCGCATCCGCGCCTTCTTCCGCAGCCTGTTCTCTTAAACCGAGCATTTCTGCCGACGAAATCCGTGCCGCCAATCCGAAGCCTGTTTGTGATTGAAATGCGGAATCGGCAGATAGCTTCCGGATGGCCTCTTATTCGGTGGAAAAAACAAAAAGGACCGGCAGGCAGACCTAAGCAGAATTCCCTGCGCGAATTCTCTTCTTTCGGCCCACCTGTAACTTAGTGAAATCTGAGTGTTGGCGACACCGCATTGAGCGTCAATTGCGTCACTGTCGGCGACATCGAAATAGTCTTGGGCACAATTGAGCGCAGTCCATGAAATACACTCTTATGCCCCACTGACCTGGTGGATTTGTGACACGGCGCGATGCGCCGATAGCGCCGCGCCTTCTTGCCATCCGACGAGATGGCTCACGTGATCTCCGGCCATATAGATCGGACCATCGGGTTCGAGTAACCGGTCATAACCGGCCGGGGAGGCTTTGGGTCCGCCATGGCTGATCCAAGACCCCAAGTTGTATGGAATGCGTCCCCAGGAAATATAAACAGGTTTGACTAGTTCGCTCGAGCATCCCGGATGAAGGCGCTCGACCGCTTGCCGGGATGCAGCGAGTTTCCCGGGCAGATCAAGCATTGCAAATTCTGTTCCGTTCTCGAGCGAATACCCTGCCACGATGATTCCCTTTTCCGCAAACAGGTTCGCGCTCGGATACCACACCACGCCAACCATCTGCTTTGGGAAAGAGATCCCTCCATAGATGCTGTAATCTTGCTCCCAAAATCGGCGGGATTCCCAGGCTATCTTGTAGGCGGAATCATAACTTGCGGCGGCGATGGCTTGCTTGAACTCCGGGCAAAAATCCGCATCGATGGTCTTTAGAATCGAGAGTGGCATCGCGCAGATACAACAATCTGCCTCAAGCGCGGCTGCCGCTCCCGTCTTTCCGTCCCGATAGGCAATACGCACGCCCTTCGGTGTTTTTCGAATCTGCTCGACGGTCGCGTCAAAACGAATGCTGTTGGAAAGCCGCTTTTCGAACGCTGCCGCGATTCGGTCCATTCCGCCCGCAGGCTGGAACATCGTTGCCTGCATGTCAAACATGTCTTCAAAGAGCATGCCGTCCCAAAGATTGGCATCCAGCAGCGCATGCATGTCGAGAGGATCGCGCGGCACGCCGAGTTGGTTGCCTGCTCCCGGCATAACCTTGTAGCCCGACCGTGCGGACCCTTTGTAGAAGTAATCGGGAGACAGGTCCCCGTACTTGCGGAGGAACACCAGCATGCGCTCCTTGTCATCGCTAGTCAGTTCCTCCTCAAGCTTACTGCGCTTGATGCACTTGGCCAAAAGCTCGGCAACATGGCCACGCGTGTCATTGATCGCCTGCCGTTGCTGGACAGCTTTGCCGCCGTTGAATTTATCGTTCTGCAACAGCGAACTTCGTGAGCTATTGACCTCCACTTCAAGCTGCACGCCGAGCTCACGGCAATAGCCGAGCATCGTCGCATGCTGTGACGGCAAACGTGCCGGGCCTGCATTAAAGTAGTGGCCGTCTTCAAAGGTGCAGGTTTGTGTCGTGCCGTCCGTCATTTCGACGCGCGTGCCGTTCCGAATCGTCCAATTCCGTCCGCCAGCGCGGTGACGCGCCTCCAAGATCGTGCAGCGGTAACCGGCTTTCTGCAGTTCCCAGGCAGCCACCATGCCTGCGATACCCGCGCCCAGAATCACAACATGTTTTCCTTGGCCGGAACCTTCTGGAAGACGGACCTTACTCGCTGCTGCCTCTGGAAGGGGCAACAGACCCAGGGATTGCATCATCACGTAAGCCGCGCCAAAGCCCCCCACCTGGCCCACTTGCATCAGAAACGCGCGTCTCGTCGTCATTTTTGTAACCAGCTAGAGTCAGTCACCGGCAAATCGACTTCTCGCATCATCTAATCTGCGTAAAGATCAAAACGTCAGCCGTCCACCAAGCTGCAGATAGCGCGGAAAATTTGCTTGTTGGGTGATCTTTCCAAAATTCGCATTTAAAAAGGCGATGTTTGGCGCACGAAATTGCGGCGTGTTGAACGCGTTCAGCGCTTCTGCTCGCACCTGGAAGGAAATGCGCTCGCCGATGGGAAACGATTTGAAGACCGACAAATCCCAGTTGGCCAGGCCCGGCGAGAGGCATCCCACCGTTCGCGAGGCGTTTCCGTAGGTGTAGGCGGCGCTGAATGCACCGCCGTTAATGTAACTATTGAGCCGGTCTTCTGGTGTCCCCGACTTGCAAGCACTGGTTCCCGCGACGACGTTGGGGCGCTGGAGGCTGGCGCCAATCTTGGAGTTGTTGTTTGTGTTTTGGTAGATGGCGAGAGGCGAACCGCTCTGGATCACGGTGATCGCATTGAAGCTCCAGTTCCCAATCACGTAGTTCACGAACGAGTTGCCGGCGGAGAATCTCCTGCCCCTGCCAAACGGAAGCTGATACGTCGCCGCCAGTGTAAAGCGGTGCGGAATGTCAAAAACGGAGCGGCTCCACTCCGCGCCGAGGTTGTAGACATCCTGTGGAGACGTTTGCGAAGCGTTCAGAAAGTTCGAGGCCGCCCAAGTTGAATCCTCCGTCCTTGACCACGTGTACGTAGTGAGGAACGTGACGCCGCCACCCAGCCTTTTCTGCGCTTTCAAAATCAGAGCATCGTATTGCGCATGAGCGCTGTAGTCGTACAGATTGACGGAGCTGAATTCGGGAAATGGGCGGAGTAGCTGGTTATACGCGACCGTGGAATTGCCGATCACGCCAGTTCCGCCATTGCCGTAATACGGGTTGGAGACGCTCTGCACGAGCTGTGAACCCAAGGACAACAATCCGTCGGGCAGCTGATTGAAGTTCGCCGTGTTGCCGGGCAAGAGGTGCCGAGAAAGAGAACCAACATACCCGACCTGAACGCCAACTTGACCTGGCAGTTCCCGCTGAATGTCCAACGAATATTGCTGGACAATCGGGGATTTGGATTTTTGGTACCACGTGGTCACGCTGCTGCCAACTCCCGTAAGAAAACCGTTCGCATTGCCGGAGGGCTGCAGAACACCACCCGGAAAAGGATTGCTCAGCGTGCCTGCAGGAGTTTTAAAACCGTTATTCGAAGCCACATACGTAGTAGTTGGCGTATAGCCCGGGGCATAGGAAGAGCTGTTGGTAAAACTGACTGGAGCATAGAAAATGCCGTACCCAAGGCGAATTGTGGTTTTGGAATTGAGTGCATAGGCGGCGCCGAAACGCGGCCCGAATTTCTTGGTGCTATAGTCGCAGCAGGTTGTCGGATATCCATTTTGACCCGCGAACATGACACCGCCTTTAGTCGGACGACCAGACGTTGCTTCCAGTGGATTTGTGACGGTCGGGTCAAAGCCCACGGCGTACTGATTGTTGCGTTCACTCAATCCTGCTTCCCACTCGTACCTTAGACCCAAGTTCAAGGTGAGTTTGCTGGTGACGCGATAGTCGTCCTGAACATAGCCCGCGTAATAGGGAGCATTCGTGGCCAGGCGAGTCGCCGTTGTGACGGAACCGGAAGAGGGATATCCGAGAAGCAGGTTGACTAGGTCCGTTTTCTTGACCGTATCGCTGGGTGACACAAAATCGTTTGCAAAGTTAAACGTCCCGGCAGTGGTGGACATATCCGTAAAGTCCACGCTGATCGATCGGAAGTTGAACCCCGCTCGCAGGCTGTGTTTGCCAAGATATTTCGAAACATCGAGGACCACGCTTCGCGAATAGTAGACCGCGGGCCCTGAATTCGTTGTTCCCAATGACGCGAAGTTCGTCATAACGATTGCCGGAAAGGCGCGTTTCTGCAATTGGCTCACATAGGACGATGGGAATCCTAATGTGGCCTGATCGAAGCCGCTCGAAGTATCGAGCGTGTTGTTTGGGAAGCGGTTGAAGCCGAATCCCAGGGTCACAACGGTAGTCGGCGAGGGCAGAAAAGTGTTGTTGAGCTGAAAAGCGTCCACTTTGCGAAACAGCAAATAGGAAACAGCGTTCGTTCCCGCGGGGCTCTGTAAAGGATTGCCGCCGGGCTCTCTGCTCGCGTAGTGAAGATACGAGGCATTTGCCCGCCACCACGAAAAGAACTCGTGATCTACTTTGGAGTTGAATTCATCGGCCCGGTCCTTCAAGTTGTCTGCCCCGTTATAATTGTTGCTTGCAAAAGGCACATTAGACACCGAGGGTTGCGGATACATTGCAGCGATGGCAACCCCAATTGGATTCAGTCGCGACTGCGGGATAACGTTTCCGGGAAACTGTGCGTGGGTGACGGGGTCGTAGATGTTGACGCCGCTTTGCGAAAAATCTCCCTGCCGCTCGAGCATCGTTGGAACCGAGTAGTTGTTTGTGAGCGGAGACTGCTGCCGGTATCCTTCTTCGGCTATCCAGAAGAAAGTCTTGTTCCGCCCGTCGTATATTTTCGGAAGAATGATCGGGCCACCAATTGACCCAGCATAGTTGTAGAAGGGCGTATCCGGGCGCGGCTTGCTGGAACTGTTTAGAAAGAAGTTGTTGGCGAGCCAGGCGGTTTGTCGCGTGTACCCCAGCAGGGAGCCGTGCAGTCCATTTGTCCCGGACTTGAGAGTTGTGTTGAATACGCCGCCACCCGTGCGGCCCATCTGCGCGTCGTATGTGTTCGCCTGGACTTTCACCTCTTGCGTCGCTTCGATCGAAGGAATAATAACCGCACGGTTTATGCTGTCCGTAATCGGCACACCATCAATCAGGTAATTGTTCCCACGGATCGGCCCCCCAGCAATGCTTATTTGTGAGGAGCCGCTTTGGTCCTGGAAGCGGTTGAAGCGAGGATCGCCCACGGGCGCAACGTTATTGTTTAGCTTTGAAAATAGAAACGGGTTCCGCCCGAGATTTGGCAAATTCGCCAGTTTCTGCGTATCAATCACTTGGCCGTTCGAAGCGTTTGAGCTTTCCACGATCGGCACGTCTTCAATAACTTGGATGACCTCGTTGTTCTGCCCGAGTTGCACGCCGAAATCCAGCGTTAGAACCTCTTGAGTAGAAATCACTACGCCAGTGCGAACCAAGACTTTGAAACCGAGGGCTGTCACGGTGACGGTGTACGAGGCAGGATCTATCGAGCTGATTACATACTCGCCATATCCATTCGTGATCGTGGATCGTTCCAGATTCGTGGTTTCGCTCTTCAACTTCACGGTAGCTCCGGCGATTGCCTGGCCCGTCGGGTCCGTGACCGTGCCTCGCAAACCGCCGTAGTAGGTCTGCGCGAGGCTCTGCACGCCGAAAACAAGCGCCAGGAGCGCAACTGCAACGATTTTGCCTTTCATTGCTTCCCCTCCGTCCGAGCACACCAATCCCTCACCGCCGAATGACCAACTCCGGCTCCGCCTAACCACAAGGAGCTGTGCCTTAGTGCTGAAACCTGCTCAAGAAAAACTTGGATATGGCCGATCCGCTCGCCACGGCTCCGCACTCTCCTGCGGCCCCTGTGCCGCCAGCGCCGGACTTTCCATCGCCTCTTTAAATGCCTTCTTGAATGCTTCCATCTCGGGCGCTGTACCTACCGTCACTCTCACATGTGTCGGCCAGGCTGGCCATACTCTTCCGATGTACACTTTCTTGGCTTCCATAGCTTCAATGAACTGCTTACCGGGCCGCTTCACATCCACCATGAAACAGTTGCTTTCTGAAGGAACGAAGGAATACTTGTTTGTTGCAAGCCAGGAAAAAACGTCGTTTCGAATGTCCGCGTTGATCTTCTTTCTTTCGAGAACCAGGTCCTTGTGCTTCAAGCTGCTTTTGGCCGCTACCACCGCCGTCACGGGCATGGAGTTCCAGCCATAAGGTTCGAGCTTGGCTAGCAGGTCCGGTCTCGCAATTGCAAAGCCGCAGCGCAATCCGGCCATGCCATAAATCTTCGAAAATGTCCGCAGAACCACGATATCCTTATCCGCAGCGACTAAATCCAGCACTGGCTTTGCATCTGAAAAATGGATGTACGCCTCGTCGATCAGCAGGATCGAGCCTTTCGGCTTGTTAGCCAGCGCGTATTCAATGTCTTCGCGCGTCGTTGTCGTGCCCGTCGGGTTGTTTGGATTGCAAATGTACAGCACACCGGCATTCGGGTCGGCGCCTACCATTGCCTTGACGTCGTGCGCATAATTCTTGGTTAGAGGAACCTTGAAAATCTTTGCCTTGCTATACGACGCTGCGCGCATCGGAGCCTCGTACGCCGGATCGCCCATAACCAGACTCTTCTCGGGAGATGTGAACGCCAGCACCGTATAGTGCAGGGGCTCGCTCGAACCTGCGTATGCACGCACATACTCCGGCTTGAGTCCCTCGATTTCAGCGAAGGTTTTCACCAACTCCTGCGTCAGTCCAAACTCGTATCGGCCGCCTTTGGTGCCGAGGTCAGCCATCGCAGAGCAAGCCTGCGCACAAGGCCCAAGGGGATTTTCGTTCGCATTGATAAGAATCGCATCGGCAGGAATATCCTTGGTAACCCGTCTTTGTGCGAAGGCCAGGTCCGCTTCCGTTGTAATCCGGACCAAAGCCGCGGCTGAAGCCACCGAGGCTATCCTGACAAAGCTTCTTCGGGAAACTCGGCATCCATTTGGAAGGACAACCGTTTCGCGTTTCATCGTAAGTCCACCTCGCAAGCTCGCTGCCGCACCGGCACTCACGTGCCATGCCGCGCGCATACCACACCCCGGGAGTTCAGGATCCGTCGCCGCAAACTTCCGACAGTCGAACTTTCGTTCCCGGTCAAATCTTGCTGCTTGCTTCTAGCTTCCGTGTTACTGGGAGTCAAGCGAATGTTTTCGATGAGTCAGAGAAATAAATTAAGTTTTCTCCATGCTGTGCGCCGGTGTCCGGCCGACTTGATGAAAGCAAGAAGATTATTAATCCAGCCCAAATCAACTGTGGCGTCAAGGCACGGCCGCATCGCGGGCGCTAGCAGACCCAAACCTTGAGAACACTCACGCTCCTTGACTTGCAGCAACTCAGATTGCGTGACAAGAGCAGCAACGACGCGATTCCGTCCTCGCTTTTGCCGCGGAAGGTAAGGCGGGGTCTTCGCGAATCGGTTCGGCGAAGAGCTAGACGTTGCTTGCATGAAAGCGATGATTTCCGGGCCCAGATACGGAAGCACGTCAGGACTCCTGCGTGCGGCGGACGCAACCCGATCTCGCGCGCGAAGACAATACACGCCACCATTCGCATTATTTCGCGGACTTGAGAAGAAAATGTGCACGCATCCGAAGGGAGGCCCCGCCAGATTCCGCATAACGAATTTTCGTCCTGGAATATTTGGCGAAGCTCGGTGTTATACAGAGCGAAGCATGACAACGCGACTTGGGGGTTGTGCACGAACGATGGCAAGTTTCATCACATTTGTTGCGTCCTGCTCTGAGACACCATTCTCAAGCGAGGGGTTCGGCCACTATTCCGTCGACCAAGAGCCCTCCGCCAACAGGGCAGCAAAAGAGAATTTCACGAAACGAATTATAACCGAGCACAGTTATTTTTCGTCGAAAAGGCATGGTCGCTTTTATGGACAATATGATCATCGAGCTTCTATTAGCGCAGTCCCGGCCTTTCTCGGCGTGTCCTACATGGACCTGACATTTCCACCCGAAAAACGCCTTTTCCTCAGCCAGCTTCTCGATGAAGTGTTCGATGGGCTCTACGGTTATGCCATGGTTCTCAGCCGTGACCGCACCGAAGCAGAGGATCTGGTGCAGGAAACGTGCGTTCGTGCCGTCCAAGCGGTAGAAAGCCTGCGCCCTGACAGTAATGTGAAGAGTTGGCTGTTCACGATCTTACGGAACATCTGGCTCAATCAGTTGCGACAACGGCGCGCCGCGCCCAAGATGGTCGAGCTCGATGTGGACGAGAGCACGGCAGAAACCGCCGTCGAACCATCCAAAGATCCCCATGCTCTTTATGTGAGCAAAGTGGAGCGCGAGCTGGTACGCGAAGCGATCCAGCAGCTTTCCGAGGAGTTTCGCGAGATCATCGTGCTCCGAGAGTACGGAGAGCTGTCCTACCAGGAGATCGCCGGTGTTTTGGGTTGTCCGGTTGGTACCGTGATGTCCCGCCTCGGAAGAGCGCGAACCAAACTCCGATCGCTTCTTTCCGGCAGTTTGCGCACTCCCGATCGACAAGCGAAGGGAGCCGCAGAATGAGCCGCTGCGAAGAGCGTACCAGCGACATCCTGCTTTATCTTGACAATGCACTGTCTGGCCAAAAGCTTGAAGACTTTCGCGCGCACCTGGCAGTCTGCTCCAATTGCAGGGAACGCTTGCAGGAAGAGCAAGCGCTATCGTCCCTGTTGCGTGGAGCACGACCACTGTATTTGGCGCCACAGGCGCTTCGCGCCCGTGTAGCCGCGGCCGCCACAGAGCAAGGCTCCGGGTTCTCTCCTGCGTCTGATCGCAGTCGCAAAACGCGCATAGAAAATTTGACACGATGGTGGCGAGACGTCGCGCAGCCTGCTTTCAGTTGGAAGCCTCTGGCCGCCATGGCGCTACTCCTCATTCTAAGTTTGCTCTTCATTCCTGGTGCCGTCGAGAGGGTACGCGCCACGGACTATGTGGAGGCCGCTACGGAGATTCACCGAAGCTACCTGGAAGGGGCCTTGCCACTCCAATGCCGCTCCCACTCGCCCGAGGTAGTCACCGCTTGGTTTGCTGGCAAAACCCCATTTCACTTTCAGCTGCCGGCATCCCAGTCTGTGCCGAAGGGGAAAGCTGTCTACTGGCTGACTGGCGCACGCCTGGTGAGCTACAAGGGTAGTCCTGCCGCACTCGTCGCCTACGAGACGCCTACAGAGAAAATCAGTCTTCTCGTTGCCTCCAGCAAGTCTGCGATTGTGGCAGGTGGAGAAGAAGTGCGCTCTGGCGGTCTCACATTTCACTATCGGAGCGGCGCAAACTCCGAGGTGATCACTTGGACCAATCACGGGCTTGCGTACGCCCTGGTGTCGCCTTTAAACGGCTCTCCGCAACATTCCTGTCTAGTTTGCCATCAGGACATGGCGGACCAGAATCGCTTCAAACACTAACGGGAACGCAGCGAGGCGATTCATTGCATCGAGCTGTCTGGTACGAAGTGTTAATCGGCTAACAAATCGCAGACTTTCACAGCGAGCGCAGTGCGAGGGAATAGAACCTCGTATCGCGTGTCCTATTTCCACGCGCCGCTGAGCGGCAAACAGACGAAATAACGCAGAGCGTCGAACTTAGGAAGTAGCAGTGAAAGTGAGGCCCAAATTGAACTTGAAGCTGCACTCAGACGAACCTATTCCCGCCTCGAGAGTTTCGGCGGATAACCGCAGGTCTTCTTATGTCCGGGCGTCGCGATATCGCCGCTTGCTCCATTCAGTTGCACACCGCGTGCTTGGCAATCCCGACCGCGCCGATATGGCTGTAGAGAATTGCCTGTTCTCGGCATCTCACTGTGTGACCGTATTTGATTGCGAGGGCGCTTTCCGCAGTTGGTTGGTAAGGATCGCCATCGACGAAGCCCTGGCGATACTTCACGGGAGCAGTATCCTCGAGCATCGGCGCGACTGGTCGCTGCAGGAAGCAGCACAGCGCTGCTAGACCATCAGAAATTGCGCAATCATCGCGATTCTTGTATCCAACTGCGCTGCGTCCGGCATCAAACTCAGTTCACGGTAACGCCACAAGAGGGTAATACCATAAGGAGGCGTAGTCATGAATTCCAAGCAAGTGGTTCTCATCACCGGTTCCAGCACCGGCTTCGGCAGACTATTCGCCGAAACCCTGGCTCGTAAAGGGCACACCGTTTTCGCGACGATGCGTGACCCCGGAGGGCGCAATGCCAAGAATGCCTCCGAAATCCGCGCGCTTGCGGAAAAGAATTCACTGCCCATTCACGTCCTTGAGCTGGATGTGACCAACGATGCCTCGGTGGAGCAAGCTGTCGATGCCGCCGTCGCCAAAGCAGGACGCATCGACGTCGCCATCAACAACGCCGGCTACTACCTCTCGGGGCTGGAGGAAGCTGTCACCACCGAACAAGCGCAGCGTCTCATGGACACGAATTTTTTTGGCCCGGTTCGCGTAAATCGCGCCGTGCTTCCGCACATGCGGCGCCAACGCAGCGGCGTGCTCATGCACATCAGCAGCGGCGCCGGCCGCGTGGTTCTTCCTTCTGGGGGTTTCTATTGCGCCAGCAAATTTGCACTTGAGGCGTTGGCCGAGGCCTACAGCTACGAACTTGCCGCGCAAGGAATTGAATCGGTAATTGTCCAACCCGGGGCGTATGAGACTCCTGTTTTCGGCAATACAGTGAAAGCTGCCGATGAGGCTCGCACCAATACCTATGGTGCCGTCAAGGAGATCCCCGCGAAGCTCAACGCGGCACTTTTCTCCACGGCCGGCAATGCTCAGGACGTCGCGGACGCCGTTCTGCGGATCATCGAGACTCCCGCGGGAGAGAAGCAGCTTAGGTATCTCGTCAGCCCCCGGGACTTGGGCATCGACGAGATCAACGCCCTCTCAAAGCAAGTGCAAGGCAAGCTGCTAGAAGCCTTCGGCCTCGCTGCCGACACAAAATTCCGCAAAGGAAAAGCAGTTGCCTCCGTTTAAAGACAAGCACCAAACACATCGAGGAGGCCCTCTGGATGGATGTCTCATCCGTTGGATTCCCGCCTCTGCCATCAAGAATTGAGCAAGATTTGGCCTAGGGTCCGATTTTTCCCAAGCGCCCGTTAAATCAAGTCGGCGGCCATGTCCAGCCCGTGAGTCTGTGCTGTCAGCTTCCGGAGGTATCGCGCGTTGTCGCGATACCTCCGATTGGTTTTTACGCGACGAATTAATCGAACAGACCCCAAGCTCAATACGCTGCGGCCTCATCTTTGCCTCTTTATGCCGATCCGTTGAGGCACTTCTCGCGAAGGGAAAATCACACCCCGCTAGATTCCGCATAAGTGTTCTTCGTCCTGGGAATACTTCTCCAAGCTGGGTGTTATACCGAGCGAACCATAACAATCCGCCAAGGCGGGCAAGCCATGGCAGGCCTTACACGAGCGAGGAGCACTGAGATGAGTTCGAATAATGGAAAACAATCAGCAGTAGATTTCGTAGAGCGCGTTCGCGTGAATCAGCGGAAGCTCAGCTCCGGTCTAAAGGCGCATTACGACTTCATCGTCTGTGGGTCAGGCTCCTCTGGCTCGGTGGTGGCGCGCCGCTTGGCCGAGAATCCCGATGTCAGCGTGCTCTTGCTCGAAGCCGGCGGCAGCGACGATGTGCCAAGCGTGACGGAAGCGGCTCGTTGGTTTGAAAACCTCGGGACCGAGCGCGATTGGAACTTTGTCGCCCAGCCTAATCCCCACCTCAAGGGGCGTTCCATACCGTTAAATATGGGCAAGGTCCTCGGCGGTGGATCGAGCATCAATGTGATGGCTTGGGCACGCGGACATGAGAACGATTGGGATTTCTTCGCGTCCGAGTCCGGTGACCCAGCATGGAACTATGAGTCGGTGCTCGAGATCTACCGCCGGATGGAAGACTGGCAGGGCGCACCAGATCCCACGCGCCGCGGAACCGGCGGGTTGGTTTTCGTGCAGTCTCCGCCTGACCCGAATCCAATCGCCCCGGCCATGCTGGAAGCAGCGCGCTCCATTGGGATGCCTACCTTCGATAGTAATAATGGCGCTTTGATGGAAGGCAATGGCGGAGCCTCTTTAATCGATTTGCGCCTACGCGATGGAAAGCGCCTGTCCGTCTTTCGGACTTACGCCTTCCCCTACATGGACCAGCCAAACCTGACCGTGCTCGCCCACGCACTGGTTACCAGGCTTACCTTAGAGGGAAAGCGAGCTACCGGCGTGGAGATCGCTTTTCAAGGAAAAATCCAACGCATTACGGCTGGACTCGAGGTTGTTCTGTCGTTGGGCGCAATGCACACGCCAAAGGTGTTGATGCTCTCTGGCATTGGCGATGAAGCTGAGCTACAACGCCTGGGCATACCAGTCGTCCAGCATCTTCCAGGGGTGGGGCAGAACTTTCAGGATCATTTTGGTATTGGCTGTATCTGGGAATACCAGGAACCGCTCCCCATACACAACAATGGGGGCGAGGCAACGTTCTTCTGGAAGAGCAATCCTGCTCTTGAGACTCCGGATTTGCAGACCTGCCTGGGAGAACTACCGTACTGCACTGCCGAGACAGCCGCCAAGTTCAATCCACCGCCGTCTTCTTGGACATTGTTTGGATGTGTCGTACGGCCGAAAAGCCGAGGTCAGATCCGCTTGAAGGGGCCCAACCCTCACGACCCTGTCCAGATCGAGGCCAATACGCTGGCTGACCCAGATGACGTGAAGGCCGCTATTGCATGCGTGGAGCTCTGCCGTGAAATTGGCAATTCGGCTGCGCTTCAACCTTTCAGAAAGCGGGAAGTCATGCCTGGCAACCTGAGAGGAGCCGCGCTAGAGGATTTCATTCGCGATGCGGCCACTACTTACCACCATCAGACTTGCACTTCCAAGATGGGCCGCGATTCGATGTCGGTCGTAGACGCCCAACTTAAGGTCTATGGAATCGAAAACCTTCGCATCGCGGATGGCTCGATCATGCCGCGCGTGACGACCGGCAACACCATGGCTCCCTGCGTCATCATCGGCGAGCGTGCCGCGGAAGCCTTGCGGAACGAGCACAGGTTGGAAACATCGTCGATGTCGCGTTCTGCGCGCGCTTGAACGGCAGCCTGCGATCCGAGTAGTCGCAGCTCGGCAGGTTGGTCGGACATCCGCTGCGAATTTGGCGCGCATCCCCGAGATCCATGAAGCGGAAAGAAAATGAAAGAGAGGACCGAGATGAGTGGAATTCCGATTGGAGTGGCAGCTCTGGAAGAAGTGGTATTGACTGTGCTGACCCACTTAAACAACGGAGCGATCGACGACGCGATCGCTCGTTTTGCCGGGGAGTTCACGTTCAAAGACCACGGTATTGGCTTGGAGTTTAAGGACAAAGAGCGCTTGACTGAATTCTTCCAGAAGGCACAGGAACTTTACCCAGACTCTTTGCGCCGGACTAACACAATTTTCGTGAGCGGAGATCACGTAATCACCGAATGGACTCTGCAAGCAACGTTAACAGAGCCTTTCTACGGACTCTTACGAAGGGTTCCAGTCTCGGTGCACGGAACCTCCATCGTGCGGATCGACGATGGAAAGATTACCGACTGGGCCGACTACTACGACGGACTGACCTCCCGGCGCACAGCCCAGGCTTCGCATTTCACGGAATGGGTCGAACTCTGACGGCGGTCCCTGCCGCAGAGTCCGCGTGAAGGAGAAGCCGATGACTTTCGATGAACTGTGGAGATTGAATTTAGACCCAGACGGCACCTGCGTGGATTCCGTTGATAAAAACGAAGCGGTCGGCCTAATCGCGCCCCCGGCCGAGAACCCCAACGAACTGCTGCTAACCGCCGAGGACTGTGTGTTTCTGTCGGATGTGGGAATCAGGCCGTGAAAAAAACTCCTGCGCTGCTCGTAATGAAGGTGACGAGAGATTCCCACTCGAGAAGATTCCGCAAGATTCGGCCCAGAGGCACACCTTCAGACACAACTCAATCTCCGTGACGTAGTTTCCTGATTGCGTTGTAAGGAGGGCCTTTGCCAAGGAGGTTTACAAATGAAAATGTTATTGCCCTTTACCGCGGAAACAGCATTGGCTCTGATCCTGGGAAGCGCTTGCTTTGGGCAGCACTACACGCGAATCAATCTTGTTTCAAATGCAGCCGGAATCGCTCGCGTCACCGATCCTCAGTTGATCAATCCTTGGGGCATGTCTCGCAGTCCCAGCAGTGCGTGGTGGATATCTGACCAAAGGACGGGTTTTAGCATGGTGTACAACGGAGCAGGCGCCAAGGAATCGCTGAGCATCGCCATCCCGCCGTCCGACCCGAATGACAAGAACATACCAACGGGTACACCAACCGGCGCCATCTTCAACAGCAGTCAGGCAGACTTTTTGCTGGCTCCTGGCGAACCAGCGATATTCCTGTTCTGCACGGCTGACGGGACGATTGCCGGGTGGAACCCAAACGTGGCCATAGCTCAAGGGACCGCACTCCCTTCAAAGCATGCGGTGACCGTGGTCAAAACCGGCGACGGATCAAGTTACACCGGCCTGACCAGCGCGTTCATTGATGGCAAGCCCTACCTCTACGCGGCGAACTTCACCATGGGCCGTGTGGATGTTTATGACAGTTCATTTCATCCCGTAAGACTGTCCGACGAAAATTCGAGCGCGGTTTGGTCTGATGACCACCCCTACTTTTCCGAAAGTTCTTTTGTTGAAAGTTCTTTTGTCGATGATCGCTTGCCACGCCCATACGCGCCTTTCAACGTCCAAGCTATTGGGAACGATATCGTCGTCACCTACGCGATTCAGCAGCAAGGCTCGCCCTTAGAGATCGATGGCCCGGGCTTGGGATTCGTGGACATTTATAACTCCAGGGGCCGCCTCCTGTTGCGTCTCGAGCACGGAGATTGGCTGAACGCTCCCTGGGGTGTAGCCCTGGCACCAGCGGATTTCGGCCGATTCAGCAACAATCTGCTCATTGGGCAGTTCGCCGGCGGCGGAGATACTCAGTCGAGCGGATACATCGCCGCTTACGATTTGACTACCGGAAAATTTAACGGACTGCTGCAGGATGTAAGCGGGAAGCCGCTGGTCGTCAAAGGTATATGGGCGCTCAGCCCCGGGAATTTCAGCCCTAGCAATAGTGATTCTCCAGCCGCGCCTGGTGCACAAGTGTATTTCACCGCCGGACCAAACCACGGCTCCGGAGGGTTGTTTGGCTATTTGGCGGCCGTTTCGACGGAGGGCCGCGTTGAAGAGGCATCGCTATGGTCGCCGAGAACTGCGACCGACATACACGCACATATCAGCTCCGCTCCCACCGGTGCGGACATCCAGGTGGATGGAGCTGAAGTCGGCGCTACCCCTTCCGATATCGACCTGACGTGCTGCTGGCATGATGTGACCATCCTCAAGCCAGGGCGAAAGCCCTGGACGAAAAGGGTACGCAGTACCGGCGGGCACGTGAACATCAATGCGCAATTACAGAAATGAGGGAAGGACTCTTGTGCAGTGGCCAACTCCCTGCGGAGAAAGGCTGCGGGAGCCGTCGATCGAAGGTGCGATCCGATGATCTCTGCCTATTCCTAGGTAACTTCCCTTTTGGCCGTCATCCCGGAATGATTCGCCTAGACGAGTGCGCAATCATCTTATCTGATTCTTTTTGAACACTGGTTCAATCACATGCAAGCCTTTCACGCCAGCTACGCCGAAGGAGAAAATCAGCTCCAAACTGAATGGCAGGACCAACAGATTCGGAGGTTACAAGCCCCGTAACCTTCTTCCGTCGTGTCTCACTTTGAAACAGCTACAGGAACCCATCCCCTCCTCTAAGTAGACGGCCATATTGCGCCTCCTGTACGCCGCCCTACAATTATCACGACTTAGAAAATGTCTCCCGGCCAGGGAAGACATTGGAGAATCTCTACCTTGAATCCAGACCCCGGCGTGCGAGCAGTCCGGCTCGCCGCTGCTGCTCTAGCTGTGTTTTGCTTATTCGCCGCTTTCCTTGCCGGCGGCTGTGCTTCGGTGCCCTCAAACGCTAGCGCGCACTCCCCGTCCGCGCCAGGCAGCGACCCTCCACCCACCGTTACACCCCCGCCCCAACCCTCCATTTCCGTATCCGTCGCACCGGCGTCCATAACCGTCCAGCCAGGCCAGACCCAAAGCTTTACCGCCACCGTCGCCAATGACACACAGAATAAGGGCGTGTCTTGGTCTCTTTCGAATTGCGGTCCGGGCGCGTGCGGCTTGCTTTCCGCCACCTCCAGCGCTTCTGGCGCTGCCGTCACGTACACCGCGCCATTGCAAATGCCCGCGTCTCCTTCCGTCATTCTCACCGCAACCCCCATCGCTGATCCTGCCAAGCCCGCCTCGGCGGCCATCACCATCGCCGCGCCCGCTGCGGTCATCAGCGTAAGCGTTTCGCCACAGGCCCAGACACTCACGGTTAACCAAGCCCAGAATTTCACCGCCACAGTTCAGAATGATGCGCAGAACAAAGGCGTGAACTGGAGCCTTTCCGGAACGAACTGCACAATGAATGCATGCGGCACGCTTTCCAGCGCTACCGCCGCCTCCGGCGCGTTCGTGACCTACACCGCGCCTGCGCAGGTTCCGAATCCTCCCACGATCACGCTGGTCGCCACATCTGTCGCCAATTCTAATGTCTCCGCAAGCGCCGCCATCACCATCGCCGTTCCAGCCGGCAAGGTGGCTGTTGTCGTCTCTCCGCCAAGCCAAACCGTACAGGTCAATCATTCACAGGCTTTCACAGCCACAGTTCAAAACGATCCCCAGAATAAGGGCGTGACCTGGGCACTTAACGGAACCGGCTGTGCAGGCAGTGCCTGCGGCACCCTCTCGAACGCCTCCAGCGCGTCCGGCGCACCCATCACTTACACCGCACCGGCGAATGCTCCCAATCCTGCAACCGTCACGCTAACAGCTACTTCCGTCACCGATTCGAGTGTCTCCGCAAGCGCCGCCATCGCCATAGCCGTTCCAGCACCTCCGGTGAAAGTCGTTGTCTCTCCGCCGAGCCAAACCGTGCAGATCAGTCAGTCACAAGCTTTCACAGCCACAGTTCAAAACGATCCCCAGAATAAAGGCGTGACCTGGACACTTTCCGGTGCGGGCTGCGCAGGCCTTGTCTGCGGTACCCTCTCGAATGCCTCCAGCGCGTCCGGCGCACCCATCACTTACACCGCGCCGGCGAATGCTCCCAATCCTGCAACCGTCACGCTAACAGCTGCTTCCGTCGCCGATTCGAATGTCTCCGCAAGCGCCGCCATCGCCATAGCCGTTCCCGCACCTCCGGTGAAAGTCGTTGTCTCTCCGGCGAGCCAAACCGTGCAGGTCAGTCAGTCACAAGCTTTCACAGCCACAGTTCAAAACGATTCCCAGAATAGGGGCGTGACCTGGACACTTTCCGGTCCCGGCTGTGCAGGCCCTGCCTGCGGCACGCTCTCCAATGCCTCCAGCGCGTCCGGCGCGCCCATCACTTACACCGCGCCGGCAAATGCTCCTAATCCTGCAACCGTCACTCTTACAGCTATCTCTGTCGCCGATTCGGCTGTCTCCGCAAGTGCCGCCATCACCATCGCCGCTCCTACAGTCCAGGTACTAGTCGCTGTCTCTCCGCCGAGCCAAACCGTGCAGGTCAGTCAGTCACAAGCTTTCACAGCCACAGTACAAAACGATCCCCAGAATAAAGGCGTGACCTGGACACTTTCCGGTGCGGGCTGCGCAGGCCTTGTCTGCGGTACCCTCTCCAGTTCCTCGAGCGCCTCCGGCGCACCCATCACTTACACCGCGCCCGCGAATGCTCCTAGTCCTGCAACCGTCACGTTAACGGCTACCTCCGTGGCCGACGGCAAATCCTCGGCTAACGTTGCGATCACCGTTTTCGCCATCCCGACCAACCTCAGCGTTGTCATCTCTCCCAAGCGCGGCGGCATCACGCTTTCTCAAACGTTGAACTTCTCCGCCACCGTTCCGAACGATTCCACCAATCAAGGTGTCACTTGGACTGCCTCGAGCGGCACATTCACCAATGTCACGCCCACTGCCGCCACATACCATCCGCCAACCAATCCCGGCGTGTACACAGTCACCGCTACCAGCGCTCTCGACGTCACCAAGACCGCTGCTGCCACCATCGGCGTCACGGACCTCCCCGGCGTGACCACTTATCACAACGATGCCACTCGCGCCGGCGTCAACTCGCAAGAATTTGCGCTGACCCCTTCGAACGTCAGTACGTCCACGTTCGCAAAACTTTTTTCCTGCGCGGTGGACGCCCCTGTTTATCCGCAGACTCTCTGGGTCGCCAATCTTTCCATCGCCGGTGGTACGCACAACGTGATTTTCACCGCCACTTCCCACAGCACCGTTTACGCCTTCGACGCCGACGCGAATCCCTGCGTGACGTATTGGTCCAAACAACTGATTCCTTCCGGAGAAACCTGGCCCACCGCCACAGACATGGGAAGCCAGGACATTCAGCCCGATGTCGGCATCGTCGGAACTCCGGTGATCGACCCGCTCACAAAAATTCTGTACGTTGTCACAAAGACAAAAAATGTAGGCACGGACGCTAGATGGGGGAACTGTCACCAGCGCCTCCACGCACTGAATCTTGCCGATAGCAGCGAAACCGCGAACGGTCCGTTCGAATTGACCTCGGCAATCACGGTCCCCGGCAGTGGCGATGGCAGCAATGGCACGCTCCTTCCGTTTGATCCTTTCCATGAAAATCAGCGCACCGGCCTAGCTCTCGCGAACGGCACCGTGTACGTGGCCTGGGGATCGCACACCGACCAAACACCCTGGCACGGCTGGGTCATTGGCTTCAATAAATCCGACTTGCGCGCCACGCCAATGCTCTTCAACGCCAGTCCCAACGGCGAAGGCGGCGGAATCTGGATGTCCGGCGGCGCCCCGGCGGTGGATAGCAGCAACAACCTTTACGCGATGACCGGAAATGGCGACTACAACGGCGCCACGGAGTTTGGCGACTCATTCCTGAAACTGAATGCCAGCCTTGCGCTGCAAGATTGGTTCACTCCCTCGGACCAAGCCTCCCTCAGTACTTCGAACTATGATCTGGGCTCCGGCGCCGCCGCCGTGCTCGCCGACTTGCCCTCCGCTCCGGTGAAGCATCTGCTGATTGGCGGCGGAAAAGCGGGTACCGCAATTTATGTGCTGAACCGCGATGCGATGGGACACCTGGAAGGCACCGGTTCCCCTGTGGTCCAAAAAATACTGTTAAACCGCAGCATTTACGCGACGCCGGCGTTTTGGAATAACACGATGTACATCGCCGGAGTCAACAGCGGGTTGCTGGCGTACGCGCTCGATCCTGCCACTGGCCTCTTCAACACCACACCCGTTTCGGCCTCCAGCTTAATCTTTCAAGAAAGAGGAGCGACCGCGTCGGTTTCCTCGAAGGGAAATTCGCAGGGCATCGCGTGGGTAGCCGACACGAGGCAGTGGGGCCCACTGAGCGATTACGGGACTGGCCCGGCCGTCTTGCATGCATATGATGCGACGAATGTCAGCCGGGAGCTTTGGAACAGCGCGCAAGCCGCGGCCAATCGCGATCTAGCCGGAAACGCCGTGAAGTTCACGGTGCCGACGATCGCGAACGGCAAAGTTTACATTGGCAGCTTTTCGGAGATCGATGTGTACGGTCTGCTGCCGGATTGAAATTTTCCGTAGCTTGCATCTTGCGCTGGCCTTTCTCTTTTCGGGCTCTTTTCGGGCCTTCACATGCCTTCGTAGTTCGGGCCGCCGCCGCCTTCCGGGACTACCCAATCAATGATTTGGTAGGGATCGGCGATGTCGCAGGTTCTGCAGTGTACACAGTTGGCGGCGTTGATCTTCAGTTTGAATCCATCTTTTTCTCGCACTGGTTCGTAAACGGCGGCGGGGCAAAAATATTGGCAGGGATTGCCGTACTCGACGGTGCAGCGGTTGGCGCAAATGTCCAGGTCGTGGACGATCAGGTGGCATGGCTGATCTTCTTCGTGGCGCGTGCCGGAATGATAGACATCCGTCAAGCGATCGAACGTGAGCTTGCCATCGCCTTTGAAGTGCTCGCGCGGTGGATGCCCATCCTTGTGATAGTGCTCGTGGCCGGGGCGCACGCGCATGGGATCGATTACACCGCGGCCGCCGGTAACGAATTGCAGTCCGGCATGGAAGAGGCCGCCCAGCAGACCGTACTGAAAGGATTGGTGGAAATTGCGCACCAACCACAATTCTTTTTTGATGTAGCTATCTTCGACTTTCTTCTGAAACGCGCTCAGTTTGGCCGCGGAAGTGTCGCCGGCTTTCAACGCTTCAAAAATGGTTTCGGCGGCGAGCATTCCGCTTTTTATGGCCATGTGGATGCCCTTGAGCCGCTGCGAATCGAGAAAGCTGGCGGAATCTCCGATGATTAACCCGCCGTCCACATAGGGCCGCGGCATGGAATACCATCCGCCCGCGGGAATGGTTTTTGCGCCGTAGCGCACCAGCTTGCCGCCCTCGAGAAGTTTCTTCGGGAATGGATGCGTCTTCCAGATTTGAAACGCTTCGTGCGGATCGAACTGCGGATCGGAATATTCAAGGCCGATCACCAAGCCGATCGAAACGCGATTGTTCGCGAGGCCGTAGATCCATCCGCCGCCGTACATGTCGGTGGGCACGGGCCAGCCGAGCGTATGCGCGACGTAGCCGGGCTGGATGCGTCCGGGCTGCACATCCCACAATTCCTTGACGCCGATGCTGTAAATCTGCGGATTGATGTTGTCCAGTTTCTTTTTCTGAACAAGTTGCTTGGTGAGCGAGCCGCGCGGGCCTTCCGCGAGCACGGTGACCTTCGCGCGCAACTCGTATCCTGGCGTGTAGTTGTCTTTCGGTTTGCCGTATTTGTCGACGCCTTTGTCTTCGGTGATGACGCCGGCGATGCCTTCGCGTTCGTAAATCAGTTGTGCGCCGCCAAATTGCGTGAAGAGATTCACGCCGGACTTTTCGACAAGGCCGCCCAGCCACTTCACCAATCGATTCAGCGAGATAACGTAATTGCCTTTGTTTTTGAAGGGCGGCGGAGTGACAGGAAACCGGAACGAGGAACCTTTGGTGAAAAACAGGGCGGCATCGTCCGTCACCGGAGTGTCCAGCGGAGCGCTCTTCTCGAAATCAGGAACCAGCTCGGCAAGGGCTTTCGGGTTCATGATCGCCCCGGAAAGTTGGTGCGCCCCGACCTCGCGGCCTTTTTCGAGGACATAGATATTTTCCGCGGAAAGCGCCGGGCCACCGGAAATGCCAGCGGAATCATTGTGCTTCTTGATAAGGTTGGCGAGATGCAGTGCGCACGCCAGACCGGCTGGTCCGGCGCCGACGATCAGGACATCGGCCTCAAGCTGTTCGCGTTGTGGGGTCATCGGTTCTTCAGTTTAGCAGAGCGAGCAAACGTTGCAGGGTTGCCGGACGATGGTTGAGCTCGCGGGCCAAGTTAACAATAATCCCCTCCCCCCTCCCGTTTTTGCATAAGTGGTGATTCTAAAGGAAGTTGAAGTCGTTTGTTTTGATACACTTTTGCAAGTGTTGATTCTAAAGGTAGATAGAGTAGCGCCCACAAATCGCCAAGAGAACATGTGCGTGAGCTCATTAAGCAGCGCCGTGACGCTAGAGCCGAAACGTTGTGAGGGATATGCCACCCCGGGTATCCCGTGAGCATCTCCGGCACCGGAAGTCTTCGTCGACTCCCGCCAAGAGTCCAAAGACCGGATCGGGATGCCCACCCCACCCCGGCATTTTCGCAAAAGAGTCGGCAAGCTATTGAAAACAAACGATGGGAGTGCGCAAATGAGCGCAAAGAGAGAAAAAGAGTCCGCAAGCAACTGAAAACAAAGGGCCACCTCGGCGGACAGGCGTTGCGAGAATCGGAAGGTTGCGGATACACACTGGGTTGCGGGGGAAAGGAGAGACGAAACGGGGACACTGTCAGCAAAACCTTGACCTGGAGATTACCGCATCCGTTACTATTTGTCAAGTGAGAAATTAAGCGCTGTGGATTGAAGGAGTTCCAGGGAGGCGTGCAGCGAATTCCCACAACGGGAACGAAACGGAGCTAATGCCACAGCCGCACCCTTGAAAGACACAAGGATGCGCCACTCGCCTATACTGGCCAGAAAAGCCAAGGAGTGTGACCATGAATCCTCCCGTCAATCCCGCTCTTGGAGCCGAGAATCGCATCGCTATCGTCCATCCCCGCGAACCGATGCCAGGTGCTCTGGCGGTAGCGGTACGTGAAGACCGACTCAATGAGATGGGCGCACTTGAACAAGCGAGAGCTAGACGGATATGGCGAGTGAGAGGAATTATCTCCGACACTATTCCTCTTGGTGGCGATATTCGTTCAGGACTTGAAAGAAGAAGAGAACATAACTTTTTCCTTAACGAAAGCCCACTCTCAATCTACCTTCACCGTGGCGGTCGCGATGCAACCTATTTTGATTTCGTCGCAGATGCGGAGCGACGACTGGACTACATCGAGGTCAGAGTAGATACCGACCTTCCGAGCAACGCCTTTCTCTACGCTAGACAACCACTGAACGAGATGCTTGATGTGCTCGTCCGCAATCCACCCCACCCTCCCCTTGTTATACAGAGGCTTGAGCTCGTCTCACCAAACGACGGAGGAATTCTTGCGTACGAGGTAACTTTGCCCTTCATGCGAGGCGTGGCTTTTGGTCCGCTCGGTGGATTTCTTCAGTGGCCCGTCTTCTCCCCGTACCACGCAATCTTTCGAGAGGCGATTGTCAATCCAAGCCCGTTTTATGGACTTCTTTGCGCATGGCGGGTCTATGAGGGGATTCAGGTTGTTCGCCGTTGGTTGCGAGAACAGTGTGAACGGTTCAATCTGAACGAGAGGCTACCGAGAAGTACCGAGGTCGATGTGGCCCACTTGGAGCGCATGGGGTTTGCACGCGAGTGGTGTGCGCGTGTCCGTCGCGTCGACGACCTTTTCAAGGAAATGGGAGACCTCAGGAACGGCATTGCGCATTTCCTTTTTGATGGCGAGGCAGGTCACGCGCACGTCTACCTGTCTCGTGGCTCAGAACTCCAGATATATTCGATCTCTAGTGCGATACTGCTCGGGTAGTGGGCCGTGAGATTGACGCGCTCAGGCAGTTCTATTCTCAGCACATTGAAGGCAGAATTGTGCGTGGGATGCTCCTCCCAATGGTGGAGAATCGCGATCAGTTTGTTGTACGCGACCCTGGAATGCCCTAGCGGCCCCAAGTTTATCTGTGAGGGGCATTACGGGGCCGGGCGCCACATGCTTGTGCCTTTTAAGTGTGCGGGTTTTGACTTGCTCGCCTGTCCAAAAAGTGTCCGCAATTCATTCACTCGCTTCACCTTAGAAGTTTACTATTGATATACGTACAGGTCTGTAGTACGATTGCGCGTGTTGTCTCGAAGAAACCTCTCTTACCCCTCCCGGCGCTGCAACCCTAACTCTCGATCAACGCTAACTGCTTTTTAGTTCTCCCCTCTTACTCTGTGTCTCTGTGCGTCTGTGGCAAATCCAGTCGTCACGCATTTACTTGACAGGGCAACAGGAATATGACGGGGTGTTCACATTTACTGGACAACAGCAGTTACGGATAGCGCGAAGCTGTTGGCAGCAGGATGCGAAGTGCTTAGCAATGCGCTTCGCCTGCGGGGAGGAACACCTTGAAGACAAGAGAGATTGTTTGCGCGAACTGCGCCGCGAAGACCGGGTTGATAAGGCAGGTGGTGAGAATGGCGCTGGGAATTTGCTTGACGGCATTTCTGGCGAGCTCCGCTCTTGCGCAGTATGGGGGCGGAGGAGGAACGGGGATGGGCACGGGTACACCCGGCACGCCGGGGTACGTTGCACCGAAGAACGGATATGGTTCGGGCAAGGCAATCGGGATTGGAGTTGGCGCTGCGGCAGCAGGGGCTGGGGCGCTGTTTCTGGTATTGCATCACCATGGCGGGGTGACCGGCTGCGTTCGGCAGACGGACGATGGGTTGCGGCTGGTGGACGAGAAGAAGAACAAGTCGTACACGCTGGAGGCAGGGAGCGTGGCCGTGAAGCCTGGTGACCGCGTGGAGCTCAAGGGGAAGAAATCGAGCGGAGACGGCGGCGCGGAGATGTTTGAGCCGACGAAGGTGGTCAAGAGCCTGGGGAGCTGCAACGCGGAAGCAGCTCACTGAGGGATTCGGCCACTATTCGCTTGAACACAGGGTGCGGACTAAGAGTCCCACCCTTCCCTGAGCGATGGCACTTTCCAGAGGCGTTTTTCCGGATGAATGAGATAATCGGGAAACGTGCTGGAGGTTCGTCATGGCTACTGCGTCTGAAAGCGTGATTATTCAAGACCCGGAGATCCACAGCGGTGAACCCGTCTTCCGCGGCACGCGTGTCCCGTTCCAGACATTACTTGACTACCTGGAAGGCGGAGAAACGCTGGATGAATTCCTCGAGCAATACCCTGGAGTCACCCGAGCGCAAGCTATAGCTGCGCTGGAGGAAGCAAAGGCACTTGTTCTGGCACGCTTCGGGAAATGAAAGTTTTGATCGACGAGTGCCTGCCAGCCGCACTGAAAGGCAATCTCGCCGCTTTAGGCCACGACTGCCAAACGGTACGGCAAGCCGGTTTTGGGTCCAAGAAGAACGGCGAGCTCCTTACGCTTGCTGAAGGCCAATGGGATGTGCTTCTCACGAGCGACAGGAATATCAAGTACCAGCAGAACATGACTGGGCGGAATGTTTCGATCTTGATCCTATGCGCGAAATCGAATCGCATGAAGGATTTGTTGCCGCTCCTACCAGCCTGTGCCGAAGCTCTTCGATCTGTGAAACCCGGCGGAGTGGTCGAGGTCGGACCATTGTAGTCACATGGTTCGGGCGCTTCGCGGCGCCAATTTATTTTGCGTTTGCGGCGGGCGGAAATTTGGGAGGGATGTCCGCGTAGCCGGGAGCGGCGGCGAGGAGATTTTGCGATAGGTCGGCTTTGGCTTCGCCGAGCGACCAACGGATGCCGCCGGCGAGGAGATTGACGTGGAAGGGATTTTGCCAATTTTCCGGGCGATCGCCCAGCGCGGTGAAAAAGACGCGGCCTTTGCCGTTCATGCGCGCCCACACGACGGGATACGGGCTACGTTCATAGCACGCGTTCTTTAGCATTTTCGTGTTGACCGTGGCGATCACGTGCATATCCGTGGCGAAATCCTTCAGCGAATACCATTCCTCGTTGAAGGAGACAGGCGATTGGACGCCGGCGAGTCCGGGGAATGACGGATCGTGGATGATGATGTCGGCGGTCTGAAGGCGCGGGTCGCGGGCGTGAACGATGAATTCGCCGCCGAGCATGCGGAGGTACGGGTCGGATTGCGCGCCGTGAGCGATGTAGCGATTGGACAAGTCGGAGGGATCGGGCGGCGTGTGGAACGTGTCGCTGGCGGCATGGCAGCCGACGAATCCGCGACCCTGCTCGATGGAACTGAGGAGCGCTTGCTTGCCGGCGGGGGACATCGGCGGATTCTTGTCTGTGCCGGATTGCGTGAGATCGCCGGTGGTGAAAAAGAAGACGGCTTGATGGGCTTGAAAATCTTTTGAGTCGAAGATGCGGCCGTCTTTGGAGCAGTTCACGTCGAAGCCGTTCTTCTCGCCTAGATCCGTGATGACGGTTTCGGCGATGCTGAGCTTGCCGTCCTTGCGCTTTACCACCTCGTGCTCAAAGCCGGAGGATTTGGTGAAGACGAGGAGAGATTTCTTTTGCGCGGAGAACGATTGACGGGAAAGCGCCAAGCCGGCGGTTGTGGCGG
>Ga0209131_1000405_pt1 | contig 31360 bp, 32 predicted proteins | sample GraSoi_2013_40cm_FD_185826 | JGI IMG/M metagenome (GOLD analysis project Ga0209131, IMG submission 185826) | Grasslands soil microbial communities from the Angelo Coastal Reserve, California, USA - Sample 9_17_2013_40cm (SPAdes) (version 2) | ecosystem: Environmental > Terrestrial > Soil >...
GCACGACAATGTATAGTTATCGATAGTACAGCCGAATACCTAATGGAATCCTAGCATCGATCGAAACTAAAATCGTGGGCGTCGCGGCTGAAGCTGACGGTCGGCGAGCGCTACGACTGGCGGGCTGCGGGTGCGACGAAGGTGCCACGGCCCTGGCGGGTGATGATCAGGCCGCGTTCGCGCAGGACCTGCATGGCGTGCCTGACCGTCTGGTACGCGACGCCGTACTCCTCGGCCAGCGCGCGTTCCGCCGGCAACTTGTGGCTGATCTCGCCGACCTCGATCCGCGAGGCGATGTGATTGGCCACCTGCATGTAGGCGAAGTCGGGGCCTAGCGGGTCTATCGCGGGCACGTGATCAACGTAGGCACTCTGCTAGCTGCGTAAACCTCAGCTAGCACTTACTGCTCTGAGTGCTCTAGTATCTTCACATGACGGTCGCAAGTGACTCGGAACAGGACCTGGGCGAGGAGCAAGGCCGAGGCAAGGACCACGACGCGAGCGAGGAGCCCAGCGCTGCCGAAGAAACCGCCGAGCAGCGCAAACAACGCAGGCTTTTGCGGGAGCTCGCGTTGCGCGCCTTGATCTGATCAGGCTCAGGCGTCGAGGCTCAGGCGTCCAGGCTCAGGCGTCCAGGCTGAGCACCATGGTCGGCCGCTCGATGACGTGGTCGGCGCGGAGCGGCCTGACAGCCGTGCCGATCGCGAAGAACTCCGTCGTGTGCCCGCCCCAGGTGTGCGAATGCTGCCGCAGCTGCACCCCGACGATGCCCTCCGCATGCAGGTCCTCAGCCTCGGCCTGCATCCTGGTCATGGCCAGCTCGCGCGCGTCATAGAGAGCCTGGGTGAACTGCTCGATCTCGACGTTGCGCCCGATGTTCCCGATCACGCTGCCGAGCCGCTGGTGCGCGATGTGGTACACGCACGAACCCATCACCATGCCTAGCGGCGCGTACCCGGCCCTGATCAGGGTCCAGAAATCCTGTCCGGACAGGTCAGAGGTGAACGGCAGGTCCTTGTTGTTACGCCAGTTAGTCACGCCACCGCCACCGGCGTCCGGCTCGGCCTTCACCGCCGTGCCGATCGCGATGAACTCGGCGATATCGGTACCGAACTCCTTCATTTCCACGTCGAGCCGGACGCCGACTACCCCGTCGGCGCCGAGCGTCTTGGCCTCGACCTCCATCCTGGTCATCGCGAGTTCCCTGGCGTGGTACATAGCCTGGGACAGCACGTCCAGTTCCTGGTTCTTGCTCCACCGGCCGATCTGCAAGCCCACGTGGTAGATCGAGCTGCCGAGCACCAAGCCGAGTGGCCGGAAACCCGCCTCGCGGACCAGCAGGAACTCGTTGACCGACAAGTCTGAAGTGAAAATGCCACCGGCCTTGCCCGGCGTAAGCTCCGCGAGCCGCTTGATCGCGTCCTGCGGTACGCCCATCGCCCCGAAATCGGCTGACTTCTGGTCGGTCATGCTGCTCCTTGGGCTGCGTAATGCCTGCTTGTTTGCTTATCTGGCCTGGCCACTAACCATCCCGGGCCTCAGACCTTGCCGAGCTTGATCCTGGCCGCCTGCCTGCGCTGCGGATCGAGCGACAGGATCGCCAGGCTGGGCCGCTCCACGGCTCGGGCGGACTTGGTGAAGTGAGTGATCGCGGTGCCGACGATGGTCATCTCGGCGACATGGTCACGCGCGCCTTCCTGGGCCGGGCACTCATGCTCGCCGACACGCATGTCCATGCGCTGGATGACGACTCCCTCGGCGCCGAGTTCGCGCACGTCCCGCTGCAACTGATCCCTGGCGTCGTGCCTGGTGTTGTTGATCAGGTCGGTGTAGCCGCTAACCTCGGTGTTCCCGCTTATCCAGCGGCTGGTCTGGTTCCTGGTGAGCCAGTCGTCGTGCCGGGCGCCGATCGAGATTCCGAGCGCGAGGCCGACCGGAACCACGCCGTCCGCGATCAGCTTGGCGAAGTCCTGGCCGGACACGTCGGAGGTGAACGGGCGTTTCAGCGGCATCGCGCCTGGCGCGCGAACCGCCGTGCCGATCGCCTTGAACTCAAGGCCGCCGCCGACCGGGAAAGGCCCCATCGTGAGCGAAACGCCGACCACGCCATGCCCGCCCAGCTGCGCGCATTCCGCCGCCATCCGCCCGATCGCCGCGCGCCTGGCCGCGTACATGGTCTGGACCAGCGGCCCGTAGGACGCCCCGGAGCCTGAACTCGATACCGAGGTGGTGGTGCCCTGGTAACCGCCCCATCCAGTACCGAACCGGCTGTAACTGCCAAAGTAGGCATAGCTGGGGCAGCCGTAGCCGCCGCGGTAGCCGAGGTTATAGACCGCCGCGCCGAGCACCTGGCCGACGGGCTCGAATCCGACGCTCCTGATCGCCGCGAACTCGTCGGTGCTGAGTGCTGAACTCCAGGTCCCGCTGGCCTTCATCTCGGCCATGCGGGCCTGAGCGGCCGGCGGAAGGCCCTGGCCTGACCATGGTGAACTCACAATCCAACGCCCCTTCGCGCCAACGCGGGCCGCTCTCCCGACTCTACTGCGCGTGCCTAGCCGTCGCCATCTTGAGCATCCCACTCCTCGTTGCGCCGGCGGACAGTCTCGAGCGCGCGCGCCGCCTCTTCCCTCGTGTTGTAGGGACCCAGCCGGTCCTTGCCCGGGCACCCGGCATCCGGCTCAACGGCGTGGTGTTTCAGGCAGAACCACCAGTGCTGCTCAGTGTCCATGCCAACTAGACTCTCAGATCATGGTCACCAGTTTGCGGCCCGGCCGGATCTCGCCGACGCGGCCGGTTCCCGCGCAGATCAGGCGGCCCGAGTACGTCGGCAAGAAGTACCCGAAGATCGGCGAGCCCAATGTGAAGGACGCCGAAACCATCGCGGCGATGCGCGTCGCAGGTCGGATCGCCGCCCAGGCTCTGGCCGAGGTCGGCAGGCACGTCGAGCCCGGGGTGACGACCGATGAACTCGACCGGATCGGGCACGAGTTCCTGATCGACCACGGCGCCTATCCGAGCACGCTCGGCTACCGCGGTTACCCGAAATCGCTCTGCGCCTCGCTGAACGAGGTCATCTGCCACGGCATTCCCGACGACACGGTTGTGGCCGAAGGGGACATTGTCAATATCGACATCACCGCTTACATCGGCGGCGTTCACGGCGACACGAACGCGACCTTTCTCGCCGGTGACGTGGACACCGAGTCTCGGATGCTGGTCGAGCGGACCAGGGAGGCCACGATGCGCGGCGTCAAGGCCGTGGCTCCCGGCCGCGCGCTCAACGTGATCGGCCGGGTGATCGAGTCGTACGCGCGCCGGTTCGGCTACGGCGTTGTGCGCGACTTCACCGGGCATGGCATCGGGACGACGTTCCATTCCGGGCTGATCGTCCCCCACTTCGACGACCCCGATGTGGACCTCGAGATGGAGCCAGGGATGACGTTCACGATCGAACCGATGCTGACCCTCGGGACCATCGACTACGACATGTGGTCCGACGGCTGGACCGCGGTTACCCGCGACCGGAAGCGCACCGCGCAGTTCGAGCACACGGTGCTGGTCACCAGCGACGGGCACGAGATCCTGACGCTGCCTTAGCCCGCGCCCTGACCGTGGATACTGCGGGGCACATGGTGAAGGTACCTGTACTGCCGGGAATCTGCATGATGATCGTCGCAGCGAACTTGCTGATGGCGGGATGTGCTGGCGGGCCACCTACCGCTAGCGGTTGCGCATCATCGGCCGCGCAAGCCGTCAGGTCGCACGTCGCGGTAAGTGGTATTCCCGGCCCTTGCCGGGGTCTGGGTCCGGCCGAACTCGACCAGGCGATCAGGATCGCCGTGAGCGAGCTAGCGGGCCACGGCAACAAGGCCATGCAGCGCCACCTGGGCGGCCTGGCCCGCGCGCACCTCGGCTTCCTGATCATCCCGGCCCAGCGCGCTGCTGCCCAGCGCGTTGCTACTGAGCGCGCTGCCGCTACGCGCGCTGCGGCTCACCGCGCTGCGGTAGGGGGCACCGCCACCGATGTGGGCTCACCGGGTACGCGAATCCCGGTGCGCCTGGCCGCGCTCGCGGCGTGGCTGCTGACCGCTGGCAGTGGCGGTGTCCTGCTGGCAAACTGGCTCGCGTCCGGCAGGCGACGTCGCGCCGCTGGATCTCCGGGCCGGTTTCGCGGATCTGCGGGCCCGTCTCGCGGGATGGTTTTCAGCCATTTCGGGCTGGCCATCGGCGGTCTTGGCATTTGGATCGGCTATCTCCTGACCCGCTGGGCGCCAGTGGCCTGGATCGCTCTCGCTATCCTTCTGCCGGTCGCTGGCCTGGGAATGGCGACCCTCATCCAGGCGATTCCAGATCCGGACCCGGCTACGGGCGGCGACCCTGTCAGGCACCCGCCGGCTCTCCCGTACGCTGCGGTCCGCACGCGAAAAATGCCCGTCGTCATGATTGCCGCGCATGGTGCCCTCGCCACGGCAACACTGCTGCTCGCATTGCTCGGATCGGTCGCGGCGCTCGGCTCGCGTTAACCGACCCGGCCGGGGCCGGCGCCGACCCGCGCCTGAATGCCCTCCCACCAGCCTGGCTCCGGCCGGGCCGTCTCGATCCACCAGGTCGCGCCCGCGTCGGCGTAAGGGCGGGCAAGCTCGGCAACTTCGGCTGGCTCGCTGGCTACTTCAGCCCAGACCACCATGTCGTAGCCGGGGGCGTTGCCCCTGATCGCGCCGATTTGCCCGGCGACCTTCGCCATCTCCTCCGGCGAGGGCCGCGCGAGCCCGTCGGCGTCGAACCTGATCGGCACCATCCCGTCCCACCGGGCCGCGCGGGCGATCGGCCGGGGCGCGGGCAGCACGCCGGCGACCCAGACGGGTATCCGCGGCCGCTGCACCGGCACGGGCAGGAACCGCACCGGGTCGACGGTCAGGTGCTTGCCCGAATAGGAGAACCGCTCGCCGCTCCACAGCCCGGCCAGGACATCGAGCCCTTCGTCGAGCAGTTCAGCTCGCTCCCTGTCGCCCGACGGCTCATGAAAGATGCCGAAGTCGCCGTAGGCCGGTGAACCGATCCCGACGCCCAGCACGACCCGGCCGCCGCTGAGCCGGTCCAGCGTGGTCGTCGTCCGCGCCAGCTGCCACGGCCGCCGCCGCGGCACCGGTGTGACAACGGTGCCGATCCTGATCCGGCTAGTCCTGGCGGCAACGACGGACAGGACTAGCCACGGATCCACGATCGGCGGGCCGTCGCCCGCATTTGAGAAGACGATGTGGTCCCAGAGGAAGTAGCCGTCGAAGCCCGCCCGCTCCGTTGCGACGCCAAGCTCGATCAGGCCGGCCGGGTCCGAGCCGAAGCAGGGCACGGCGATGCCGTGCTTGAGCCCGGCCATGGCTGCCGATCCAGCGCTCACGGCACCCGGCTTAGGTCGCAGAAGCCGCTGCGCCGGCCCAGGATCCGCTTCAGCGCAGCCGGGCCGCCCTCCCGCACCTCGAGGTGAATATCCGCGAGGCCGCGCTGAGCCGCGGCGTCGCCGGCGAAGGCACGGCAGCAGGCCTCAGGCTCCACGTTGGCCAGCGCCAGGATCGCTCCGGCACCGCCCATCGGGCCCGCGAGCGCCAGCACCGCTGATGATCCCACGTACGTGGACCCTTTGTAATGGGCGAGCTCGTCGAGCAGTCGGTCGGGGCTGCCTGACGAGTCCTTGATCCCGGCGACGGGGAGGCCAGCGAGCTCGTCCACCGGAACCCCAGGAGCCGAGATCCATGGGACGTGGTAGGCAAGCACCGCCAGACCGGCAGCGGCATTACCAACTGCCGCGTAAAAGTCGGGCAGGCCGGCGGATCCCGGCGGCGGGTAGGCCAAGATGACGTCGGCTCCCGCCCTCGCCGCCGCCGCCGTCAGGCTGACGGCGGTTTCGGCTGTCGCGGCGCCCGTTCCGGCCAGGACGGGGATCTCCGCCGGAATCGCCGCCCTGACAGCCTCGATCAGCGCGGTCCTCTCCTGCTGCGTGAGCGTGCCGGCCTCACCGGTCGTGCCTGCCACCAAGACCGCCCGCATTCCGCGGCTGACCAGGTCAGCGGCATGTTTGGCGGTGGCAGCGGGGTCCGCCTCGCCGGACCGGCTGAAGATCGTGACCAGCGCCACGCCGACACCGCGGAAGAGCTCTTCTGCTTTAACCAATCCCACGCGCACCTCCATCGAGGCCAGCCGGTCTAGCCGGGCGGCAAACATACTGCCATACTACTTTCAGTCGACAATCGACAATTTTTGAGTAAGGGGATGCGAGAGTAAGGGGATGCGAGTGGGTCGGGACCGCTTTCGTGACCGGGTCGCGATCGTTACCGGCGGATCGAACGGGATTGGCCGGGCAGTCACGTCCGCTCTGGCCGCCGAGGGGGCGTCGGTGCTCGTCTGCGACCTCGCGGACTCGGGTTTCTTCGACGGCAACGACAAGGTGGCGACGCTGGTCGGCGACGTCGCGGAGACCGGGTTCGCGGCTGCCGCCGTGACGGCGGCCAGGGACCGGTACGGACGGGCGGACATTCTTGTCAACGACGCTGCTTCCTACCCCGACGGCAGCCTGCTGGAAATGGCGCCGGCCGACTGGGACCGTGTCTTCCGCGTGAACGTCACCGGCTCGTTCATGATGAGCCAGGCGTTCGCGCGGCACTGCGTGGCCGCCGGGAGCGGCGGCGCGATCGTGAGCATCTCCAGCGGCTCCGCGCGCAGCCCGCGCCCGGGCGGGGCCGCCTACTGCTCGTCAAAGGCCGCCCTGGAGACCATGAGCAAGGTGTTCGCGATGGAGCTCGGCGGCTGCGGCATCAGGGTCAATGTGGTCGCCCCTGGCTACATCGACGTGCGCGGCTGGAGCGACGCTTACCCGGACCGGGCGCCTGACGCGCTCCGGGCGGCGCTCGTCGACGCCATACCGCTCGGGACGGCCGGCGATCCGCGCGAGGTGGCCAGCGCGGTGCTCTTCCTGGCCTCGCCGGAGGCCTCGCACATCACCGGGGCCATCATCGACGTCGACGGCGGGTCAGGCGCTGGCCGGTTCGCGCTGCGGTCGGACGTGAACGCGGAGCGAGCCGATGTCCGGGGCTGATCGCACCGATGGCCTGAATGCCGCTGCTCTGGGAGATTCGGCCCTGGGAGATTCGGCCACGGGAGATGCGGTACCCATCATCGAGACGCGCGATCTGACCAGGTACTTCAACGTGGGGCACGGCGGATTCGGTCGCGGGCGGACGGTGCTGAAGGCGGTCGACGGTGTGTCGGTGTCGATCCGGCGCGGCGAGACGCTGGCCCTGGTCGGCGAGACGGGATCGGGCAAGACCACGTTCGGCCGGCTGCTGCTCGGCCTCTACAAGCCGACTGCCGGCGACATCCGCTACCTGGGATCGAGCATGCTCGATCCCGGGGGCGAGACGGCCAGGACGGTGCGGCGGGACATCCAGGGCGTGTTCCAGGATCCGTACTCATCGCTGAACCCGACGATGACGGTCGGCCAGTCGCTGGCCGAGGTACTCAAGGTGCACAAGATCGTCGGCCGTCATGAGCGCGACGAGGCCGTCGCCGAGCTGATGCGGACCGTCGGCCTGTCCCCAGCGCAGGCAGCGCGCCGGCCGCAAGCTTTCAGCGGCGGCGAGCGTCAGCGGGTCGGCATCGCGCGGGCCCTGGCTTCCAGGCCCCAGGTGATCATCGCCGACGAGCCGCTGTCCGCCCTGGACGTCTCGATCCAAGCCCAGGTCCTGAACCTGCTGATCTCGCTGCAGGAACAGCGCCGCCTGACTTACCTGTTCGTCACCCACGACCTTGACGTAGCCAAGCACATCAGCCAGCGCACCGCCGTCATGTACCTCGGCCGGGTAGTCGAGTACTCACCGACCACCACTGTCTTCGCCGAGCCGCTGCATCCATACACCCAGGCTCTCGTCCGGGCGGCGCCGCGCCTGACCACCCGGCGCAAGACCATCAAGCCTGCCCTGGCCGGGGACATCCCGAACGCCATCGAGCGGCCGAGTGGCTGCCATTTCCACCCGCGGTGCCCATTCGCAATGCCGGTCTGTTCCGAGGTCGAGCCGCGGCTGATCGAGGTGTCCAGCGCCCGGTCCGTCGCCTGCCACCTGCATGATCCCGAGATGAAGTCGGGCACGGCCGCGGCGCACACGGCTGGGTCACCGGCGGGCAGCAGACCAGCCAGGCCGGACACCCGCAGGTAGCGGGCGGCAGCCTCGTCGCGCGAGGCGGACGACGGCAGGGGCCGTCGGGCTGCGGCCTGAGCCCGGTCCAGTTCCTCATCGGTCAAGACGACCTTGACTCCCAGGCCGATGACCGCCTGTACCTGAACGGGGATCCCGCCACTGGCCATGGCTAGGCCGACGACGCCGCCCAGCGAATGGCCCAGCACGACGATGCGGGCACTGGGCTGGGCGAAATTGGCGACAGCGTCGGCGAAGCCGTCAAAGGTATACGCCGCTGGGGGCGGCGAGCCGCCATGACCGGGCAGGTCGGGCGCTAGCCAGCGGCCCGGCCACCGACCGCGGTCGAGGAGATGCTGCGCTGGTGGACGCCGGTCATGACCTTCCGCCGGACGGCAACCGCCGAGTGCGAACTCGGTGGGCAGCGCATCGGCGAGGGAGACAAGGTCGTCGTGTCGTTCACCTCGGCCAACCGCGACCAAGCTGTCTTCGCCGACCCCGACTGCTTCGACATCCGCCGCCACCCCAACCGCCACCTAGTGTTCGGTCACGGCCGCATTTCTGCCTGGGCGCCCACCTCGCCCGCACCCAGATGCGCGCGCTATTCGACGAGGTCCTGGCCCGCACGTCCTCCTTCATATACGCGGGCCAGCCGTCCTACCTGCGATCGAACTTCCAGCGCGGCGTCAAGCGGCTGCCGATCAGCTGGACGGCATGAGACGCTGCGGCGACACAGCCCGCCCGGTGTAGTTGACAGTCCCGTGTAGTGCCGTCTACATAGACCAGTGGTCATCGGCGCGCGGCCTGATCGTCCGGTGAGCATGCTTGGGCGGGTGAGCGCGGCGGCGCAGCCTCAATCGCAACCAGCCTCCGGCAACGACGGCAAACCCGGCGAGCAAGGCGGCGAAGGCGGCGACGCGAGCAAAATCGGTCGCGTCGGCATGCCCGGCGCCACCGAGGTCAGCTGCCGGCGGAGCAGCTGCCCGGGCCCGAGCCCGAGCCCTGGCAGTCGTCGGCGCCGAGATGGCGGCGGTGGCGGGGTGCCGCTTCTTCGCGGATGCCGAGGCCAGCGAGTGCCTCACGGGCGCTGCCGGGACCGGTATTGGAGCCGGTGTGCGTACCGGCGCGCGACTGGGCAAGGGGTTTGGAGTTCGGCTGTCCCTCGGTGCTGGCTTGCTGCTCGGCGTGGGGGTCGGAGCGGGACTCGGGGTTCGAGTCGGTGTGGGCGAAGGAGAGGTGGTCGGCGAAGTCGGTGATGGCGTTGGGCTGGGGCTCGGCGACGCGGACGTTGGGCTGGGGCTCGGCGACGGGCTGACCGACGCTGCAGCGGCGACGGCGGGGAAGAACGCAACCGTTCCGGCGACGAGGAAGCCGACAATGCTCACTCGGCGCATGCATGCGACGCGGCGCCGGCTCGCAGCAGCTGATCTTGGATGTCGGAACCTCGTTCTGGAAATCTTGGCCTCCAAGGTGACCGTCGCGTCTGCACCTTCATTCGGTGCCGCGAACATTCGGTGACGCGATCGCTTGAAGCAGACTAATGTCAATATTGCATTGTAACTAGACATACCAGGTGACCGAGTCGAAGGAGGCTCGGGTGGGCCCCCTTCATTGGTGACCGGCCGTGATCAAACCACTAGTGGGGCATCCGGGATCGAGCGCTCGGGACGGCAGTTGCGAGCGCGACAAAGAAGGAATCTGCGACGTGCCTGGTCATGTGGGTGGACGTGCCGGTCATGTGGGTGCAGCCTGCCGCCTCCGCCACATGCTCAACCAAACTCGCTCGGCTCAAGCCAGCCATTGAACTTGAGCAACCTGAAGGTCGTGCTGCCTGATCACCAGCCTGAGCCGGCCGACATTACCGCTCTCCACGGCCTCGAGCAGGTATCCGTGCCGGTCGACGGCGTCCATCAGCCCGATGCCCTGGCGCTCGACCGCGGCCCGCATCAGTGCGCCCATCTGGCTGTCCAGCATGGACCACAGGTCCTTCAGCCTGGGCGGCCTGAGACGTCAATCAGCTGCTCGTGGAACTTCGTGTCGCTATCGACGAGTGCGTCCAGGTCACGGAAGCGTATCCACTCGGTTGACACTCATACGGCAGGTGCGAGACATTAGCGGCTGCTTCGTCAGACGCGTCGACCAGGCTGGAGTTCGCGGGTGATTCCCAGGAATCCGGGCGAGAATCGAAATCAGCCCGTCGGCGCGGCAGCGGGCTTTGCGGCGTGGCCTGTCCCGTCGATGCCCGGTCAGGTGCGGACTGCGGCCATGCTGATGTACGCCGGTGCCGTGCTCGGCGCAATAGGCTCGCTCTACTACGGATTCACCACCTCAGCGTCGACCGCACCGCGGATCTGGCATGTCGGCAATACGACGAGCCGGGCCTACGGGGCCGGCTTCGTCTTCGGGGCGATTCTTTTCGCTGTAGTCATCGCCGGCCTGTGGCTGTGGATGGCCTGGGCAGTAAAGCGCGGCAGGAACTGGGCGCGCATTGTCTCGGCGGTGTTGTTCGGCCTCGGCGCGCTGCGCCTGCTGGCCGGATTGGCGTCGAACCCGGTCAGCGTCGTCACGCTGACCTGGGCACTGAGCTGGCTCGCGGGCCTCGGCGCGATCATTTTGCTGTTCCAACGGCCTGCCAGCGCTTTCTTTGCGTCCAGGGCCAAGTCGCCTAACCCGCCGGGCTATCCGGCCGGATTCGGCAATCAGACCGGGGCCAACCCGCCGCAGTATGGCCAGGCGGCCGAGGCACGGTGGCCTGATCAGGGGCCTTGACACAACCAGCCCAGGTCGCGCCCGAGCAATCCAGCCAGCCGGTCGTTGGCAGGCGCCTCGGGTGTGCGATGCAAGTCTCCGGCATCGCCGTCAGGCCGAGGCGCCGGCGCTCCGCGTGCTCAGCTCGGCTTCGTGCTGAGGCAAGCCTTGGAGGTAATGAGTCCTGATCGCGTGCCTGAGCCGCTCGACGTCGCCGCTGTCCACCGCCTCGAGCAACTGCCTGTGCCGGTCGACGGCGTCCATCAGCCCGATGCCCTGTCGCTCGACCTCGGACCGCATCAGTGCGCCCATCTGGCTGTCCAGCATGGACCACAGGTCCTTCAGCCTGCGTCGGCCTGAGACGTCAATCAGCTGCTCGTGGAACTTCGTGTCGCTGTCGACCAACGCGTCCAGGTCATCGGTGACAGCCGCGGCCGACATATGCTCGAGCGCCAGCCGCAGCGACCTGGACAGCTCCTTCCTGCGCTGGCCCAGGCCGCCGGCCACGCTCGCGTCCTCGAGCACGTAGCGGGCGTAACAGACATCCTCGGCGTCCTGCATCGACATCCGGGTCACGATGCTGTAGCGCCGGGGCACGATCTCGATCAGGCCCTCCGACTGGAGCCCCCGCATGGCGTCCCTGATAGTGCCGCGGCTGACGCCGAACTCCGCGGCGAGGTTCGCTTCGACGAGCCTGGTTCCGGCCGGCAGCTCATTGTTCAGTATCCGGTGCCGTAGCCTGCGGCCCACCGCCTCAGGCAGGGACAGGTGCTCAAGAATGGTCCCCAACCCCTTTCGCTAGGCCTGTTCCGCTGGTCACTGTAGTTTTAGCAGCGCGGTCGTCAAGCCAGCATGCGTATGGACATCCTCGCGCGGCGCGATCAGAGCCCGGGGGCCGGTCAGGATCGGCGTGATGCCAGGGCCGTGGCCAGGCAGCGGGCTTGACCCGTGCACGGTGACGCCGATGCTCACCCAGTCGCGCCGGTATCCCATGTTGTACCGGGCGTCGATGTCGGTGATGGCGACGAGATCGCCTAGGCGCAGGTCCTGGCCATCGCCGGGGCCGAGCTGAAGGTCCAGGTCCCAGCCCGCGGCCGGGCGGCCAAGCCCGTTCCCCGCTTTCTTTGATGGCAGCACCATCCTGACGCTGACGACGGTGGCGTCGCCCGGGCTGACCGGCAGGGCCGCGAGCAGATCAGGATCAAGGTTCAGCATGGTGACGCCGGGGGGCAGCCACGCTGGCCGGAAGCCCTGACCCCTGGTGCGGACGCTGACCTGATCGCCAGGGCGCATCCTGGCTAGGTCACTGGCGCGGAAGCCGACGATGACCCGGCCGCTCTCGCCGCGCTTGCCGATCACCGCTCCCCTGGCGCCCGCTGCGGCTCCGGTACGGACCTCGGCCTCGTTGCCGATGCAGCAGTAAAGCACCAGTGCGTGCCTGGCGGCCTCGTCGCTGTGCGTCAGGCAGGCGCCGGGTGCCGCGTGGTCGCCATCGAACGCGAAAACCGAGTCGCCGAGCTCGAGGCCGAGGACCACGCCGCCGTCACCTACCGGGACATAAGGCGCCCCATCGGCGTCGACTCGGTACGGGCTGTCGCCGAGTTCGGGATGCTCCACCGTGCCGAGCAGGTTGACGGTCACTGCGTTAAGCTGCGCGTTCACTGCTCGGCCCGGCCCTGGTTGTGGAGCCAGCTTGACAGGTTGGCAGCCGGGTCATCGACCAGGCGGAACGCGTCGGCCGGGCCGCTCAGCAACGTGCTTGGCCCAGGTCCGTGCCCGAACAGCATGCACTGGCCGGTGCAGATCACGCCGATGGTGAGGTATCCGGGCCGGTAGCCGCGGCCGTATCTGTGGTCCTGGTCGGCAATCGCGACGATGTCACCGACCCGAAGCGACTCAAGCCCGAGCGAGAGATCAGCGCCCAGGCTTTCGTAAGCGCCCATCAGGTCGGTGTTGGCGTATTCGGAGATCATGCCGACGCCCGCGCCGACCGCCTCCGCCGGGATGCGCGCCGCCACGTGCACCTCGAGCCTGCCGTCCGCCGTCGTACCGCCCGGCATCAGCTCGAGCAGGCCGGGCGAGCAGTTCTTCACCACGATCGACGGGTGATCGGCCAGCCGGAGGCCCTGACCGATGGCGTTGATCGTCACGGCGTCACCGGTGGTGAGCCTGGCCGCCGCGGCTTCGGCGAAGTCCACGAGCACGTAAGCGTGCTGGCCGATGACGTGCCCGACCAGGCCGCGAGCCGGCCCGGACGCCACCGTGACCTGATTGCCGACGCAGGTGAGGAACTGCACAGCCATGTTGGCGGCCGGATCGGCGTGCCGAACCGACGCGCCGGGTTCCAGGTGATCTGCGGCGTACCCGGTCGCCGGGTCGCCGCAGTGCACGCCGAGCGTGACGCCGCCCATGCCGGGCAGCACGAACGGCTGGCCGTCAGGACCGATCCGGCAACCGTGCCGGTCGGCCAGGGCTGGCCAGACCTCACCGGTCAGCACCTGGGTGACCAGCCGCTCGGCGTTGGTGACCGCCTTCATCCGGCCTCATACAGGCTGCCGCTGCCCCGGCCGCCGTCGCCGTTGAGCGGAAAATTGACCCAGGCTCGCTGGCGGAACGAGGCCTCGAACGCGTTGATCGTCTCCTGCACCAGTGCCGCCTGTGCGAAATCGCCCTGGTTCGCCGCGCTGTCGCCCTGGATTTCGGCGATGAAGTCCGCGATCAGATTGGAGTAGAAGAGGAACTCCCATGGCTCGCCCGAATGACCGCCAGGCGGGAAGAAACGCGCGGGGATGTCCTGCTCGGTGAACTCCACCGCGTCCTTGCGTGCGGTCTTGATCGTCTGGCAGATGCCGAACTCGTCGACCAGCCGGACGATGATCGCGCCCTCCGAGCCGTAGATCCGGGCCTCGATTCCCGGGTAGTTCCCGACGGTGACGTAGGAGGACTGGATCGAGGCCAGCGCCCCTGATGAAAACTCGGCGATCCACATGTCACCGTCATCGATGTTGGCCCTGGTCATCTGGCCGGTGTCACGGACCATGCGGATCGGCACGAAGTTGCGCATGGTGCCCACGACAGCCTGCAGCGGCGCGCCGACCCACCAGTGCATGATGTCGATGACGGGGGCGCCGTAGCCCTCGATCGACGACACGGCGATCTCGGCCGGATCCGCGTCCTGGTCGACCTGGCGCAGCGGCGTCGCCGGGTCGATCCACTGGCTGTTCTGCTCGAAGCCGTTGAACATAAAAGGCTCGCCGACGAAGCCGGCGTCGATCAGCTCCCTGGCGAACCGCGTCGCCGGAGCGTAGCGGAAGGTGAAGCCGACCTTTGTCTTCAGGCCCTTCGCCGTCGCGAGCTCGGCGGCCTGCCTGGTCTCGCGGTAGTCGGGGTGAACCGGCTTCTCGCATAGGACGTGCTTGCCCGCAGTCAGCGCGTCCCACGAGATCTCGAAGTGCGGCCTGTTGCCCGTGACCACGTCGATCACGTCGATGTCCGGATCATCGAGCAGGTCGCGGTAGTCCTGCACCGCCCGGGGCACGCCAAACCTGGCGGCCGCGCTGGCCAGGGCGTCCTGGTCGGTGTCGGCGACCGCTACCACCTCGGCCCTGCTGTCGCGCTGCCAGCCGGGCAGGTGAGCGCGCTGCGCCCAGCTTCCCGTGCCCACCACGGCGACGCGCAGCCTGCTAGCTGCCATCAGCTTGTCCCGCCTTCCCGCCTCATTGCCTGGCCTCAGTACCCGGCTTGCGTGTCGAACACGTTGCGCAGCGGCTCCCCGGCGAGCCAGCGCCTGATGTTGTCGATGAACAAATCCGTCAGCAGCCGGTTCTCGGCGGGCACCGTCGATGCCGAGTGCGGCGAGATGATCACGTTGTCCATCGCCCACAGCGGCGAATCGGAGGGCAGCGGCTCGGTCTCGAACACGTCCAGGCACGCGCCGCCGAGCCGCCCCGCTGCCAGGGCCCCGATCAAGGCGCTCTCGTCGACCACCTGGCCGCGGGACAGGTTCACCAGCACGGATCCTGGCCGGAGCAGGGCAAGTTCGCGGCTGCTGATCAGGTGATGCGTCCGCTCGGTCAGCGGGCAGGCCAGGATCACCGCGTCGACCGATCCGAGCACGTCGCTGATCCGCGAGTCAGGCACGTACTGCGAGACCCCCGGTACCTGGTAGCTGCGCCCCGGCCGCCCGGCCCCGCACACTTCCACGCCGACGGCGGCCAGCACCCTGGCGACCTCACGCCCGACGCCGCCAAGCCCGACCAGCAGCACGCGCGATCCGCGCAGCAGCGCCATCGCGTGCCGCTCCCAGTGCCTGGCCGCCTGATCGCGCGCCAGCCTCGGCATGCCCTTGGCGAAATGGAGCAGCCCGAGCAGCGCGAACTCCGCCAGCGGCGCGCCGTGCACGCCTGCGGCCGTGGTGAAGACGATCGAGGTCTTCACCAGGCCGGTCCGGTTGAGCAGGCCGCCGATCCCAGCGCTCGTGCCCTGGATCCAGCGCAGCCGCGGGCAGTTGATGTCGATCTGGTCCGGCGCCTGCCAGTCGAAGTCGAAGCTGATGTCGGCAGCCGTGCGCAGGGCCGCCCACCTGGCCAGCGCCGTCGCGTCCAAGTCCGGCGGCGTGCCCGTGTGATCGCACGGATAACGCGGCACGGGCAGCAGCTCGGGCTCGTAAAGCAGATTGACCCGCGGATCGGCGGCCGAGATCCGGCTCGCGTGCTCGGCCTCTAGCGGGGAGGCGATGAGCACGTTCAGAGCGGCTGTCATCCTTTGCTTCTCCGGTCGTCGGGCCTGCGGCTGGCCGGGCCTCCGCCTAATTGTCGACAGTCAACCAGTACCTTAACGGACGGCGGCAGTCAAGACCGGCTGAGGCGGGCGAGGCTCCTTATACCTGGGTGTTCTACCTGGGTGTATGCGCTTGTAACAGTTCGGAGTAACAGTTCGGACCACAGCGATTGGCAGGCTATTGACGCTGCCCGGGCAAATCTTTACATTAGTGACACGCTGTCGACAATCGACGAAGACGATTGAGTGGGTGCGTCATGTTGCGAGCTACCTGGCCCCGAACGCCCGGCCTTCGAACACTGAGCCTCGCCGCGATCACGATGGCCATGGCAGCAGCCGGGTGCTCGAGCGGCGGCTCCGGCACCACGCCGATCTCGACCGCGGGCAGCAGCACCCTCGTGATCGCCAACGCGGTCAGGGTTGACACGCTCGACCCAGAGGCGAACTCTGTCAACGAGTCGATCTGGATGGACCAGAACCTGTACAGCAGGCTGCTCCAGCCCAATCCGACCGGCACTGGCCTGGTACCCGACCTGGCCACCTCGTGGGACATCAGCACGGACGGGCTGACCTATACGTTCCACCTGCGCGACGCGAAATTCTCCGACGGCTCGCCGCTGACGGCCACCGATGTCGTCTTCTCGATCGAGCGGTCACGCGCGTACAAGGGCGGCTGGGGTTTCCTGCTCACGCCGGTGAAGACGATCACGGCGCCCGACCCGCACACGGTCGTCGTCACGCTTTCGACCAAGCACGCCCCCTTGCTGGCCGACCTGGCCATGTACGCGTACTCGGTCGTGCCGAAGAAGCTGGTACAGGCTCAGGGCAAGGCGTTTTTCCAGCACCCGGTCGGCAGCGGGCCGTTCTATGTCACGTCCTACAAGCCCGACAGCGAGGTTGACCTGGCGCGCAACCCGCACTTCTACGGCACCAGGCCCAAGATCAGCAACGTGCATGTCCTGATCGTGCCCGACGACAACAGCCGGGTGCTCATGCTGCAGAGCAAGAAGGCGGACATCATCGAGAACCCGCCTGGCAACCTGATCAGCCAGATCAACAGCACCCCCGGGCTGCACGTGGAACTGTTCCCGTCCACCAGGGTTGACTTCATCCAGCTCGACGAGCATTTCGGCCCGTTCAAGAAGCTCGCCGTCCGGCAGGCGCTGAACTACGCCATCGACCGCAAGACCCTGGTCAAGCTGGCTTACCAGGGGAACGCCATCCCCGGCGCCTCGTTCATGCCGTACAAGATGCAGTATTACAACTCCGCGATAACGCCGTACCCGTACGACCCGGCCAAGGCGAAGAAGCTGCTGGCCTCCGCCGGCTATCCGCACGGGTTCAAGACGTTCCTGATCACGGTCAGCGGCGACGTGGCCGGCCAGGCCGAGGCCGTCGTCGTGAAGTCCGAGCTCGCGAAGGTCGGGATCACCGTCGCGATCCAGTCCTACGAGCTGCTCACCGCGTACGCGAAAGAGGATGGCGGGCACTCGCAGATGGGCGAGCGGTACTGGACCAACGACATCATCGACCCCGACGAGGTCGCGACGTTCGGCGCCGACTGCAAGGGCGGTGCCAACGCCTTCAACAGCTACTGGTGCAGCAGCCTGGCGAGCAAGCTGGTGAATCAGGCCAGGCTCGAGCTGAACCCGGCCAAGCGGCAGGCGCTCTACAGCCAGGTACAGCAGATCGTCTACCAGCAGTCGCCGTTCGTGGTCACCGACTACAGCCCGTACCGGTACGGGGTCGGCAACTGGGTGAAGGGCTTCCACGTCACCCCGCTCGGCAACTACGACCTCTCGCTCGAGACCCTGACAGTCGGCCAGCACTAGCTCAGCTACACGCTACGGGAGGTCTGCGGTGAGCCGCTTCGGCACGCTCCCCCGCAGGCTCGTGCACCTGGTGATGATCGGATTCGGCATCACCCTGGTCACCTTCTTCCTGCTGCGGCTGATTCCCGGTGACCCGGCACTGGCGATCCTGGGCAGCAGCTACACACACGAGCGGGCCACGGCGATCGACCTGGCGCTCGGCCTCAACAAGCCGATCTGGACGCAGTACGCCCTGTTCATGGGCCGGCTGTTCCGCGGCAACCTCGGCTATTCCTTTTTCTACAATCAGCCCGCCACGACGGTGATCGCGGCACACCTGGGGCCCACGGTCTTCCTCGTGATCTACAGCGCCGTGCTGGCCGCGGCGATCTCGCTGCCGCTGGGCTTCATCTCGGGGTTGCGCCGTGGCGGCATCGTCGACCAGGCAAGCCGGGTGTTCTTCACGGTCAGCTTCGCCATGCCCGTGTTCTGGCTCGGGATCATCATGCTGATCGTGTTCAGCGTGCACCTGCACGCCTTCCCGATCAGCGGCTTCGGCTCAGGATTCGCCGGGCATCTGTATTACCTTTTCCTGCCCGCCCTGACCATCGCGGTGGGTTTCTCCACTGTGCTGGTTCGCAGCCTGCGCGCGGCCACGATCGCCGTCTTGCAGGCCGAGTTCGTCGACACGGCCAGGATGAAGGGCATCTCGATGGCCAAGGTCCTGCGGCGGCACGTGTTCCGCAACGCCGTCCTCGCCGTGATCGCGGTCTTCGGTGTCAACCTGGCCTACCTGATCAGCGGCACGGTTCTGGTCGAGAACGTCTTCTCGCTGCCAGGCCTCGGCTCGCTGCTCGTCAACTCGGTGTCGTACCGGGATTACCCGGTCGTGCAGGGCGTCACCTTGCTGTTCGCCCTGCTGATCGTCCTGATCAACCTGCTGTCGGACGTGACGCAGGCCGCGCTCGACCCCCGGGTCGGCCAGGAGATCGGCGAATGAGCGAGGCCTGGGCGACCAGCCCGTCGCATGCCCTGCTCCGGGTCGCCGAGCGCGCGGCCAAGCGGAGCCGCAGCACCGGCCGCCGCAGGATGGTGCTGATCTGCGGCCTGGCCATGCTCGGCGTCGCGATCGTCGTGATCTTGTTCGCTCCCCTGCTGGCGAGCAGGTCACCAACCGCCATCGACGTGCTGCACCCGCTCGCCCCGCCGCTGACATCCGGCCATCTGCTCGGCACCGACCAGTACGGCAGGGACACCCTGGCCCGCATCCTGTACGGCGGGCGGATCGATCTGGCCATCGCGTTCGGCGCGACCAGCGTCACGCTCGTATTCGGAACGCTGGTCGGGCTGATCGCCGGCTATTTCGGCGGCTGGGTAGACAGCCTGCTGATGCGGATAGTGGACCTGTTCTTCGCGTTCCCCTTCCTCGTCCTGATCATCGCGATCATCGCGATGCTCGGCCCGAGCATCTTCAACATGTTCGTGGCCATCTGGATCACCAGCTGGGTCAGCTACGCCAGGATCATGCGCGCCCAGACCGTGGTCGCCAAGAAGCAGCAGTACGTGCTGGCGGCGCGGACGCTCGGATACAGCCGGACGCGCGTGATGCTGCGGCACATCCTGCCGAACACGGCGTCCGCGGTGATCATCTTCTCGATGGTCGACGCGGTGGGCAACATCATCCTGGCCGCTTCCCTTGGCTTCCTGGGCCTGGGCGCGCAGCCGCCAACGCCGGAGTGGGGAACGATGATCTCCGACGGCCAGGCCTACATCCTGTCGTCATCCTGGTGGCTCGCTACCATGCCAGGGCTGGCGATCGTGTTCGTCGGCGTCGCGTTCAGCCTCATCGGCGACGGGCTCGCTGACGTGCTGCGGCCCGGCGAGCGGTGAGCGCCATGGCCGAATCGCTAGCCGAGCCGGCGGCCGAGCCGCTGCTCACCGTCGAAGACCTGCACACCTACCTCGCCACCGGTCAGGGCGTTGTGCGCGCGGTCGACGGGGTGTCGTTCACGGTCGGCCAGGCTGAGGTACTCGGCATTGTCGGCGAGAGCGGATGCGGCAAGACGGTCACGTGCCGAACGATCATGGGCCTGATGCCGCGCCGCACCGCGTTCAGCAGCGGCCAGGTCATCTATCACCCCAACGGCGGCGGCAGCCTCCTCGATCTGCCGCAGAGCGAGCTGCAGAAGCTGCGCGGTGCCCACCTGGCAATGATCTTCCAGGATCCGATGACGGCGCTGAATCCTGTCCGCAGCATCGGCGATCAGCTGATCGAGGCGGTCACCGCGCACGCCAGTCTGAGCCGCGCTGAGGCCCGCGACCGGGCGATCGGGCTGCTGATCAGGGTCGGCATCCCGGCTCCTGAGCGGCGGATGCGCGACTACCCCTTCCAATTCAGCGGCGGCATGCTGCAGCGCGCACTGATCGCGATCGCGCTCGCCTCATCGCCGCGGCTGCTGCTGGCCGACGAGCCGACCACCTCGCTCGACGTAATCATCCAGGACCAGATCCTGAGCCTGCTTCTCGAGCTGCAGCGGGACACCGGGATGAGCATGATCCTGGTCAGCCACGACCTCGCTGTGATCACTGAGGTGTGCGACCGCGTGATCGTCATGTACGCAGGTCAGGTCGTTGAGGAGGGCGAGGTCGCCACGATCATCACGGCGCCCTCCCATCCCTACACGAAAGCGCTGCTCGAGGCGCTGCCGCAGGCCGACCAGCACGGCCCGCTCCGCAGCATTCCCGGGGCGCCGCCGAGCCTGATCGACACCCCGGCCGGATGCCGGTTCGCGCCCCGCTGTCCGCTGGCGCTGCCGGAGTGCGCCAGCTGGGTTACTGAGCTAGTCCAGGCCGAAGGGGCGGGGAGCCGGGGGCACCGAACCCGCTGCTGGCGGCATCACGAAGTCGGAAAGGTCGGCGCATGGCAGGCAAGCGACTCGGCGTAGGCGTCATCGGCGCTGGGCGGTGGGCCAACTGGGCGCACCTGCCCGGCTGGTCGCGGGACGAGCGGTGCGAGGTAGTAGCCATCTGCGACCGCGAAGCCGGCCGGGCCGGCGCCGCCGCGCAGGAATTCGGGGTGCCGGTGGTCACCGGCGACTACCGCGAGCTGCTCAAGCGGGACGACATCGACATCATCGACGTCGTGACCGGGGACTCCGAGCACTTCGAGATCAACGTGGCCGCCATCGAGGCAGGCAAGCACGTGCTCAGCGAGAAGCCTGTCGCGCACGATTTCCGCGACGTGCGGCGAGTGGCCGATCTGGCCGCGAGCAAGGGCCTGAAAACCAAGGTCGGCTTCACGTTCAGGTACAGCCCGGCGGTGCGGTACCTCAAGAACATGATCGACAACGGCAGCATCGGCACGCCGTTCATCTACAACGCCTACGAGCAGAATTCCCAGTGGCTGAACCCTGCGACTCCGCTGCGCAGCGGCGAGCGGGCCGGCGGGGACAGGCCGCTCCAGGTCGCCTCGCTCGAGGGCTACGGCGCTCCGGTGATCGACATCGGGCACTGGTTCATGGACTCGGATCTGACCGCCGTCGTCGGCGTGCTCAGGAACTTCGTCCCCGAGCGCGTGCTCGCCAGTACCGGGGCCATGGCGCGGGTGAACATCGACGACGGCGATATCTTCATTGGCGAGTTCGCCAACGGCGCGATCTGCTCGGTGCAGAGCAGCTTCGTCACGGTGGGCAACTACCCGGGCATCGAGGTGCGCGTCTACGGCTCCGAGGGCGCCGCCATCGCCCGGCTGGTCGAGGAGTTCGGGATCTGCGAGACCCTGAAGGTCGCCAGGCCCGATGACGTCGAGTTCCGAGAGGTGCCGGTGCCAGAAAGCTACTACCCGCCTGGCGGCAGCCCGCGAGAATCCTGGCGCACGCTGTACTACGCCAACCTGACCGCGAACTTCGCCAGCGAGGTGCTCGGCGAGATAGCGGGCAACGAGGGCAACTTCCATGACGGGCTGTGGGTGCAGGAGGTTGTGAACGCCGTGGAGATCTCCCATCACGAACGACGGTGGGTCAGCCTGCCGCTGGGGACGGCGGGCTCATGACCGCGGCGGTCAGCCCCCGCTGGGGCATCATCGGCACGGCCAACATCGCCCGCGCGGCCTTCCTGCCCGCGCTGCGCGCCGCCGGCGGCATCCCGGCCGCGGTCGCCGGGCGGGACCTGGCGAGGGCCGAGCAATACGCGCGCGAGCACGGCATCGACCGGGCCGTGGCCGGCTACCAGAACCTGATCGACGACCCGGCCATCGATGCGGTCTACATCGCGCTGCCGAACTCACTGCACGCAGAATGGGCCATCAGCGCGCTCGAGGCGGGCAAGCCGGTGCTCTGCGAAAAGCCGCTCTGCGGCGTGCTCGCCGACACCGAGCGGGGGCTAGACGTGGCGCGGCGGACCGGGACTCTGCTCTGGGAGGCCTTCGTCTTTCCATTCAACGAGCAGATGGACCGGATCAGGTCCCTGGTCTCCGGCGGCGCGATCGGCGAGCTGCGCGAGATCCAGTCCGATTTTCATTTCCTGGTCAGCCGCCCAGGCAACATCAGGTTGTCGGCCGAGCTCGAGGGCGGCGCGCTGCGCGACGTGGGCTGCTATCCGGTCAGGCTCGCGCAGGAGTTCTTCGGCGAGCACGCCACCGCGTGCGCAGCCTGCGAACGGGGCGGGACGGGCATCGACATCGAGACCTGGGGCACTCTCGGCTACGCCGGCGGGCGGCGGCTCCTCCTCTCCTGCGGACTGCGCCGTGCCTACGACACGTTCTCCCGGCTGCTCGGTACCACCGGCCAGATCCACGTCAGCAATCCGTTCCACCCCGGCCCCGATGACCAGGTCACGCTCTACCCGGCCAGCGGCGAGGAGACGCATTGGCAGGCGGCAGCAGCCGAGCCGAGCTTCACGGCCGCCATCCGGCACATCGACGCCGTGATCGCCGAAACCGAGCAGCCTCGGCTGCTGGCGGTCGAGACGTCCCTGGCTACCGCGCGGGCACTGCACGACCTTGCTGCCTGCTGGGACGCCTAATCGCTGAGGGTGATCCCCTTCGGCAGCCAGTTCAGCCAGCGCGGCAGGTACCAGCTGCGGTCGCCGAGCAGCGCCAGCGCCGCTGGTACGCAGATGCCGCGTACCACGGTCGCGTCGATGAAGACGGCGAACGCCAGCCCGACGCCGATCATCTTCAGGTCGATCGTGGACAGCGAAGCGAAGATCGAGAACACCGCGACCATGATCACCGCGGCGCTCGTGACCACGCCAGCCCCGCGGGAGATGCCGCCGACGACGGCGTCCGCTGTTGACTCGCCACGCGATCGGAGTTCGCAGATCCGGCTCAGGATGAAGACGTGGTAGTCCATGCTGAGCCCGAACAAAAACACGAACATGAACAACGGGACCCAGGCGATAATCCCGCCGAACGAGCTGAATCCGATCAGGTGCTCCAGATGACCTTGCTGGAAGATGAGCGTGATCAGCCCGTACGCCGCTCCGACGGAGGCCAGGTTCAGCCCGATCGAGATCAGCGGGATCGCCAGCGACCTGAACGCCATCAGCAGCAGCACGAAGGCCAGCGCGGCCACTATGCCGAACACCAGCGGCGAGGCCGACCGGAGCGCGGTCCGGTAGTCGACCTTGCTTGCCGTGGAGCCAGTCACCGCGTAGCTGATACCGCGGACCTTGCCGAGGGTGGCCGGGAGTATCTGGCCGCGCAAGTCCCGTAGGCCGCCGATGGCGACCGGGCTTGAGTTCCCGTTCGCCGCGGTGCCGGCCAGCGGTACGGACAGGAGCATGCCCCGCCCGGTACCGACCGGCAGCGCGGTGACCGGCCCGTGAATCGGTCCGCCCGCAGCCGCGATCGACCCGAGCCTGGCGATCGCCTCGCGCATGGCTGCGCTCTGCACGCCTGGCCCGGTCACCACGACCTGAGCGGGAGCGGGCCCGCCGGGAAAGTCCCGCTGGATCGTCTCAAGCGTCCGCACGACCGGGAGGCTGGACGGCAAATTGATAGCCGGGCTGCCGATCCGCATCCCGAGCGCGGGAAGTGCCAGCGCCAGCAGGGCGGCCAGGGCCAGCCCGCCCCAGGCGACGGGTTTGCTGACCACCCGCCCCACGATGGCGGTCCACATCCTTGACCGGTCAGCCCGGGTCCTGCCCTTGCCGAGGAACGGTATCCGGCCCCGGTCGGCCCAGGGCCCGAGCAGTTCTAGCAGCGCGGGCAGGGCGGTCAGTGACCCGATCACGGCAACGCCCACCACCAAGATCGTTCCGATCGCGAAGCCCGTGAACATGTCGATCCCGGTGCACAGCAACCCGGCCAGGGAGATCATCACGGTCAGTCCGGAGACGACAATGGCCCGGCCCGATGTCGCCGCTGCCGTTCTCAGCGCGTCGTGGAAGCTCGCGCCAGCGGCCCGCTCCTCCCGCTCCCGCCGCAGGTAGAACAGCGTGTAGTCGATGCCCACCGCCATCCCGATGATCAGCACGACCTCAGAGGTGCCCTGCCCGATCGGCAGCCACCGGCTCGGTATCGCGAGCAGCGATACTGTCGTCATCACCGCGGTTCCGGCCAGGATCACCGGGATGCTCGCCGCGATCAGCGCGCCGAACACCACCAGCAGGAGCAGCAGCGTGAGCGGGACCGAGGTCAGCTCGGCCTGGTGAAAGTCCTGGCCGAGGAGCGCGGTGGCAGCCCGGTCGACGCTCGCGCCGCCGGTCTCGGCGACAATCAGGTCTGGGTACTTCGTCTGGACCGAGGCGATCGCGCGCAAGGCCCTGACCACCGTCGCATCGGCCTGGCTGTGCGGGCCGGCGACCTGGAAGGTCACGAGCACCCCGCCGCCGCCTGGCGCGATCAGCGCCTTGCCAGCGCGGCCGAACGGCGACCTGATGTCGCTCGCCGCGCCGGGCAGCGCCCGCAGTGCCGCAACCACGGCGCCAGTGGCCAGGCGCATCCTGGGGCTGGCCGCGAACGTCCGCTGCGGCCCTGGCGTCCTGGACTGGATCAGCACGGACTCAGACGGCGGGGTGACCACGTGCAGGCGGTCCAGCATCTGCTCGGCGACCCCGGACCTGCCAGGGTCGTACTGCGGCTGGCTCTGCGTGCCATAGACGTGGCCGGCCAGCAGGGCACCGCCCACCATGACCAGCCATCCGACCAGCGCGATCACCGCGTGCCTGGCGCTCCAGCATGCGATCCGCTCGGTCACCGGCCGGACCCGGCAGGCCCCCTGGGTCCCCGCCTTTACCGCTGGGCGCCCCGCGGACGCCGGGTTCTCCGCCCCTGTTACCGGTGCCGCGGGCCGAGTACTCAGCTGCATCAAGGAACCTTCCGGAAAAACGGGGGCTCACCTCCTTAGCGAGGAGGTGGGGGGGCAAAGTTCCCTGGAGAGTACCCGGGCCCCGCCGCTGACGTGGCCGCAAAGCAGGAAGAATGACCGGACCGCGGTACCGTCCTTACCCGCGGCAAGGGAGATCCATGGTGGCTTCTCATGGCGACACGGGCCAGCTGATCTTGATCAGGCACGGCCAGACGACCTGGAGCAGGGAGCTCAAGCACACCGGCCGCACCGACATCCCGCTCACCGCGGCTGGGGAGGCGGCAGCCGCCCGCCTGGCCGCGGATCTGGCCGCCAGGCAGGTTGTCGCGGCGTTCGCGAGCCCGTTGCAACGCGCGGTCAGGACCGCCGAGCTGGCCGGCCTGACCACAGTGCCGGCCGGCCTGAAGATCGACCCGGACCTGGCCGAATGGGACTACGGCGGCTACGAGGGCAGGACCACGGCCGAGATCCGCCGGGAGCGCACTGGATGGTACCTATGGCGCGACGGCGTCATCCCTGGCGATGCCGAGCATCCGGGTGAAACCGTCGCCCAGGTCGCCGCGCGAGCCGACGCAGTGCTCGCCAGGGTCAGACCGCTGCTAGCCCGAGGCAACGTGGCATTGGTGGCCCACGGTCACCTGCTGCGCATCCTCACCGCCCGCTGGCTCGGCCTTGAACCGCAGCACGGCCGGCTGTTCCGGCTGGACACGGGGACGCTGTCGATCCTGGGAACCGAGCACGGCCTGCCGGTGATCGCTGCCTTGAATCTGCCCGCCTCTGGCTAACGGCTGACGAGCCACCGGCGGATCCAGAGCGACCTGCTATGCGGTCAGGAGGGCCCGCTGCCTGGTGGCGCCGGTCAGGCACACGGCGAGGCCGAGCACGCCGACATCCCGCAAGGTCAGGTCGGTGAGGCCGCCGGTGATCGTGAGCGTGACGACGATCTGCACAAGCAGCAGCGCGGCAACCGCGGCGGCCAGCCGCAGCACTACTCCGGCGGTGATGGCCACAGCGAGCATGAGCAGCACCCAGCCATGCACGAGCACTGCCGCGAGCGCCAACCCCGAGCCCGGCGCGATTACGGGAACGTAGCCCGTCCACAACTGCGGCGCCATCAGCTCGTGATAGCCGAACCAGGCCAGGACAAGGCCAAGCAGGACCCTGGCCGCAGTCGGTGCCCATTCGGCTGTGACCTGCGTCGCGCGGTCGGCCAGGTCGCCGGCCCTCGCGCGATCAGGGGCCGGAAGAGAGGCCTTGCTCCTCGCGCTCTTGCTGGCCGCCCTGTTGCGCCATGCGGTGTTGCTCACTGCAGGATCCTTTCCTGCGAGTTGGTGACGACGAGCCCGTCATCGCCGAGGTTGTAATCGCTGTTGCCCGAGTCGTCGCCCAGGGCGGCCTCGACGACGAAGACCTTCGCGCCGGCCGGGTAGAACCTGGGGGTCGGTGCCGGCCGGCCGGCCACTCCAGCGGTCACCATGATTCCCGATCCGTGCCGGTGCACGGCGATGACCAGGCCGGTCGCGGCCGCCTTGGCTGCGGTGCTGAGCGGGCCCGGCCAGACCTGGTAGGAGTAGGACGCATAGGACTGCGAGCTGAGCTTCGGACCAGGACTTGGCGCCGGGCTCGGGGTCGCCGGGCTGGTGGTCGCCGGGCTACGGGCGGGCCGCGAGACTCGTGCCGGGGCGGAGGGCCGCGGCCCAGAGCCGGCGAGCGTCGATGGCAGCCCGTTGTGGCGGCCCGACCAGCCATGAAGGCCGAGCAGGACGCCTACGACTGCCGACACCGCGAGCACGGCGATCCCGCGAGGTCCGATCGTATCGCCGGCAATGCGCATCAGGTATCAGATCCGATCGCGGAGGTGCAGGCCCGGCCCGCCCGGCCTGTCCAGCTCAACTTCCTCGCTGCCCGCGAGGTTCCCGGCGGAACGCTGACCGGCTAGGCCGCCTGGGCCGCCGCTGTCATTCCTAGCAGCTGAGGCGGAATGTGCGTGGTTGCCTGGTGCAGCGCCCGCAGCGTGACCGTCACGCTCAGGTCGGTGATCGGGCTCCCTGGCGCGCCGTACAGCCGCCGCGCCCATCGCGGCAGGCTGGCAAGCGCCAGCGTGTTCAACGGCGGAACGACAAGCTTCAGGCCGATGAATGGCCACGGGATGTCGGGCAGAAACGACCTGACCAGTGCCTGCCGCGCCTCGGTGCAGGCGTGCAGCTGCGGCCGCATCCGCTCGTAGTACCCGTCGAGTTCGGCCATGCTGCCTGGCACCTCGGCTGGGTCCAGGCCGACCACAGCGGCACTCCGCCGCTGCTCGCTGACGAATTCGTCCAGATCGCGAGCGGACAAGCCGATCCCGGCCCGGCGGGCGACGTCAGCGTAGGAGGCGATCTCCCCGCAATGCACCCACAGCAACAGCTCAGGTTCATCCAGCCTGATGACAGAGCCATCGGCGTCGGTTCCGGTCAGCGAGGCGTGCACCCTCCGCACCCGGCGCCCGGCCCGCTCCACCTCGGCCGTGCTGCCATACGTCCTGACCCGCACAAACTCCACGGTCCTGCCGAACCTGCCCCACGCTTCACCTGGACGAGCGAACGCGGTGTTCTGCCAGGTCGCGCGCATGGTCCTGGGGTGTAGCGCCTGCAGGTACATGGCCCGCAGGCCGCCTATCCACATGACCGGCTCGCCGAGTAGCCGCCAGGTTACCGAGCCCGGCCCGAACAGGCCGTCGGCGTCCGGTGGCGTCGAGGTCATCGTGCCTCCCAGGTTGCCCGCCCTAGCGCGGCCTGGTTTCCTCGTCGATCCAGTCTAGATAGCCGGCCGAGCCGTCGATGATCGGCGTCGCGATGATCTCAGGCTCGTCATAGCTATGCCGCTCGAGCAGGAATTCGGCCAGCTCGGCGTACCGATCGGCGGGCAGCTTGAGTATGATCATCCATTCCTCGGCCCGCTCGATCCCATCTTCCCACCAGAACGTGCTCGCGACCGGCCCTGCGACCTGCGCGCAGGCGGCCAGCCTGGCCTGCACGGCATCGTGGGCCAGCTCCATAGCCTCGGCCCGGGAGTCGGTCGTGGTCTGAACGTGCAGAAATCGCGCCGTGCCATCCGGTGCGCCTCCGGCACGACGCTCACTGGCCTGTTCGCGCTGCGCAGCCATAGCACCCGATCGTACGCCGCTGCGGCGGTAACGTTTGCATCCCAGGAACGAGGAGATTTGCGTGGACCGCCCGCTATGCCTGATCGTCAACCCGGCGGCGGGCAACGGCCGGGCGCGCGCGCTCGTCCCGCTTGCCAGCTCCGCGCTCGCGGCGGCGGGCGCTAAGCACCGGGTCGTCGAGTCATCCAGCCTGCCCCACGCGCGGGAGCTGGCGGCCGGCGCGGCGGGGCGCGGCGAAGTAATCGTCGGGGTCGGCGGGGACGGCATGGCAGGCGCGCTGGCGGGCATCGCGGCGGCGAGCGGCGCCTGCTTCGGGATCATCCCCGCCGGCCGCGGCAACGACCTGGCCGGAGTACTGGGCATTCCCACGGATCCGCGCGCCGCCGCCTTGGTGCTGGCGGCCGGGCGGCAGCGGCAGATTGACCTGATCGCGGCAAGCACGCCCGGTCACCCTGAGATCATCGTGGCGGGCAGCGTCTATGCGGGAATCCCCGCTCTGGCGGGCCAGATCGCCAACAGCACGCGGTGGCTGGGCGGCTCGCTGGTGTACCCGGTGGCGGCGCTCAGGGCGCTGGCCAGATGGCAGCCAGCCACGTTCACGGTCAACGTGGCCGACGGCGGCGGGCAAGAGTTCGATGGGTACGCCGTCGTGATCGCGAACTCGGGGTTCTTCGGGGCGGGCATGCAGGTGGCGCCGCCCGCCGTCATTGACGACGGCGTGCTCGACCTCGTGCTGATGCGGCGTTCGCCCAAGCTCGCCTTCGTCAGGGTGCTGCTGAAGATCAAGGACGGCTCGCACACCACATTGCCGCAGATCTCGCTGGACCGCGCTGCCGACGTCACGATCACGATGAGCCGGGACCTCCCGGCCGGCGCAGACGGCGAGCCGCTCTCGGGCGCCACGCCGCTGCCCGCCGGGACTCCGCTGCGTGTCCGCGCCCTGCCGGCGGCGCTCACCGTGCTGGCGCCGGCCGGCTAGCCACCTTGCCGCTCGCTGCCGGCCGGATCGTCGCCTGGCCGTCCGCCGAGGAATGACCGCACGAAGTCCGGGCTGTCCGACAGCTCGGCCGGAGTGCCCTGCATCCGCAGCTCACCGCCGCTCATCACGTAGGTATGGTCCGACACGGCCAGAACCGCCCGCGCCCGCTGCTCAACGATCAGCACGGCGGCACCCTGCTCAGCGAGCTGGCGCACATGCTCGCTGAGCAGGCTGTGCGCGATGGCCGGGGCGAGGTTAGCCGTGGGCTCGTCGAGCAGGAAAACCGCGGGCCGAAGCATCAGCACTCGCCCCATGGCGAGCATCTTCCGCTCGCCGCCGCTGAGCTTCCCGGCCGGCCGGCGCAGCATGGTGCCGAGCCGCGGGAACACGGCGAGCACGCCCTCCATCCGGCTCGGGAGGTCGGCGCGGTCCAGCAGGTAGCCGCCCATCTCCAGGTTCTCCCTGACCGTGAGCGGCCCGAACACATCGTCGACCTGCGGAACATACCCGACCCCGGCCCGCGCCATTTCCTCTGGGGCCAGGCCCGTCACATCGCGGCCATTGATCCGCACCTGGCCTGCCGAGATGCGCAGCACCCCGGTCAGTGCCTTGAGCAGCGTGCTCTTGCCCGAGCCGTTCGGCCCGACCACGGATACGACCGTGCCGGCGTGCGCACGAACGCCGACGTTCCTGATCACCGGATCGCCGCCATACCCGGCGGTAATCCCGTCCGCGCGCAGCGCCGCCGTGCCATCCGTCTCAAGGACCCGGCTGTCGGCTGGCCGGGCCGCGCTATCAGCCGACAAGGTAGGCCTCCACGACATCGCTGCGGTCCCGCAGTTGCGCCATCGTGCCGGTGGCGAGAACGGATCCGTCGGCCATGACGATGACCGGATCGCAGAATTCGTCCATGATGGCCAGCTCATGCTCGACCATCACGATGGTCATCCCCCGCTCGCACAGCAAGCGCAATGCCTCGCCGATCTTCCTGGCCAGCTCGGGATGCACGCCGGCCATGGGCTCATCGAGCAGGAGCATGTCAGGCTCAGCCATCAGCGCCCGCATGATCTCGACGAGCCTGCGCTGACCGCCGGACAGGTCGCCGGCATAGTCGTTCGCCTGCCCGGTCAGGCCGAAACCGGCCAGCAGGTCCCCGGCCTTTTCGACCGCTCGCTCTTCGTCGCCGCGCCACAGCCAGCGGCCGGCCGCTGCACCGAGGAACGAATCGCCGCTATGGCCTGGCACGGCCGAGATCAAGTTCTCCAGCACAGTGAGGCGCTTGTACTCGCTGGCTAGCTGAAAGGTTCTGACCAGGCCGGCCCGGGCCCGGCGGAAAGCGGGCAGCGGGGTGACGTCCCTGCCCTGGTAGACGATCTGCCCGGAGGTGACCTTCTCGGTGCCGGCCAGGAGCGCCAGCAGCGTTGATTTGCCAGCCCCGTTTGGCCCTATCAGCCCCGTGAGCGTGCCGCGCTCGATCGAGAGACTGACCCCGGATACCGCGTGAACTCCGCCGTAGTCCTTGCTGAGGCCATTCGCCCTGAGGATCTCACGACCATCGAGACCTTTGGATGCGGCGGGGCGCTCGCGGACCGAGGCCGCAGCGTGGCGCACTGGCTGATCGTCCGCGGTGGCCTGCGCGGCGGCCAGATTAATCACGCGCTTGCGCTGCGGCAGGATGCCTTGCGGCCGCAGCCACAGGAACACGCCGATCAGCAGGCCGATCGCGACCCACTGGAGCGACGGCAGCAGGTTAGGCGGGAGGTTGGGGTTGTTGTTCGTGATGAACCTGGTGATCTCCTCGAACCCGACCGGAACCAGGACGGCTCCGAGCACGGCGCCGATGTGATTGCCGGCCCCGCCGATGATGACCGCCGTGAAGAGCACGATCGTCTCCGCATAGCTCCAGGCGGCGGGTGACCACGCGCCGATGACGCTGACCAGCACGGCTCCCGACAGTCCCGCGATCGCTCCGCCGGTCACCAGGGCTCCCGTGCGCAGCGCCAGCACGTTCTTGCCGAGCGAATCGGCGATCTTGTCGTTGTCGCGCATCGCGCGGAGCGACCGGCCGTAGGGCGACTCGGTGATCCGCCGCACGAACCAGTAGACGCCGCCGGCCAGCCCGAGCCCGGCGGCGGCGAAGCCGTACTGGTAGCCGTTCGACGTCGCCACGAATGTCCCCTGGGCGAGCGGCGCGGGAACGAGGGCCACCCCTGCGTCCCCGTTGAATAGAGTCTTGAAGTTCGTCACGAGCAGGTTGAGCAGGACGGCGGTCACGAGCATGCCAACCGCAGCGAAATCACCACGGATGCGCCGGCCGAACAGGAAGGTGAACGGCAGCGCGAGCACCGCGCCGACCATTGCGGCGCCGATCCATGGCAGCGGGAACGGCAGGCTAAGCCCGCC
>Ga0209131_1000406_pt1 | contig 31348 bp, 32 predicted proteins | sample GraSoi_2013_40cm_FD_185826 | JGI IMG/M metagenome (GOLD analysis project Ga0209131, IMG submission 185826) | Grasslands soil microbial communities from the Angelo Coastal Reserve, California, USA - Sample 9_17_2013_40cm (SPAdes) (version 2) | ecosystem: Environmental > Terrestrial > Soil >...
CCGCGCTCGCCATGGGCGTGGCCGGCGCTACGTTCGACATCATCATCGACGCCTATCGCATCGAATTGCTCGAGCCGCGCCAGCTCGGCGTCGGCTCCGGCATGTCGCAGTACGGCTGGCGGATCGGCGCCGCGGCGGCGGGGGCGCTCGCTCTAGTCCTCGCCTCCAGGCTCGGCTGGAGCGCCGCCTATGCGGCCTGCGCCCTCTTCGCGCTTCCGGCGATGCTGGTCGGGCTGGTCATGGGTGAGCCGGTCCGGCACCGCGAGCCGGCCAAGCCGCACGGCGTGCTCGAAGCGATCGTCGCCTATTTCAGCCCGCTGCTCGAGTTCCTGCGGCGCCAGGGGGCGCTCGTCGTGCTGCTCTTCGTGCTGATTCATAAAATCGGCGACACCCTCGCCAACCTCACGCTCCGGCTGCTGTTCCAGGACCTCGGCTTCGACAATGACGAAGTGGCCTTCTACGACATCGGCGTCGGCTTCGTCGCGCTGCTGATCGGGATCTTCGTCGGCGGAACCCTCTACGGGAAGCTGGGAATGAAGCGCGCGGTCCTCATCAGCCTGATCCTGATGGCAGTGTCGAACTTGAGCTTCGCCGCGCTCGCCGCCGCCGGCCATTCCAACCTGGGAATGGCCGCCGCGGTCGGCTTCGAGAATTTTGCGAGCGGGATCGGCGGGGTCACGGTGGTCGCCTATCTCTCCGCGCTTTGCAATCTGCGCTTCACCGCGACCCAGTATGCGTTGCTGTCCGCGCTCGCGAGCATCGCCGGCCGGTTCCTCACCGGAACGACCGTGGGCACACTGATCGAGGCGATGGGCTACGTGAACTTCTACGTGCTCACGACCGTCATCGCGTTGCCGGGTGTGTTCCTCTTCTGGTACATGATGCGCTCCGGGCTGGCCGACTTGTCGATAGGATCTGCGGGCAAAGAGGCAGGCTCCGCGGGCACGGAAGGCAAAGGCGAGGGGCGCTAAGCCGGAGCGGAACTACAGTTCCCGTTCCTTCTCGCCGGAACGAGCGCGGCGTACGCGCCATAGCGCATGGCACATATATCCGACGACAGCGATATTCACGAGCAACGCGCTGAATTTGATCCACGACAGGCCCCGCTCGAGCTCATACAGCTCGAACGGCACATAGATGGCGCCGCTCACGGCGGCCAGCCATTCGGCCCAGGGCCGCGAGTGCCACAACCCGTAAGCCTCCGCGAACCGCACGCAGGCGTAGACCACGACCAGGGCGGCGATCACCCAGAGCTGCGTGTTGGCCGTGTCTTCCAGCGCCTTGCGGAAAATGTTCGGGTAATTTTTTCCGGCGTTGAGGTGCAGCCGCCCGACGAGCTCGACGGCGATATGCCTCGCACCTTTCGGAATGATCGCCAATACGCCGAAGCCGGCGAGCAGCGCCAGCGCGCCCTTGAGGGCTTCGAAGACCGCGATCGCGCGCAGGCCGCCCGCTCCGCGGGTCGCAGGCACGTCAGGCGGCCGTGCAGCGATACACCGCCAGGCTGCCGAGCAGATTCGGCATCACGGTGATCGGACGGCCCTCGTGCAGCACGAGACGCTCGCGGATGCGGATGGCGAGGCGCCGGCACAGATCCTCGAAATCGGTGATGGTGCAGTGGTGCACGTTGGGGGTCTCGTACCACTCGTAGGGCAGCGACTTGGACACCGGCATGCGCCCGAGCGCCACCTGCAGGCGCGCGCTCCAGTGGCCGAAATTCGGAAAGCTCACGATCGCCTCGCGGCCGACGCGCAGCATCTCGCGCAGCACCGCCTCGGTGCGGTGCACCGCCTGCAGGGTCTGCGAGAGCACCACGCAATCGAACGAGCCGTCGGAAAAAAGCGACAGCCCGCTCTCGAGATCCACCTGCAGCACGTTCACGTCGTTCGCCACGCAGGCGATCACGCGCTCGTCCTCGATCTCGACGCCGTAGCCGGGCGCTTGGCGCGCCTCCCAGAGGTAGCGCAGGAGCGCGCCGTCGCCGCAGCCGAGGTCGAGCACGCGCGCTCCCGGCGCCACCCATTGCGCGATGGCGGCGAGGTCGGGGCGCGCGGTGATAAGCGCTTTTTCTTCGTTCTTCACAAATCGATATTGGCGAAATACGCCTTCAGCGCCGAGTGATAACGCGGATCCTCGAGCAAGAACGCGTCGTGCCCGCCGGGCGCATCGATCTCCAGGTAGGAGACGATGCGGCGGTTGTCGAGCAGCGCGCGCACCATCTCGCGCGAGCGCGCCGGCGCGAAGCGCCAGTCGGACTTGAACGAGACCACGAGAAAGGCGGCTTTCGCGCGCGCGAGGGCGTGCGTGAGGTCGCCGCCGAAGTCCGCCGCCGGGTCGAAGTAGTCGAGCGCCTTGGTGATGCGCAGATACGTGTTGGCGTCGAAGTAGGTCGAGAACTTCTCGCCCTGGTAGCGCAGGTAGGACTCGATCTCGAAGTCGACGTCGAAGTCGAAGCCGAGCGCGTCGCGGCGCAGGAGGCGGCCGAACTTCTCCATCATGGCGTCGTTCGACAGATAGGTGATATGGCCGATCATGCGCGCGATGCGCAGGCCGCGCGCCGGCACGACGCCCTTCTCGTAATAGTGACCGCCGTGGAAATCCGGGTCGCTCATGATGGCGTGGCGCGCCACCTCGTTGAAGGCGATGTTCTGCGCCGAGAGCTTCGGCGCGGCGGCGATGACGAGCGAGTGCCGGATGCGCTCGGGATAGGAGAGCGTCCACTGCAGCGCCTGCATCGCGCCGAGCGAGCCGCCGATCACCGCGGCGAAGCGCTCGATTCCCAGGCGGTCGGCGAGGCGCGCCTGCGCCTCGACCCAATCCTCCACCGTGACCACCGGGAAATCCGCCCCCCAGGGCTTGCCGGTCGCGGGGTTGGGCGAAGCCGGCCCGGTGGAGCCGAAGCAGCTGCCGAGATAGTTGGTGCCGATGACGAAGAAGCGGTTCGTGTCGAGCGGCTTGCCGGGGCCTACAAGGTTGTCCCACCACCCCACATTTTCTTTTTCATTTTCATAGTAACCAGCAACATGATGAGAAGCATTCAAGGCATGGCAGACCAGCACGGCGTTCGAGCGCGCGGCGTTCAGGGTGCCATAGGTCTCGTACGCGAGCTCGAAGGCGGGCAGCTCGGCGCCGCCGCGCAGCTTGATCGGCGAGTCGAACTTCGCCTTCTGCGCGACGACCGCGCCGACGGAGGATGGATCGTGAGGTGCGTTCAAACGCTTCTCTTTAGCGGTATTTGTAAGGCGCCCGCAAGCTGAACATCAAATCGGCGCTGTGCGGATTATATCGCGTGAATCAGAGCGAGAGCGGCAGCTCCAGGTGCTCCGCGTACATCATGTCGCGATGCTGGAGCAGGATCGGATCGAGCGCGGCTTCGGTCTGTACGCCCAGCGTCTGAAAGGCGGCCCTTGCGCCGGCCTCCATCTCGCATTGCGCGGGCGGCAACGGGGCGAACATCGCCATGACGGTCGCCGCGTAGACGTCCAGCGCGGTCAACGATCCGCCCACGTAATAGCGGTTCCCCGCCGCCCGCTGCCCCTTCAGGCGCGCCGCCAGCATGCCCAATAACTCCGCCACCCGGGCGCCCGCGGCCGCTCCGGCCTCGGGGCTGTAGCCATATTTCCTGGCGAGGTACTTCGCCACCGGCTCGGGAAAGCCGCCGGCCTTCTGCAGACCGGCGTGCACGAGCTGCAGCCGGCGCGACCATCCCAAACCCGCTTCATCGCAGATCTCATGCGCGAGCCCGAAGACCAGCGCCCGGTCGGCGGCATCCTTGGGAAGCAACGATGGCGTCGGCGCCAAGCGCTCCGCCAGCAGCAGGATCTCGTCCCAGCCCGCGCGCGGACGCTCCTTCTCGTAAATCGCCACCGGCCCGCTTCGCTGCCCCGCCCATTCCTTCAACGGCTCGCTGTCGTACACCAGCCGCACCGCAACCCATTCGATCCCTTTGATGTGCAGGATCCCCTTCGCCGCTTCCCCCCATGGGCTCGGCACGCCCCCAACCACCACCATGCGCAGCCCGCCGCGCTTGATCGCGTCTTCTACGCTTACGTATCCGAAGGTCATTGTTTGATTTCGCTGGCGCTGAGCGAGTAATCCAGTCGATACGCTGCGCTAAGAACCCTGGCTGCGCCGCGGCGCGCCAACTCTTCGAGAAAATCGGCCTCCGATAGCCGTGCCAGCACTTCCTCACTGTAACCGGTAACGACGAGCGCCCAATCGACGCCCGTATCCGCGCCGCGAATACGCTGCTCGTTCGTCATGGCGGGCGTCAGAGCGCCTTCCAGCAGATACACGCTACCGAGGCCCGGCCTTGCAGGGAGCGCAGGAAGAGCTTCGTCGCACAACCACTTGCGAAGCGACGGCTCCGTCTCCGGGGCCGGCTTGAAACGCACCAGCAAACAAGCGCCACCCACGCCCACGCCGAAGCTCGCCGTGACGGAGCAGAAGCCTCGCGTCATGCCGCGATAGTGAGACATCATCTTCGAAGTCCACGGGCTTGGATTGTTCAACCGCTGAAGGTAGGCATCGGAAGTCAGCGTGGCGAGCTCTTCGACCTCATAGAGCACAAAGTACCTCGGCTCACCGCGCACCGCCACCCATCTGCTTCCACGGATGAAGCCCGGAATCGAGAGCCTCTCGGGCAGATGCTCGTGCGTATGCCAGTCGTCATGCTCGGCGACCGCCTCCTGGACAACGTCGAACGACAACAGCATCGCAGCTCGTCCGAGCAATGGCGTCGCGGCTACTCGATCAATCGTCGGCGGACCTGGCGGCGCCGGCGGAGAGTAGGGCGTCGATCTTTTCGGTTGAAAAACCCGCTTCCTGCAGAACTTCGCGGGTGTGCTCGCCGAGGCGAGGGGCGTGGCGGCGGTAGTCGGGGACGGAGTCGGACCATTCGGAGGGCACTGCCATCGACTTGATGGTGCCTTCGCTCGGGTGCTCGACGGTTTTCAGGTAGCCGATGGCGGCGAGGTGGGGGTCGGCGACGACGTCGTCGAGGCTGTTCATGCGCTGCACCGGGATGTCGGCACGCTCGAAGGCCGCGACCCATTCGGCGGTCGTCCGCTTCTTCAGCTCGTCGGCGACCATGGCGTAGGCCTGGTCGTAGTTCCTGCTCCTTGCCTCATGAGTTGAAAATTCTTCTTTCAGGAGCATTTCCGGTTTGCCGATCACGTCGAAGAACGCCTTCCACTGCTTGTCGTTGTAGATGAGCGTGCAGACATAGCCGTCCTTGGTCTGGTACGGACGCCGATCGGGAGCCAGGATGCGGATGTAGCCGGCCTCGCCGTGCTGCGGCTCGAAGGTGTAGCCGCCGAGGTGATCGCCGAGGACGATCTGCAGCAGGTGCTCGAACATCGGAACGTCGATGCGCTGTCCGCGGCCGGTCTTTTCGCGATGGTAGAGCGCGGCGCTCACGGCGCTCGCCACCTGCTGGCCGACGGAACGGTCGGCGACGATCATCGGCGCATAGCGCGGCTCGGCTGCGCCCTGCTTCTTCAGGAGCCACGGCAGGCCCGCCGCGCCCTGGATCATGTCGTCGTACGCCGCTTTCGCCGCATACGGCCCGCGCTGGCTGAAGCCGAAGCAGCCGACATAGATGATCTTCGGATTGACCTTCTTCACGTCCTCGTAGGAAATTTTCAGCCGCGCCATCGCCTGCGGGCGGATGTTGTAGACGAGCACGTCCGAGCGCTTCGCGAGCTCGAGGCAGGCGTCGCGCGCCGCGTCCTTCTTCAGATCGAGCACGATCGAGCGCTTGTTGCGGTTGGTGTTGAGGAAGATGGAGCCCATGCCCGGGTGCCGGTAGGGCCAGGCGTTGCGGATCACGTCGCCCTCGGGCGGCTCGACCTTGATCACGTCGGCGCCGAAGTCGCCGAGGATCTGCGTGGCGTACGGGCCCATGACCACGGTGGTCAGGTCGAGAACGCGAACGCCGGTCAGGGGCCCGGGCATCGGCTTTGTTTCCTAGAAGAACAATTTCATTCCGGCTCGATGCCGGCGAGCTTCACGAGCTTCGCCCAGAGCGCGATCTCGCTCTGGATGAACCTGCCCAGCTCCGCGGAGGCCATCGGCGCGACGTCGATGCCGATGGCGCCGAACTTCTCTTTCACATCCGGCTTGGCGATCCCCTTGAGCGCGGCGTCCTGCAGGCGCTGCACGACGGCGGGCGGCGTCTTTGCCGGCGCCATCAGCGCGAACCAGGCGATGAGCTCGTAGCCGGGGAGCGCCTCCGCGATCGCCGGCACGTCCGCCGCCAGGCTGGTTCGCTTCCGGGAAGTAACTCCCAGCCCCCGGAGCTTGCCGCCCTTCGCCTGCGGCAGCGCGTTCGAGAGGTCGACGAAGGTAAAGGCGAGCGAGCCTCCGAGCGTGTCGGTGACCGCTTGCGGAATGCCCTTGTAGGGAACCTCGACGACATCGAGCTTGCCCATCGCCTTCAACATGGCGAGCGAGACCTGCGAGCCGGCGGAGCCGTAGCCGGCGGAGAACTTTCCCGGATTCGACCTTGTATGTTTTAAAAAGTCATTCAGGTTCTTCGCCGGAAAGTCCGGACGCACCATCAGCATGAACGAAGTGGTGCCTACGCGCGCGACCGGCGTGAAGTCCTTCACCGGGTCGTAGTTGAGCTTCTTGAACAGGCTGACGTTGGCCGCCTGCGGCGTGTTGGTCGTGAGCATCAGGGTGTAGCCGTCGGGCGCCGCCTTCGCCACCTCGGCCGCGGCGATCGCCCCTTGCGCGCCGGCCTTGTTCTCGACCACGAAGGGCTGGCCGAGCGCCTCCTGCAACTGCGCGCCGGCGAGGCGCGCCACCTGGTCGGTGGCGCTGCCGGCGGGGAAGGGAACGATGAGCTTTACGGGGTGCGAGGGATAGGGCTGCGAAAAGCCGGTGGCGGAAAGAAGAATTGAAAACAGAAAAAAGGCAAGGCGCATGAAACTCCTAGGAGTTCAATTTGGCGAGCAGCTCGCGGGTCTTCGCGGGATCGCTCGCGCGCAGCACGCGCTGCGCGAGCGTCTGCACCTCGGCGAGATTGGTGCGCAGGATGCGCTCCTTGATCGCGAGGAGCTGCGAAGGGTGCATCGAGAAGTTGCGCAGCCCGAGGCCGAGGAGAAGGCGCGTGAGCTGCAGGTCGCCCGCCATCTCGCCGCACACGGCGACCGGCATGCCGCCGCGCGTCGCGGTCTGGATCGTTCCGGCGACGAGCGAGAGCACCGCCGGATGCAGCGGGTCGTAGAGGTGCGCCACCGCGTCGTCGGTGCGGTCGATGGCGAGCGTGTACTGGATGAGATCGTTGGTGCCGATCGAGAGGAAATTGAGCTTGCGCATGAAGATCGGCAGCGCGAGCGCGGCCGCCGGGATCTCGATCATGCCGCCGACCTCGACCGTGTGGTCGTAGGGTTGGCCGCGCTCGTCGAGCTGCTGCTTCGCCTGCCGGATGAGCGACAGGGTCTGGTCGATCTCGTGCACGTGCGCCACCATCGGCAGCAGGATCCTGACGCGGCCGTGATGCGAGGCGCGCAGGATCGCGCGCAGCTGCGTGAGGAAGATCTGCGGCTCCGAGAGACAGAAGCGGATCGCGCGCAGCCCCATCGCCGGGTTGGGCTTGGTATGGCTTTCCTGGCCGTCGCCGTTCATCGCCTTGTCGGCGCCGACGTCGAGCGTGCGCAGCACCACCGGCCGGCCCTTCATCGCGGCGGCGACCTGGCGGTACGCCTCGAACTGCTCCTCCTCGCCCGGGAGGTCCTTGCGGTTGAGAAACAGGAACTCGGTGCGGAACAGGCCGACGCCGTCGGCGCCCGCGTCGAGCACCTCCGCCATGTCCTGCGGCAGCTCGATGTTGGCGAAGAGATCCACCGGCGTGCCGTCGAGGGTCGCTGCGGGCGTCAATTTCAGGCGCTTCAGCTTCTGGCGCTCGATGCCGAGCTGCGACTGGCGCAGGCGGTATTCCGCGAGCACCAGCGGGTCGGGATTGACGACCAGCACGCCCTGCACCCCGTCGACGATCAGGAGCTCGCCCTCGCTGATCGCCGGGCGCGCGTGATGCAGGCCGACGAGCGCCGGGATGCCGAGGCTGCGCGCCACGATCGCGGTATGCGAGGTGACGCCGCCGACGTCGGTGACGAAGCCGCCGAAGTGGTGGCGCTTGAAGAGGATCATGTCCGCCGGCGAGAGGTCGTGCGCCACCACGATCAGCTTCTCCTCCTCGGTGAACGCCGCCTCGGGAATCGTCTGGCCGCCCATCAACGCCTTCAGCACGCGCTCGACCGCGTGCTGCACGTCCGCCTTGCGCTCGCGCAGGTACGGATCTTCGATCTCGTCGAAGCGGTCGGTGAGCTTCTCCATCTGCTGCACCAGCGCCCATTCGGCGTTGCAGCGCCGGCTGCGGATGAGCTCGCGCGGCGCCTGCGACAGCGACGCGTCGTCGAGAATCATGCCGTGCAGGTCGAGGAAGGCGCCGAACTCGGTCGGCGCGTCGGCCGGAATCTGGGTCTTCAGCGCCGCGAGCTCCTCGCGCGCCCGGCGCAGCGCCGCGTCGAAGCGCTCCACCTCGGACTCGACATCCTCGGGCGGCACCTCGTAGTGGCCGACCTCCAGGCGCGCGGTCGAGACGAGGTGCGCATAGCCGATCGTGATGCCGGTGGAGACCGCATGGCCGTGCAGGACAAAGTTCATAGAGGCTATTCGCCTTCGCCGAACTTATCGCCTATTAATTGCAGGATGGCGGCGAGCGCAGCTTCCGCGTCGGCGCCCTCGGCCTCGACGGTCACGCTGGAGCCCTTGCCGGCGGCAAGCATCATCACGCCCATGATGCTCTTGGCGTTGACGCGCCGGCCGTTGCGCGTGAGCCAGATCTCCGACGCAAACGTGCTTGCGGTCTGGGTGAGCTTCGCCGAAGCGCGCGCGTGCAGGCCGAGCTTGTTTATGATCTCGGCGACGGCGCTAGCCATTGCAGCACTTGTCCGTGTTCATGTGGACGACGCCCTCGCCGCCGCCGGCGCGCGCCTTCTGCACCACCTCGGCGAGCGGCTCCTCGCGATGCGCGAGCGCGCGCACCAGCATCGGCAGGTTGGCGCCCGAGAGGCCCTCCACCTTGCCGTTCTGCAGGAGCTTCGCGGCCACGTTGGCGGGCGTCGCGCCGAACATGTCGGTGAGCACGAGCACGCCCGAGCCGTCGTCGACGCGCGCCAGCGCTTCGCGGCCGCGCACCAGCAGGGCCTCGGGCGCATCGGCCGCGCCGACGCTGACATGCTCCGCGCGCACCGGCTGCCGGCCCAGCGTGTGCGCCGCCGCGCGCAGGAGCGCTTCGCCCAGGGCGCCGTGCGTAATGAGAAGGATCCCGACCATTATTTTTTTCCAGAAATCTTTTTTTCCAGAGAATCCAGGAACATTCCCGAAACGTCGAAGCCGGTCTGGTCCTGAATCTCGCGAAAGCCGGTCGGGCTCGTCACGTTGATCTCGGTGAGCCAGTCGCCGATGACGTCCAGGCCGACCAGCAGCAGATTTCTTTTCGCGAGGACCGGCCCGATCGCCGCCGCGATCTCGCGATGTCTCGGGGTCAGCGGCTGGGCAACGCCGCGCGCGCCGGCGGCGAGGTTGCCGCGCGTCTCGCCGGGCTTCGGGATGCGCGCGAGGCAGTGCGGCACCGGCTGGCCGTCGAGGAGCAGCACGCGCTTGTCGCCCTGCGCGATCTCGGGGATGTAGCGCTGCGCCATGACCGCGCGCGAGCCGAGCTCGGACACCGTCTCGACGATCACGTTGCGGTTCGGATCGTCGTGGCGCACGCGGAAGATCCCGGCGCCGCCCATGCCTTCGAGCCGCTTGAGGATCACGTCGCGGTGCTCGTCGATGAACGCCTGCAGCGCCGCCATGTCGCGCGTCGCGACCGAGGGCACGGTGAATTTCGGGAACTCCGCGATCGACAGCTTCTCGTTGTGGTCGCGGATCGCGCCGGGCGAGTTGAACACGCGCGCGCCGTCGCGCTCGGCGGCGGAAAGGAACCACGTGGAGGTGACGTACTCGAGGTCGAATGGCGGGTCCTTGCGCATCAGCACCGCGTCGAAATCCCGCAGCCCCTGCGTCGCGCTCTCGTGCCGGCGCAGCCAGTCCGCGTCGTTGTCGGTGAGGGAAATCCGCAGCGCGGCGGCGTCGACCCGATTCTTCGTCCAGTGGAGCTGCGCCGGCTCCGTCGCCCACACCGCGTGGCCGCGCGCCTGGGCCGCGCGCATCATGGCAACGCTCGAATCCTTGTACGCCTTCAGCGAGTCGAGCGGATCGAGGACGAACAGGAACCGCAAGACGGGCGGCTTACTTTTTGGCCGCCGGTTTCGGCGCCGGCGGTTCTTTCAGGCTCCCGCCGGATTGGTTGGCCATGAATACGATCGCCCGCGCGAGCTCCGCGTCCGTGAGATCGGCCGCGCCGCCCTTGGGCGGCATCGCGCCCTTGCCCTTGGTCGCGGTGGCGAGCAGCCCGTTCAGGCCTTCCTTGAGGCGAGGCGCCCATGCCGCCTTGTCGCCGATCTTCGGCGCGCCCGCGACGCCGGCCTGGTGGCAGGCGGTGCAGACCGCTTTCACGATGTCCTCGCCGCTGCGCGCGCCCGGCGCCGCCGCGGGCGCTGCAACCTCGACGCGTCCCACGGGCTGCAGGCGCGCCGCCACCGACTCGGGGGTCATCGCGTTCGGGTCCGCGCTCGGCTTGCTGAGCACCAGCTGCACCAGCAGAATGATGCCGAGGATCGGCACCAGGAAGGACGCCAAGATCACCACGATCAGCTGCTGCGGCGTCTTGATGAACGAAGAGTGCTGATCGTGCTCCGACTCGGATACCGAAGACATGGTGGAGATAGGCTAGGTCGTGTGTTAAAGGTATGATTTTAACTTGAAAGCGCCCGTAGCTCAGCGGATTAGAGTATTGGCCTCCGAAGCCAAGGGTCGTGGGTTCGAATCCCGCCGGGCGCGCCAGTTCACCCCATTTGGAGCAAGTCACATGAAACGGCTTCTTTCCGGAATTCTTTTCTCTTTGAGCGCGGCGGCGGCGCTCGCGCAGCAGTATCCGACCAGAAGCGTCACGCTCATGGTTCCGTATGCTCCCGGCCCGACCGACACGGTCGCGCGAATCGTCGCGCAGGCGATGCAAAAGCCGCTCGGCGAGTCGATCATCGTCGAGAACCGGCCGAGCGCCGGCGGCATCCTCGCGCCGGAGCTGGTGAAGAACGCCAAGCCCGACGGCTACACCATCCTGATCCATCACATCGGCATGGCCACCACGCCGGCGCTGTACCGCAACCTGCGCTTCAATCCGCTCACCGACTTCGAGTACATCGGCCTCATCAACGACGTGCCGATGACGCTGATCGGCAAAGCCCAGCTTCCGGCGAACAACTTCAAGGAGCTGCTGAGCTACATCAAGGCGAACAAGGACAAGGTCAATTTCGCGCACGCCGGCATCGGCGCGGCGTCCCAGCTTTGCGGCATGCTGTTCATGAGCTCCATCCAGACCGAAATGCTGACGGTGCCCTACAAAGGCACCGGCCCGGCGATGAACGATCTCCTCGGCGGCCAGGTCGACCTGCTGTGCGACCAGACCACCAACACGACGCAGCAGATCAAGAGCGGCAAGGTCAAGGCGTACGGCGTCACCACCCTGAAGCGCGTGCCGGCGCTGCAGGAGATCCCGACGCTCGACGAGCAGGGGCTGAAGGGCTTCGAGGTCGGCATCTGGCACGCGCTCTATGCGCCCAAGGGCACGCCGAAGGCCGCGATGGACAAGCTCTCGGGCGCGCTGCAGGCGGCGGTCAAGGACCCGGCGGTGATCCAGCGCTTCGCCGACCTGGGCGCGACGACCTACCCGCCGGAGAAGGCGACGTCGGCCGCGCTGCAGTCGCACCTCAAGGCCGAGATCGACAAGTGGGCCCCGATCATCAAGAAGGCCGGCGTCTACGCCGACTGATCTCGAGAAACGCTATTTTTTGCCGAACACGCCGGCGAAGAACTTCGACGCCTCGGCTTTCGATTCCTTGTCGGCCTTCGGGTCATACCGGAGCGGCAGATTGAATTTCTTGCCGGCCGCGGTCGCCTCCGGGTTGGTGAAGGCGTGCACCGCGCCCGGATACTCGACCACCCGGTAGTCCGCCTTCGCGGCTTCCATCTCCTTCTTGAGGGTCGCGTACTGCTCGGGTTTCACGAAAGGGTCGTCCGCACCGTTCAGGACCAGCACCTTGGCCTTGACCGTGCCCGCGGCCGGCGCCGGCGTGTTGAGGCCGAGCGAAGCGTGGAAGCCGGCCACCCCGGCGAGGTCCGCGCCTGCGCGCGCCATGTTGATCACGACCGCGCCGCCAAAGCAGTAGCCCACCGCGCCGATCTTGCTCGCGTCGACGCTCGCGTGCTTTGCAAGGTTGTCGCGCGCCGCATTGAAGCGCGATTCCATCGCCTTCGGGTTCTTCATCACGCCGCCCGACAGCGCGCCCGCGTCCTTGGGGTTATCCGCCGTCTTCGCATCGCCGTACATGTCGGCGATGAAAGCGGTGTAGCCCTGCTGGACGAACCTGCGGGCCTCGCTGTGAGTATGCTTGGTGATCCCCCACCACTCGTGCACCAGGACGAGTCCCGGGCGCTTGCCCTTGGCGGCGTCGTCATACACGATGAAGCCCTTAAGCGTGGTCTCGCCGTCCTTGTAGGTGACGGGCTCTTCCTTGATGGCGGCGTGCGCCGGAATGCCGAATGACAGCGCGAGCAGCGCGCCGCCGAAGAATTTGAGCATGGGAAATCTCCTGTGGGTGGTGTGCTATTAACGCTCCGCGCGGGCGCGCTATTCCTTGACCTGCGTCAATCGGCCCGGCGCGCGATGCCTCGAATGCTCGGACGGCACACGGGAAGCGCTTTGCGCATGCTCTCCCTCTGTATCCGCTCGATCCTGAATCCCGCCGCCTCGATGGTGGCTTCGGTGCGCCGCGTGAGGTGGCAGTTGCCCATCAGATGCTTCCACACTGGCTCGATGCGCCGCTGCCATTTCAGGCGGTTCGGCTTGCCATCCGCGGCGACGTGCTCGAGGAACACGAGCCGCCCGCCGGGCTTGAGGACGCGCCGGAGCTGCGCGAGCGCCGCCTGTGGATCCTGAACCGAGCACAGCACGAGCGAGCTCACCACGGCATCGAATGAATTTTCCGCGAAAGATAAATCCTGGATGGAAAACGCGGAAATTTCAACGTTGGTCGCCTTGCCGCGTTTCTGCTCCAGTTTGCGCCGCATGTGGGGATCGGGCTCGCACATCACGATCCGGGTGACGGCCTTCGGGTAAAGCGCGAGCGTCGCGCCGGTGCCCGCGCCCACCTCGAGCACGCTGCCGGAGAGCTCGCGCAGGAGCTCCGCGCGCCACTGCCCGAGGCATGCTTCTTCGCTGCCGCGCATCATGCCGTCGTACATGGCGGCCATCAGCCAGGACACGGCGCAGCCTTCGTTCTCGGCAAAAAGAAATCCATGCGGAAGCTTAACGCAGCAGCTCGTACTTGCCGCCGCGCTCGAGCGCGCGCAGGTAGGCCGGCCGGGAATGGATCTTGTCGAGGTAAGCCATAAGCCGCGGCCGTTTCCCGTCGAGGCCGCCGCGCACCCGCGCGGCCTCGAGCGGAAAGCTCATCTGGATGTCCGCGGCGCTGAAGCGCGCGCCGGCGAACCATTCGCTCTTCGCGAGCTCGGCCTCCATGAAATCGAGGTTGCGCTCGAGGTTCGGCACGACGAAGGAGCCGAGCGCGCGATCGGCGATCGAGCGCGCGACCGGCCGGACGAAGAACGGCATCGGCGAGCTCTTGATCCGGTCGAAGATGAGCTTCAGCAGCAGCGGCGGCATCGCCGAGCCCTCGGCGAAATGCATCCAGTAGGTGTAGCGCAGCCTCTCGGGCGCGTCCACGGCGGGGGCGAGCCGCCCGGCGCCGTAGCGGTCGGCGAGGTATTCGAGGATCGCGCCCGATTCGGCGAGCGTGACCTCGCCGTCGCCGCGCCGGTCGGTGATCACCGGCGATTTGCCGAGCGGGTGCACCGCGCGCAGCTCCGGCGGCGCGAGCATCGTCTTGCGGTCGCGCTGGTAGGGCTTGATCTCGTACTGCAGGCCGAGCTCCTCGAGCAGCCACAGCACCCGCTGCGAGCGCGAGTTGTTCAGGTGGTGAACGACGATCATGGCTTGGTCGCCGGTATTCTCGGCGTTTCGGCTTCCCGCCCCGTTGCCGGAGTGTCGAAGACTCCCTTGTGATGAAAATAAATCAGGCTGGCAGCCATGCGCATGGGCTTCGTGCCGAGCAGCAGGTCGAACAAGGCATCGCTCTGGAAGTGATCAAAAAGGAACCGTAGCACCTGCTTGGTCCTGAATCCAGGATAGGAGCGAACGAACCCGCCGCTCGGATCCTCGCTTTTGCCGTTGAGGAAATCGGCGATGGCATGGCCGGCCGCCAGGCCGTGCCTGAGCGCCGCATGTATACCGCCTGCCGTTACCGGAGAAACCATTCCTGCCGCGTCGCCCACCAGCATGACCCGGCGTGCCGCGGACGGTTCGACGACTCCACCGCACGGGATCATGCCCGCGCGCACCGCCGCAGGTTGCAGGCGTCTGAAATCGAAGATGGGAGCGATCTTCTCCAGGAATCCGGCCATGGCCTTCGTTGCTGCGATACCGTCGAGACGGACCCGGCGGGCGAGGCCCACTTGCACGGCGCCGACTCCCGCCACGACCCAGCCTATGTAGCCAGGAGCGAGACGGCGATCGATAAAGCAGTGCAGCTTGTCGGGCTGCGCGATTTCGGCGCCGGCGTACTCGTGCTCGATGCCGAACAGCAATTTGCTGCTGCGGCCCAACCCGAAGGTTTTCGCGACTTGGGAGAATGGGCCGTCGGCGCCGACCAGGTACCGACTGGTGCCGAGCTCGCCGAGATCGAAGCCGCTTTGCGTACGTTGCGCGGTCCCGAAGAGCGTCCGATAGGCGATGCGCGCGCCGGCCTCCTCTGCGCGCGCCGCGAGCCAGCGCATGACCCCGGGGGTATCGGTCGCAAGAAAGTAATAGCCGGGTGCTTCGAGATCGACATAGCTCAGCCGCGGCGCGTAGAGCCTCACGCCACCGACGCGGCGTACCAGAGTCGCCGGCAGGCCGTCCAGGAATGCGACGTTGTCGATGGCGTCCTTGACGATGATTCCCGTGGTGTGGAGTTTTTCTCCGGCATCGGCTTTTTTTTCAAGCACCGTCACGTTCAAGCCGGCGCGCGCAAGCGCGCTCGCGCAGGCAAGACCTGCGAAGCTCGCGCCGACGACCGCGCAGTCCATTGCCTTCGTCATTGCCTCTTGTACAGCACTTCTGCGAGGGACGGGGCGACGTGCCGCGGCCGGTCGCGGCCCATCTGCGCGAAACCGGCGCTCAGAAGCCGATCGTGACGCCGATGTTGGCGACCGGGAAGTACCGGTATTTTTTCAGGTCGTTCTCGATCTTCGCCCGCTCCTCCTCCAGGTCGCTGCGCAGCTGCGCGCACTGGGTGGCGTTCAGCGAGCCGCAGGAAGCCGAAAGCGAGGCCTTGGGCGAGCCCATGAACATGATCCCGAGATCGAAGTAGAAGTTCACGCCGGCGCGGGCGACGTTGCCGTAGCCGATGCCGAGGTACGGCGCGACGCTGCGGCCGGATTTCACCGTGCCGTTGACGTCGCCCGACGCGTAGGCATTGCCGTTGACCGTGAAGCTGCCGCCGGTGCTGTGCAGGTCGACCTTGTTCTGGTTCGCGATCAGGCCGCCGCTGAAGCGGAACGCGCCGGGAAACGGGCTCCAGTCGAGCAGCGCGTTGAGGTTGGAAAGCTGGAGCTTGGCGTCGTAGTTGATGTCGGACTTGTAGTGCGTCTTGTAGCTGAAATAGGAGTAGCCGACGCGGGCATCCAGCGTCGGCGCGACATTGACGCCCACGTCGGCGCCGATACCCGTCGTGCCCGCGCGCACGCCGACGCCGGCGGCTTGCGCGGAGAAGGTCGCGGCGGAGATAACAGCAACGATCAAGATCTTCGCGAGGTTCATGGTGACTCCCATTGGGGATTGGCTTGCGGGCGGATTGTCAGGGAAGGTCCGGAGATCGTCCAGGACTTATGCACTGCCGGGCGGCTTCAATCCTCCAAGGACGGCCGGGCGTCCCTGAGGAATACCGTGAGGTCGGTGGTGGGCGGACGCGCGGGCACCTGGTAGAAAAAATCCGCGACGAAGCCGCGGTGATAGGTGGTGTGGTTGACGACATGAAGGAGCATCTCGCCTCGCGTCATCGAGCCCTGCCCGCCGCCGATGAACTCGAAGTCGACCCTCTCCCCGAGCGCGGCGTCGCTCAGCGCGTCGCTCCACGCGACAAACCATGCGTCGATTTCCCGCTGCAGGCGCGATAGCTCGGCGAGCGGCGGATGAGTCTCGGTATTGCGCGCCTTGAAGCCATGCTCGCGTCCCTCCAGATGCGCCTGGAACACGCGATCGATGACATAGATGTGATTGAGCGTGTGCAGCATGCTCTTGAACACGCTCTGGCGAGGCTTCGTGGCCTCGCCTTCAGGCAGCCGGGCGACGGCTTCGTATATCAGTTTGTCCGCCCAGGCGTTGTAACGCGTGAGCACGCGGGCATCGCAGGTCACTGTCATCGCGCCAGTTTCGCCTGCTTCGAGGCCCGATACAACTCCCGGCAAGGGTGCCGCGGACTATCGGACCTCCGGAAACCATGCCATTGCCACGTCGTCGATGAAACTCCCGTCCGGAAGACGGATGCGACTGCGAAAACGGCCTTCCTCGACGAACCCGAACTTCTCGTAGAGCCGTCTCGCCTTCCTGTTGGTGGAGCGAACGATGAGCTCGACCTTGCGCACTCGCGGCGTGCGCCGGGCCCAGTCGGCCAAGGCGCTCATCATCATCGTTCCGACTCCCCGTCCGCTGTGGCCGGGGTGCACGACTATGGTCAGCCTGAATACGTGAGAAACCGCCTTGCGCTCCATGGGTTCCAGAAACGCATGGCCGACGGCGCCGCCTGCCTCCTCGGCGACCACATAGCAACCGCGTCCATCTCCCAGCGAGCCGATGAGCTGCGCAAAGGCCTCTGGCAGCAATTCATCCGCTTGAGATACCAAGAGCCCGGGCGTGAGCGAAACCTCGCGCTCCGCGTCACATAGCGTCCTGGCATCTTCGATTCGGGCTTGACGGACCAAGACCATGCTCGCCACCTAGGATGTCAGGTGGCGAGCGCCGGGCGCTGCTTCCAGATCTGCGTCGCCTGCTCGAAGGCGTGGGCGAGCTGCAGGACGCCTAGGTCGTCGCGGTAGCGGCCGACGATCTGTATTCCGACGGGCAGGCCTTCCGGCGTGAAGCCGGCGGGGACGGAGATCGCCGGATGGTTGGTGATCGTGATGTAGTAGCAGCTCTTCATCCAGTCGAGATAGTTGTCCATGCGCGCGCCCGCGATTTCGCGCGGCCACTGCACCTCCACCGGGAACGGCGGCAGCTGGTTGACCGGGCAGACGAGGAATTCGTAGCGCTCGAGGAACGCGCGCATGCGCTGGAAAAGCGCGGTGCGGGCGGCGTCCGCGCGCGCGATCTGCTCGGCGCTGCGCTTCAGCCCCTCCTCGATGTTCCAGATCACCGTGTCCTTCAGCTTGTTGCGATGGTCCTTCATCACGGCGCCGTAGCGGCCGAGGAAGCCGACGGCGCGCAGCGTCTCGAAAGCTTCGGTGGCGCCCGTGAAGTCGGGCTCTGCTTCCTCGACGACGCAACCGAGCGAGGCAAATGTTTTCCGCTGCGATTCCAGGACGGCCGTGACGCGAGGATCCATGGGCAGTCCGCCGAGGTCCCGGCTCCAGGCGATACGGGCTTTCTTGAAGCTTCTCTCCAAGCGCCCGGAAAAGATTTCTCCAGGCTCGCTGATCGAAGTCGGCGCGCGCGCGTCGGGGCCGGCCATGGCCGAGAGCAGGAACGCCGCGTCCGACACCGTGCGCGCCATCGGACCGATCGTGGAGAGCGTGTCCCAGGCGTTGGCCGAAGGCCAGCCCGGCACTCTTCCCGGCGTGGGGCGGAAGCCGACCACGTTGCAGTAGTTGCCGGGGTTGCGCAGGCTTGCGGCGAGGTCCGAGCCGTCGGCGAACGGCAGCATGCCGCAGGCGACGGCGACCGCCGCGCCGCCCGAGGAGCCGCCGCAGGTCTTCGACGGATCGTAGGGATTGCGCGTGGCGCCGAACACGGCGTTGAAGGTCTGGCTGCCCGCGCCGAACTCCGGCGTGTTCGTCTTGCCGAGCGTGATCGCGCCTGCCTGGGACAGCCGATCGACGAGCAGATGGTTTTCCCCGGGGATTTTGTTCTCGTAGACCCGGGAGCCGAACGTGGTGCGGATCCCTTGAGTGGGAATCAGGTCCTTGTAGGCGATGGGCAGCCCGGCGAAGACCCCGCGGACCGGGGATTTCTTCTTGTTGTCGAAGCGCTTCGCGGCGGCGAGCGCGAGCTCCGGGACCAAGGTCACGATCGCGTTTACCTTTGGATTCACGCGCTCGATCTGCGCGATGAAAGCCTTCATCACCTCGGTCGCCGAGACCTTGCGCGCGCGCAGCATCTGCGCGAGCTTGCGCGCCGGAGTGAAGCAGAGCGCGTTCACCGCCACCGCGCGTTCGCCAGCACTACCGAGGTCTCGACCTGGCGCTCGGGAATCCCCCAGTACTTGCGCATGAGGGGCCCGGCCTCGTGGCGGGGCAGAAGCCGGTAGCCGTTTTTTTCGTAGAAGCGCACGGCCCATGCGGCGTCTCTCCAGGTGCCGATGAGGACCGGCTTGGTGGTGATGCTTTCAAGATGCTCGAGAAGCCGCTCGCCGATGCCTTTGCGCCGCTCCGCGGTGCGCACGTAGGCATGCCGGATGAGCGCGACTTCGCCGCGGTCCTGGATGCCCATCACGCCGAGAAGGGCGCCGCCGGCCGCCTCTTCTCCGGCGCCGCAGCCCCAGAACACGATGCCCTGGCCGATCGCTTCCTTCAGCTCGTCGAGAGGCATGTAGGGCTCGTGCCAGCGGTCCGCCGGGATGACGCCCCGATAGGCCTGCGCCGCGTCGTTGATGATCGAGACGATCTGCGGCAGGTCCTGCGCGTTGCAGGGCCGGATGCGGGGTCGGGTCGTCATCGTCACATCAGGACGATATCAAACTGCTCCTGGGTGTAGCCAGCCTCCACCTGCAGCGACACCGGCTTGCCGATGAAATCCGAGAGCATCGCCACCGAGCCCGACTCCTCCTCGAGGAAGAGGTCGATCACCCGCTGCGAGGCGAGCACGCGGAATTCCTTCGCCTTGAACGCGCGCGACTCGCGCAGGATCTCGCGCAGGATCTCGTAGCACACGGTGTGCGCGGTCTTCACCTCGCCGCGGCCCTCGCAGGTCGGGCACGGCTCGCACAGCACGTGCGCCAGCGACTCGCGGGTGCGCTTGCGCGTCATCTCCACCAGGCCGAGCGTGGTGAAGCCGTTCACCGTCATCCGGGTGCGGTCGCGCGCGAGCGCGCGCTTGAGCTCCTCGAGGACTGCGGCGCGATGCTCGTCCGACTCCATGTCGATGAAGTCGACGATGATGATGCCGCCGAGATTGCGCAGGCGCAGCTGGCGCGCGATCGCCTGGGCCGCCTCGAGGTTGGTCTTGAAGATCGTGTCGTCGAAGTTGCGGGTGCCGACGAAGCCGCCGGTGTTCACGTCGATGGTGGTGAGCGCCTCGGTCTGGTCGATGACGAGCGTGCCGCCGGATTTAAGGTCGACCCGGCGCGAGAGCGCTTTTTCGATTTCCGGCTCGACGTTGTACAGGTCGAAGATCGGGCGCTCGCCGGTGTAGTGCTCGAGCTTGCCGTGCAGCTTCGGCATGTAGGTCTGCGCGAAGGCCGCGAGCTTCTGGAAATTCTCGCGCGAATCGATCACCACGCGCCCGGTCTCGGGGCTCACCATGTCGCGCAGCACCCGCTGCGCGAGCGAAAGCTCCTGGTAGAGCCGCATCGGTATCGAGCCCGCCTTCGCGCTGCCATTCTTTCCCGCGCTGGTTCCGACGGAGCGCTCGCGGATCACGCTCCAGAGGTGGCGGAGGTAGTCGACGTCGGCGCGCAGCTCCTCGTCCGAGGACGCCTCCGCCAGCGTGCGCACGATGAAGCCGCCCTTCTCCTCGGGGGGAAGGAGCTCCTTCAGGCGATCGCGCAGCTGCTGGCGGCCGCCCTCGTCCTCGATGCGCTGCGAGATGCCGATGTGCGGATCGTGCGGCAGGTACACCAGCAGCCGGCCGGCGATCGAGACCTGCGTGGATAGGCGCGCGCCTTTGGTGCCGATCGGATCCTTGATCACCTGGACGAGGACCGCCTGGCCCTCCGAAAGCACCCGCTCGATGGGAGCGGAGGGCTCCTCGCCGGCTTTGCGGTTCTCCCAGATGTCGGCCACGTGCAGGAACGCGGCACGCTCCAGGCCGATGTCGACGAACGCCGATTGCATGCCCGGCAGCACCCGCGCCACCCGGCCCATGTAGATGTTGCCGACCAGCCCGCGGCTCGCCGCGCGCTCGATGAGAAGCTCCTGCACCACGCCCGAGCCGGTGATGGCCACCCGGGTTTCCTGCGGCGTCACGTTGACGAGGATGTCCTCACTCACGCTCACGCGAACCGTCCCTGTTGATGTTCTCTTACGAGAACCTGCGAGGCGGCGGGCTCGCCAGCCGCTCGAGCATCTGGGCGGTCTCGAAGAGCGGCAGCCCCATCACCCCCGAGTAGCTGCCGCGCAGCTCGGCGACGAAGCGCGCGGCCGCGCCCTGGATCGCGTAGGCGCCGGCCTTGTCGTCGGCCTCGCCGGTGGCGACATAGTCCGCGATCTCGCGGGCCGAGAGCTCCTTGAACCTCACCTCCGAGCGCGACAGCGCGCTCTCGAGGCGGTCGACGTACTGGACCGCGATCGCGGTCAGCACCTCATGGCTGCGGCCCGAGAGGGAGGCGAGCATCGTGGCCGCTTCCTTGCGGTCGGCAGGCTTGCCCAGGATGCGGCCCTCGAGCGCAACGGTGGTATCGGCGGCGAGCACCGGGGCGTGCGGCAGGTTCCGCTGCAGCATGCGCTTCCAGCCGGCTTCGGCTTTCGCCCGCGCCACGCGCTCGACGTACGCGTCCGGCGCCTCGCCGGCGAGCGGCTCCTCGCTCACCTCGACGCCGGAATCCGGGCGCTCGCGGAACAGCAGCAGGTGGTAGCGCACGCCGATCTGCGTGAGCAATTCGCGCCGGCGCGGGCTGCGCGAGGCGAGGTAAATGCCGCGGTCGAGGGGAGCGATCATCGCGGCTGAGTATAGATGAGGATCAACGGCCGATGAGGAAACGGCGTAGTTACGACCTGTGATACGGATGCCCGGTGAGAAGCGTGGCGGCCCGGTAGAGCTGCTCGATGAGAACTATTTGCGCGAGCGCGTGGGGCAGGGTGAGGGAAGAAAGCCGCAGCAGGAATTTCGCCTCGTTTTTCGTCTTTTCGTCCAGCCCATCCGCCCCCCCGATGACAAAGACGGTCGGGTCACTCAGGAGCTTCGAGAACTGGAGGGTCGTGAAATCCTTGCCGCGCTCATCGAGCGCCACGATGCGCACGCCCTTGGGCAGGGAGGCGCGAAGCCGGTCGGGCTTTGCGTCGATCCTCGAGATCTCGTAGCCCTTCGGCATGCGCCGCAGATAGTCCGCGCAGGCCGACTCGGCCCAGGCGGGCAGCCTAGCGCTTACCGCGACGACGTGGAGCCTTGCCACGGGGTTTCGGCTTTTTTTTAGGTGTTTTTTTAGTTATTTTTTGGATTATTTTTTTGAATTTTATGCTCTTGCCACCCCAGATCTCTTCCAGGTTGTAGAAGCTGCGCACCGTGGGGTGCATGACGTGCACCACCATATCGCCCAGGTCGACCAGGATCCATTCCGCGCTCGCGGCGCCCTCCATGCCGTAGACCCGCTCGCCGAGCGCCTCGAGCTTCTCGCGCACGTTGTCCGCCAGCGCCTTCACCTGGCGGGTGGAGTCGCCGCTCGCGATGACCACGCGCTCGAACATCGAAGGCAGCGCGGCGGTGTTGTAGACGACGATGTCGTGGCCCTTGACGTCCTCGAGCGCATCGACGACCGCGCGCTGCTTCTTGCGAAGGTCCATCATGCGTAGAGCCGGTGCTTCGCGATGTAGCCGGCGACCGCCGGGGGCACGAGGCCCGACAGGGATTCGCCGCGCGCCGCGCGGGCGCGGATCTCGCTCGCCGAGATCGGCAGCGGCTTCATCGGCACCATCTCCGCGTCCTTGCCGATCGCCTTGAAGCCCGGGCGCGCGAAGACGGCGATCCGCGAGAGCTTCTTCACCTCGTCCGGGCGATGCCACGTCGGCAGCGCGGCGTACTGGTCGGCGCCCATGAGCAGATAGAGCTGCGCGGCGGAGCCGATCTCGGAGCGCAGGCTGCGAAGGCTGTCGGCCGTGTAGCCGGAAGCGCCCGGCGCGAGCTCGCGCTCGTCGATGCGGAAGCGGGATTCGCCCTGGAGAGCGAGCTTCAACATGGCGACGCGGTGCTCCGCCGGCGCCACGGGAGGATTGCGATACAGCGGGGCGCCCGTCGGCACGAACAGGATCTCCTTCAGCGACAGGGCGTCCAGAGCGGCGCGCGCCATCGCCAGATGCGCGTTATGAACCGGATCGAAGGTGCCGCCGAGGAGGCCGACGGCGTCCCCGTGGGAGCGGTGAGGATCGCCTTGCACTACGCCCGGATTTCTCCGTGCCCGAGCACGACGTACTTCTGCGTGGTGAGGCCTTCCAGGCCGACCGGGCCGCGCGCGTGCAGCTTGTCGGTCGAGATGCCGATCTCTGCGCCCAGGCCGTACTCGTAGCCGTCGGCGAAGCGCGTCGAGGCGTTCCACATCACCGAGCTCGAGTCCACCTCGCGCAGGAAGCGCTCGGCGCGCGCGCGGTCGCCCGCGACGATCGCGTCGGTGTGCTGCGAGCCGTACTTGGCGATGTGCGCCATCGCCTCGTCGAGGCCCGTGACGACGCGGATCGAGACCACCGGCGCCAGCCATTCGGTGAAATAGTCCTGGTCGGTGGCGCTTTTCATTTCAGAAAAGTATTTCTTCGCAACGGGGTCGCCTCGCATCTCGACCCCCTTGCTCTTGAAAATGCGTCCAATGGAAGGCAGGACCTTCTCGGCAATCTTCTCCGCGACCAGCAGCGTCTCCATCGTGTTGCAGGTGCCGTAGCGCTGCGTCTTCGCATTGTCGGCGATGCTCACCGCCATCTGCGGATCGGCGCTGTCGTCGACGTAGACGTGGCAGACGCCGTCGAGGTGCTTGATCATCGGGATGCGCGACTCGCGCGCGAGGCGCGCGATCAGCTCTTTCCCGCCTCGCGGCACCAGGATGTCGATGTACTCCGGCATCGTGATGAGCGCGCCGACCGCGGCGCGATCGGTGGTGTCCACGAGCTGCACCGCGGCCTCGGGCAGGCCCGCGCTCTCGAGGCCGGCGCGCACGCAGGCGGCGATCGCGCGGTTGGAATTCAACGCTTCGGAGCCGCCGCGCAGGATGCAGGCGTTGCCGGCCTTGACGCACAGCGCCGCGGCGTCCGCGGTGACGTTGGGCCGCGACTCGTAGATGATGCCGACGACGCCGAGCGGCACGCGCATGCGCGCCACCTCGATGCCGGTCGGACGCGTCACGCGCTCCGAGATCTTTCCCACCGGGTCCTCGAGCGCGGCGACCTGCTCGACGCCTTCGGCCATGTGCTCGACCGATTGCGCGTCCAGCGTGAGCCGGTCGACGAACGCAGCGTCGCGGCCGGCCTTTTTCGCTCCGGCGACGTCGGCCTTGTTCGCTTCGATGAGCTTCCTGCTGTCTGCGCGGATCCTCGCGGCGATCGCCGCGAGCGCGGCGTTCTTGGTGGCCGTGTCGGCGCGCGCGATCAGGCGCGCGGCCGCGCGCGCCGCGACGCCCAGCTCGCGCATCGCTTCCTTAATATCGGGGCGCCTGGCTTCGACCGCCGTGGCGTCAAGCTTTTGATCCATGGGCCAATTTTAGCCCAAGCTTGATGAATTCCTGCCACGGGTCGCCGCGCTGAATGCCCTTGATGGTGCGGTCGATGCGCGCGGCGTGCGCAAGCGAAGCATCGAGGGCCGCGCCGGAAAAGCGTCTTGCCGCCGCCTGCACGGCCGCCTTGAGGGGCTTGTTGAAGAGCCGGTGCTGCATCGCGAGCGCATCCACCTGACCGCCGCGCTGCGCGCCCTGCAGCACGAACAGCGCCGCGGCCAGCACGAAGAGGATGAAATTGGGCTGCTCGCCTTCGGCGCGCAGGCCCTCGATGATGCGCACGTAGCGCGGCGCGTCCTGCGAAAGCATCGCCTGCACCGCGACGTTCGGGTCGTAGCGGGCGACGCTCGCGACCGCCTGCTGCACGTCTTCCAGCGCGAGCTCGCCCTCGGGCGCGAGGAGGGCGAGCTTCTGCACCTCCTGGTGCGCGGCGAGCAGATTTCCCTCGACGCGATCGGCGATGAATTCGAGCACCTCGCGCGGCGCGCTCTGCTTCTGCTTCGCGAGGCGCAGCCCGAGCCACGCCGGCAGCTGGGCGCGCGCCACCGGCTGGATTTCCACGACCGCTCCCGCCGCGTCGAGCGCGCCGAACCAGTCGGACTTCCACCAGCCCGGCCCGTCGGGGCGCGGCATGGTGACGAGCAGGACCATATCGGCCGCGGGCCGCGCGCAGTAATCCACGAGCGCCTTCACGGCGGGTGCGGCGGGCTTGCCGGTCGGCAGCCGAAGCTCCAGCAGCTTCTTGCCGCCGAAGAGCGACAGGCTGCCCGCGGCGTGCATGAACTCGCTCCAGTCGAAGTGACGGCCGGGCTCGAACACCTCGCGCTCGGCGAAGCCGCGCTTGCGCGCCGCGGCGCGCAGCGCATCGGCCGCTTCGAGCGCGAGCAGCGGCTCGTCGCCGTGCACGAGATAGACCGGCACCAACGAACCACTGGAACGCGCGAGCGCGTTGGCGAGATGGGCTTCGAGCTGCTCGGCGCGGATCTGCATGTGTAAGGAGCCTTGGCGTTTCCCGGGCCGTAGCGCTAGGCGGGCGGCTTGGGCTTTTGCGCCGCCGCGAGCCGGCGCATGATCTGCTGCACCATGTCCGTCTGCATGTCGCGAAAGAGGAGCTGCTCCTCCGCTTCCTTCGCCAGGATCTCCGAATCGTTGAAGGTGACGTCGCGCGTGAGCTGGATCACGCTTTGCGGCACGTAGTCCCCGCCTTTGCCGTCGTGCACGCGGAAGCCGACCCGGTAGCGAAGCTGGAATTCCCGCACCCGCCCCGTGCCGGTGAGCGAGAGGATCTCCTTGTTGCGCGTCTCCTCGGTGAACTGCAGGATCGCCTGCGCCGTCTTCGGGTCGTCGACGACTTTCGCGCGCGTGCCGGACTGGATGTTGCGCTTCAGGTCGAGCGCGATGCCGGCGTTCGAATTGGGCAGGTACAGCGTCTCGAAGGGCACTTCCGCGGTGCCGCGCAGCTGGAAGCCGCAGCTTGCGAGCACAAGACAGAGAGCCAGGGGAAGGAGCTTGCGCATCACACCACGAGATTGATCAGCCGGCCCGGCACCACCACGATCTTCTTGATGGCCTGGCCCGAAATGAACTTTTGCACGTTGACATTCGCGATCGCCAGCGACTGGATCGCTTCCTTATCGGCGGCTTTGGGCACGCGGATCGAGCCGCGCAGCTTGCCGTTCACCTGCACGACCAGCTCCACTTCATCTTGCTCGAGCGCCGCGGCATCGGCCTCGGGCCAGGGAGCGCGCATCACGTCTTCGCCAAATTTCAGCTCGCGCCAGAGGTGGTGCGCAACATGCGGCGCGATGGGCGAGAGCACTCGCAGCAGAATTGAAAAACCTTCCTCGGTAACCTCGTTCCTGCCCGGAATCTCTTCCAGTGCATTGAGGATTTTCATGCAGGCCGAGGCGACCGTGTTGAACTTGTGGCGCTCTATGTCGTCATTCGCCTTCTTAAGCTCGAGATGAATCCGGTGACGAACCTGCTTGTCGACATTCTCGGTTCGCCTTGCATTGGAAAAATTGAAAGCGAAATCCCAAACTTTCTTGAGAAAACGGTAAGAACCGTCAACGCTCTCATCGCTCCATTCGAGCGTGTTGGTCGGCGGCGAGGCGAACATGGTGTAGAAGCGCGCGGTGTCGGCGCCGTACTTGTCGATCAGCGCCTGCGGGTCGACGCCGTTGTTCTTCGATTTCGACATCGTGCCGATGCCGTCGTAGACCACGCTCTTGCCGTCCTTGGTTTTCGCGGAGGTGATTTTTCCCTTAGAGTCGCGAGCGACGTCCACGTCGGCAGGATTGATCCACTCGCGACGTCCGTTGGCGTCGGTGTAGTAGGACTCGGCGAGCACCATGCCTTGTGTAAGAAGATTGGTAAACGGTTCGGACATCTCCTTCGGGAGCAGGCCTTCATCGCGCATCGCGCGCGTGAAGAAGCGCGAGTAGAGCAGGTGCAGGATGGCGTGCTCGATGCCGCCGATGTACTGGTCGACCGGCATCCAGTAGCGCGCGCGCTCGTCGAGCATCGCCTGGTCCTGTCCCGGGCAGGCGAAGCGCGCGAAGTACCACGAGGAATCGACGAACGTATCCATCGTGTCGGTCTCGCGCTTCGCGGGCCTGGCGCACTGCGGGCACTTCGTCTCGTAGAACTGCGGCATCTTCGCGAGCGGGTTGCCGGTGCCGTCGGGCACGAGATCCTCGGGCAGCCTCACCGGAAGCTGGTCATCCGGAACCGGAACATCGCCGCACGCGGGGCAGTGGATGATCGGAATCGGCGTGCCCCAATAGCGCTGGCGCGACACGCCCCAATCGCGCAGGCGCCATTGCACCTGCTTCTCACCAAGGTCTTTCGACTTTAAATCCTCCGCAATTGCATCGACAGCCGCTTGATACGTGAGGTTGTCATACTTTCCGGAATTTACAGAAATACCTTTTTCTTTTTCCTCGTACCAAGGTTTCCACTTTTTATCGTCAAATTCGTAGTACTTGTAGTCGTCCGCCGTCCAATTCTCCTTTTGTACAGCGACGGAAATTCCATGACGAACTACTTGTTTGATTGGTAACCCATACTTGAGAGCAAAAGCGAAATCGCGCTCGTCGTGCGCGGGCACGCCCATCACCGCGCCTTCGCCGTAGCCCATCAACACGTAGTTGCCTACCCAGACCGGCAATTTCTCGCCGCTCAAGGGATGCGTGACGAAAAGGCCGGTGGGCATCCCCTTCTTCTCGATCTGCGCGAGCTCGGCCTCCATGACCGCGCCCTTCTTGCATTCCTCGACGAATTCTTTGAGTTTCGAATCCTTCCGCGCGGCGAAGCCCGCGATCGGATGCTCGGCCGCGACGGCGACGAAGGTCGCGCCCATCAGCGTGTCGGCGCGGGTCGTGAAGACCCACATGATCTTCTTCTCGCTTTCCAGCTCATAAGGAAAACCGATGCGCACGCCTTCGGACTTGCCGATCCAGTTCTTCTGCATCAGCTTCACCTGCTCGGGCCAGCCGGGCAGGCCGTCGAGCGCGGCGAGCAGCTCTTCCGCGTAAGCGGTGATCCTGAAGAAGTACATCGGAATCTCGCGCTTTTCGACCGGCGCGCCGGTGCGCCAGCCGCGGCCCTCGATCACCTGCTCGTTGGCGAGCACCGTCTGGTCGACCGGGTCCCAGTTCACCACGCCGGTCTTCTTGTAGGCGAGGCCTTTCCTGAAGAGGCGCGTGAACAGCCACTGGTTCCACTTGTAGTAGTCGGGCTTGCAGGTGGCGAGCTCGCGCGTCCAGTCGAGCGCGAAGCCGAGGCTCTTCAGCTGCCTCTTCATGTATGCGATGTTGTCGTAGGTCCACTTCGCCGGCGGCACCCGGTTCGCCATCGCGGCGTTCTCGGCGGGCAGGCCGAAGGCGTCCCAGCCCATGGGCTGCAGCACGTTGCGTCCGCGCATCCGGTAGTAACGGGTCAGGACGTCGCCGATGGTGTAGTTCCGCACGTGCCCCATGTGCAGCTTCCCCGAGGGGTAGGGAAACATGGACAGGCAATAGAACTTGGGCTGCGAGGGGCGATTCTTTCCTGGCTCCTCGGCGCGGAACGAGCGCTTTTCCTCCCAGAACGCCTGGGCCTCGCTCTCGATCGCTCGAGGATCGTAAGTGTCTCGCATCGTTAAATATTTCTCGGGGAGCGGGGATTATAGCTTTCGCTGCATCCGTTCCCGCGCGGGCTCGTATATGGACACAACCGGGTACCATGTGCCCGACAGGGAGGAAAAATGAAAACGATTCTTTGCCAGCTGTTCTTCGCTTCGATAGCGCTCGCATCCGGGCTCGCCCATGCGCAATCGGCCGCCGTCGTCGACGGCGTGCAGATGCCCGCATGGGTGGAAAGGAGCGAAGGCGGCGCTCCGCCCAGGAAGATGCCGGTCGTGCCGGGAATGCAGCTCAAGGCGGGCGACAAGCTCACGACGGGCAGCGGCTCCCGCCTGCAGGTCCGCCTCGCCGAGGGCAGCGTCGTGAAGCTCGGCGAGAACGGCAGCCTGCAGCTTAAGGAGCTCGAGCCTTCGAAGACGCTCTTCAAGGCCGCGCTCGGCGTGCTGGAAGGCGCGTTTCGCTTCACCACGGATCTCGCGGCGAAGGGCCGCAGGCGCGACGTGAGCATCAGCGTGGCGACGGTGACCGCCGGGATCCGCGGCACCGACCTCTGGGGCAAGTCGGTGCCCGACCGGCAGATCGTCTGCCTGATCGAAGGCAAGATCGAGGTCGCCGGGCCCAACGAGACGCCGTTCACCATGGACCAGCCGCGCCAGTTCTACCGCCGCGAGAAGGGCGTCACCCAGCCGATCGGCCTCGTCGAGGAGGCGCAGCTGGGCGAGTGGGCGAAGGAAACCGACGTCGAGAAGGGCAAGGGCGCCGCGCGCCGCGGCGGCAAGTGGAAAGTGAACCTGCTTTCCGCGCCGAAGCAGAACGCGGTGCTCGATGTCTACGACCAGGTGCGCGCCGCGGGCTACGGCGCGGAGATTTTCCCGACGATGGCGGGCGAGAAGCGCGTGTACGTGGTGCGCATCAACGGCCTGCCGTCGAAAGCCGAGGCGCAGGCGCTTGCCGATCGGCTCAAGGGCAAGTACGGCGTCGCCGCGCCGAAAGTTTCTTCCTCGTAAATAAAAAAATCCGACACGGGCCGCAGTAAAATGCGCGGCCCGTGTCGCTGCACCTCGAACACCTAAACCCAGAGCAGCTCGCCGCAGTCACCCTGCCGGACGAGCACGCGCTCATCCTCGCCGGCGCGGGCAGCGGCAAGACCCGCGTCCTCACCACGCGCATCGCCTGGCTCATCAAGGGCGGGCGTGTCACGCCGGGCGGGGTGCTGGCGGTCACTTTCACGAACAAGGCGGCGCGCGAAATGCTGACGCGCCTCACCGCGATGCTGCCGGTGAACCCCCGCGGCATGTGGATGGGCACCTTTCACGGCCTGTGCAACCGGATGCTGCGCGCGCACCACCGCGACGCCGGCCTGCCGCAGGCGTTCCAGATCCTCGATTCGCAGGACCAGCTCGCCGCGATCAAGCGCCTGCTGAAGGGCATGAACGTGGACGAGGACCGCTTCCCGCCGCGCGAGCTGCAATGGTTCATCAACGGCCAGAAGGAAGAGGGCGTGCGCGCGGCGAACGTCGTCGCCGCCGACGACATCGCGCGGAGACAGGTCGAGCTCTACGCTGCCTACGACGAGCAGTGCCAGCGCGAAGGCGTGGTCGATTTTTCCGAGTTGCTTTTGAGAAGTTTCGAATTACTGAAAAACAACCAGATCCTGCGCGAGCACTATTCGCGCCGCTTCCGCCACATCCTGGTCGACGAGTTCCAGGACACCAACCGCCTGCAGTACCGGTGGCTGAAGCTGCTCGCCGGGCAGGATTCCTGCATCTTCGCCGTGGGCGACGACGACCAGTCGATCTACACCTTCCGCGGCGCGAACGTCGGCAACATGGCCGACTTCGAGCGTGACTACAAGGTGCGCAAGGTGATCCGCCTGGAGCAGAACTACCGCTCGCACGGCAACATCCTCGACGCCGCCAACGCGCTGATCTCCAACAACCGCAACCGCCTCGGCAAGAACCTGTGGACCTCCGCCGGGCAGGGCGAGCCGCTGCGCGTGTTCGAAGGCGAGTCGGACATGGACGAGGCGCGCTGGCTGGTCGAGGAAGTGAAGGCGCTCGCGCGCGAAGGCACGAAGCTCACGCACGTCGCCGTGCTCTACCGCTCCAACGCCCAGTCGCGCGTCGTCGAGCACGCGCTTTTCTCGCAGGCGATCCCCTACCGCGTGTACGGCGGGCTGCGCTTCTTCGAGCGCGCCGAGATCAAGCACGCGCTCGCCTACCTGCGCATGATCGCCCTGCCCGACGACGACAACGCTTTTCTCCGGGTCGTGAATTTTCCCCCGCGCGGCATCGGCGCGAGGACGGTCGAGCAGCTGCAGGATGCGGCGAAAGAAAAAAATGTCTCTCTCTTCAGGGCTGTGGAAGGGAAAGCGGGAAGTTTCAAAAAACTCGTTGAAGACCTGAAAAGCGAGACCGCAAACCTTCCATTGCCCGAGATCGTCGAGCACGTGGTGGCGCGCAGCGGGCTCATCGAGCACTACAAGACCGAGCGCGAGGGCGCCGATCGCATCGAGAACCTGGCGGAGCTGGTGAACGCCGCGGCGGCGTTTTCCGACGAGGAGCGCCAGACCGAATCGGGCGAGGCCATCGATCCGCTCACCGCCTTTCTCACGCATGCCGCGCTCGAGGCAGGCGAGCACCAGGCAGGCGAAGGCCAGGACGCGCTGCAGCTCATGACCGTGCACTCGGCGAAGGGCCTGGAGTTCGACGCGGTGTTCCTCACCGGCCTGGAGGAAGGCCTCTTCCCGCACGAGCAGAGCGCGAACGAGCGCGACGGCCTCGAGGAGGAGCGCCGCCTCGCGTATGTCGCCATCACCCGCGCCCGCAACCGGCTGTATCTCTCGCACGCCCAGACCCGCATGCTGCACGGCCAGACGCGCTACAACATCCCCTCGCGCTTTCTCGAGGAGATCCCCGAAGGCCTGATGAAGTGGCTGACGCCGCGCTTTTCCAAGAAAAAAGAGTTCACCTGGTCGCCAACAAAAAAAGAGGACGCCATGGCATTCAAGAAAATCCCCCGCGACACCGGCAGCGGCTTTCGCATCGGACAGAACGTCGTGCACGCGAAATTCGGCCCCGGCGTGATCGTCGATGCCGAGGGCCAGGGCGGCGACGCGCGCGTCCAGGTCAACTTCGGCAAGCAGGGCGTGAAGTGGCTGGCGGTCGCCGTCGC
>Ga0209131_1000410_pt1 | contig 31229 bp, 17 predicted proteins | sample GraSoi_2013_40cm_FD_185826 | JGI IMG/M metagenome (GOLD analysis project Ga0209131, IMG submission 185826) | Grasslands soil microbial communities from the Angelo Coastal Reserve, California, USA - Sample 9_17_2013_40cm (SPAdes) (version 2) | ecosystem: Environmental > Terrestrial > Soil >...
GCGATGCTTGGGATTGGAAGCCGGCTGATGGATATCCTTGAGAACGGCATCGGGAATATCCAAAAGGTAGGGCAGCCAATCTTCTCGCTTCAGCATTGTTTCTATTGCAGAAAACTTCCGGCGCGGAAGTGCACGGATACTCATCAGAAGATAAAGATGGTCCAGGAATCCATCCTGCAATTCAGGCTGCAGGACGGGCCGGTGCAGCAGTTCCAGGCATCCTCGCTGAAGAGTCCAGAGTGATGCTACCAGGTTACCGCTGTCGACACTCGATATGAAAGTTGGTGGAAGCGGGACCAGCGATTGTGTGTCATACCAATTGAATAGGTGGCCACGATACCGGGGCAGTTGTGACACTGTTGCCAGAGTGCGAATGGTCTGTTGCGCGAACTCCGGCACCGTCAGATAGCCGAACTCGCAGGCAGCCTGCCGCGCATTGAGAAGAAAACCGAGGTTCGTCGGCGAAATGCGCGCGGCGATCTTAGTATCATCCTCCTGCACATTGTCAGGAATCAGCCAGTGGTGCTTTTCGGTGCTGAACTCGGCGAAATAGCGCCAGGTACGGAGGGCCGAACCGCGGAGCAGCCATCGATCTCTCTCCGACGCCTGCTTGCGCGGAGCCCGGGATGGCCGGTTCAGCCATAGCGCGATGGGGTTGCTGCAGGCCCATAGAAAGAGAATGGGCAGCGCAGCAGGAATCGCCCCGTGGTCCGTACGCCATGCCAAAAGTAATAACCCCAACGTAAGGGCCGGAGTCCACTTCAAGTAAATGTCGAGCGTTGTACGTTTGTATCCCGTAAGCTCCGCTTCGGCCGCCGTTTCCCATTGCAAGAGCCTCTGCCGCGTGATCAAGCGACGTACCATGGTTCGCACCACGGCGTCGATGGACAACAACGCCTGATGCGCCAGGAACGTGACCGTTAGCCAGTTTGCAGCGGTAGCGTCCAGAAACGCGTTCAGCGCGTCGGTGACGATTGCCTGTTTCCTCGGGATCACTGCGAGGCTTAAGTCGAATCCAAGCTGGCAGAGCGCCGGGAGGAAAAGGATGCCGATCGTTGCCAGAGTCCAGGCCCAGGGTCGTCCGGGCAACAACGTCCAGCCGAGCAAGAGCAAAAGAAAAGAGGCAGGTTCCACCAGACTGCGCCGGAGGTTATCCAGAATCTTCCACCGGGAAACAACCGAAAGGGGATTCGGTACCCGCCTACCCGACTCTTCAGGAACCAGGGGAAGCAGCCATTCCGTGATCTGCCAGTCGCCCCTCAACCAACGATGTTTACGCCGATTGTAAGCGCTGTAGTGAGAGGGATAATCCTCGATTACTTCAATGTCGCTGACCAAGCCCGCTCGCGCATAAGCGCCTTCCACCAGGTCATGACTTAACAATGCGTTGCGCGGGAACCGGCGGTCAAGAACATGGTGCAGCGTTTTGACCTCGTAAATCCCCTTTCCAACAAAGATTCCCTCGCCGTACAAATCTTGATACACGTCAGAGGCGGCACGAGAGTAGATGTCAAGCCCGGTCTGTCCTGAATAAATGCTCGCCAGCCTCGAACGCGCCGAACTCAAAACGCTTACTCCAACCCGGGGCTGCAGGATGCCATAGCCTGTGACGACAACCCCTTTCTCCGGATCGATAATCGCCTGATTCAACGGGTGCGCCAGAGCCCCGACCATCCGGCGGGCTGACCCGCGCGGCAATTCTGTATCGGAATCGAGCGTAATTACAAATCGAATGCTGGGCAGGAGGGGCAGATTGCCAACTTTGACTGGGAAGCTGTCAAATTGGCCGCACAGCAGGTTATTCAGATCCATCAACTTGCCGCGCTTGCGCTCCCAACCCATCCAAAGTCTTTCGCGTGGATTGTAGACGGGGTGGCGGTGCAGCATAAAGAAAGACCCCATCTCTTTTCCGTTGTACTTCTGGTTCAATCCTCGTATTAAATCCGAACAAAGGTCCACGAGAGGACTCTCTTCGGCCGGTTCCTCCGCGGAATCTGGTAGGTCGGTGAGCAACATGAAATGCAGATTCGGATCGTGATTGCCCAAAAAGCGGACCTCCAGATCCTCCGCCAGCTTATGAACCTGCTTTTCGTTCAAGAGCAAGGTTGGGATTGCGACCAGAGTGACGCAATCATTGGGAAGGCCTTCGGAAAAGTCGAGCTTGGGAAGAATTTGCGCACGCAGCAACAGTGTTGCCACGTAGTTCATAATCTGGACCGCACTCTGTGAAGCCGGCAACAGTACGGCGAGGATCGCAACCAGAACCAACCCCAGGGAAGTGGATGGCGAGGTCAACAGAAATACAACTGCTGAAACAATCGCGAAAGTAAGCGCGGCAATGCCCGGCAAATAAAACTCGTCCGGGTGCCTTCGCACCCAAGCCCGCAGGCGCTCGGCTGCGGGAGGATGGAAGCCTACCCTTTTTTCGAGGACTGCGGTCCCTTCGGCTAACAGATAAGATCCAACATGCGAGGCGCGCAAGGTTACACGAGGATCGTCATTCGGTTGACGCTGCGCCCAGCGCGCCAGGGCAAGTACCTCGCTGGCAACCTCCATCTCGCTACAGTCGGAATGGTCGGCAATGTTCACGACCTTCCTTCGATAGAGATCGCGGCTGTCATAGTCCATCTGGGAATAAGCCCCCGCCGGATCTTCGCGCAGAACATGATCAAACATGATCAGCGGCTCAATGACGAATTTCCAGGTCGTCTGTCTAATGTCCTGGAGACTGCGGACTTGAGTGTGGATATCGTACGATCGGGTGGGCTCTTGCAGCAGCCGGCGGCCACGCTCGGCAATCTGCTCGAGCAGGACCAGCTTCAGCACGGGGATCAGCGCCCACAGCTCAGCCATCTTAAGTACGTCGGTTTCCTGAAAGGCCTGAAGGTAATTAGTGAAGCCTTGTTCGCTAAACTGATAGGCTGCGCTGACGAAATAGTCCTCAGCGATTGCCGCTATTCTGGGAATAACGATGCCGTCGCGAGTACGAACTTGGGGAAGAGAGGCCGACACCTTGAAGGTTGCACAAGTATCTTCAAGTTCTGCTTCCAGGAGGAAAGTGGTTTCATGCAACAGTCGGAAGTCGTGGGACGCAGCCTGGTCAGGCTGAGATTTCAGTGACGCCAACAACGGCCTGAAGACACGGGACAGGCTTCGGCAACGATCACCAAATGCGCGCGATTCCCGCTCCGCGGGCACCCAAGTCAACGTGCCGGCGAGTTCTGTAGCGCTCGAACGCAAATTTTGTGTCTCCGGTGCCATGTCTCCTGGAGGCAGACGCAGGTCCTCCGCTTCTGCGCTAATGACTTCGAGATGGCCGTTCTCTCTCATTTTCCTGGTTACTAACGGTAGCTCGAAGCCTGCATCTCAAACATCTCGGCGTAACGGCCTCCCAGGCGAGCCAGTTGGTCGTGAGTTCCTTCCTCAGCAATCTTGCCGTTGGCAAGGACTAAGATGCGGTCGGCTACGCGTACGGTTGAGAATCGATGCGAAATAAAAAGCGCCATTTTCCCCGCGGTAAGTTCGGAAAAACGGCGGAAAACCTCGAACTCACTACGCGCGTCGAGCGCTGCAGTGGGCTCGTCCAAAATCAGGAGCTGCGCGTCGCGCAGATAGGCCCTTGCCAGCGCAACTTTCTGCCACTCGCCACCGGAAAGATCCACTCCTTGATCGAAGCGCCGGCCCAACATTTGCTCGTAGTTTCCGGGCAACCGGCCGATAACGCCATCCGCCATACTCTTGCTTGCAGCGATCTGCAGCAGGTCCAGATTATTAATTTCCTCGATGCGGCCAACCGCAACATTTTCGCGGGCCGTCATTTCATAGCGCATGAAGTCCTGGAAGATGACACCGATCTCGCGATGAAGATCTTCAATTTCAAACTCGCGCAGATCGATTCCATCAAGCAGCACTTGGCCTTCCGTGGGATCATACAGCCTGGTCATCAACTTTACGATGGTGGTCTTGCCCTCGCCATTTTCGCCGATCAGGGCCAGCCGCTCGCCCCGACGCAACTGAAAATTAATGGAATCGAGAACCCGTCTTGAGTTTCCTGGATAGCAGAAAGAGACGTTGCGAAACTCAATTCCTTGAACGATGGGTCGTGGTACCGGCAACGCATTTGGCTTGGAGCGGATCGTCGGCTGCATTTCGAAGAAGGCCAGCAAATCCGTAAGAAACAAGGCCTGGTCGCCGATAGCTGCAAGGGTGGAAAAAATCTGCTGGATGTTGCTGCTGGCCTGTTGAATTGCTCCCGTCAGGAATGTCAGCGTGCCAATACTCAGCGCCCCCGCGACAGTGCGCCAGATGACAAATACATAAGCGGAGTAGTAGCCCATGGTTCCAACTACCGACAGCAACGAGCCCGCGACCAGCTTAAGTCGCGACAGAGCGACGTTCTCTTTATAGATTTCGTCGGACAAGCGGGTAAACCGCTCGCTCAGAAAATTCCTTAGACCAAAGAGCTTCAGCTCCTTCGCGGCTTCTTTGCTTCCGCCCAGCACCCGCAAGTAGTCCAGTTGCCGCCGCACCGGAGTCTGGCGGAAGTTCTTGGCGTATCCCAGCAAGGCAAAGTGGCTTTCTCCGAGGAATGCTGGGATTACGCCGGCAATCAGGAGGAGCATCAGCCACGGAGAAAACAACATGATCGACACCGACAGGGTGATCGTGGTGATTGCCTGCTGCACCAGCCGTCCAATCGCCTGAATCATAACCAGGCGGTCGGTGGCCTGAACTCGCGCCCGCTCCAGGCGGTCATAGAAAACCGGATCTTCATAGGCCATGAGATCCAAGCTGGCGGCATGATTCATCACGCGAATGCTGACGTGCCGGGTGTACTTGTCAGCCAGCAACGAATCCGAGTAATCGATCGTCCGAACGAGAACACTGTTTAGAACGGCCAGAGAAAACTCTGCCGTGACTAGCCACCAGAACCCACGCTGGACCGGCTGATGTGTGGAGACGGCATGCACGATCCCATCAATGATGAGTTTGGTGATCCAAAGCAGTATGACCGGCAGGAGCGAGGCGAATACCCGCGACACCAGCCCAAAAATCACAACCGCGGGGCCCGAGTCCCACACGATCTTGAGCACAGCTGGGACGTTGCGGAGCGCGGAGATGCGCTCTTGCCACCCCGTCCACAAACTTTCCCGTTCCGCCATGCTTCAATCCTACCTTTTTCGTTGGTTCACAGTGGCAAGACAGACGAAATCGCAAGAATACCCAAAATCTGAGCGTCGGCACTTGTTTCTATTTACTTGCACGAAAGATGCCCAAACCGTATCTAAAGGTTTGTCCGACAGTCTCTGGCTAGTCAAGACGTTTCTGCGGCAACCCTATCACCAGATTGGCGCAACGAAATGCCTACCCTAGGGTATTTCCTTGAGAGCATCAACTTCCCGAAACAGGGAGTATCGTGTAACCTGTCAACCGCAAGTGTGCAAGGATGTTGACCGTTTTCTCCGAGGTGGTTCATGTCTCATGTTGCGTTGAGCGTCCGACTTGTTTTGATCTCGACGATTCTCGTCCTCTTCCCCTCAACCGCTTTGGCCCAGTATGGAGCGAGTTTAGAGGGCACCGTGACCGACAAGAGCGGAGCAGTCGTCGCCGGCGCCACCGTGACGGCCACCGATCAGGCGACGGGCGTGAGCCACAGTACCGTCACCAGTGACGCAGGCTTCTACCGAATCCCCGGTCTGACGCCGGGAAAGTACAGGGTGGATATCGTAGCCGCGAGCTTTAAAAAGGAGACCACCTCCGACGTGCAAGTTGGCGCTGAATCAACGCGCGGTCTTAACGTTGTTCTAACGCCGGGGGGAGCTCAGGAAACAGTCACAGTCAGCGCCGAGGGGGCTGCTCTCGAAACCGAAAACGCCAGCGTGACCGGCAGCATTGGAGCTCAGCAGGTTGAGGAACTCCCATCATTCGGGCGCGATCCCTACGAGCTATTGCGCCTTGCTCCCGGCGTCTTCGGCGACGGCGCTCGCGGTAGCAACGCAACCGCGGCGTTCCTCCCGAACACCGTCGGCGTCGGTGGCTCCGCCAATTCAATCTACCAGGTTGAGAACCAGCCGCAGATCAGCGCGAACGGACAGCGCGTCACCGAAAATAATTTCACGATCGATGGCGTGGACGTGAATAGTCTCACCAATGGTGGGGCGGCTGTGGTTAGCCCGACCGAGGAATCGGTCGCTGAGATCAGGGTGTTGTCGGGCACATATTCAGCGGAAGATGGAAGAAACTCCGGCGCGCAGATCAAGGTGATTTCGAAAACCGGCACCAACCGCCTCCACGGCAGCGGTTTTTTCAAGTACGACGAGCCCGGCCTGAACGCCTTTAACACCTTCGGCGGATTCCAGGGCGACTTTACACGAGCGCTGAATGTGCGGATTGACAACAAGATTCGTAACTACGGCGGCAGTGTTGGTGGCCCCATCATCAAGAACAAGGTGTTCTTTTTCTTTGCCTATGAGGGCGAGCACGCCTTTAACCAAGCTTTTGGCATCAACTATGTCGAGACCCCACAGTTTATCCAGGCGGTGACTGCTGCTCTTCCCAACAGCATTGCCGCCCAGATCCTTGCGGCTCCGGGAGCGGCTCCGCGGATAGCTGCTGTGTTGACGCCGTCATGCAGCGATCTTAACCGTCCAGCAACGGATTCGTTGGGCAATCCCACCTGTCAAGTCCTAACCGGGGGGCTGGATATAGGTTCGCCGTTTCCGGCGGGATCTGGACCGGGCAATCCGTATCTTAAACTGGGTTCCCCTGAGATTGGCGGCGCTCTGGTCGGGGGCGGTCTGGATGGCAATCCCGACATCGAACTGGCCCAACTGGTATACCCCGGCCACCGCACCGGCAATCAGTACAACGCTCGGGTGGACTGGACGATTAACAGCAAACATACTTTCTCGGCGAGCACATATCTAACGCGTTCAACCAGCACCAACCCTCCCGGTACCGACCAGACCTCGGCAGCCAGTCGCGACATCATCAACAAGCCTTTTAGTCCTGCCGCTACCGTTCTATGGAACTGGATCGTCTCGTCGGCCAAGTTGAACGAAGTGCGATTGAATTTCAGCCGGTTCGCGTTTAATGAAGTCCAGAGTACAAAAGGAATCGTCAATTGGGGTATTCCGGACGCCGAGATACAAGACGTCTTTAAGAGCGGCCGCCGAATCTGGTTTGGAGCACCGCAAGGGGAAAATACGCCGGGCATACTCGCCCAGAATACCTACGGTTTCGGGGACACTTTCAGCTGGGCGCTATCCAGGCACAGCCTGAAGTTCGGCTTCCAATATCGCAAGGAACAAAACAATAATAACGAGGTTGGTTTTGCCCGGCCGCTGTATACCTTCAGCAACCCGTGGAATTTTGCGAACGACGCGCCCATCTTCGAACAAAATGCGGTGAATCCGAACACGGGCAATCCTGATTCGGCCCAGCGCTATTTCCGCACCAGTTATTACGGTGGATTCGTTCAGGACGATTTTAAATTTCGATCCAATCTTACTTTGAATTTTGGTCTGCGATATGAGTACTATTCTCCCGTTTCAGAGCCGCAGGGATTACTCAGCAATCTGGCACTGGCTGGATCAGGCCCTGACGCTCTAACGAATGCAACCCTCATCACCGGTAAAACCGTATATTCGACTCCCAAGACAAACTTCGCTCCGCGCCTTGGATTTGCCTGGAGCCCGAGTCAGTACAACCAAAAAGTCGTCTTCCGGGGCGGCTTCGGTATGTATTACGACGGCATTCCGGAGGCGGTGTTCGATCCGGCCCGCGAAAATCCTCCCTTCCATGCATTTGAAGCTAACTGCTGCGGCACCGCCGGAGTAGCAATTGACGGCTTTAGCGGCCCCTTCGACCCAAGCTGCGGCAGTTCGAACAACTTGCCGTGCATTATCTATTCACTGGGCAGTTCAGACTCGCCATTGAGCTATCCGGGTAATCCGGCGTTGGGTGGCGGGATCGGCTCCGACGGTTTCCCGAAGAATTGTTGCGTGCAGGTCTACTTCGAACCGCAGCACTTCCGGATTCCTTACGTGTATGGTTATTCGCTGGAAACACAGTTCGAGCTTCCAGCGAAGATGATTTTCACGCTCGGCTACCAGGGCAGCGACAGCCACCACCTGGTCCGGATCTTTAATGCCAACCTGGTGTACGACGGACCGGTCAACAAGTCGATTCCCAATTACTTCATTAAGCCCGATGTGACCGCCAACTATAACTCGCTCAATGCGCGCCTGGAGCATCGCTTTTCCCGAGGAGTCCAAGCTGCCTTCAAGTATCGTTGGAGCAAGAGCCTCGATGAGGTCTCATTCGGACAGCCGGACGCGAGTGTGAATGAGACTTTTCCGCGTGACCTCCGCACCGAATACGGGCCGTCCGACTTCGATGTAACCCACTTCGCGGTCCTCTCCGGTATCTGGGATCTCCCTATCTTCCGTAATAGGCGCGACGGGGTGGGCAAGCTGCTCGGAGGCTGGCAACTCAGCGGCATCTTCACGGCGCACTCCGGATTTCCCTGGACGCCAATTGACAATGTCTGCTTCGTAACGCTGGGGAACCAAGGCATCTGTCCGATTCGCCCGGTAGGTTATTCTGGCAAAGCCGGTACTGACTACTCCAATGACACATTCCTGAAGCCTAACGGAAATTTTCCCGGTGGTGGGCCGAACTTTTTCACCCTCACGCCGGCAGGACCTCCGGGCGTTGGCCGCAATTCATTCCGTGGACCGCGGTACCGATCCATAGACGTGACGTTTGGCAAGAACACGCCATTGCCGTTCCTGGGCGAGGGCGGCAACCTGCAGCTTAGGATGAACGTGTTCAACCTGTTTAATAATCTGAATCTGACCCCGTTCACTTTCAACACCCGCAGTACCATTATCCAGGATCCGTTGTTCGGGACTGCGGCGGACAAGCCGGCGCTCGCGGGCAGAGTTGTGGAGTTACAGGCGCGGGTCACCTTCTAAGGTCGCGGCGCGTGATGGGCGGTGGAACAATAGTTCCACCGCTTGGTTCGTCGACGGATCGGGGAGTCGAAGGCAAAAATTCGTCAGCCCTGATTCACGTATCCCATGCCCGCCAGAACGCCCCGCATATAGGCGAAGCTGGCGATGACACCCGGCATCGGATCGTCGGGATGAATTTCATATTCAAGATCGACGAAGCCTTTGTACTTGATGGCAATAAGGGCTTCGAACATTTTACGGACCGGCATGATGCCGTCTCCTACCGCGACTTGGCTCTCTTTATCCTGAAAGCTGGCGAGATCCTTCATGTGCAGGTTAAACAGCTTTGGGCCGGCTTCGTGGATTGCCTGAACCACATCCGTGCCGGCACGGACGGTGTGCCCGACATCGATGCAGCAGCCGATGCGGGGATCCATGCCCTTCACCGCCTTCAACACGTCCAGCGGCGAATGCCACAATTTATCCTCGGGCCCGTGATTATGGATCGCGATGCGGATGTCGTACTCCTTCACGAATTTTTCAATTCGGAGAAGGGTCTCCGGTGTAGGATCGCCCGCGACAATCACACCAATACCGGCTCGCTTGCAGTATTCGAACTTGCTGCGGATGTCTGCATCTTCGTCTTTCGTGAAGTAGATGGCTCCGGCGGCGTGAAGCTTGATGCCAGCCGCGGCATAATCCGCCACGGCTGCAGCCTCTTCTTTTGCATCCGTCGGAAGATGATCTTTGACGTCCTTCGCGTTCAGCGCAAACACATTGAGCTGCCTCATGAAGGCGATCATCTGCGCGCGGCTGAAATTACGGAACGTGTAGCTGGCCAGACCCAAGCGAATTGGCGATGCATCGTCCGTCGAAGGCAGTTCGCTAGCCAGTGAGAAGGCGCCGTTCGGAGAGGCGCAGGCTGCCGCAAGCAGGGCTCCAGTGCGAACGAAATCACGACGAGAGACGCTGGGTTTCCTAGACATGCGGCTCCCAGCCCTTTTCGTACTCGCGGCCCCACATCTTCATCGCTTCCGGGTCGCCCTGAATCCGTCCGTCTTTTGTATCGAGGTGCAGTTCGCGATTTACCTCGTACGCGACATTGGAAAGCTGAAGCATCGTAACGGCTACGTTGCCGACAGAAATCGGAGCGTTCAGCTTCTCCCCCTTACGGATCCCCGCAATGAAGTTCGCGAAGTGAGCGTCGGTCATGGAATCGCTGCCGATCAAGTCCGACGATGAAGTGGCATTGCCCGCTTTGACCTCGCTGGTCTTGTTGCCCTTGAGGTCATAGATTTCGTAGCCACCACGATCCACGAGCACCGTCCCGTTGGTTCCCATGATCGTCGAGCCGCGATCGCGGCCGTAGTACTTCATTCCCTGGCAGCTCTTGCCCTCCCACGAAATCATCTTGTCGTCATACTCGAAGCTTGTCACGAGCGTGTCATAAAACTGCCAGTCGTCTTTGAAATGATATCGGCCCCCCGACGATGTAACCCGCTGCGGATAATCAACCCCCAGCGCCCACCGGCAGACATCGACCTCGTGCGTGCCATTGTTGAGCGTTTCACCGGTGCCATAAATCTTGAACCAATGCCAGTTGTACGGATGCACATTGTCCTTGTAGGGACGCCGCGGGGCCGGGCCCTGCCACAGGTCCCAATCAAGCTGCGTCGGCACGGGGACTTCTTTGCCGGTGCCAATCGACTTTCTCGTATTGACGTACCAGCATTTCGCGAAGTAGGCCCTGCCAATCACGCCATCGTGAATCTTGTTGATGATCTCGATGGTATGGGGTGAAGAGCGCTGCTGCGTGCCCATCTGCACCAGCTTGCGATATTTCTGCTGCGCCTGCACCAGCATTTCGCCCTCAGCAGGATTGTGGCTGCATGGCTTCTCGACATAGACGTGCTTGGCCGCCTGCAATCCCGCAATGGCCATCGGCGCATGCCAATGATCGGGCGTGGCAATCGTGACGGCGTCGACATCTTTCTGTTCCAGAATCCTGCGAAAGTCTTTCTCGGCAATCGGGGCATCGCCCATCTCCTGCCGCGTACGGTCGGCGAACTTCTTAAGAATATTGCCGTCCACATCGCAGACATGCGAGATGCGGGCTACGCTGCGGCTCGCCTTGAGCGCAGCGAGATGAGCGTAGGCGCGGCCATTCAGACCGATCACGGCGAAGTTGAGGCGGTCATTCGAACCAAGGATCCGGCCATAGCTTTTTGCCGTCGTTCCCACCGCAAGCCCCGCCGCTCCCACCACAAGTGCATCGAGAAACTCACGTCGTGTAACCATTGTTTCTCCTTACTGTTGCTGTCTTACTGTTGCTGTCTTACTGTTGCTGTCCGTCCGAGAACAGCCTTTCCTCCATCTGTCAGGACGCGAGAAGAGTTCCCTTAATCAGCAGGAAATGCCCGCCTTCGTCAAAGCCTTCTTGAGTCCATCCATGCTGACGCGGGTGGACGCTTCAGGCGTGCCTGCGCCGTGCCAGTGTGTCTCAAGGCTCAGCCCATAGCGAAAGCCATCATGCTGCAAAGCCTTGAGCTGCCCAACCCAATCTACGATGCCGCCACCTACGGGGGCCCAATCGTACTTGCGATCGGGCTTGCTCACCACATCTTTGCAATGACAATGCCCAATACGCTCTTTGGGCAGCAACTCATAGCCAGTTGGATACGGCGTGCTTCCCAAGGCTGCGGCGTTCCCAGGATCCCAATTCAGCATGAAGTTCTTGTTGGGAATCGCCTTGAGCAAGGCAGCCGACTCTTCACCCGTGGCTGTGTTGCAGGACATTTCGTTTTCAAGCAAGAGAACGAGGTGGTCCTTGGCGCAGCGCTCCGCAGCTTGCTGCAGCTTCGCGTTGATTGCCGCCCGGTAGGGCCTCTGATCATCCAACCGCCAGAAGTCGAAGCAGCGGATCCGGTCTGTGTCAAAAGACTTGGCAAGCGAGATACAGCGCTCCAGCAGCTTATCCGTACTGGCATCGGACTCGGCGTGGAATTGGTCGCGCTTTTCACTCTGCGACGAGCGTGGAGCTCCGGGCCAGTCAGTCTTGAAGAGCGGGCTTGCGATATCAGTGACTCGCAGTTTGTGTTCCTTGAGTATTTTCTTCGCGTCCTCAACTTGTTTCGCGTCGAGTTCGGTCACGTTCTTGTTCCACATCGACCGCAATTCGATCCAGTGCAATTCGAAGTCGCCGGACACGATCTGACATGCCTTTTCGAAGTCCTCCGTGATCTCGTCATTGATCACGGCCAGCCGGAAGGGACACCCGGAGTCCGCTGCGAACGGCTCTATCAGCGAAGACGCCGCGGTTTGCTTCACCAACGGCAGCATTGCCGCTCCAAATCCCGCCAGCCCTAAGCCCTTGAGTACCCTACGCCGTGTGTAGCTCATGCACTCAACCTACCTGTCAAAAGATTCTCTACAGATTCTCTACCGTGGCGGCCCATAACCTCGAGCGTCATCTCAAGCGCTCCGGGCGCCTTTGCTGGGCATAGCGGGCGCAAATCCAGCACCCACCACACATGGCCAGCGCGATAAACGCGCTGGACCACTCGTTCTGAGCGTTGGGATCATGGGAGCGAAACGCCATCACCACTCTGAGGGAATGGAGGATCCAGACCCAGAGTGCAGACATCGTTCCCAGCAGAAACGCCGCGTCCGGGACGACAAAGGGCGTTATCGGATTTTCTCATGAGCCGGAATCACACACACCACATCAACGCGAACGAGAACCGAACTCGTATACCGTCACGCTGTGGAACTTCTGTCCCGACTTCAACTCAGTCGTGGGAAAACTGGGGTGGTTAGGAGAGTCCGGGAAGTGCTGCGTCTCGAGACAAAGCGCAAATCTCCGGTTGTAGACGCGGCCTTCTTTTCCGGTGATCGATCCGTCGAGGAAGTTTCCAGTATAAAGCTGCAATCCAGGCTCGGTCGTGAGCACCTTCAGAGTCCGGCCAGTCGTGGGCTCATATACTTCGGCTGCCTCGGCTAACTTGCCAGGATGATCCAGAACAAAGTTGTGATCGTAACCTCTACCGAGCTTCAACTGGGGATCGTCCGCATCGATCCGCTCTCCGATGGCATGCGGCTTTCGAAAGTCGAAGGGAGTGCCCTCCACTGACTTCAGTTCTCCCGTAGGAATAAGAGTCGCATCCACGGGAGTCATGCGGGAAGCGTCGATCTCCAGCACATGGCCAAGAATGTCGCCCTTCCCCTGGCCCGCAAGATTGAAATAGGAGTGGTTGGTCAGGTTGAGGACTGTGTCTTTGTCGGTGGTCGCCGAATATTCAATGTGCAAAGCACTCCCACTCAAGGTGTAGCGCACCGTAGTGGTGAGTGTGCCGGGAAAACCCTGATCGCCATCCTTGCTCACGTAAGTCAGTTCGACTCCATCCGTAATCTGTTTGCCTTCCCACACAACCTTGTCGAACCCACGGGTTCCCCCGTGCAGGGCATTGTCACCGTCGTTCTTTGGAATGGAATAAGTCTTGCCGTCAAGTTGGAAGGTGCCGTGCGCAATGCGGTTCGCGTAGCGGCCGACGATGCCGCCGAAATGCGCAGTCTGCGCCTCGTACTTCTGAACCGAGTCGACACCCAGGACAATGTCGTCCAGCTTGCCATTTCGATCCGGCGTGCGCAGTGAAACGACGATCCCGCCATAGGTCATGATGCGGACTTCGACCTTGCCATTCTCCAGGGAGTAGAGATCAACGGGCGTTCCTTCTGACGTTTTCCCAGATGCTTGCTTAGTGACTCGAGTCTTAGCTGACATGGTTCCTGTGAGGATAGTCATAACCGCAAGAATTGCAAAACAGTAGCTAACCTTTTTTGAAAGCATAGCCATCCTTCTCTCCGTACGGTTGAAGTGTCTTCCTCACCGGTAGCGGCAAAGCGCCGCCCTCCGACCACTCACAGCGTATCAGACCGTGACTGCTTCTGCCCTTGTAGTATCATCGCCTTCCGACAAAGGCTCTGATCGGCGGCTACAAGCAAAGCGACCGGCGAATGTATTTTCTTGGGATCGACGTGGGAACGGGAGGCACGCGCGCTCTCGTCATCGACGAGAGCGGGCGCGTGATTGCCTCCGCCACGGAGGAGCATCGGCCCTTTGCCTCGCCGCAGATCGGCTGGGCGGAGCAAGACCCTTCCGACTGGTGGCGCGCTTGCGGCATGGCCGTGCGCAAGGCGCTGGCACAAGGCAATCTGCGTGGCGATCAGATTGCCTGCGTCGGTTTGTCCGGACAAATGCACGGTGCGGTGCTGCTGGATGAGCAAGCGCGCGTCGTGCGGCCAGCGCTGATCTGGTGTGATGTCCGCACGGAGAAGCAAAGCCGGGACCTGACCGCGCAAATCGGAGTGGAACGCTTAATCCAACTCACCTGCAATCCCGCTCTCGCCAACTTCACACTGACCAAATGTCTTTGGGTGCGGGAGAATGAGCCCGCAAACTGGAGCAGAGTTCGTTCACTCTTGCTGCCCAAAGATTATGTGCGATTTCAGTTGACCGGCGAACGCGCCATCGACATGGCTGACGCTTCGGGCACTCTACTCCTCGACGTGGCCCACCGCTGCTGGTCGAAGGAGATGCTGGAGGCGGTTCAAATGGACTCGTCGCTTTTGCCTGCCCTGTACGAGTCGCCGGATATTTGCGGGCGGATCTCGGCTGCGGGCGCTGCTGCTACCGGCCTGCATAACGGAACTCCAGTCGTCGCCGGCGCGGGAGATCAGGCGGCAGGTTCGGTTGGCATGGGTGTGGTTTCTCCAGGAGCCGTAAGCGCAACTATCGGAACCTCGGGAGTAGTTCTTGCCGCTACGGATGGTCCCGCGCTCGACCCTGGAGGACGCCTCCACACGTTTTGCCACGCAGTACCAGGGCGTTGGATTGTGATGGGTGTAACTCAAGCTGCAGGGCTTTCGCTCCGCTGGTTTCGGGATCAGTTTGGCACGGGCGCGGACAATCAGCTTGAGTCCCGGGTTGAGTCATATGAGAAGCTCACCGCTGAAGCGGCAACGGCTCCTCCCGGGTGCGATGGGCTGTTGTGGGCTCCTTATCTGATGGGTGAGCGTACGCCTCACCTCGACCCAGTAGCGCGCGCGATGTTGACCGGCTTGACGGCGTCTCATACGCGAGCGCATGTAATTCGCGCGATCCTGGAGGGAGTCGCGTTCAGCTTGCGCGATACATTCACCATCTTCAAAGAAATCGAAATTCCAGTAAAGACGATTCGCCTGGGCGGTGGTGGGGCTCGTTCGGCGCTCTGGCGACAGATTCAAGCGGATATCTACGGACGGCAAGTGGAGACCGTCGAAGCAGAAGAAGGCGCCGCATACGGAGCCGCCATTCTGGCCGGCGTCGGCGCTAAGGCGTGGCCTTCAGTGGACGCCGCCTGCGACGCAGTGGTGCGCATCGCCGGGAGTACGAGTCCAAATTCCAAAGACTCGCAGGTTATGGAAAAGGCGTATGCGGTTTATCGTCGCCTGTACCCCGCGATGAAATCCATCCTGGCTTGACCATGAATTGACAACACAAGCTCGGCGCGCCGAGATGGTGTGGCAGCGCGAGCTATTTCAAGTTCACCGTTTCCTTCAGCGGCAGACTCTGCGACGAACCTCCGACCATCAGCGCGTAGTTTCCAGGGATTAGTTGCCAGGCGTTTCGCTCAACGTTAAAGATGGAGAGGTATTGCGGATCAACATCAATTGCCACTTCTTTACTCTCCCCGGCATTCAGTTTGACCTTACTCCAGCCCACCAGTCGCTTTGGCGGTTCCCCGGCATCTTCCGGCAGCGCAGCATACACCTCGGCAACCTCTGCCCCGGCGCGCTTGCCAGTGTTCGTCACCTTAAAACTTACCCGAACACTCTTTCCCGGTGTCACTCTTAGATCGGAATAGTTGTATGTCGTGTACGAGAGCCCGTAGCCAAAGGGAAACAAAACCTGTTTGTGCTCGGCGTCGTACCATTTGTACCCAACCTTCAAGCCCTCGTCATAGCTTATCTGGAACGCCGGTAAGCCCGCCGCGATCTTCTTCCACTCATCGGGTCCACCATTTGTCGTGGACTCACGCGGAGGCTTGACGATATTGGGATGCGGCAGATCAGCCTCACTCTTTGGGAACGTAATCGGCAGTTTTCCGCTCGGGTTCACTTCGCCGAAGAGCACGCGGGCGACAGCTTCAGCGCCCCGACTGCCGCCGTACCACGCTTCAAGAATTCCGCTCACCTTCTCGGCCCACGGCATGGTTACGGGACTGCCGGTCTCAAGCACAACAAACGTGTGCGGATTTGCGGCCGCGACCTTGGCAATCAAATCATCCTGGCGCTCAGGAAGCGACAGGCTGTCAAGATCCATTCCCTCGCTCTCCCACTGGTAGGCGAAGACGATAGCCACATCAGCCTTCTTCGCCAAAGCTGCTGCCGCCGCAGGATCCGTACCTGGATCGTACTGAACATTCGCGTGAGGGGCCTGGGCTCGTATGGCTTTCAGCGGTGAACTCGGAAACCATATGTGCGCCTGCCAAGTTGTTCCGCCCTTCCCAGGCGGCATGATCGCGTTTCCTCCCGGGGGATCGACCTGGGCCGACCCTCCGCCCGAGATCATCCCAACGTCAGAGTGCGCCCCGATCACCGCAATGCTGGCAACCTTGGTGGCGTCGAGCGGTAGTTGCGCGTTTTCGTTTCTGAGCAGGACGATGCTCTGTTCCTCAATTTTCTGTGCCACCTCGAAACCGCGTACAACATCCACCACACTTTTCTGCGGAGGATCATCGACAATACCGCTGGAAAACATCGATCTCAATATGCGGTGAACGTGATCGTCCAATTCGGACATTGGCACCTTGCCGGACTGCACGTCTTTTTTCAGGGCATCACCATAGAAGATTTCGCCGGGCTCCTCATGATCCAACCCAGCGGCAGATGCCTTTGCCGCACTGTGAGCCCCCTGCCAGTCCGACACCACAAAGCCCTTGAAGTTCCAGTCTTTCTTCAACACGTCGGTCAGCAGGTACTTGTTCTCACAAGCGTAGTCCCCATTTATACGGTTGTAGGAACACATCACGGCACCGGCGTTAGACTCCCGCAAGCCGATCTCGAAGGCCAGCAGATCACTTTCTCTCATCGCCCGCTTATCAATCGTGACGTTGACGGCGTTCCGTCCACTTTCCTGATCATTCACCGCGTAATGCTTAATGTCGCCAATGACGTGCTCCGCCTGCTCTCCCTTCATCACCTGGCCGACCATCTTCCCCGCCAAAATGGGATCTTCGCCCAGATATTCGAAGGTGCGTCCATTGCGAGGCTCACGAGTCAGATTCACTCCACCGCCCAGTGACATGTTGTACCCTTGGGCTCGCAACTCGCGAGCTATGAGAGCACCGTATTCATAGGCAGCTTCTGGATCCCAGCTTGCAGCGCCGGCAACATTAGCGGGCAAGGCCGTGGAGTAGCGGCCATTCTCTCCGCTGCTCCTCACGCCGTAAGCTGCGTCAGAAATCTGGATGTCGGGGATCCTCAACCGTGGAACACCCACGACATATCCAGCGCCGCCGTTGGATTTGACGGACAACGGGCTCATCGGGCTGAGGCCGACCATCCCAGTTCCATGCAAAAGGGAAATTTTTTCGTCGAGAGTCATCTCCTTCACCACCAGGGCGGCCCGGTCATCAGGAGAAAGGCTGCTGTTCATCCAAGCTGCTGGTGGTGGTGTGTGTTGTTGCGCGGAAGCTGGATATAACAAGAAACCGAGGATCGCACTGCCGAGTTGCAGGGTGGTCCGGATTGAGGATCCGTGCAAGTTCATAGTTCTCCCTTAGTGTGTTGCAATGTCACTCTACTGTGTCGACGCAGCGTGTGGAGCGGGCACGACTATCAAAGTGTCTGTCGTCAATGTAGCCGGAAACCGTTTCTCTACTGCCCAATGGAAAGTAACACAAAAACGTTAATGTAGGCGCTAAATAGTCCATCCCAGCACTGGTTCCTGGGCGAGTAGACGGTGCTATACTCTGCGCGTCTCCAAGCTTCGGCAAGAACAACTATTTTTCCGCAAGGAGCGGTCCGCATGCGCGAATGTCGCGTTTTCATGTTTCCGCTGTTTCTGATCGTTATCCTGTTTGCAGTAGCGTTCCATGCGGTGGCGCAAACCACAACATCCTCAAGCACCCTGCCGTATCTGGACACGTCGCTGCCGACGGACAAGCGGGTTACCGACCTCGTGGCACGGATGACGTTGGAGGAAAAGGCATCGCAACTGGTTAACCAGGCGCGCGCCATCCCGCGCCTGCAGGTTCCAGCCTATGACTGGTGGAGCGAAGCCTTGCACGGAGTCGCCAACGCTGGAACTGCGACCGTTTTCCCCGAACCGATTGGACTTGCGGCAACTTTTGACATTCCTCTAATCCACGATATGGCAGTGGCAATCAGCACAGAAGCGCGAGCGAAACACAATCAGGCAGTGCGGGCTGGCCGGCGCGACATTATGGAGGGACTGGACTTCTGGTCGCCGAACATTAACATCTTCCGCGACCCGCGCTGGGGACGCGGCCAGGAGACCTACGGCGAAGACCCCTTTCTGACTGGACGTATGGGCGTTGCCTTTGTTACTGGAATGCAAGGAGATGATCCCAAATATTTTCGTGTGGTCTCCACCCCCAAGCATTTTGCCGTGCACAGCGGGCCGGAAACGTCGCGCCACACGATCAACGTTGAAGTCTCAAAGCACGACCTGGAGGATACGTACTTACCCGCCTTCCGCGCCGCCATTGTTGAGGGCAAAGCCGGGTCGGTAATGTGCGCTTACAACCGGGTCAACGGCGAGCCCGCCTGCGCCAACACCTTTCTGCTCAAAGACCAGTTGCGCGGCGCGTGGAAGTTCGAGGGGTACGTGGTTTCCGACTGCGATGCGATCGTTGACGTCTTCGACGGCCACAAGTTTACCAACAGCATGGCCGAAGCCGGCGCGGTTTCGCTGAAGACCGGCATGGACAATGAATGCGCGGACTTCTTCACCAAAGCCACCGACAACTCCGACTATGTGAAATATTTGGACGCAGTCAAGCTGGGTCACCTGAGCGAAAAAGATATTGATGTTGCGCTCAAGCGCCTGTTCACGGCTCGGTTCAGGCTGGGATTATTCGACCCTCCAGAAACGGTGCCGTATTCCCAGACGCCGGATTCGGAAGTCGATAGCGAAGCCCACCGGGCGCTCGCCTTGAAGGCAGCGCGGGAGTCGATCGTGCTGCTGAAAAATAATGGCGTGCTTCCCTTAAGCCCGAGCGTCCGGAGGATTGCAGTCTTCGGTCCGCTCGCCGACTCTGTGAGCGTGCTCCACGGAAACTATAGTGGTACCGCTTCGCAGGCCACCACGGCGCTCGATGGCATGCGCAAACTGTTGGCTGCAGAAGTCACATTCTTGCCCGGAATGAACTTTCTTCGGCAGCCGACGATCATCCCCGCTGAAGTGCTCTCGACCGGCGATGGACAATCTGGCATGAAGGCAGAATACTTCCCAGCTGAGAATTTTGCGCAAGCACCGCAAGTGGTACGCGTGGACAAACAGGTGGATCTCGAACTTTTCCATCCGGATCAATCCGCGATTGTGCCACCTTCCGGCATGAAGGATTTCTCGGTGCGCTGGGAAGGCTTCTTGACCCCCGCCGAATCGGGGACATATCAGATAGGCCTGGTGGGCTCAATGAATCAGCTTTGGATCGATGACCGCCTGGTTGTGGATGACCTTCATCTGCACGATCCCACGCCTACAACCAAAACGCTCCAACTCGAGAAGGGGCGCCGGTATGCGTTAAAGATCGAATTCGTACGCGGCGGTTTTGGTACGAAACTGGTCTGGCTGAATGTCGTCTCCGATCCCATCGGAGAAGCTGTTGCCGCTGCCAGGCAAGCGGATGTGGCCGTCGCTGTGGTCGGCATTACCTCCCAACTTGAGGGCGAAGAGATGAAAGTGGACGTTCCCGGCTTTAAAGGCGGAGACCGCACCAGCCTCGATCTGCCCAAAGAGGAAGAGGATTTACTAGAGGCGCTGAAGGGGACCGGCAAGCCACTGGTCGTCGTGCTGATGAACGGCAGCGCGCTCTCGGTGAATTGGGCAAACGAACACGCCGACGCCATTCTCGACGCGTGGTACTCAGGCGAAGAAGGTGGAACTGCCATCGCCCAAACGCTGGCGGGTACGAACAATCCGGCGGGCCGGTTGCCGGTGACGTTCTACCGGAGCGTCGAACAGTTGCCCGCATTTGAAGACTACTCGATGAAGAACCGGACTTACCGGTATTTTGAGGGCCAGCCCCTGTATCCGTTCGGTTACGGGCTCAGCTACTCGAAATTTGAATACACCAATTTGAAACTCTCGACGAGGAATCTCAAAGCGGGCGATTCCCTTAACGTCGAAGCGGACGTGAGGAACGTGAGCCAGAGGGAGGGTGACGAAGTCGTGGAACTGTATTTGAGTTTACCCAAGTCTCCAGTCGCCCCGATCCGCGCCCTGCGCGGCTTCACGAGGTTGAGTCTGGCACCCGGCGAAACCAAGCATGTTCACTTCGTACTCACTGCACGCGATTTGAGCGACGTAAACGGGAAGGGAGATCGAATCGTCGCAAAGGGTTCGTATCGCATCAGTGTGGGCGGAGGACAACCGGGAACGGCCGTTCCCCAGGCTGAGGCGGAGTTCAAAATTAAGGGCAGCCAAGAACTCCCGGAGTAGCTGAAGCGAACCGCTCCATCATGTAGTACCCCGACTGGTTATATTATCGGCTACTGGGCTACCATGTCTTTTGCCGGGACTTTAGGATTCAAATGATTGGCCTACTCTCCATCCTCGCAGTTGGATTTTTTCTGGGCATGCGCCACGCGACCGACCCTGATCACGTGATTGCGGTCACCACCATAGTTAGCAATCAACGCAACAAGATGCGGGCCGCTCTGATCGGAGCATTTTGGGGCGTCGGCCACACCCTTACCATCTTCGTGGTCGGGACGGGAATCATTCTCTTCAATCTCGCGATTCCGGTGCGGGTCGGGCTGAGCATGGAGCTTTCTGTCGCCGTCATGCTGATTATCCTGGGTCTGTTTAATGTAGCCGGGTTTCTGCGTTCGCTGCCTGCACCCCCGATCCATCACGAGGGAGAAGTCGTTCACTCCCACCCCCACAGCCACGGAAATTTCACTCACACCCATCCCCATACTCATCAACACGAGAGCCCGCCGCTTGACGATATACAACTGGGCTGGATCGATCGCTTATTCGGACAAGTCAGCCTGTATCAATATCTTCGGCCATTCGTTATCGGCGTAGTGCACGGACTTGCCGGTTCGGCAGCTGTGGCCTTGTTGGTCCTGACCACGATCCGAAATGCTCACTGGGCGATTGCTTACCTGCTAATCTTCGGCGTAGGCACCGTTGCGGGCATGATGCTGATCACAATGAGCCTCGCCTCCGCGTTCAGGCTGGTGGGCAACACTCGTCAGAAGTTCTCCCGTCGGCTTGCATTCGCTTCCGGTCTGCTTAGTCTGGGCTTTGGTCTCTTCGTGGCTTACCAGATTTGCATCGTAGACGGAATCTTCACGTCTCACGCACGATGGATTCCGCAATAGAAGGTCTGCATCAATTCGCTTCCTTCCCGCGAACCTTAGGGGAAGGGTGTGCCCCATCCAGCACAAGTTCACAAAGATGGTCGACGAAGTCGGGCGTCAGCTTGTCATGCCGGATGAGGAATCGCATGTAAATGGGCCCATAGAGTGAATCGAGAAGGAGGTCCATATCCACGTCTTTGCGCAGTTCCCCCCGTAGAATTCCGCGACGGAGCGTGGCGTAGGCTTCCCGGCGGCGTGGCCAGAGAAAGCGTTCACGGAAAGCGGCGATAAGGTCGCGGTCACTCTGGCCTCCGCCAAGTATGGCGGAAACAATACGGCCACGCCGGCTGCGAAAGACCTTGATGAGTTGACGCATCTGCTGGCTCATGTCCGTACGGACGGAACCGGTATCGGGAAAGTGCAATTTTTGGGTCGTGCTGCTGGCAAACGCATCCGCGATAAGCGCTGCCTTGTTGGGCCACCAGCGGTAAACAGTCGCCTTGCCAACGCTGGCGTGCTCGGCGACGTCTTCAATCGTCAGATCGGAAAAGCCATTCGTTCCCAGAAGTTTCAACGTATTGTGCAGGATGGCCAGGCGAGCCTGCTCGCTTCGGGGGCGGCCGGGAGAGCGCTTGGGGCGGCCCTTGCCGCGTTTGCCCTGAGCCGGAGATTTCTGGCGCATGCCCTTACCCTACCATATAATCGACAGCAGGCTTTAGAATCCAATACGCTTAGTATCGAATCTAAATTCTAAGTTCGGGGTCCGCTTTCGTACCCGCGCAGTGTCATACTCGTCCGAACTCTAGAGTGGTGCCTAACCCATGTGGATTGTTGCGTTAGCGCTCAGGCGTCCCTACACCTTCGTGGTGATGGCGATCGTCATTTTAATTCTGACGCCGATTACGATCCTCCGCACACCCACCGACATCTTCCCGAATATCGATATCCCAGTGGTTTCTGTGGTCTGGTTCTACACCGGCATGTCGCCGCAAGATATGGCCGACCGCATTGTGGCCAATTCCGAGCGGGGAATTACCACCACAGTCAACGACATCGAGCATATGGAGTCGCAGTCGGTAAACGGCCTGGGCATCATCAAGGTGTTTTTTCGTGCGGGCACGAACGTGCAGGGAGCAGTTGCGCAAATCACGGCGATCTGCCAAACCACCGTGCGCGGGTTGCCGCCTGGCACTACACCGCCGCTCATCATTTCCTATAGCGCCTCCACTACTCCCATCATCCAACTTGGACTGAGCAGCAAGACTCTGCCCGAGCAGCAACTCTTCGATCTGGGCCAGAACTTTTTGCGTACCTACCTGGCTACGGTGCCCGGCGCCGCTACGCCGTACCCCTACGGCGGCAAGATTCGCCAGATCCAGGTGGACCTGGATTTGCCGAAACTCCAGGCTTACGGACTGGCGCCGGTTGACATCGTGAACGCCGTCAACGCGCAGAACATAATCCTTCCCAGCGGCTCGGTCAAGCTCGGCCCTCTGGAATACAACGTTGAGATGAATGGTACGCCGCAGACAATCGCGGAGATGAACGACCTACCGGTCAAGACGGCCAATGGTTCCACGCTTTACATGCGTGACGTCGCGCACATACGCGACGGCTTTGCCCCGCAGACCAACATTGTGCGTCAGGATGGAAACCGCGGCGCGCTGATGTCGATCTACAAAAACGGCAATGCCTCGACGCTGCAAATCGTCGCTGGAATCAAAAACATTGTTGCGCAGGCGACACAATCCCTGCCGCCGGAGCTGAAGGTAACCGCGCTCTTTGACCAGTCTCTGTTTGTGCGGGGGTCGATCTATGGCGTGGTGCGCGAGGCGGCGATCGCCGCAATTCTTACCGCCGTCATGATCCTCGTCTTCCTTGGCGATTGGCGTCCCACGATCGTCATATCAATTTCCATCCCGCTCTCCATCTTTGTTTCGATCATCATGCTGGGCGCCATCGGCGAGACCATTAACATCATGACCCTGGGTGGGCTGGCGCTCGCCGTCGGCATCCTCGTCGATGACGCCACGGTAGAAATTGAAAATATCGAGCGCAACCTTGCCATGGGCAAGGAGATGAAGCAGGCCATCCTCGACGGCGCGCAACAGATCGCCGTGCCTGCCCTCGTTTCCACGCTCAGTATCTGCATTGTGTTTGTTCCCATGTTCTTTCTTGCGGGCGTGGCAAAATTTCTTTTCGTGCCTCTGGCGGAGGCTGTAAGCTTCGCCATGCTCGCGAGCTATTTGCTCTCGCGAACGCTCATCCCCACGCTGGTTATGTTCATTATGCGCGGGCATGAGCATCGCGCCGAAGCTCCCCGGTCGTTCCTGGGCCGCTTCCAACGTGGCTTCGAGCGCAGATTTGAAGACTTCCGCCGGGGCTACGAGCAGTTGCTGGAAACCACTCTCGAGCATCGTGGGATTTTTGTGATTTGCTTCCTGGCGTTTTGCCTGCTCTCGCTCGGGCTATTCACGTTTCTGGGACAAGACTTCTTCCCGCAAGTGGACGCCGGCCTGCTACGCCTGCACGTGCGCGCCCGTCCTGGTCTGCGCGTGGAAGAAACGGCGCGGCTAGTTGATCAAATCGAAGCCACGCTGCACCAGGAGATTCCGAACGGAGAGTTGCAGACAATACTCGACAATATCGGGCTGCCCAACTCCGGCATCAACCAGTCTTACAGCTCCAACGGAACCATTGGCACCAGCGATGCCGAGATCCTGATCGCGCTCGATCCTAAGCATCACCATCCTACGGCCGGACACATACGGCATCTGCGGGAAGTGCTGCCGCGACGCTTTCCCGGCGTCGAGTTTTTCTTCCAGCCCGCCGACATCGTTACGCAGATTCTGAACTTCGGCTTGCCGGCGCCCATTGATGTGCAGATCGTCGGCACGGACATGGCGAACAGTTATCTCATCGCGCAGCAGATCGCCAACAAGATGCGGCACATTCCCGGCGCTGCCGATGTACACGTGCAGCAACTGCTGTCGTCTCCCACACTGCACATGGACATTAATCGCACGCGCGTCACGCAAGTTGGGCTCACCACGCGCGACGTGGCCCAAAGTGTTCTGGTCTCGCTGAGCGGGAGCTTCCAGACGGCGCCCAACTTCTGGCTCAATCCGCGCAATGCAGTTACGTATCAGGTGGCCGTACAATCGCCGCAATACCGAATGACGAGCATGCAAGACCTGATGTCGATCCCGGTAAACTCGCAGCAGGGTACGCAGTTGCTAAGTAATCTGGTGCAGCTGTATCCGGCGGCGCGGCCCGCTACTGTGAACCATTACAACGTGCAACCCGTGATCGACGTTTATGCCAGCACTCAGGACCGCGATCTGGGCGCGGTCGCTGTGGACACGGACAAAGTGCTCAAGACATTCGACGGACAATTGCCGCGCGGTACTCACATCGTGGTGCGTGGGCAGGTGGTCACCATGCGATCCTCGTTTGTCGGACTGGGCCTTGGACTGGTCGGAGCCATTCTGCTTGTCTACTTGCTGATCGTGATCAACTTTCAGTCGTGGCTTGATCCGTTCATCATCATCGCCGCACTGCCCGGAGCGTTGGCGGGAATCTGCTGGTTTCTGCTGCTGACGCGTACTACGCTCAGCGTACCGTCGCTCACCGGCGCGGTCATGTGTATGGGCGTGGCCACCGCCAACTCGATCTTGATGGTCAGCTTCGCGCGCGAGCAGCTCGACGAAGGTATTCCCGCGGTGCAGGCCGCCGTCGCCGCGGGATACACCCGAATGCGTCCAGTGCTGATGACTGCTTTGGCCATGATCATCGGCATGGTGCCTATGGCCCTGGGCTTTGGGGAAGGTGGCGAGCAAAACGCGCCACTGGGCCGCGCCGTCATCGGTGGGCTGTTGTTCGCCACAGTCGCCACATTGTTTTTTGTTCCGAGCGTGTTCGCCATGTTCCATAGCCGCCGGGAAGCCAGGCGGGCTCGCCAGGGGCAGGCGTAAACAGAGGCAGGCAGGATCAGTTCTTCCAAGGAATCGGAGTCAAGCATGAGTGCAGAGAACGAATCCAAACCAATCCCGCGGGATGCCCAGCGGTCGGAGCTCCAGAACGAGGAGCATCATGCTCAGGCGCGACGCGACGACGAAATCGCTGCCATCCAACAACAGTCCCGGCACCAGCATATCGGAATCGAAAAGCCGCCCGAAGTTCCCCCTGCGCCTCCGCGCAAAGCTCTGACGATTGTCGGCGTGTTGTTGCTGGTACTGCTGCTTGCCGGAGGAATTACTCTCTGGGACCACGTAACCCACGAACGCGCGCTAGCCAAGGAGACGGAGCGCGAGACCGTGCCCACGGTCGCGGTAATTTACCCGCAGTCGGAAAAACCCGACGAAGATCTAGTGCTGCCCGGCTCCTTACAGGCTTATGAGGAGTCTCCGATCTATGCCCGCACCAGCGGCTATCTCGTGCGCTGGTACAAGGACATTGGCACCCGAGTCAACAAAGGCGAGTTGCTGGCGAAGATCGATGCTCCCGAGATCGATCAGGAACTGAACCAGACCAAAGCTGCTCGGCAGCAAATTGTCGCGCAAATGGAGCTCGCCAAAATCAGTGCCGACCGCTGGGAGAATCTGCGCAAGACCGATTCCGTCTCAGCGCAGGAAGCCGACCAGCAGACCAGCGCATACAAGCAGAGCCAGGCCAACCTGGCCGCCGCCGACGCTAACGTCCGCCGCCTCGAACAGCTTGAGGGCTTCAAGGACGTCTACGCCCCATTCTCGGGCGTGCTCACCCGCCGCAACGTCGATCCCGGCGCTCTAATCAACGCCGGCGCCGGCGCTGCAGGCCGCGAACTGTTTGATCTCGCACGCGTCGATCCCCTGCGCGTTTACACTAGCGTTCCTCAAGCGTACGCACCATTCATAAAGGTTGGAGCCAAGACCGCCATCACTTTACAAGAATTCCCCGGCCAGAAGTTTTACGGCACCGTGGCGCGCACGGCTGAGTCGATTGATCCCGCCACGCGGACTCTCTTGACCGAAGTTGACGTCCCCAACAAGGACGGGCGTCTCCTACCCGGTTCGCTCGGGGAAGTCCACTTCGCCGTCGGCACCGGCGTGAACAAGGTTACGATTCCCGTGAATGCGATGCTGTTCCGTGCTGAAGGCCCGCGCGTCGCCGTCGTCGGATCGGACAATAAGGTACAGTTGCGGCCCATCAACATCGGACGCGACTATGGGGCGACCTTGGAGGTCCTCGGCGGCGTTTCTCCGACCGATCGGATCGTCATCAATCCCGCAGACTCGCTCGAAGATGGCCAGCAGGTGAGCATAGCGCCGCCGCCGCCAAACCAGCAGCCAAGCCAAGGTCCGCAGCAGGAACAGCCGCCAAAGGGACAGCAGAGCAATCAGCGGAAAGGCAGTGCGCAGTGAGGCGAGCAGCACTCTTCATCGCGGTTTCGCTGCTCGGTCTTGCAGCCGGATGTACCGTCGGTCCGCGTTACAGCCGGCCTGCGGCTCCAGCCCCGGCCCCGGATGCGTGGAAGACGCAACCGCCATGGGAGCAGGCTGCGCCCAAAGACTCTATCCCGAAAGGCGCGTGGTGGCAGGTATTTAGCGATCCCGCACTCGATGCCTACGAACAACAATTGCTTCAGGCCAATCAGAGTCTGGTTGCCGCACGCGACCGTTTGGATCAAGCGCGCGCCCTGGCGAGCGTCGCTACTGCCGGCATGTTTCCGCAACTTTCCGTGGATCCCAGCGCCGTGCGTCAGCGTGGCTCAGGCAATCGCCCGCTGAACGGATTTGTGCAGTCCATCCGGCCGTATACCCAGAATGTTTTCGCGGTTCCATTTTCGCTGAGTTATGAGGCCGACCTTTTCGGGCGCGTAAGAAACAATGTCGAGGCCGCCAACGCTTCCTTACAATCCACCGCGGCCGATCTTCAGAACGTGCGGTTGATACTGACCGCGGAACTCGCCGCCGACTACTTCACACTGCGTGAACTGGACGCCGAGATGGAAGTGGTTCAGGAATCCGTGGGCTACCAACGCAAGGGGCTCGACCTGGTAAACCGGCGTCATGAGGGTGGAGTTACCAGCGGACTCGAAGTTGCACAGCAGGCCGCCCTGCTCGACTCCACAGTGTCTCAGCTAGCTCTGGTACAACAGTCGCGCGCGCAGTATGAGCACGCCATAGCAGTGCTTGTGGGCCAGCCGGCCTCCAACCTCAACGTTCCCACCGCGCCGTTGCGGGCTACACCTCCGCCAGTCCCGCTTGGAGTTCCCTCCGATGTGTTGGAACGGCGGCCTGACATTGCCACCGCCGAACGCCTGATGGCCTACCAGAATGCTCAGGTCGGCATCGCGCACGCCGCCTTCTATCCGCATATCACGTTGAGCGGTTCAGGCGGATTGCAGAGTCGTAATCTCGCATCTCTTTTCAACGCCCCCAGCCTCTTCTGGTCGCTCGGCGCCGACGCCTTTCAGCCCATCTTCGAGGGTGGGCGGAACCGCGCCAATCTCGCTGCCGCGCGTGCTGCCTATGACCAGTCCGTGGCTAATTACCGGCAGTCGGTGCTCGTGGCCTTTCAACAAGTCGAGGACGGCATCAGCAATCTGAGCACGTTGTCGCAAGCGCTTTCAACCCAAGCGGCTGCCGTCGAAGATGCGCGCCGCGCGCTGACGATCGCCAACAACCGCTATGTCGGCGGAGTCACCACTTACCTCGATGTAATCACCGCACAGACCACTTTGCTAACCAGCGAACGGCTGGAGACACAATTACTCGGCCAGCAAATGGTCAGCTCCGTCTATCTCGTGAAAGCTCTTGGCGGTGGGTGGAATGCCAACGAAATCAAAGACCAGCAGGTTCATCCTCAAGCGGGTCAGATTTTGCAGCCCTGAACGCCGCCCGACGGGCTCTGCGACTGGCCTTGTGAACGTCGGTTGCAGAGCCGCATGTGCAACCTCTTGAACGTTGACAACATGGGTCATTGAGTCTATTATTATAGCTGAGGGAAATATCTCTTCTTACTCTTTCGCTTTTTCAGTCAGTCAGCCCAATCTAGAGTTTTTCCAGATCGCTTTTCTAAAAGAGTAATCGCATGCAAGACACTGCAAATGGAAGAGGGAACTCTCGTGTCGTCCCGCCATCTATCGTGTCTGGATTAGTCGCCCGAGCCTGGAGGAAAACATCATGATCATCGTGAAGAATACGAAGTTTCTTGTGAAAGTGAACCGCAGCGGTACCCGCGCCCCTGAATACGTCCAGCGCATTGACCGCACTCCCATCCAGACCACCACCAACCGCAAGCTGGCGTTGGCCATGGGCAGGTTCACGGCCGAAGACGCTGTCAAAACCATCCAGAATTCCCGCTGCACCCCAGAACTAATCTCGGTTCAGGTGTAACGCTCCCGCCCTTTGACTACGTCTTGGCGTAGCGTTCACTATTGGGTTTCGAACCGCTCAGCGCGAAGAACAGGATGTAGAGATAGCAGATCACCGGCAGGAAGAATGCGTGGTGAATTCCGATCCTATCGGCAATCGCTCCCTGCGCCAGTGGGATGAGTGCGCCGCCAACAATCGCCATGATCATGATTCCTGAACCATCGCCGGTCAGTGGCCCAAGTTCCGCTACCCCCAGAGTGAAGATGCTTGGGAACATGATGGAGTTAAAGAAGCCGACCAGAATGATGCTCCACATGGCGAAGTGTCCCGTGCTGACCATTGAAATTGCAACGAGTGCGGCGGCGCAGACTGCGCAAATGCCAAGCAGTTGCCCGGTTTTCATCTTTTGCAATAGCCCGGACCCAATAAAACGTCCGACCATCGCTCCTCCCCAGTAAAAGGCAACAAAACTGGCCGCAACCTTTTCGGTCAAACCGCCAATCTCGGGCTGGCTAAAATAATTGACCAGAAAGCTTCCGATGGAAACCTCGGCGCCGACATACACGAAAATAGCGATCGCGCCAAAAATCAGATTCGGGTGCCTCCAGATGGAGTCGTTCACCTTTTCGCCGACTTTGTGCTGAGCATGGGGAATTTTCGGTAATTTGAAACTGCCGATCGCGATTGCCAAAAGAACCAGCGCAATACCCAAGCCCACGTATGGCGTCTTGACCGTGGCTGCCTCGTGCAAGCGATAGGCCTGCAGGGCATCCGGCGCCAGCGACCTTATCTCCTCGATAGTCTTTGGCGCCGCGGTCAGAATCAGCAGACCGCCAAAGAAAGGAGCTAGAAATGTTCCCAGAGAGTTGAATGCCTGTGTCAGATTCAAGCGGCTCGAGGCGGTCGAGGGTTTCCCCAGCACCGTCACGTAGGGATTAGCCGCGACCTGCAGGCAGGTGATACCGGCAGCTAGAACAATCAATGCAACCAGGAACAGCGGGTACGATGGGGCGCTGGCGGCGGGGACAAACAGGAAGGCACCCAACCCCATGGTCAGCAAGCCAACCACCATCGACCGCTGATAACCAATCCAGTCAATGATCTTGGCCGAGGGAATGGAGAACAGAAAATATGCTCCGAAGAAGGCGAACTGAACAAGCATGATCTGCGTGTAATTCAGATCGAAAATTGGTTTCAGGTGCGGGACAAGAATGTCATTCAGGCAAGTCAGGAAGCCCCACATGAAGAACAGCGTAGTCACTACCGCCAGTGGCACTCCATATGAAGAAGAAGAATTCTCAGGCGCGGTTACGGCAGTGGAAGTGCCGGGAGAGACGATTGCCATTGTTGAATCATCCTTTGTCCGAATTCGGCGACCTTATCGTTTTGCATGATAGCATCGCGGACTTGCAAATAGGGATTCATACTCCATTTTAGTCATGGGTGGGAATGAAAATGGGTCCCGACTTTTGCCGGTTCCAAGGGCCATTTTCAGGGTTGGGTCCTAGGCCTGTAGCTTCACCAGCCAGTTTGCCGGTTCGGGTAGGATCGCAAATGTGGGCAGCTTGCCTCGCACCATGGCGACCTCGTCGCAGTTGTGAAACCTGGGGCAGACATGGCAGTCCTTGTAAATCTTGTCGGGGAGATCTTCTCGTCGCGCCATCTCGAATCCCTGGCGCGAAAAAAATTCGGGAGTCCGCGTGAACAGGCAGATGCAATCCACACGATGCCGTTTGGCTTCGGCCAGCAAAGCTTTCATCAGCCGGCTGCCCCCGCCTTGACCCTGCGCCCTCGGGCCCACTGTGATCGAGCGGATCTCGGCAAGGTGCGTGCCATAAAGATGCAGGGCACCGCATCCGATGATGCGGCCTTCATTTTCAAGGACCACAAAGTCTCTGACGTTCTCGCAGATCTCCGCCAACGTGCGGGGGAGTAGAGTGCCGTCACCTGAATAGGCGGAGATCAGGCCGTGGATGTGCTTCGCATCCGGCAAAATGGCTTTACGCGTGCGCATGGACCTCCTCGCGCAGGGCGGAGATTTTCTTTCTCGCGGCTGCAATCCCCTGCCGCACCCGGGCGGGCGCGGTTCCACCGACAACATCATGGATCGCCAAGACTGCGGCAAGCTTCAGCGAGTCGCGAAAGCTCTCATCGAATAAGGGATTCAGAGCGCGCAGTTCATCCAGGGTCAGATCCTGAAGCTCGCAACGCTTCTCCAGGCATAGCTTCACTGCCTTGCCGATCTGCTCGTGCGCGAGCCGGCTCGGAACGCCGCGATTGACCAGGTAAGTCGCTGCTGCCCACGCATTCATGAAGCCCG
>Ga0209131_1000412_pt1 | contig 31133 bp, 34 predicted proteins | sample GraSoi_2013_40cm_FD_185826 | JGI IMG/M metagenome (GOLD analysis project Ga0209131, IMG submission 185826) | Grasslands soil microbial communities from the Angelo Coastal Reserve, California, USA - Sample 9_17_2013_40cm (SPAdes) (version 2) | ecosystem: Environmental > Terrestrial > Soil >...
CTTCAAGCTTGAACTCTTCCGTGTACGTCCGGTATCCCGATTTCTGTTCGTCCATGATCCTACTCCTGTTCTGAATAGTGTACTGGATCTGGACATCATTTGTGTCTACTTTATCGGGGCAACCTCATAAGCATATTCTACTGCTTCTTAGATAAATTAGTGAACTTTTACCCTGTCATTTATAGGGAAGGATTGTTATCCAACTTTACTGCATTATGCAGCACACGGTAATTCTCATATTAAAGTATAAATTGACCCTGAAAATTAGGAAGATCGTACTCCCATAAGGATTTGCATTGGGCGTATAATGGGTTTTATTCAGGGCGCTTAATTTCCCAATCAGCGGGAGATGCAGAAAGGAAATTCGATGAGCAAGCTTGCGTATGTAGTGGAAGACGATGCGGACCTGGCAAAAATTTACTCGGAAGCCCTCAAAATGGCGGGCTTCAAAGTGGAGACTTTGCTGGATGGCCAGGCGGCATATGACCGTATCAAAAAGCGCAAACCCGATTTTGTGCTTCTTGATATGCATCTGCCACATGTCTCCGGCAACGAAATCCTGTGGCTTACCTGGTTCGACGATCTCCTGGAAACACTCAGGTTTACAATCATTACCGCTGATCGCGATATGGGCAAAATCTATGAACCCAAAGGGTATCAGGTCTTGATCAAGCCCGTGCCTTTTGAAACACTTGTTGAAATGGCAAAGGAAGTTTTCGCCGAAACACAAACGCAGGCTTAATGATTCTTTGAGAAAAGCATATACAGTTTTGAATCATAAAACACTTTCGGCCTCGCTACTCTTAGCGAGGCCGAAAGTGTTTTAGACAATCTCTGGATGCAGTAACTATTCTTACAAGTATCTACTTTCCAATTTTGGGTAACCCAGGTCTCATACGTGGATATTTACCAACCTGCGCGAGACTTGTTTTTGGATGGACATCATCAGCAGGACAACGCCAAAAGTGGCCGCCTGCAGCAAGACAATCGATGCGCCCGAAGCAATATCGATGGTGTAACTTAGGTACATGCCAAACAGGCCCGTTAGAGCGCCGATCATGGTCGAAAGCAGGTTCATGCGGCTGAAACTGTCGGTCAACAGCCTGGCAGTGATGGCAGGGATGATCAGTGCTGCGGCAATCAGGGTCACGCCCAGGATCTGCATCGAAGCAATCAGCGCCGCCGCCAGGATGAGTGCAAACAGCGTGTCCACCCATTGGGTTTTGACTCCGTATACTTCGGCCACTTCTGCCTGAAAGGTTGTGAATAATAGCTGCTTGTACATGAAAAAGATGATCGCCGCGATCATCAGGGTCACACCCGCCACAACCCACACGTCGCTCTGCGATACCCCCAGGATATTCCCGAAGAGTGCTGCGTCGAAGTTGCGATTGAAATGCCGGTAGCGGCTGATAAGCGCTACGCCCGTGGCAAAACTCGCCGTCGTGATTACGCCAATCGCGGCATCCGCATTGATTTTGGTGCGCCGTACGGTCTGGTTGATCAGGATAGCCGCGATGAAACCCCATAAGCCTGCACCGAGATAAAAGTTCCAGGCCATCAGGTAAGAGACAACTGCCCCGCCAAAGATAGCGTGCGACAAGCCATGCCCGATATAACTCATCCCACGCAGGACGATATACACCCCGATCAGGCCACATAAAGCGCCAACCAGCACGGCAGCTATCGTGCCGTTTCGAAAAAATTCAAATTGGAATGGTTCAAGAAGTATTTCCATCAATCGGACTCCGCGCGGTGGGCCGGGACTTCGCCGGGTACCGGATGGGGGAAGAGATCGTGATAGGTATGTCCGTGCGGTTTTTGCTGGACAAACAGCATGCCATCCTGGTGCATCACGAGCATATCCCCTTGATAGGTTTCATTCAGTGTTTCGACGGTAAAGACCTCTTCAGGCGGGCCCTGCGCAATCACGCGGCGGTTGATGCAGATCACCCAGGGAAGGTGGGCGGCTGCGGTATTCAGGTCGTGTGTGGAAATCAAAATGGTGATGCCCTGCCGGTTGAGTTCACCCAGCATATGCAGTACGTTCTCGGCAGTACGCATGTCCACCCCGGTCGTCGGCTCGTCAAGCACCAATAATTCCGGGTCGGCAATTAATGCACGGGCCAGAAATACACGTTGTTGCTGCCCGCCGGACAGATCGCGGATATGCCGCCCGGCCAATTCCGCAATATCTAACTGTTCCAGGATGGCATTCAAGCGTTCTTTGTCTTTACGGCCCGGCCAGGGCCATACTCCCGACCTCTGGATGCGCCCCATCAGCACTGCCTGTGCAACCGTGACCGGGAAGTTCCAATCGACTGCTTCCAGTTGAGGTACATATCCAACACGTGGAGCCGGCTTGCCGTTCAGGGCTTGTCCCTTGATACAAACTTCACCGTGCGTCGGCTGCAGAACGCCAAGGATCAATTTCAACAGGCTGGTCTTGCCTGCGCCGCTTGGGCCAACCAGTGCGGCAAACTGGCCGGGGTGCAGGTGTAGTGAAATATCCTCCAGAACCGGTTCCGCGCCAAAGCCAAATGTCACCTGGTTCAGTTCGACGAGCGGTCGCATGAATTCTCCTATTGTTTTTGATCCACCGATGCATCCAGACCGGGCACGTTCGATGTATCAAAGTTATCCAGCGGGGCGGGATTGCCTCCCAGGTCCTTTGTGATCGTGCGCACGTCTTCCACCATGAGACCCAGATAAGAGTGGTTTGCTTCGCCGATCAGGCCGGGAAGATCATCATCACGCAGGCTGTCATCATACTTCGCGCCGGTTTCTTTGGCGATCTGATCGAGGATCGGAGACGGGAAAACTTCCGATCCAAAAATCGCGGGCACACTTTCCTGTCTGATTTGGAGGATCAGGTCTGCCACTTCTCTGGGGGATGGCTCCGCAAAATCTGCCGGTTGGATCGCGCCAATCACAGTCATATTATAGCGCGGAGCAAAGTAAGCAAATGAGTCGTGATAGGTAAGCAGCTTGCGGTTGTTCTCCGGAATGGAGTTCACACAATCCATAATGGCCTGATCGAGGGCGGTAATGCGCGTTTTGAAGGCCTCATAGTTTTTGCTGTAATCTGTGGCATTGGAGGGGTCGCGACGCGCGAGTGTATCGCGCACGATCTCTGCATAGCGCAACGCATTCATCGGGTTCATCCACAAATGCGGGTTGGGATTCCCCTCCGATTTTGGAAAAGAAAAATCATAGATATATTGATCGGGAGTAATGGTCTGTTCACCGAGAATAACGATCTCGGCGCTAGGCTTCAAGTTTGCAGCAGCCAGTTTGCGGGTCGGTTCTTCAAGATGCAGGCCGTTCACAAACACCACGTCTGCTTGCGCAAAGAACTGGGCTGTGGAAGGCGCAGGTTCAAATGTGTGCGAGTCGGAGCCTTCCGGGATGATGCCTGTCAGCGCGATATGGCTGCCCCCGATGTTATAGATGATGTTTGTGATCGGGGAGACAGTGGTGACCACGTGTAGTCCATTGCTAATTGCCGGCCTCGCAGCGGGCCCGCAGGCTGCCAGGAATGTTCCAAGGGCAACGCAAATCGACAGAACACGAATTGGCTTCATCAACATATTCTCCTTGGTAATGATGTGGTTTAAAGCGGAGTTTTGGTTTCGATCTCCCTGCACTGCTTACATACCCCAAAAAGCGCAAGATGATCCATATCGATCAGGAACGATTGCTCACGGTCAATCTTGTCGAATAGCTCTTTCACCGTCTGATGGCCGATTTGCTCTACCCGGTTGCACTTGCGACAAATCAGGTGGTGGTGCGGCTCCGTGCCGGCAAACTCATAATACATCTGGCCGCCGATCTGGACTGCAACGACCAGACGCATTTCGCACAGAAAATCCAGATTGCGATAGACCGTGGCGCGATTAATTGTGGTGGCTTTTTCATTTACGCGCTGGTAAATTTCTTCGGGTGTGCTGTGTCCGTCTCCTGCGCGAATAGCATCCAAAATAAACTGGCGCTGCGGGGTGACCCGAAAGCCGTGCGCTCGTATTAAAGTAGTGTAGTCATGGGGCAGGGGTATCATGCGATTATCCGTTATTGCAAATAGTTGCAATAAATTATAGCATCGATCCTTTATAGAATAAGAAACGATTAATAAGTATTGGTGAAACGCAAAGGGCTACGGTTTTTTGCCGTAGCCCTTTTATTATCCATTTCGGATTGCTTGTTATTTCGCTTACAGTCCTGCCGCTTTTTTCAGCCCGGCGGCTCGTTCCGTGTTTTCCCAGGGGAACTGGATGTCGTCGCGGCCGAAATGACCATAGGCCGCCGTCTTGCGGTAGATTGGGCGGCGCAGGTCCAGGTCGCGGATAATAGCTCCGGGGCGCAAGTCGAAGTGCTCGGTGATCAGCGCCGTGATTTTGTCGTCGTCGATCTTGCCGGTGCCGAAGGTTTCCACGTTGACCGAGAGCGGGTGTGCCACGCCAATGGCGTAAGCCACCTGGATCTCACAACGGTCCGCCAGGCCGGCCGCGACGATGTTCTTGGCCACCCAACGCGCGGCGTAGGCGGCGGAGCGGTCGACCTTGGTGGGGTCTTTGCCCGAGAAAGCGCCGCCGCCGTGACGGCCCATGCCGCCGTAGGTGTCGACGATGATCTTGCGCCCGGTTACGCCCGCATCTCCCATGGGGCCGCCAATGACGAAGCGCCCGGTCGGGTTGACGTAGACGTTGAGTTTGTCATCCACCATGTCTTTTGGCAGGGTTGGATAAATGATGTGCTCGCTGATCGCTTCGACGATCTCGGCGTGCGAGATTTCGGGGGCATGCTGGGTGGAGATCAAAACCGTATCGATCCGTTTCGGCTTGCCGTGTGAATATTCTACGGTCACCTGACTTTTGCCGTCCGGGCGCAGCCAGGGCAGGGTGCCGTCCTTGCGCAGTTCGCTCAACCGGCGGGCCAGCTTATGTGCCATATAGATCGGCATCGGCATCAGGGTGGCAGTTTCGTTGCAGGCGAAACCGAACATCATGCCCTGGTCGCCTGCGCCGACGTGTTCGATATCCTTGTCTTTCATCTCGCCGCTCTTGTCTTCCAGTGCATGGTCGACGCCCATGGCGATATCGGGACTCTGGCTGGCAATCGCCGAAAGCACGGCGCAGGTGTTACCGTCGAAACCCTTTTCACTGCTGTCGTAGCCGATCTCCTTGACGACCTTGCGCACCAGGTCGTCGAAGTTGACGAAGGCGTTGGTGGTGATTTCACCAAGCACCATGACCATGCCGGTCTTGGTGGCCGTCTCGCAGGCGACGCGCGAATAGGCGTCCTGCTCAAGGCAGGCGTCCAGGACGGCGTCCGAGACCTGGTCGCAAAGCTTGTCGGGGTGGCCTTCCGTCACCGATTCGGACGTGAACAGAAGTTTGGGCGAGTTCATGAAGGTATTGCTCATTGCTTTTCTCCTTAAAAATCGAAATTGCCCCGGCGGAACTTGAAAGGGCAATTTGCTTGGAGGCTCGGCTGCCCTCTCATCTACCAGATCGTGTTCTCTGTCGGAATTGGCACCGCGTTGTTCGTCCGTGGACAATCAACCGGTTGTCGAGGCATCATCGGGCCGGTCCCTCCGCCTCTCTGGATAAGAGTTGCCGTTTAAGGGCTATTGAATTGTGCCGCGATATTACCACAGGTTCAGATGTGCGTCAAACTTCCTGTCTGCTTCAGGAGAATCTCTCTAAATAATTTGCAGCGGCGCCAGCAACGATCATTCTGTTTTATGTTATCCTTTTTATATCTAAATTTATTCGATCAGATTTGAGCCTTTTTAAAATGATGCGCCTCAGGAGGAAGTTCCTATGCTGAAGACTTTTTTTAACATCCCCGATACCTTTGCTCCGGAAGACCGCCGGCGCCGCCTGATAGTCAATGCCTTGCTGATTGTCTTTATGGAAGTGGCCCTACTGGGCATCATCGTAACACTTCTTGTTAGAAATCTTATCGACAAAACACATGCTGATTTACTGATTGAAGTTTCGGTATTCTCGATTGTTGTGATGGGTATTCTCCTGGCTGCCAACCGCTCGCCAAGAGTACCCGGTTGGTTCAGCGGAATCTTCCTGATCATTTTTCTAATCGTGGTTATTACGCAGGTCGATTCTCCGCAGGAACTCTACGATGGCAGAAGCCTGATTGCGTGGGTTCTGCCGATCATGGTTGCCGCTGTCATCCTGCCTCCAGAAGGTGTTTTTATCATTGCTGCAGTTATCTCCGGGTTGATCCAGATTTTTACGCCACCTAGCGGTGATATCGTAAACTATTATGCAATGTTTAGCCTCCTGGTTGTAGCTTTCATTTCATGGCTGGGGATGACCATTGCCAACCGCGCTATCGAGGATGCCCGCCGTGAAGCTGCCAACAAAGAAGCCATTCTGAATAACATTGCAGACGGTGTACTCGTGCTTGATCTACAGGGTAACTTTCTCTCTGCCAACACTGCGCTACTCAAGATGATCCCTGAGGAAGACTTGCCGGAAATACTCTCCAAACCGCTAGGGAAAACCGTGCAGTGGAAGCGCAAGGTCTTCTCAGTGACGGCCTCCGAAGTACCAGAGATTGGCACCGTGGCCGTCTTGCGCGACGAGACGCGCCGGCATGAGACCGAGCGCGCCCGCGATGCCCTGCTGGCGACCGCCTCGCACGAGCTGCGCACGCCACTGGCTGCCACGATGAATTATCTTGAACTACTGCTGATGCTGACCAAACTCAAGCGGGTCAATACCGCGGAGTTCAGCGAACACCTGACGCGCGCGATCGAAAATAGCAAACGCCTGCAGCGCCTGGTCAACGACATCCTCGACCAGGCCCAGATCCAGGCCGGGGTGCTCGAGCTCAAAAATGAGCCTTTTGACTTGCGCGCGCTGTTGGAAAAAACCCGCCAGCTTCTGGAGGTGCTTATCAAGGAGAAGAACCTTTCTTACGAACTGAGCATTGCCCCCGAAGTGCCTTCGGAAATCATTGGAGATGCGGACCGGCTTTATCAGGTTTTGGTCAACCTGATCGGGAATGCGATCAAATTCACCAACAATGGCGGCATCAAGGTTCAGGTACTCGCCAGCTCGAAAGAAAAACTATCCATCGAAGTGGCAGATACCGGTCTCGGTATCCCTCCGGAGCAGTTACCCGATATTTTCGAGACTTTCCGGCGCGGCAGCAATTATGCCCAGCGTGAACGGCAGGGCGCGGGGCTGGGGCTCTCGATCGCCAAAGAAATCGTCACACGCATGGGCGGGGAGATTTCTGCGGTCTCAGAGCCCGGCGTCGGTTCGACCTTCACCGTTGTCTTGCCGGCGTAATCCGGCTGACCATCATTGTCCAGATGATCGGGCACGACAGTCAAACAGAAAGCCAGGAATAAGCTATACTAGTTGTACTGACCAAGGAGGCCCTATGAATTTACGCTGTTCTTATTGCCAGACACCGTTCGCGATCGGCCGCAATGAGACCTTGATCGCCTTGCAGATGATGCAGACCGAAGACCTGCTTCACTACGATGCCCACTGTCCGCGTTGCCGGCGTGCCAACCAGATACCGCGTGATCGCCTGGAACTTTCCTTTCCGGGCTGGCAGGAGGCCCTGGCTGCCATCACCGCTTCCCCTGTGCCCAGGGCTGCTGCGCCGAAGTCGAAACCCGCTGCTACCGCTGTCAGTGCCAAACCCGCTGCAAAGCCGGGTAAAAAACAGGTGGCTGTGAAAAAGCTTGCGCCAGCTGCTGCGAAAGCCAAGCCGGCTAAGGCAAAAGCGCTGGCCGCAAAGCCCGTGTCTGCCACGAAAGCCAAACCTGCCGCCGCAAAGGCAAAGCCCGCCAAGCCAGCCAAGGCAAAAACGCTGGCCGCCAAAGCCAAACCCACCGCAGCCAAAGCGAAGGCGCCGGCCGCGAAAAAGCCTGTCGCAAAGCCGACACCCGCTGCCAAAACGAAACCCGTGGCGAAAAAGCCTGCTCCCGCCGCAGCCAAAAAGACCAGCCCAAAGAAGAAATGAGCATCCGGGCTGTCTATTTCGACTTGGGTGGCGTGATTCTGCGCACCGAAGACAAAACTGCGCGCACAGAGCTGGCTGAGAGTCTCGGGATGACGTATGAGGCGATTGAAGGAATCGTACATGGGGGAGGTCCGGATGGTTCGGCTGCCTATGCAGCGCTCGGCCGGATCAGGGAAGAAGAGCACTGGCTGAATGTCGTCCGCGCACTAAACCTGCCGGAGGGTGAAATCTCGCGCGTGGAAAATGCCTTTTTCGCCGGCGACCGCCTGGATCAAACCTTGCTGGCTTTCATGCGCTCCCTGCGCCCGAAAATAAAGGTAGGGCTGATCAGCAATGCCTGGTCTGGCCTGCGCGCCTGGATCGTCAGCCAGAAATTCGTGGATGCCTTCGACGATATGACCATCTCTGCCGAAGTGGGTATGGCGAAACCCGACGCACGTATTTACCAGCATGCGCTGGGAAAGTTGGACGTTCATCCCAAAGAAGCCGTTTTCATCGATGATGTGCCTGCCAACGTCGAGGCGGCAATCGCGCTCGGAATGTGTGGGATTGTTTTTCAGAAATCAGATGAAGCCATTGCAGAAATAAACACGCTGCTGGCGGACTGATCTATCCGCAACCAATTTAAACAACAAGACCGGGTTCCGTGAAGAACCTGGTCTCGTTGTTTGAACCCTTAGTTGGGGTGATATACCATCTTCATATACTTTTCGCCGCCGGCCAGTTCATCCAGCATCTGATTCAGGCGCTTCTCCTGGGTAGCCTTTTGTTTGGCGCGTGTAATCCAACCGATGTAGTCGTTCTGCTGGTGCGCCGGACGGGCCTGATAGGCATCCATCAATCCACGCGCCGAGAGGGCCGCGCGGATAAATTCAGGCATTTGATAACGAGGACGTGTGAGTGGCATAGGTTTCTCTTGAAAATAAGAGCGCGAATCCGGCTATTCTTTGATTAACTGCTTCTCTTTATGCGCCCGGGCGCGCGCAGCCAGCGGCGCTGCCAAGTAGCGGCGAATCGTCGCCTCGCTCTTGTCCGGTTCGTACCAGTCGCGGAACATCTCGAGAGCGGTGATGGTTTCTCCTACGTACAGCTCAAGCTGCACCTCGTCCCCGGCGCGGACGGTCCCTTCTTGCAGCACGCGGCAGTACAGCCCCGGGCGCTCCCCTTGGCGGAAGCGTTTGACAAAGGCCGGGTCGTCCATGCGCGCTGCCAGCGTGGCGCACGGGATGCGCGCCGCCGTCACCTGCACAATGACAGCACCGACGTGCAGTTTGTCGCCGACCGACAGGCGCGCACTCTCCAGCCCGCTGATGGTCAGGTTGTCGCCAAATGTACCGGGAGCAAGCTCACGCCCCAGTTCCTGCGACCACCATTCGTAATCGGGCAGGCCGTAGATATACAGGGCCTGGTCCGCGCCGCCGTGGTTCTTGGTGTCGCAGATGAAATCGCTGCCGATCCCGTCCACTGTGATCTGTACGGCTTCAGGCGTGGGTAGTTTGTAGATTCCAGTCTTTCCCGAAGGTTTGCCATTTTGAATGGCCCGTTCATGGCCGATGTTTACGCTAATGAGTTGCATTTCCAAAACTCCTCGGCCCTATTATAGGACACTCGTCAGATAAAAAACAGGACGGGTCTGGAAGACCCGTCCCATCGTTATAGACGCACAGTCCCAATCAATCGCCAGCCAATGAAGCAGGAGTCATCTCGCGCAGGGAGGCCACCGAACTATCCGATTCGATGTCGATATGCGAGGTCTCCGGCACCTTCAGGTAGCACACGACGGCGCAGATTGCCGCGACGGCCATTGGGTACCACAGCCCGGCAAAGTTGTTCTTCGTAAGGCCGATCAACGAGAGGCCAATGATCGGCACCAGGCCCCCAAAGACACCGTTGCCGATGTGGTAGGGCAGCGACATGGACGTATAGCGGATTCGGGTTGGGAACAGTTCCACCAGGAAGGCCGCAATCGGGCCGTAGACCAGCGTCACAAAGACCACCTGCACAAACACCAGCGCCGAAAGCATGAATGGGTTATAGCCGACATAGGAAAAGATGAAGGCCTGGCCTGTATCCTGGGGAGCGAAGGCTGCCATCAAACCGTAGATCGGGTAATACAGCAGCACGGCCAGCACCATGCCGGTCAGCATGATCTTCTTGCGGCCGATCTTATCCGAGAGGTTCCCGAAATACAAAAACAGCGGCGTACCAAGCAATAACGCCGCGCCGACGATCAGGTTCGAATTGATCAGGTCGACTTTGAAGATATTCTGGAGATAGTACAACGCATAGAACTGCCCGGTATACCAGACCACCCCCTGGCCCATGGTCGCCCCGAAGAGCGCCAGCGCCACATAGCCCAGGTTAATGCGGTTGCCAAAGCTCTCGGTCAGTGGGTTCTTGGATGTGCCGCCTGTTTCCTTGAGCTTGGCGTACATGGGCGACTCGCGCAGCGAGTAGCGGATGTAAAGTGACAGGGCTACCAGCAGGATCGAGATCAGGAACGGCACACGCCAACCCCAGTCTTTGAAGGCAGCGTCGCCAAGCGACTGGCGCGTGATCAGGATGACGGCCAGCGAGACGAACAGCCCAATGGTGGCTGTCGTCTGGATCCAGCTGGTCAGCAGGCCGCGCTTGCCCTGTGGGGAGTGTTCCGCCACATAGGTGGCCGCGCCGCCGTATTCTCCGCCCAGCGCCAGGCCCTGCAGAATGCGCAGCGTGATCAGGATGATGCCGGCCAGTTCGCCCAGCGTCTCGACGGTGGGCAGCAGGCCGACGGCAAATGTGCACAGGCCCATCAAAGTCATGGTCACGAGAAAGGTATATTTGCGCCCGATCAGGTCGCCGACCCGGCCGAAGACAATGGCGCCGAACGGGCGGACGATGAACCCGATGGCAAAGGTTGCCAGCCAGGCGATCAGGTCGCCCAGCGGCGTGCCCGTGTGATAGAACTTGCTCGCAATCACCGAGGCGAGACTACCGAAAATGTAAAAATCGTACCATTCGATCATGGTGCCGGCAGCGGAAGCAAAGATAATGCGCGGCAGCCCCTGGGCCTTCTGCTGAGGCATTGCTGCAGATGCGGTTGACATACATTCTCCTTTTCTCTTTGGCAGGAAATTGACGAGGGCGGAGGACGTTGCTATGGAACGAGAGATATTCCCGATAGGCAAGATCCTCCTTTCCTGCTCCGGCAGGCAAAGCCATTCTGGGTTGCCGGCTGAAACCGGGATGGAAAAATCCGCAGCGAACCTGGCTGCGGACGGATGAATAGCATCAGTATAAAGGCGTGGAAAGACCGGGATTCCTGGCAGGATTTTTTGTACATGCGAGCAGCTCCTCGTGTTGCCGTCACCAGAAGGTTCGATCCGTTCGCAGAGCATAAGCGCTCTTTAGAGCAAAACACATACGAAGAACGTGAGTTTCGTATTTAGACCTATTTTATCCGAATAATGAGCGCACCTCCCCAAACTGACAGTTGCAGATTTTGCCTTCTTGTCTTATAGTCTATTCGTCTGCTGGTCAAAAAACGACGAGAAGACTAGCAGACGAATAGACCAGGAGACTAAAAATATGCACGGATATGGCTGGTTTTCTTATATGCGCTCGGGTGACGAGCAACCGAAAGTGACGCGCGCCCTGCTTTTACGCGTGCTGGCTTACGCGCGCCCCTACTGGGGGCCGCTCTTCGGGATGCTGGTGATGATTTTGCTCAGCACCGGCCTGGGGCTGGTCTCGCCCTTGATCTTCCGCTCATTGATCGACGATGTGCTGCCCTCCAAAGACATGAACCGGCTGATCATGCTGGCCCTGGCGCTGTTGCTTCTGCCGATCCTGGGCGGCGTGATCGGGGTCATCCAACGCAGGCTGAATGCCACCGTGGGCGAAGGCGTGATCTACGACCTGCGCGTGGCGCTGTTCAGCAAGTTGCAGCGTATGTCGCTGCGCTTTTTCACGAACACAAAGAGCGGCGAGTTGATGAGCCGCTTGAACAACGACGTGGTCGGCGCGCAGAATGCCATCAGCAATACGATTGTCGATATCATCACCAATATTATCGAAGTGATTGCCACCCTGGCCGTCATGCTGGCGCTCGAATGGCGTCTGACTATCGTCAGCGTGCTGATCCTGCCGCTGTTCATCATCGTCGCACGCCAACTGGGCTTTCGCCTGCGTGAGATCGCCCGCAAACAGATGGACATGAACGCGCAGATGAACGCGCACATGAACGAGACGCTCAACATCGGCGGGGCACTGCTGGTCAAGCTCTTCGGGCGCAGGAACGAGGAAACCGAGCGCTTCCGCGAGCGCGCCGCAAACGTGCGTGACGGCGGCATCAACCGCGCAGTGCTCGGCTCGGCCTTCTTCGCCACCATGGGGCTGGTGAGCGCCGTCGGCACGGCGCTGGTCTACGGGTTGGGCGGCTACTTCGTCATCCAGAACACCTTCACAGTCGGCACGATCGTGGCCTTCGGCTCGTATCTTGGCAACCTGTACGGCGTGCTGCAGGGCCTGGCCGGCGCGCCGGTGGAGTTCAGCACCTCGATGGTTTCGTTCGAGCGTGTCTTCGAAGTCGTCGACCTGCCGCAGGATATCATTGAGAAAGACGACGCGCTGGTGTTGCCGGACTCGCATGGCGAACTGGAATTCGAGGACGTCACTTTCAACTACAACCTGGATGAGACCAAACTGCTCAGCACGGTCAAGCGCTACGGCAGCATGGAAAATGTGACCGCGGTGCTGTCGCTTGGGGAAAAGGACGGTGGACCGAGGACGGTAGACGGTCGACGGTCCTCCGACAACGGTCGCGACGAAGGCGCCTCGCAAGCCCGTGCCGTTGCCCTACAGGGCATCTCGTTCCGCGCCGACCCGGGGCAGTTGGTGGCGCTGGTGGGCCCTTCCGGCGCCGGGAAGACTACGCTGACCTACCTGATCCCACGATTGTACGACCCGACCGGCGGGCGCATCCTGCTCGACGGCCATGACCTGCGCGACCTGACCGTCGACTCGCTGGCGCTGCAGATCGGCATGGTCACGCAGGAGAATTACCTGTTCCACGACACCATCCGTACCAACCTGATCTACGCAAAAACCGACGCGACCCAGGCCGAGATCGAAGCGGCCGCGAGCGCCGCGAATATCCACGACTTCATCATGGGCCTGCCGGAGCGCTACGACACCATTGTGGGCGAGCGCGGCTACCGGTTAAGCGGCGGCGAGAAACAGCGCATTGCCCTGGCGCGCGTCATCCTGAAGAACCCGCGCATACTGGTGCTGGATGAAGCCACCAGCCACCTGGACAGCGAATCCGAAAGCCTGATCCAGGAGGCGCTCAAGCGTGTCATGGCCGGCCGCACCAGCATCGTCATTGCCCACCGCCTGAGCACCATCCTGGCGGCTGACCTGATCCTGGTGATGGACCGCGGCAGGATCGTCGAGCGCGGCACGCATGACGAATTGCTGGCATTGGGCGGGTTGTACGCGCAGTTGTATGAGACGCAGTTCAGGGGAGAACGTGTGTAGTCGCAGATAAAAGACAATAAAAATGATTTGTAGGGGCGGACCTTGTGTCTGCCCTTTTTGTTTATAGAGTTTCAAATTCTGCAAGCAATTGTTTCCCCCGCGCAGGATTAACTTCCATGACATATTGAATACGCCCCATCAGGCTTTGCTTGAAATTTTCAATTGGCACATCACCTGCAACGGCCCCAATTCCTTTTACCTTACATAGATGAATTGTCATTCGCAGTTTTCTGTAATATTCTTTTGAAACATTTACTTTGTGATTTACGACATACCCTGTTACTTCCTGTTTGCGACTTCTAGGCATGGGCTTATTTTTTTTGAGATTGGAGATGGGGTGTAAATCAAAGCCTTCTTGTTTCATTATTTTCGCAAAGAGGTTGAGTAGTTCAGGGATACGATATCCGCCGGAAATTGTTAAATCGTCTTGGTAAAACGTAAACTTAATCCCGTGTTGGCGGCACAACTGGTCTATACGAGGAGAAATTTGAGCCAATATTAAGTTTGCCAAAGTAGAGCTTGTCGGAAAGCCTTGTGCAAGACAGCCATTGTAAGTAGTCAAACGAGTCAAGACACCAGCAATCTCATCAGAACAACCAAGTTCAACATAGACTCTTTGGACTCTCGTAAAATGAATGCTCGGATAGAAATCTTTGATATCTAAGCCATATACGAATGGTCTGCCTTTATGTGCTTCGGCATTTTGCTTGGACGATCTTCCTGGAACTGAGCCGTATAAATTTTCCGGCAGTTCTATTTTTTGAAGGACTTGATTGTTGATTAGTTGTTGGGTTCTTTTTAATCTGTAGGAAGGCTTGCAAACCTCCCTGGTTTTCCCCTTAACTTCAATAGCGCCAACTTTTACATTTTCTTCGATTAAATTAGCTAAAGATTGTAGTTTATGAATTGGAATTTCCAAAATCTGTTCTAAATCTTTATAAGATTTCAGATTCATTCTTACTTTCAGTTAGCTTTTTGTAATCTAGCCATTTCTATTTGAACCATTAAATCTCGCATTTTCATCAGTAAATCCCTTTCTTGTGGACTAACTTCCTTCTTGCTCATATCTAATTCTAAGAATAGTAGGCTGACGGGAATATCAAGAACAGTTGCCAGTTCTTTCAGGAAAGAAAGGCTTGGTTCGCGCTTATCGTTTTCGAGCAAGGAAATATAGTTTGTGGTAACTTTGACACGTTCGGCTAAAACTGATTGCTTTAGCCCTTTCGCGGTTCGTAGGAATTTGATAGTTTTGCCTATCATCAGATTATCCTAAAAAAAATCTGCCGTGAGCAATGAATATATAGGTTTCTGTTGCTCACGGCGTAATTTGTAGTGGATGGAGTCACTCATCCTGTCCAGAGCGTACCGAGTAACAGTAGCGACGACAATATTTACAAGTTGCCATACGCGTTCACCGTCACTCGTTGCAGACTTCAGCTCTTTTCGAACCAACTTTTTCAAGTTATCCAGAGCCTTAATCCGCTGCACGTTGAGCACCAGCTGTTCAGTGTTTCGAGGCTCTTGAATTGCAAACCACTGTTTAGTTACAGCGATAAGCTCATCAATCGACTCGACCACCGTATCCAGCGAGTGCTGTTTTTGGGTTGACATAAGCTTTTACCTCCTTTCTTGACAAAGTCATGCTGGTCGAGGCATAAAGCCTCGGACTCATCCTTAGAAAGAACGCAAGCTGTATCGCTTGCCGCATGCACAGCGAGAGGTCCTGACGACATTGTTCACATTGTTTGCTAGACAGTGTAAGCATAGGCGTTGTCGTGATGTCGCTACTGCATAACGTGAAAACGGCATACTGCGTACCGTTTTAGGCTCTCGCGAGGAGAGCAATGTGGTTTTATCCACACGCGGAGGGTGTGCTATGTCACAGCACTTCGGATATGGTGGTTGTCAAGGTACAAAGGGCGACTTCGCCCATCTTCCTAAATTATACTATGTAACACTTCCAGTGTCAATAGTATAACTGAAAGTCAATGTAAATTGATCCTATGTATGTGAATATGTGTTCTGTGAACTCACAATAAAACTATAACTACATTTTCACTACACCATTTGGCAACACAGAACTCCGAGTTTTCGAACCCTCTGCGAGGGCAAGAAACTCGGAGTTCTGCTTGTAATCCCGCCGGCCCTTGCCATTGTTTCAACTTATTGCTTGGTTGAATACTGGCTGGCATTCTCCTGCACCTGCTTCAACTTCATGACCAGTTTCAATGCTTCATTGAAGGCTTTTTCATTTGGAAATGCCTTTGCAACTTCCGGTTCCAACAAGACGAGATTTGTCCCTGCCGCATAACGCGCCGCGTATTTGCCGCGCGTTCCACCTTTGAGCAGCGACTTCATGTCATATTCAGGACGAAGTTCATTTTTCATCAAAACTTCACTTTTTTCTGTTTTCCAGCCATTTTTTGAACGACTTCTGACTTTCGCCAGATGCCTTCCCAAAAATCAGGTTTTCCACGCTAATGTCTTCATCCAGGTCAGGCCAGTGAATACCTTCACCGTTGCCAATCAATCGCCACTTGTTGCGCTCGGCGGGGGTCCCATGTAAGAGGCGCGGGAACCATGCCAGCGGGACGGAAACCGTGCGTCCATCGCTTAAATCCACAATCAGCGCGTCGTCAGTCACGTTGACACTTTGCGCCGAAACCATACGAATTTCAATCGCTGAAGTAGTCATACCAACTCCTTAACAGTCTTTCTTGATTTTCCTCAATCAATCTTTGAATACGATTGATTTCATTTCGGTTATAGCCACCCTGTTCTGCAACCGCACCGGGTCAAGCCAGAATTTTGCTTTGTTTCGTTCACGCTCAACATGCACATGCGGCGGTTTGCTTCGATCCGCAGAATAGAAAAAGAATCGATATGGGCCCTCTTCCCGGATAGTTGGCATGGATGTAATTCCCTTGTAAAGATTATAGCACTTCCGCCTATCAATATTAACAAATCCCAACGAGGGTTACAACTATCCTTCTATCCCCGTCTCCAGCGGCTTCCACAAACACACCATGCGCGCGGTCGCCAGGATCACTTCCACCGGCAGCACAATGATCACGTACGGCGCCCAGCCCAGGGCGTTTGCGCTTACGAAGGCAACCACGATCTGGACCAGATCGAAGACCAGGTAGGCTTCCAGCACCAGTTTGAGCGTTTGTCCGCGCACCTGCAAGGCTCGGAAGAGCAGCCAGACAATCGGGATGAGCAGTACGCCGTACCAACGCGCAATTTCAATGGCACCGGCAGAGACAGGCTGGCTGGAGTACCCCGCCAGGAAGGCGACCGGGAAGAATAGGGCCTGGAAGATCAGAAACAGGTTGGCTGCGATCTCGAGATAGAAAACATAGATCACGTATTTCATCGCCGCTCCTTTCGATCCATATTCACAGCGTCTACAGCACCTCGCGGCCCTGCAGCCAGTGGGTATTGACAAGCACATGCGGGGCGCGCAGTTCGCCGAGTTGTGACTTTGAAGAAATGTGCCGGATGGTGGCATCCAGGATCAGAAGCGCGGCGTTGAAACGCTCGCTGCCCACACCCATCATGGTACCTTCGATCACGTATGGGCCTAGGTAGAAGATCCCTTTCATCACCACTTTGAAGGGCGAATAACTGTCATAGCGCGGCATGCTGGTGATGTCTTTGCGCGGGATCACCGCCACAACCGCATCCCCTTTGACCTCGAACGTATCCGCCGTTCGCACCAGGCTGTTATCGCCTCCGACGGCGCTGATCTTCGCGCTGTTCAAGATAATCGGATACCAGTATTCCACACCGAATGGAATGAAAAGCTGCGTATCGCCCGCGGCCATACCCTCGATGCGATATTCCGTGGTCAGGATCTCGAGCGGAAAAGGGGATAAAGATTTTTCCGGTTCTTTCTTCTTGCTGAACATGGCGCCTCCCGTTGGTGCGACTGATTTGGGAACAAATAGGTTAATTACTCGCCTTACGCGCCTGTAGGGTTTCAAACCCAAAGAGCTTTACCACCCTGGCCCGGTCCGCACACCCCACGAACTACGTGGGGCAGGTGGTGGGCGAAGAGCACGAAGTTCACAAAGGAGATCAAGTTCTTTTTTGGGCAAAAAAAGGCCTTAAACCTTTGTGCTCCTTTGTGTACTTTGCCTGCCCCGCTGGGGTAGGCCGGGGTGGCGAGTTTTTTTGGCTCTGGAGCGCTCTGTGATCATACAAGATCTGCAAGAAAAAGGATTGGACGCGCATACCTCCAATCCTTTTTCGGTTAAGCCTCCCCTGATCTCTCGCCCAGGATTTCCCAGCCGCGCTCGAGCGCCGTCGCTTTGAGCGCTTGGTCCGGATAGACGGCCACGGGATGCTCGGCATGTTCGAGCAGCGGGATGTCCTGGGCTGTGTCGCCATAGGCCACGTCCACACGCTGTACGCCCAACTGGCTGAGCACCTGCTCGATCTTGCGCTGGCTGGCCACCAAATCCTGTGCCAGGCGGACGCGCCCGTTCACGATCTCGAGCGGCGTGCCGATGGCCTGCGCGCCGATCCGTTTGGCGAAAGCCGCCACGGTTGGCTCGAAGACGCTGCTGGCAATGTAGACTTGCGCACCGTTTTGGGTGTGCTCCGCCAGCCGGGCGAGCACGTCTTCGCGGCGTTCGGGCCACAGGTCGCGTTCCACGGCCCATTCCGCGATCTGCTTCATGGTTTCGGGGGTCGCATCCCGCACCAGCGACAGGCTGTTGACCATCAGACCCTGGCCCCATTTCTGCCAGTCGAGCAGCCCGGCTTTGGCCAGGAAATACGAAGGCAGCATGCCGGCCATGTACAAGTTTGCGCGCAGCTTGCTCTGGTGCTGGCGTACCCAGCTCACCAGGCCAAGCACCGGCGAGCCGGTGGTCAGTGTGCCCATCATGTCTGAAATAACGATCATTTTTTCTCCAGGCTTGTTTTTTCGGTGCTTATGCTTTGCGCCGGCCCAGCAGGAACCCGATTACACCAACCGCCACCAGCAGGGCAAGGATAGACACCACAATCAGGGTGCCAGTGGTACCCAGCGTCGCCGCATTGAGCCCGGCGTCGCTTTCGGCACGCAGGTGGGCTTTCCCGCCAGGCGCGACCATCCAGATCAGTGTCTGGCCTTCCATGTGATCGGCATTGTTCGTGCCGATTTTCCCGGGCAGCGTCAGTCGCCATTCCTGGGCGGCGCCTTTTGCGTCGTTTGGATTGCTTAGATCCACATCGATGTCCAGGGTGAACTTGCCAAGCTCGAACTGTAATTGATTAACCGTGACCTGGCCCATACCGGCATAAAGCTTGCGCAACGCGTCCAGGCTGCTAAAAGGGCGCGTTGTGACGCAAAACGTTTCTCCTGCCTGGGTCTCTTCTGTAAACGTTGCGTCCGCAGGCACGTCTTTTCTGAGCCCGTCACAGATGCTTTTCGACTCGTTCTCCGGTTTTTGCGCAAAGTCGGCTTTCTCCTGCGCGCTGAAGACGACGGCCGAGCGTAACTCACCGGAACCGTCCGCATTAACGGTGGTATTCACCACAACCCGGCAGGCCGTCAATACCAGCACTGCGGCGGCCAGCAACAGGGACGAACGAAGTTTTGTTTTCATCATGGAGACCTCCTCTTCGGGAGATGGTTGGTTCATGCAGGTCTATCAGGCGGGCCATGGCTCGGGAGGGCCTGTGATTGCTGAAGCATCGGCCGACCCCGGGGCGGGAAACAGACGCGTAAAGGAAAAGGCGTGCGCGCTTTCGCCGTGGGTACGCAGATGCTCAAGGCGTTCCCGGGCTTCGTCGACCGACGGAATATGGCCGACCGGCACCCACCAGAGCGCATAAACCATCCCATCAAAGCGCTCGAACCATGACTTTCTCTGTTTCATCACTTCGACGTGCATGCTGCGATAGACAAAATCGCGCAGTTGCTCGGGCGCCTCCCACACAGACATATTAACGATGATGCGGTCATCCTGATACGGGCGCAGCGCCGTGGCATCGCCGTTGTCGGTCTGTAAACGCCAGACGAAGCCGGGCGCGGAATCGGCCAGGGCATTGATTTCCTCCAGGCGCGCCACGAAGCCGGCCAGAAGCGGGTCGTCCAATGGTGCGCGCATGCGCCCAATGTTGATCTGCGCAACATGAAATTTCTCGGCCATAAAAAACTCCTTCGTTTTTGAAGAGACTGGCGGTGCCTGGCAGGACGGGTTTTCCGAAAATATTATAGCATCCACACGAAGTGATAAAATGCTATCATGGGTACTCTCTATCTCGTCGCCACGCCGATCGGCAACCTGGAAGACATCTCGGCCCGCGCCTTGCGGACTCTGCGTGAGGCGCGCCTGATCGCCGCCGAAGACACACGCCACACGCGCAAACTGTTGACCCATTTCGACATCCACACCCCGCTGAGCAGTTATTACGAGCACAACAAGCTCTCGAAGCTTGAGAATATCCTCGCAGCCCTGGCCGATGGCGACGTGGCGCTCGTTTCGGACGCCGGGACGCCCGCCATCAACGATCCCGGCTATGAACTGGTCAAGGCCGCCCTGGCGGCAGGACACACCGTCAGCCCCGTCCCGGGCCCCTCGGCTCCTATTGTCGCCCTGGCCGCCTCCGGCCTGCCGACGGACTCATTCCTGTATCTCGGCTACCTGCCGCGCAAAAGTGGGGAGCGGCGTGAACTGCTGCGCTCCGTTGCTGAACTGCCTTACACGTTGATCTTCCTCGAAACGCCGCACCGCCTGCTGGATGCGCTCGACGACCTTGCGTCTGTACTGGGTGAACGCGAGATGGCGGCCGCCCGCGAGCTGACCAAACTGCACGAGGAGATCTTCCGTGGGGCGATCAGTGCAGCCAAGGCCCACTTTAGCGTCAACGAGCCGCGTGGGGAATTCACGCTCGTCGTCGATGGACGACGGACGGGGGACAAAGGACGATGGACGGAAGAAAAACTACTGGCCTCCATCCAGGAAAATCGCGCAGGCGGCAAAGCGGCCAAAGAAGTGGCTGCCGAACTGGCCAAGACATCCGCTTGGCCCAAGCGGGAAATTTACGACTTGATCAATAAAAGGTGACAGTCACTTCACCCACTCCGCGTTGCTACGGGGTCGCTTCGCGAAAGTGACTGTCAGCTTTTATCACGGTACATCGGCAGTATAGATTTCGCTCGCTTCCAGACATTCGATCCCCACTTCACTTAAACTCCCCGGCAGCAAAATAGACTGGCCCTGCGCCGCTTCGAGCGTGCCGCCCGACCATGCCAGCCGCAGCCTGCCGCGCAGCACCAGCAGCAGTCGCACGCCGTCATTGCTGTCGGTGATCATTTGCCCAGCCTGCAGTTCGTGCCTGCACACACGGAACTCGCTCACCGGCGGGGAATACAGGTAATCCGTTGTATCAGGGGAATATAGGATGGGTGGCTGGTCGTTGGCCACTTCCAGCAGGGCCGGGATATCCTTGAATTTGGGCGTCAGCCCGGCGCGGATGACGTTATCCGAGGAAGCCATGCACTCGACGATGTTGCCCTTCAAATAAGCATGCGGGACACCGGCTGGGATGAACATGGCCTGTCCCTTTTTGAGCGTGTGCAGTTTTAGGAAGAAAATGGCTAGCGGACCAACGTCCCCGTGATATTTATCGACCAACTCCAGGAATAGTTTCTCGCGGTATTCCGGCCCATTTTTCTGTTTGATCTGCTTTGCAAGCAGGTCGGTGATATTCGCCAGTTCGGCCGGTTTTTCGACAGACTTGTGGAGTAAAGAAAGGAAAGCAAGCTTCGCGTACGTTTGCTTTCGCTGGCCAGAAAAGGTCTTGAAAGCCACAAAATCCCGCAGCGTGGGGAAGCTATCCAGAAGGGTTTCGATTTCCGCGGCATCGCGCAGCCCGGCCAGCGCGTACAGGCTTTCCAGCGCGATCGCGATCTCGGGTTTGTGGTTCGCGTCCGGGTAGTGCGCCGGGTCATTCTGGTGCAGGACGGCGGCCTGTTCTTTCGACGGGTGCAGTTGGATGGATAATGGCTCGCCCGCCGAGAGCACCTTGAGCAAAAAGGGGAACTGGTTGTCAAAGGCCGCGGCCACACGTTTCCCCAGCACCTCGGCCGGATAACGCCCGACCAGTTCGGAGAGCGGCATTTGCCGGCCTTCATATTCCAGTGTAGACGTCCCCAGCGGGTGAGTCCCCATCCACAACTCGGCAAAGGGCATATCCTTTTCGACGGCTTGCAAGCCCAACAAGCGGGCAATATAGGCAGATTTGCCCCTTTCACCCCATTCATAATGCTGGATCTTGTTCGCAAGAATATACGGCCTGGGCAAAAACGGCATGGCTGGTTTCCTTCGGGGAAATTCTATCCTATAATACGGATATGGAAATGCCGGAAATGAACCTGGACGACCCCAAGTCTTTTCAATCCGCCGCGCAAAGGAAAGTGCTGGCGGAGATCGAGGCTTTGCCAGATTCTTTGCCGGAAGGTTTCGCCGTGGGGAACAGCCTTGAGCTGGACTCGCCCGGCGATCTTAAACATGTCGTCATCTCTGGCACGGGAAATTCCATCATCGGCGCGGACCTGCTGGCTGCCTACGTCTCGGCATTGTGTCCTATACCCGCCAGCATCTGGCGCGATTACGGCCTGCCGGCTTTTGCCAGCGGGCCGCAAAGCCTGGTGATCCTGTGTTCATATTCCGGTGAAACACAGGAAACGCTCAGCGGGCTTGAAGCCGCGCTCCAGAACAAGTGTCGCATCCTGGCTGTTTGCGCCGGCGGAACGCTGGCTGAAGAAGCTGCCAAAGCCGGGGAGCAGGTGTGGAAGATCGATGGCCAGCCTTCGGCGCGTGCGGCGATCGGCTTTTCGTTCGGGCTTTTACTGGCCGTCTTCCAGCGCCTGGGGCTGATCCCGGACCAGGCTGAAGTTCTGCGCGGCGCCGTCGAGGCGCTAAAGACCCAGCAGGCCGGGCTGCGCGCGGAATCCCCCGTCAGCCAAAACCTGGCCAAGCGCATGGCGGGACAGTTGATGGGGCGCCTGGTGACGGTCTTTGCCGCCGGTCCGTTTGTACCCGTCGCGCGGCACTGGAAAAGCCAGATCAACCAGCTGGCCAAGTCGATCGCGCAGTCCGATTCCCTGCCGGAGGCCGATTACAGCACGCTGCAGGGAGCGAGCATGCCGGAGGCGATCCTGCTGCATTCGATGGCGCTCTTCCTGCGCGCTCCCTCTGACCATCGCCAGAACCGCTTGCGTTCCAATATGACCCGCCGGGCGCTGCTGCTGGAGGGCGTCAATACCGATTTTGTGGATGCCCACGGCGACGCGCAACTTGCGCAACTGTGGACGCTGGTGCACATGGGAGAATACATCGCTTTCTACCTGGCAGCTGCCTACGGCATCGACCCCACTCCGCAGCCGCCGCCTGAAAATCCGAAACCCCTGAAGCAGGCCCGGTAATCCTCCAGATGAATCTGCGCAAAACGCTTCAAACCATCCCCCCTGGGAAGTTCATGCTCTCCGGGTTGATCCTGCTCGGGCTGCTGCTGCGTCTGCGTCAGTACCTGACCTGGCGCTCGTTATGGCTGGATGAAGCCATGCTGGCGTTGAACATCACCGGGCGCAGCTTTGCAGGATTGCTGCAGCCGCTGGATTACGACCAGGGTGGGCCGCTGGGTTTTCTGCTGGCTGAAAAGCTGGTGATCACGCTTCTGGGCAACAACGAGCTCAGCCTGCGCCTGATCCCGTTCCTGGCAGGCTGTGCCGCGCTGCTGTTGTTTGCGCTCCTGCTGCGGCAGGTGACCGGAACGACCATCGGAAGCTTCACGGCGCTGGCGCTGTTTGCCGCCGGCGCGCCGCTGGTCTACTACGCTTCCGAAGTCAAGCAATACTCGTCCGACGTTTTCGTGGCCGTGCTGCTGCTCTGGCTGGCAGCCCGGCACATTGAAACCCCCAAACAGGGACGGGATTTTATCATCCTGGGTATCGCCGGCGCGCTGGCGTTATGGTGTTCGCACCCGGCGCTGTTCGTCCTGATTGGCGTGGGGATCACATTGTTTTTGCACTATCTTCGGCTCAGAGACTTTGCGCATTTGAAGCAACTGGCCATTGTCATCCTTGCCTGGGGGTTGAGCTTCATCATTCTGTATTTTGTCAGCCTGCGCGGGCTGGCCGCCAACCAGTATCTCCTTGGCTACTGGGCCGAGGCTTTTATGCCCACGCCGCCCTGGGCGCATCTCGATTGGTTTCCAAATACCTTGAAAAGTATGCTCGCCGATCCGGTTGGATTGGGAACGTTCTGGTTCCTCGCGGCTTTGTTGATACTGATTGGGTTGGCCGCACTGTTGCGGCGCAACTGGCAGTTCGGCGCACTGTTCGGGCTGCCACTGGTTGCGACGCTGGCAGCTGCGGCGCTGGGAAAATATCCCTTTGCCGGGCGCATTATCCTGTTTGCCGTGCCGCTCTTCCTCGTGCTGATCGGCGCAGGCGTCGAGACGCTGGCCGGATGGTTCCGGCGGCACGACGCCGCCCGGCTGGGGAGCGCCATTGCCCTGCTGCTCGCAGCGTTCCTGCTTTACCAGCCGCTGTCTTCCGCCGCGCAGAATTTCGTCCAGCCCAGGTATTATGAACACATCCGCCCGACGATGGCGTATTTGCAGGCCAACCGCAAGCCGGGTGACGTGCTGTATATCTATTCCTGGGCTGTGCCGGCATTTCGATACTATGCGCCTTTTTATGGCTTTACCGAAGGTGATTTCATCCCTGGGAACAAACACGTAAACGACCCGCAGGCGCTGCTGGCCGAGATCGACCGGCTACAGGGCGGCAAACGCGTTTGGGTGCTGTTTTCGCATGTTTATGAAAAAGGGGATTTCAACGAGATGGATTTCACCCTGGCCCGCCTGGATGAAATCGGGGAACGGAAGCGCGAATTCCGCGAGCCGGGTACTTCCGTGTACCTGATACTGTATGATCTGACCCCGCACTGATATTTTCTTGTGCAAGGGTTGTAGTAGCGAGTTCCCCGCGCTCTGTGCGGAGAACTCGCTATTACGTTTTGCTATGGTTTCGGGGTTGGAGTCAGATCCAGGCAGACCGGGACCGAATCGCTGATCCCGTCCGGGTCCTCGGTCAGTCCCCCCTGGTCGTAGATCTTGACGTAGTGGATCTCCTGGAACTGTTTCAGGTTGGCCTGGATCAACTGCGCGATGCTGTAATCATTGCGCTCGCGCTTGCAAGTACCCTTGAGATAGACCCGCAGGATGTCATCGCTGAGCTCCACTTTACTGTAGCCGGTGAAACCGTCGTAGATCGCCCGGTAGCCGTAGGAGAAGTATTCCGTCCAGCCGGGGCCTTTGAAATATTCGTCCAGCACGGCATTGTAACGGTTGAAATACGAACGCGCATAGCGCAGGCCGACGACTTCATAGGGCGGCTGGTTGATCGACAGGCGGTAGCGGCTGGCAAAATACACGTTGAACTTGTTGTAGAGTGGGGTCGGTGTGGGCAGGCGTGTGCGCGTTGCCGTGCGGGTCAGCGTTGGAACACGCGTCAGGGTGGTGGTAAGGGTTGGGGTAATGGTTGGGGTCGGGTTATAGCTCGGCTCGAGGCACAGGGGGATCGAGTCGCTGGCCGCGTCCGGGCTTTGCGTCTGTCCGTTCTGGTCATAAACCCGGACGTGCTGTATAGCAGGGAATTGCTTCAAGTTGGCCTGCAGCAACTGGGCAATGGTGAAATCCGTCCGCTGTCTGCGGCAGGTGCCAGCCAGGTATACGTTGGCAACCCCGTCTTTGACTTCGAGTTTACTGTAGCCGATAAAGCCATCGTACAGCGCCACGTCGCCGTATGTATAGCGTTCCGTAGCGCCTGGGCCAAGGAAGTACTGGTCGAGGGCCGCCTGGTAGACGCTGACCGATGAGCGTACATAACGCAGCCGGGCGACTTCATACGGAGGCTGGTGGGTTGCCAGGCGCGGCCCGCTGGCGAAATAGACGTTGATCTTGTTGTACAGCAGGGTGGCCGTCGGCCAGCGCGTGTCTGTGGGGCGGATAGGCGGTGGGGTCCAGGTAATTGTCGGCGTGCGGGTAATGGTTGGCGTACGCGTAATCGTGGGAGTAGACGTGATGGTGGGAGTACGCGTTATCGTCGGGGTAAAGGTGATCGTGGGAGTGAAGGTGATGGTCGGGGTGGGCGTGATTGTGGGTACCAGGGTGGGGGTTTGCGTGCCCACAATCACCGGGACGAAGCGCACCGCATCGGCGGCCAGTTCAAGATTGGGAGCGTCGGCGGGAACATCCTGCGTACGGTTACCCAGCAGAATGTATTCGAGGCTCAGGCCGTCGAAATAATATTTTCCGATGTAGACCCAACCATCGGGCACCGAGACGTTCGGGTAGACGGCCTGGTTGACAACCACCTGACTGGTAATGCTGTTATGGACGATCATATAGAGCGCGCCTTCACTCGTGGCATGGATGGCCGGTACGCGCGCGTAAATGGCGTAGATACCTGGCGCGGTGCCAAGAGGCAGCTTCCAGCGCGCTTTGCAACTATCCGCCCCGCTGGCGAGCGGATGAACGGCCAACAGGCGCCCGTTCTGGCTGGCGCCGGTACTGGTACTATAGGCGGTCCAGCAATTGGCGGGCAGCTGGTCGAAACGCGCGTCCGCATCGTCGACCACCATCCCGGTCGGCAAGGCGGGCGGGGCAGTCAGCGCCGTGCCCGAGGGATAGACGTTCTCGGTCGAGGCGCTGATATCCGGCATTTGGGCCCAGAGCGACTCGGGCTGGTTACCCACCCAGGGGTCCTGCCCGGCGGGGCCGGCCCAGCCGTATGGATCCACCTTTTTGCCCTGCAGGTTGGTGACACTGAAATGCAGGTGTGGCCCGGACGAGTTGCCGGTGGTGCCGCTGGTGCCGAGCACTTCTCCGTGCGGAATGTGCGCGCAGCCCACAGGCGAACAGGACTGCACGGCCAGTGCGCTCATGTGCCCATACCAGGTGTTGTAGCCGTTGGGGTGGTGCAGACGGACGAAGATTCCCAGGTTGATACGGTGATCTGTGGGGTCGTACCAGCCTGCGTAGAGCACCTGGTCGGCATCTGCGGCGGCGATCAGCGGGCGGTAGCTGATGCCGTAATCGATGCCATCGTGCCCGTTGTAATAAACGTATGTGCCGAGCCGGTAGCTCCAGTATGCGCCGAAGCCGGCGTCACATAGCCCATTGGGTGGGCGTATACCAACCGGCTGGGGGTTGGGACAATTCTTGTTCAGCGTCTCACCCAGGTAGCTGACGATTTTGTTGTCCGTCATGGTGTAGACGGGATTGCTGTGGTCAAAAATCGATTCCTGCGAAGCGCGCCCGTAGAAGGGTGGGTATAGGAAAGGCGTCACCGCTTCGAGCCGGCGGGCTGAAACGCTCAACACCCCGCCCTGGGCAGTGGCGAACCACATCGCCCCGGCCAGGGCCATCATCAGCATTGAACATTCGGCGAAGAAGCGCAGACGGGGTCGCATGTGGCCTTAGGGTGTAACGCTCGGAGTAATGGTTGGCTGGGCGATGAATGAGCGCAGGGTGGCTAAAATAGTCTCAGCATCCTGCAGGCATTGCTCTTTTTGATCCTGGAACGAGACCTGGAAGCCGGTCAGCAGGCGTTTATCTCCGCCCACGTAAGCTACAAACTTGACCTCATCTCCTGCAATGACCGTGCTGATGTCATAAGGCACCTCCCCGACCAGGCGGAACTCATGCTCCACTTTCGAGTCGGTGGGCAGGCCGCGTCCGGACCAGGGCGTAATGACGCAGTAATCGATCTGGCGGTGCGCCAGCACAATGTCGCCGTAGTTCCCCTCGGTCTGCGCCCAGATGTCCGGGTCGTAATCCACCCGGAACAGGCGTCCGGCTTCCGAATCACCGGGGTAAGTCGGCAGGCCGGTCCAGGCCGTCAGCGCGGGAGCATTCGATCTTTCGGTGGGCAGTTCCAGTTGCGGGAGCAGGGTATCGGTGGGCGTCGGGCCGGTTGGGGTGGGAGTAAACTCAGGTGTGGCGCTGCGATCCGGGGTGGGGGTAAAGGCTGCTGTTGCGCTGGCTTCCGGCGAGGCGAGTAGAGCTTGCTGCCTGTCGGTGGGTGTATCGGTAATCGTCACCACGAATGGCAGCATGTCTGGCATCTGCGTGGCCATCGCAGGGCCGCAGGCTGTGAGCAAAAGGGAAAGGAGAAACACAAGCAGCAAAAAGCGCTGCATCAATGCAGCCAACCCGCGCAGCACGCCTTGCTGAGCAATCTTCCCGCTTTCCCGTTCGTTATTTCGTAAAACCATACTTCCATTTTATCATCTATCGCCAGCGTAAAGTACAGTTTGGTGCCATCGAGTGACCAGACGGGGGGAGTGAGAAGCGAGAAGGGAGAAGTAGTGAGAAGTTGGGATGTGCTCAAATCATAAATCGATAAATTAATCGAGTCCGGATCGTCGGGATGGTCTCTACCGATAAATGCGATCTGTTTGCCGTCCGGAGACCATACCGGTGGCATCCCACGCCCCGCGTCCGTTGTCGCCGCCAAATGGGCGTTTTTCCCATCTACGTCTGCCACCCATAACTCCCCTGCCGGGAATTCAGACTGGTTATCCGGCAGGCGCATGGTCGCGATTTGCTTTCCATTCGGTGAGTAGCGCATCAGCCCGAGGATGTTCCCGAAGTCTGACAGGATTTTCTGCCCGTAGGTCCCGCCTGCATCGGCAGCCCACAGTTCGCTGCCCAGACCGATCCCGTTGGTCAGAGCATATTGCATGGTCTTGCCGTCTGGTGAAACCGACACGCTGTAGGTGTTCGGCGAAAGGGATAGAGGTACAACCTGGCGGGACTCTACGTTCACGCGCAAGACCTGCGGGTTGGAGAGCGTCCCGGCTTTGAGATAGACGGTTTTCCCATCCGGGTGCCAGGCCAGCAGCCGGTTATCCAGCCCAGCGTCGTCCAAGAGGAAATAGGCTTTTCCATTCTCCACGTTCAGTATTTGTACTGCCGGCCCGTACGAGCACTGCCATTCGATGACGGCAAAGCGGCCGACCGGCGCAGGGGTCAGCGACCAGAAGTTGCAGCCTGAGGGAGTTACCAGCGGAATCTCCTTCAGGGGTTGGGCCGAGTCCGGGCTGCGTTGAAGCACAAGGCTGGGTGAAGCTGCCATTCGAAGATAAAAGAAGACTGGAGAGGGTAAGGAAGCAGGTACACAGGCGACAAGTAAAAGAGGAAGAAGGAAGAAGGGAGAAGGACAGCGCATGGAGGGATTATAATGCTCAAAAAGGGAGCGACGATGCACATACTGGTGACGAATGACGACGGCGTACAGGCGCCGGGATTGCTGGCACTGGCGCAAGCCATGCGTAAATTGGGCCAGGTGACTGTGCTGGCGCCGGAGCGCAACTGGTCGGGGGGTGGGCATGTCAAGACCCTTGACCGGCCCTTACGGGTGCATGAAACGCAACTGACAGACGGTTCGCCCGCGCTGATGAGCGACGGTGCGCCGTCGGACTGTGTGGCGCTGGCCTTGCTGGGGGTGGTGGCGGGCAAGTTCGACCTGGTGGTTTCGGGCATCAACCCCTCTGCGAACGTTGGGCACGACGTGACTTATTCTGGAACGGTCACTGCGGCCATGGAAGCGGTCATTGGCGGGGTGATGGGGATTGCCTTTTCGATGAATTCCGGGCCAGGGCAGGGGGAACTGGATTATGTCACGGCAGCGAGTCTGGCCGGGCAGGTTGCGAAAAAGGCGGCAGAAACCGGCCTTCCGAAAGGCGTTTTATTGAACGTAAATATTCCCTGCCTGAAAGAGGGCGAATTCAAGGGGTTTATGCTCACGCGCCAGGGACTGCGCCTGTACCATGATGCGCTCGATTGCCGCAAAGACCCGCGCGGACAATCCTATTATTGGATCGGTGGTGATTTTCCCACTGGCATGGTCGAAGACGGCACGGACTTTGGCGCACTGGCGGCGGGCTATGTGTCGATTACGCCACTACAACTGGACCTGACGGCTTACAAGGCGCTGGATGTTTTAAGAGAACGGAAGTGGGAATTGAGGCTTGGACTTAAATAGCCATTCCCTGCGTAACAAATTCCCCCGGCTAACGTAATTAGTTTTGAAGGGTGTTTTATGATCGTTCACTCCCTGGTTTAGAGGGCATGTGATTTCTCCGTATCTTACGGATATGGATATCTTTTCCTGTTGTTGCAACCTGAACAGCGTTGCAGCCCTCAAAAAGGAATTCATTGAGCCTTAAATCAATCAAGACATTCTCAAAACTGTCGGGTCGTTAAACAACGATGCTATACCCATAAGGGGTTCTTGATTCCTCGCAGCCTGATGTTTGACGCCACTTCGATGATTAAGTGATGGGGAATCTCCAACCGTTAAAGCAAGGCTCACATCAAGACCCGCGGGGTCTTGGAGAGACGAACAAATTCAAAAGGAGAATACATCATGAACAAACGAATGTTATTGATTGGTTTTGCCATTAGCATGTTGGTGTTCGCATCGTTCGCCTGCGAAGCCAGTACCAGCACAGCCAATATTGCCAGCGCAAAGTTGGCGTCGGATAGCGCGGGGACGGCCGAAACGACGACCTTCGCGCCCGACCAGACGTTTTACCTCGTTGTCGATTTGGCGAACGCGCCGTCCGACACGAAAGTGAAGGCAGTCTGGTATTCGGTGGATGAGGCCGGAGCAGCGACTCAACTTGCCGAAAAAGAGATAGTTGGCAGCGGCAGCCCCATATCCTTCAACGCCAGCAACTCGAATGGATGGCCGGTAGGGAATTACAAAGTTGAACTGTATTTGAACGACAAGTTGGATAAGACGCTGGAATTTATGGTCCAGTAGTTTCTCTCGACGAATAACTTATGCGCCGGGTACAATGGAGCGTCATCCGTTGTACCCGGCGCATTTGGAATTAATCATCACCCGGCTTGCACGCTATCATTCCGAACAAATCCCGCTATGAAACCACAAAGAATACTATTGGTACGCCATGGCAATTCGGAGGGGAATGTCGACAAAAATCAGTACAAGACTGTAGCGGATTACGCTTTGAATTTAACACCGGAAGGAATCGCTCAGGCGCGACAGGCCGGCAAAGAGATCAAAAACATCGTTGGTTCTGAACCCATGTATGTCTATCTCTCGCCCTACTACCGGACGCGCCAGACTTACGCATACATCAAAGAGAGTATCGAGGCAAATGTCGTCAAGGCGATTGAAGACCCGCGCATCCGCGAGCAGGATTGGGGTCATTTACGCGGCCCCGAGGTAAACGAAGAGATCATCAAGGAGAGGGATCAATTCAGCACGTTTTATTACCGCATTCCCGACGGCGAATCGGGTGCGGACGTATACGACCGGGTCAGTACCTTCCTTGAAACCCTGCACCGGGATTTCGATAAACCGGAGTATCCCGAAAATGTGCTGATCGTGACCCATGGAATGACCCTGCGCCTGTTCCTCATGCGCTGGTTCCACTGGACGGTGTGAGGTTGCCCCGATAAAGTAGACACAAATGATGTCCAGATCCAGTACACTATTCAGAACAGGAGTAGGATCATGGACGAACAGAAATCGGGATACCGGACGTACACGGAAGAGTTCAAGCTTGAAG
>Ga0209131_1000416_pt1 | contig 30895 bp, 29 predicted proteins | sample GraSoi_2013_40cm_FD_185826 | JGI IMG/M metagenome (GOLD analysis project Ga0209131, IMG submission 185826) | Grasslands soil microbial communities from the Angelo Coastal Reserve, California, USA - Sample 9_17_2013_40cm (SPAdes) (version 2) | ecosystem: Environmental > Terrestrial > Soil >...
GCGCAACCGGGCAGGGTGCTCGATGCTGTCATGCAGTTCGTGACCGCGATGGGAATACCGTGCCGATCGCGGTGGTTTTGCAAACTTGAAGACACAAACCGCAACAAGGAGGTCAGTCATGGCTAAGACACCAGCAGTCGTGGGATTCATATCGCGCGAGGACTATTCCGAGTACCGCGCCCTTTGCGTCGACGGCGACGCCATGCCGAGCGACTACAAGGTCTTTCTGAAAAACTACAACCAGGAATTGGGCGAGCTTCGCGCAAGCGGCGTATCCCCGACGCAAATGAATATCAAGCCAGGCGAACTGGCCGCCTGGTGCAAGGCCAACGGGCATGCGATCGACAGCGGCGGCCGCGCCGCGTATGCGAAGTTCGTGTTTTCCGGGCTGAACATCAAGAGCCCGGAAATGAACGTCAGGAGATAGTGCGGCATCGCCAGCCGGATCTCTTTCCGGGCGTTGCCGATATCGGTGTTTATGTTGTCCGGCCTGGTGCCCGTGCCGATGGCCAGCGCCCCGCCCACGGACGGCAGCGTTCGAGCTGGCCGGCCAGCCGGAAAAGTAGGGCTTCTTCGCCAAAACCGGCGGCGAAGTGCGAGCCGATCGGCATTCCTTCCGCAGTCCAGTAGAGCGGTACCGACATGGCAGGCTGTCCGGTGAAGTTGCATATGCCGGTGATGGGGGCAAACGCCCAGGCGCGCCACAGCGCGGCCAGTGGATCGCCGGCCGGCGCGTCGAAGCTGCCGAGTAGTGGCGGCGGCTCGGTCAGCACCGGTGTAAGCAGGATGTCGCATGCGGTGAACATCTGCGCGATGCGGTGCGATATGAGCTGCAATTCCACGATGGCGAACTGGTAGTCGGAGGCACTGACCAGCCGTCCCATTTCATACAACGTCCAGGTCAGCGGTTCGACATCGCCGAAATCGATGTTCCTGCCATTGCGACGCACGATGCCGTCGATGGTGGCCGCACACCCGGCAGTCCACGCACGATGCCGTCGATGGTGGCCGCACACCCGGCAGTCCAAAGCGTGGTGAAGGCCTGCGCCGCCAGCTGATAATCGATGGGCGGATGCGTTTCCGTGACTTCATGTCCGAGTTCCCGGCACAGCGTAACGGCATCTTGCAGCGCGCGCACACAATCGCGATGAACGGGAGTCAACGCCTTGTCGCTGAAGGCCACGCGCAGCTTTCCGGGATCGGCGTCGACTTCCTGCAGGAAGAGCCGCTGCGGCGGCGGTGCACGATAGGGATCGCCGGGCTCGGGCAGGCTGGTTGCATCCAGCAATGCCGCACTGTCGCGTACCGAACGCGTCAACGCGTGTTCCACCACGAGCCTGCTGCGCACGTCGCCCTGGTCCGGTCCGACCGGGTTGCGCGCGCGAGAAGGTTTCAATCCGAATACGCCGCAGCAGGATGCGGGGATGCGTATCGACCCGCCGCCGTCGCTGCCGTGCGCCATGGGCACCATGCCCGCGGCCACGGCGGCCGCCGATCCGCCGCTGGAACCGCCCGGTGTGCGTTGTGTATCCCAGGGATTGCGCGTCGCGCCGAACAGCTGCGGTTCGGTGGTCGGCAGAAGGCCGAACTCGGCGCAATTGGTCTTGCCGAGCACGATCAATCCGGCGCGCCGCAACCGGGTGACCAGCTCGCTGTCATGCCTGGCGATATGGTTGCGCAGCAGCTGCGAGCCCGAGGTCATGCGTGCACCCGCATACGATGCAAGGCTGTCCTTGAGCAGGAATGGCACGCCGCTGAAAGGCCCCGATGGCAAGTTGCCCCTCGCGGTCCGCCTCGCTTCGTCGTACAGCGTCGTCACTATCGCGTTGAGGCCGGGATTCAGGCGCTCGATGCGCGCGATCGCCGCGTCCACCAGTTCGATCGGCGCGACTTCCCTGCGCCGTACCAGGTCGGCTTGCGCAATAGCATCGAGGAGCGCGAAATCGTCGCGGGGCATGCCCGCCCGTTCGACCGGCAGTATGGAATCAGTGTAGGCCATTGCTGTCTTCGACCCGGGACAACAGTAATGCGCCGACGATGAACAGCAACAGGATCGCGGAAATCCCCAGGCGCGGGCTGCCGGTGAGCGCGCCGGCGACTCCCACCAGTACCGGACCCAGCACCGTGGCGAATTTGCCGGCCATGTTGTAGAAGCCGAAGAATTCCCCGGATTGGCCGGCCGGAATGAGGCGGGCGTAGAACGAACGCGACAGCGACTGCACGCCGCCTTGCACCAGGCCGACCAGCGCTGCCAGTACGTAGAACTCCCACACTTCGGTCATGAAATAACTCCACATCGTGGCGCCCGCATAGGCGGCGATGCCGGCGAAGAGGGCGGGCTTCGCGCCCAGCCGCTCGCCGGCATGGCCGAAAGCAATGGCCGCCGGGAAGCCGATGAATTGCGTGATGAGCAGCGCAACGACCAGGCTGTGCGGATCGAAGCCCAGTGCCATGCCGTAGTCGACCGCCATGCGGGCGATGGTGTAGATGCCGTCGATGTAGCACCAGTAGGCGAGCAGGAACAACCCTACGCTGCGATGGCGGCGCAGTTGCCGCGTAGTTGCAGCGAGTTGGCGCAGGCCGGCCGCGACCGCCGCGCGACCGCTCGTGCGATTGCGTCCGCGTGATTCGGAAACGAACAACATGAGCGGAATAGTGAATACCGCCCACCACACCGCAACCAGCGCGAAGGAAAGGCGCACAGCCTGGGCGCTGTCGGCCAGGCCAAAGTACCGCGGCCACAACGTCATCATCACGTTGACGGCGAACAGCAGCCCGCTGCCAAGGTAACCCAGGCCGAAACCTAGCGACGAAACGTAGTGCAGGCGTTCTCCGCGGGTCACGTCGACAATCAGGGCATCGTAGAAGATATTGGCCGCGGCAAACCCGACCGAGGCGGCGATGAATAGCGCGATCGCCTGCGGCCAATCGCCGTGCGCCACCAGCGACAACGCAGCGGTCATCGCAACGGCGATGGCGGTGAACGCGACCAGCCAGGTCTTCTTCGCCGATCCGCGGTCCGCGATCGCGCCGAGCATCGGTGCGAGCAAGGCCACGACAATACTGGCGGCCGAATTGGCAATGCCAAGCTGCAAGGTGCTGGACGCGGAGTCGCCGTCCGCACTCCAGAACTGCCTGAGGAACAGCGGAAAGAAGGCTGAGACTACGGTCAGCGCGAACGCCGAGTTCGCCCAGTCGTAGAATGCCCAGGCGATCACTGCCTTGCGGTCGGGTTTCGCTGCTGCTGTCGTCGCTGGCACGGACGTCCTAGAATTTTCGCGTCAGCGAGAAAGCGACGAAATCGCGATCCGTGAAGCGGTCCGCGTCGTTGCCCCTGCCAAGCCACGCGCGGTAGGAAATGCGCGCGCTCAGCGACGCGTCGATGCCGGCTTCGACCGCAAGAATGCAGGATTTGGTGCCTTCGAGCAGTGTGCCCAGCGTGATCGGTGCGTTGCCTTGCACGTCATGGATCCAGGTCAGCGAAGGCGCGACGCTGCGCATCCCGGCAACGTCGGGAAAATCGATTTTGGAGAACAGACGGTAACCCCAGGCCGAGCGGGTGGCGAAGCCGTTCCTCGGCGCGCCTGCGTCATCGGGCCGCACACTCACGCTGGCGTCCAGGAACCCGGGCTTGAATCCGTGGATGTAAATTCCGCCGGCCTCCGCGGAGGCATACCACTGCGTTGCGCCGAGGACGGGCGGCAAGCCTTGCACGGCGGAGATCGCCCATTGCGAAACATCGAAGCGTTCGTATCCGCTCAACTCTGTGTTGAAGAAGCCGCCGGCATTGGCGAAGGTGATGCCGCCGCGCACGGCGACAACCGAATTGCGATTCAGCGCCGCCAGCGTGCCCGTGCAAACCGGACTGGCCGGATTCGGCGTACATGCACCGATCGCGGCGGCGGGCGAGAGGCCGGCCGTGATCAGGATCTGGTCGTCGATCTGCAAGGGCTGATTGAAGCGCATCGAATAGTTGAGATTCAACTGGGTGAACGACGCCGGCTTCATGCGAGCGGACAGGCCGGCGATGTTCACATGTTCCGGATACTCGAGGAAGTAACTGCCGCTGGAGGTGTAATCCGGCGCAGTCACGCCGAGCAGGCCACCCAGTGTGCCGGTGTGGACGCTGACGATGGGTTCGCGCGCGCTCACCCGCATGGCATAGCCGGCGACCGCGAGCTTCGCCGCGCCGAACTCCGGCGTTTCGATGCGCAGGCCGAACTGGCCCGCGGAATCCGGCAGCCGGTCGCCACCACGCGGTACCCGCGAACCGAACGGCGTTACCGCGGTCTTGACGGAAGCATCCGTGTCGGGCACCTGCGGCGATCCCCCGCCCAACTGGATGTATCGCGCTCCCGGTGAGTAGTAGTCGTTGGCGCTCAGGAAAGTGCCCGCCGCCTCCGGTTCGGTCGGACGGAAGCCGAACTGGTAAAAGCCCGACAACGTCCAGTTCGATCCGGTGACAAGCTGGGCATGCAGCATGGGCACGGCGGCGACGACATCCTTCGCCGTGTTGCCCGGCTGGTAGCGGCGCGAGGCGATGATCGGATTGACCGGCGCGATGCTCTGGCCGAACCAGGGACTGTCGCTCCAGCGCAGCCGCTGGTTTCCCAGGCGCAGGCTCAGCCTGGCATTACCGATGTCCTGCTTAAGTCCGACGAAGGCGTCGTTCAGATAAACGCCGCGGCCGGCCCGATCACGCGCCTTGTCGCTCAAATCGCGGAAGTCGGTGTCGCCGTCGGCGTTGACGAAGTCGTAGAAATACACGGCTTCGACTTCCACTTCGACGCGATCCGTGCTTGCGGCGAGATTCGACCTGCCCTGTACCGCGAACGATGCCAGTCCGCGGCCGTAGTTGAGGTTGCCGTCGTCGTAGTTGACCGAGGTGCCGTTGCCGCCGTTGCCGCCGCCGACCAGACCCGGGTCGCGTTGGCCGACGCGGCTGATTCCGCCGATCGAGAATTCATGCCTGAGTGCCGGTTTGAAGGCGCGGGATTCATCGTCCGCATCGGTTGCCGCGTCGGCACAAGGTGCAATAAGGAACGCGAGCAGTGCGCCCGGAGCCGCGGCCGAATACGAGACTTGCCTTGCATTCATGGCACTCCTCCATCCCGCGCTGCGGTGGGAGACTTGGTCATTCATCGCGGCTCGCGCAGCTTCAGCGTGTCCAGCAGCCACCAGGCGGCCAGTGCGGCGAGCACATGCTTCAAGGTATGGCCGCTGACGATATGGCCGAAAGCATAGATCGTCGCGTCGAGTGCTTCGGCTGCCTTGGCCGCCGCATAGAACGCGAGCACGCCGGGTCCCACATCAGCCGCGCATCGTCCGGCGCTAGGTGGTAGTACGCCGAACCGAAAGCGGTCAGCGCCACCGCGCCGAACAATATCCAGTAGGCGCGCATTTCCTCAGATACGACGAATCGCCGGCTCGCACTGGCAGTTCGCTCGCGCCACAGAAACATCAGACCAAGAACGCCGACGAGGAGAAACGCTGTGTTCGAAAGCGTGTCGGCGGCATTCTCGATGCCAAGGAAAGCCCGGCCGTCGGCGAAAGAATGATAGGTTTGATCCTGTACGATGCGATCGAACATTGCGCGCTACTCTGTACCCATTTCAATACTCATCTTGTGCGCACAATGCGAGGGGACGATGTCCAGCTCGGGTTCCGCAATGCATAGCGCGCGTAGCCGATGGAGCGTACGCCGCGTCTCGGATGCGTCGTCGAAGATTAGCCCGGCCAGGCAATGAGGCGGGCGGCCGTCGCGGAATGAGGCAGTCGTCCAGGCCGCGTCGGCGACCAGAAACCGGCGGCGTCGCGCAGTTTGCGCCAGCAAGCCGAGTTGGCCGCGAGCATGCCCAGGAAGCGGAATGAGGCGTACGCTGCCGTCACCGAAGAGATCGTGGCTTGTCCGGAACTCGCCGATGCCCGGCGCGCGGAAGTCGTGCGGGTCAAGAAGCGTGGCGCGCGCCTCGAAGTCCTCAGGCAGCAATTGGGGCAGAAATCCTCGTGCAGTGGACCTGATCGCGCCGCGGTTCCGGACCGCATCCCAAGCCGCCCGGCTGGCGACAAAACGGGCGTTGGGAAAATCTCGCGCACCCGCAATGTGGTCTGCATGAAAGTGACTGAGTACGATGCGCGCGACCGATTCGGGCGCAATACCTGCGCGAGAGAGCTGCTCCGAAGCGCTGTCGCCAGGCGCAAGCGTGATGGGCGTCAGCCAGCGATGCAGGCGCTCCGGGAAGGACTTGGTGGCCTGCTGGAAGCGCGCGCCGTATCCCGTGTCGAACAGGGTCACACCATGGCGCGGATGGCGCAATACGCCAAAGAGCGCAGGGAACAGGCTTGGGCGCCAGCTCGCGCCTTGCAACACCATTCCTTGCGGATGGCGGCAGCTGCCCGCCCACCGCAGGGTGAGTGCAACTTCAGACATGCGCGTTCCTGCGGAACCAGGCGATTGTGCGTGCCACGGCCGTCGCCATGTTCACCGCAGGCGAATAGGCCAGGTCGCGGCGCGCAGCCGAAATGTCGAGCGTCTGGCTGCAGCCCAGGAGCGCAACCGTGTAGCGGGTCAGTCGCGGCTCGCCCAGCTGGGGCATTGCCCGGTGCAGGGACTCCAGGGCGCTAGCGAAGGCCATCGCCGCGTGCAGCGGTACGTGTCGCGCCGGTGGCGCAAGATCGAGGCCGATGAGAACCTTGGCGATGAGGTCCCACAGACGTACGCTCTCGCCGTTGGTAACGAAGTAGGTGTGTCCCGCCGCGGCGGGAGCGTGGCGTGCCAGGAGTAGCGACTCGACTACATTGTCGACGTAGGTTAAATCCTGCACATTGTTGCCGTCCCCGACCACGCGCAGTTTACCGCTGCGCGCGAGTGCAACAACGCGCGGAAGCAGGGCGGTGTCTCCCGGGCCGAAGATTGCGCGCGGACGGATGATCACGGTTTCGATGTTCGTGGCGGCGCGCACGGCATCTTCGGCGAGCGCCTTCGACTCAGGATAGAAATTCAGGAAGCGCTGCGACAGCGGGGCGTTTTCGGCGACCTCCAGGCGGTCGCGCAGATCAAATACCACGCTCGAACTCGATACATGCACGACGCGCCGCACGCCCGCGCGTCCTGCGGCATCGAGCAGCGCCTCAGTGCCGGCAACGTTCACACGCAGGAAGTCCGCGCGGCGTCCCCAGGGCGAAGACAACGCCGCCCCATGGATCACCGCGTCCGCGCCGGCAAGCGCGACCCTCAGTGCCTGCCGGTCGCCAAGATCGCACGGCGCCTGCCGGCAAAGATTTGCGTCCAGTTGCGGAAAGCGCGAGAAATCCCTTCCCATCGCCACGATGCGTTCGCCCCGTGCAACGAGTGTCTCGCACAACCGCCTGCCGAGAAATCCCGTAGCGCCGGTCACTGCCGTGACGCTGCTCATGCGAGCCGCCCTTCGGCCCAACGCGCCAACTCGCCGCGCAGGATCTTGACGGCGTGGCGCGTGTCGAGCGGCAGGCGGCGCTTGAACAGTATTCGGTCGATCGGTAGCTCGCCTCGCAGCATCAGTATTTCGGCCGTTGACTTGGCGTCAGCTTTCACGCCGTCCCGCAGTTCGACGACCAGGATCGCCTTGCCACCAACACCGATCAGCGCAACCCGTTGCACCGCCGGGTGCACCTCGAAGCGAGGTTCGACGCATGCGGTGAAGAGGGGCGCGCCGGCACTTCCGACCCGTTCGGACTTCCTCCCGCAAAACCATAGGCGACCCGCGTCGTCGAGCCAACCCACGTCGCCCATTCGGTGCCAATGGGCGAAGGGGTCGGGGATCTTCGCGAGGGCGTTAGCGTCGCGGCACCCCTCATAGCTGCGCGATACCACCGGAGCCCGCACCACGATCTCGCCGATCTCACCGGTGGGCAACGCCCGGGCTTCGGCAAGCCGGCCATCGCTGATGGCAACGATACGTACCTCCACACCGGGCAGTGGACGTCCGACCAGCGTGCCGCGATTCGTCTCCGATTCGCTGAGGATTTCGCTCGCCGATGCACAAGCGAGAGGCACTGCTTCAGTTGCGCCATATGGCGTATGCACACTACCGTTCGGAAGCAACGGCGCCAGCTTGGCAAGAAGTGACGAGGCCACCGGTGCGCCGCCGATGAGCAGACATCGCATCGATGGCAGTCGGGCGCCGGTGTCGGCGACCTTTCGCCAGATGGCGGGCGAGCCGAAGCTGTGCGTGACGCCGTAACGCCGAATAGCCGCGACCAGCGTGCGAGGATTGGCGGCGCGCGGCCTGGACGCATCGATGTCAGGAAACACGGTGGAGCAGCCGAAACCGGGTCCGAAGATTGCCAGCACCGGCAAAATGGCGAGATAGACGTCGCCCTTACCAATGCTGCCCAAGAGCTTGAACGACTCCAGTTGCGCAGCAAGTACTGAGTGCTGCAGCAGAACGCCCTTGGGCTTGCCGGTCGCGCCGCTGGTGAAGACCACCACGGCATCGTCGGTCGGCGAAAGCAGCGCCGGCTCGAAACCTGCTGGCGGATGCCTGCGAAGGCGCGCTAAGGTGGCGATGCCGGGCCACCAACCAACGGAGATCCTTGCTTGCACGCCGGCAAGTGCGCGCGGATGCAAAGTGCAGAGCGCATGGAGCAAGCGCTCCGCGACGATTGCCTTCGGTCGCGCTTGCGCGATACAGTCCACCAGATGTGCATGCGCCATGCCGGGGTCAATGAACACCGCGACCGCCCCCAATCCGAGCAATGCGAAGGCGAGCGCTGCGAAGTCCACCCCCGGTCGTACCATCAGCAGCACGCGATCACCCCTTCCTATGCCGAGGGCTTCCAACCCGCGCGCTATCGCGGAAGCCCGATCCGCCAGTTCGCCGAACGTGACGCGCGCGCCGGTCGACTGAACTTCAAGTGCCGTCGCGCGGGGCGCGCCCGCGGCCATGGCCCAGAGGTGCGCTGCGACGTTCATACGTTGTCTCCCGTGAAGTCTTCCTGGAAGCTGCGGAAGTGCGCATAGTCTTCGTCGAATAGCAGCTTTCCGATGCCTTTAAATACCGAGCAGTCCTTTCGGCGCAGCGCGAGCCCGACGGCGAGTACCAGTGCCGGAATGCGCGGATAGCGGTGATGTACCTCGTGATTGCCAATGCCGAAGCCGAGAGGGCAGTAGTAAGTATTTGACACGCGTCCCGCGTAGTGGCCGAAATGCTCGACCCAGAGCCGTAGTGCATTGATCGTGTTCACGCCGAGCATGACCAGCAGCCAGTACGCAAGAGTGGGCCGGAAGATTGCGTAAGTCGCCACGGCGCACAGCCAAGCGAACAGCACCCCGCTGCGCCGGCCTCGCGCAACTTCGTCGCGAATGCGATCGAGGTTGTTCAGGATAGGGACCAGTTCGTAGAGCGCGTAGAGCCAGCGCGAACGTCGAAACAGGCGCTGCCGGAACGGCGTCCAGTTGGTATCGCCGACCTGGTTCGCGCGGCGGTGATGCAGCCGATGCATCATCTGGTAGCGCTCGGCGAGGAACGGCATCAGCAGCAATCCGATCGCGCCATTACCAACCCAATCGTCCGCGGTACGCCCGAAAACGTTACCGTGGGTACACTCATGCACGATAAGGATGAACAGCCCATGGACCAGCACTCCCAGCAGGAGCGGTACCGCGACCATGAGGCCGTTCGGGCGGTCTGCGTACAGCATGGCGCCCAGGCCCCACACCAACGATACGCCGACGAGAAAGAAGGCAAGCATCGCCGTGGCGAGCGGGCGACGCCATGGTTGCAGCCACCGCATGAGACGAATCTCGAAGAGGGTCTCGCCAGTTGCAGGTGCCTGCACGTCGAGGCGGTTCCAAATGCGTTCCAGATCCAGATCGGGGAGCACGCGAGCGATCAGTTTCGCTAGCAGGCGGGCGGTGCAGTTCATTGCATGACCTTCCCGTCGAGCAAATGCACTACGCGGTCGGCGCGACGCAGGCAGCGTTCATCGTGCGAGGCCAGCACTACCGCACAACCCTCACGGCGCAACACCGCAAGCGCCTCGAGCACCTGTTCCCCATGCGCGCCATCCAAACTTGCCGTGGGCTCATCGGCGATCAGCACCTTGGGCGCCACGGCGATAGCGCGCGCAACGGCTATGCGCTGCTGTTCGCCAAGCGACAGACTTCCGGGAAGCCGCGCGAGCTTCGCACCCAGGCCGAGCGTTGCAAGCGCCTGCTTTGCAGAGGCGCTTGCCTGTGCCGCGGCGCCGCGTTTGCAGTACACCGCAAGCTCGACATTCTCGATCGCAGTCAATGTCGGCAGCAGGTTGTGGCTCTGGAAGACGAAACTGATGGCGTTCGCGCGCAGCCGCGTCAGCGCCGTCGCGCCACGATCGTAGAGGTCTTCGCCGTCCAGCATCACCCGGCCGGAATCCGGTCGGTCGAGTCCTCCGAGGATCGCGAGTAGCGTGCTCTTGCCCGAACCCGACGGGCCGGCAACCGCGAGGAATTCGCCGGCTGCAACTTGCAACGAGACGTGATCGAGCGATGGGGGCATATCCCGCTCGTGGCGCCGTACCAGATCGTACGCGGCGAGGATGCTCATGGCCGGCGCAACGCTTCCATCGGCGTCATGCGTGCTGCCCGCAGGGCCGGCAGCACGCCTCCGAGCACGAGTACCGGAACTAGCAGGCCTATGGCGAAAATATAAGTGCGTGCATTGAGCACCGGCCTGAGGTGCGGGTCTATGCCGATCAGCGCCTCCAGATTCTCCCCGCCGACAATGCGCACGTCGATGCCGCCAAGGTGGCTGACGAGGGCCGCGGCACCCGCGCCGGCGAGGAGGCCGACCACTACTGCAATCGCCCCGATGAACAATGTCTCAAGTGCCACCAGTGCGACGATCCGGTGCGGCGTATAACCGATGGCGGCAAAGACGCCAAATTCGCGTGTCCTGCCGAGCACGCCCAGCAACTGGATGGCGGCCACGCCGGCCCCAACGACGACGTAAAGCACAAGCAATACCACGTTGATGCTGCCGTACTGGAAGCTGACCATCCCTTTCATGAACGGCGAGACCTCGTGCCATGTCCGCACGCGATAGATCGCTGGATCGAGGCTGGCGCGAATGCGCGCCGCGACGGCGTCCGCGCTGCCATTGGCAATCGCTTTCACAACCACCTTTCCTGAACCCTGGCGACCGCTGAAGAGCCGCGCAAGCGGTAGCGACACCACGGCAAGACGCGCATCGAGATCTTCCGAGCCCGTGCGCACGATCCCACGGACGCGAAGCCGTACGCCGACGGTTTGGTCGTTCTCATTCATGTAGAGAACGTCGAGCCAATCTTCGAGACCGAGGGACAGCCGCTGCGCCAGTAGCAGGCCGATAGCGACTCCTGCAGCGTCATCGGCCGCAGGCAGCGCGCCGTCGACGACCAATGATGGAAAGCTGCTCGTGTGTTTTTCGCGCTGCGCGTCGAGCCCGAAAAGGACAATGCCCATTACTTGGCCGGACTGGCGTACGAGCGCCGGTACTTCGAGTCGCCCGGATGAGCCGGCGACATCTCCAAGTGAGTCGGCGGCGGCGAGCACCGTTTCCTCCGGAATAGTGCGCTCCCCCTTGGCGGAGTCGATCTGCACGTGGCCGAGCATCAGTCCCACTGAGTTGCTCACCATCAACTCGGCGAGCCCGTTGTTCATGCCCATCATGAAGACCAGCGCCGCCGCGCCGCCGGTAACGGCAAGCGAGATGATCGCCGAGCGCCGTGGCGTGCGGACGATATTGCGCAAGGCCACGCCGGCGAGGCTAGGCATGACGCGGGTTGCGCGACGCGCAAAGGCGGTCCGAGACCGAGATTCCAAACAGCGCGGTCGCGAATCCGCCGAACAGGTCGGCGACATTGTGTTGTTTGGTGGTAAGGATGCTGATGGAGAGCAGGGCCAGTCCCGCCCAGAGCGGCGCGCGCAGTCGCGGCCAATCGTGCGCCAACGCCCAGATGCCAATGGCGGGGATGGTGACGTGCCCGCTGGGGCATAGGCAGTCAGCATGCGGCGGAACGTCGCATATTCGCGTGCCAGGAAGGGCAGCACGAAGTCGGCGAAAATCAACAGAAAATACGGCCAGATTGTCCAGAGCAGGAAAGGAATGGCGCTGTCCAGCGGCGTTGGCGGCAGGTACGTGGGCGCGAATAACGGATAATGATTCACCAGCAGATAGCCGGCGGTGTTGATCAGCGCGAGCGGCAGCACGAAGCGCAGCCTGGCGAGGAAGGCGTCCATTCAGAAAGTGAGCGCCATGGCGCCAAGGGTCACGCCGGCCGCCGTTCCCGCGAGCAGCACACGATCGCCGCGGCGGATGCGGCCGCCTGCAACACCATCGTGCAACACCATCGGAATGGAGGCGGCAACGCAGTTTCCGTGATCCTGGATGTTTTCCAGCACCTGCGTGTCGTCGAATCCGCAGGCCCTGGCCGTGGAGCGCAGGGCGAACAGGCTGGCCTGGTGCGCGACCAATGCGCGAAAGTGCGCAGGCTTCTCACCGATCTCTTCCAGGTAGCCCAGCATGAAGGGTTGCATCTGGCGCTTGGTGAACTTGAAGATGCGCGAGCCCTGCATGTGAAATAGATTCATGTCGGGCGTCGTGCACGAGGCATTCGGGTGAAAGCGAGTCCCGCCGCCCTTGAGTTCGGCGAATCCCGAGGCCTCTGACAGCGTGGTGAAGCGTGCACGCGACATGTAGCTTCCATCACCGGCACCCGCCGCAGTGACGAACACCGCTGCCGCGCCATCGCCCAGCAGTACGCAACTCTCCTCTTCATCCCAGTTGAGCGATGAGGAGGAGATCTCCGGAGAGATGACCAGGATGCCGCGGTATGCGCCGGATGCAAGCATGTTGGCAGCGACATCCAGGCCGTTGAGAAACGAAATGCAGGTCGAGTTCAGATCGAAGCAGGGCACCCCACTAACGCCGCGCCCGAGTTGTTTTTGGATGAGGACTGCGGTGCAGGGAATGGATTGCTCCGAGGACCCGGCGGCGCAAATTATCAGGTCGACGTCGCGTGGGCCTGCTCCCGCATTTGCCAGTGCGCGGCGCGCCGCTTCGGCGCCCAGCTCGGAAGCGGTCTCCCCGTTGACAAAGTGCCGTTCGCGCACGCCGGTTCGCTGCTCGATCCAGCCGGCGTCGAGACCGAGTCGTTGTTCGAGCTGTGCACTGGACACGATCTGCGACGGCAGGCATTTGCCGACGCCGGCGATACGAGCCGCGCGGCGAATTTGAACGCTCAAGCTCAGGCAGGCTAGTGCAGCGGCTGGTTCGAATTTCATTTCCCTCTCCCTTGGAGTCACAAACCACTTATCGCACCGATCGTGCCATTTACATAAAGCTATTGTTTTATATGTGTTTATTAAATAATTGCCTATGAGTAACTAACGTTTGGCTAGCATCAGGTGTCTATCAGGAGTACATTTTTTGTATGGCACACACTAAATTGGTTGCCGCCGATCGCGAGTTTTTCGCCTCCCTGGGAGGCGTGGTTTTCGGCAATCCCTTTAGCCCCGAACGACATGAACTGATCGGCCGTCTGGCACCGGATGCGCCGCGCGGTGATCTGACGAGCGACCGCGAGGCACTGGCGCGGGTCGTGACCCCGCGCCTCAAGCCCTGGCTGGATGAGGACGGCCGAGCCTTTCGCCGGCTCGGCGCAGAAGACCGCGCGGCGCTCGAACCTGCGCTGCTCTATGTGTGTTACCACCGCTACGTACCGCAGCTCGATGCGTTGATCGAACGCCAGGCGGTGCAGAGCGGTGCGCCGCTTGCTGTGCCGTTCGCCGATGAGGCGATCGCGGATCTGGTCAACGGTGGATTGTCCGAGGAGCGCGCCGTGCGCTACTTCGCGTTTTATTTCCAGTTGCGGCGCGCGTTCTATTTCATAAACCTCGGGCTCGTGGGTGAATGTGCGTCCATGGAGCGCTTTCGCGAAGCGCTATGGAACAACGTCTTTACCCATGACATGCGCGGCTACGAAGCGGCGTTGTGGAATCGCATGGAAGATTTTTCTACACTGCTGCTCGGCGAGACCGGCACCGGCAAGGGGGCGGCCGCCGCTGCGATCGGCCGCTCCGGATTCATTCTCTACCTGCCTGAGCAGCGTCGCTTTGCCGCCAACTTCGCGGAGACTTTCATCGCGATCAACCTCTCGCAGTTTCCCGAGTCGTTGATCGAGTCCGAACTCTTCGGCCATCGCAAGGGCGCGTTCACCGGCGCGATCGACGGTCACGAAGGCGTGTTCGCGCGCTGCAGCGCCCATGGCGCATTGTTCCTGGACGAGATCGGCGAAGTCTCGATACCGGTGCAGATCAAGCTGCTTCAGGTCCTGCAGGAGCGCGCCTTCACTTCGCTGGGCGGGCACGAGAAGAAGCGGTTTGCCGGGCGCGTCATCGCGGCGACGAACCGGTTGCTTGGAACGCTGCGCCGCGACGGGCGGTTCCGTGACGATTTCTTCTACCGCCTTTGTTCGGACGTGATCGATGTGCCGACATTGCGCCAGCGCATAGGGGAATCGCCGAAGGAACTGGACCAACTCGTCCGATTGATGGTCGTGCGCATCACCGGTGCGGAAAACCCCGAACTAGTTGCCGAGGCGACGGAGGCACTCGACAAGAATCTGCCACGTGGTTACGCCTGGCCTGGCAATGTGCGCGAACTGGAACAGGCCGTGCGGCGCATCCTGCTGACAGGCCGCTATGCGCCCCAACTCGCGGATGTCGTCACGGATGAAAGCGAAGCGCTGGTGGGCCGGATGCGCGGCGGTGAACTGACTTCCACGGAACTGCTCGCGCAATACTGCGCAATTCTCCACCGCAAGTTTGGCACCTATGCGAAAGTCGCCGAACTGACCGGCATTGACCCGCGCACGGCGCGCAAGTATGTCGAAGGAGCGCAATCGCGCTGACTCGTCGCGGCAATCGATGCCGTCTTCGTGAATTTCCCCGGCTGGGGTACTATCGCGGCTCCCAACGAAAAGGATTCTTCATGAAAGCCCTAGCAGTCTCACTGTCAGCATTGCTTTGCATCGGATATGCGGGCGCGCGCGCCGCGGACCTTGCGACCGACGAGCAGAAGGAGTTGTATGCCCTCGGTGTTGCCATCAGCCAGTCGCTGAACGATTTCGCGCTGAGCGAATCCGATCTGGAAATCGTCAAGGCCGGCCTGTCCGACGGCATCCTGAAGCGGACGATCAAAGTCGACATGCAGACCGTCAAGCCGAAAATCCAGCAGCTGGCGCAGTCTCGTGCGGCGGTCGTGGCGGAAAAGGAAAAGAAGGCGGGCGCCGCATTCCTGGCCAAGGCGGCGGCAGAGCCCGGCGCGAAAAAAACCGCATCGGGTGCAATCGTGACCACGCTCAAGGAAGGCAAGGGCCCGTCGCCGAAGGCGGCCGACACGGTCAAGGTCCATTACCAGGGAACGCTGGTGGATGGCACGGTGTTCGACAGTTCCATTCAGCGCGGCCAGCCGGCGACGTTCCCGCTGGGTAATGTCATCAAATGCTGGACCGAAGGCGTTCAGGAGATCAAGGTCGGCGGCAAGAGCCGCCTGGTGTGCCCGGCCGCTATCGCTTATGGAGACCGGGGATCCCCGCCCGCCATCAAACCCGGTGCGACTTTGATCTTCGAAGTCGAGCTGATCGAAATCGTCAAGTAACGGATTCGACGGCCGCGCAAAAGCGGCAATCAGGATGAGCCGGAGACGGTCCGGCCGGCGCCATCGATGCCGGCTGCGTTCGCCGCGATCATGCTGCGGACTGATCATCGTCGTGCTAGCAGCGTTCGGCCACCCGGTATGACCCGCGACGCTGTTTTTTCCATTGCCCGTCTTCCCGGACATGTGTCGGTCCTGCCAGCGCCAGTATTCCGGCGCCCAGGCCGGCTGGCCTGACGCCGGTCACGATCGCATTGGCTGCGATGCCTGGCTCCGACATCTTTTTGTCGGGTTGAAACTTGGCGGAACCGGCGTCTGTCCAACCGGCTGATTGCATGCCTCCATCGAGGTAGCGAGTGTCGTGCCTTACCGTGGAAACTCTGCACGGCAACGCACGGAGTGCCTGTCGATCCCTTTCATGTACCTTTCATGTCTGAGGATAGCCGGACTGTCGCTGGCGCGGATGCGCGAAGTACGGCCCCTGCGTTTGGTCAACAATAGGAGTTGTTCATGAAAGCACGCGCAAGCTTCCTGTCGACGCAGTTGCTCGCGCTGCTGCTTTGCGTGTCCGTTGTTTTCGCGCAGACGACCGAGCTGGGGCCGGTGGACTCCGCACCGGCCCAGTCCGCGTTCACCCAGCAGGAGCTCGACCAGATGCTGGCTCCGGTCGCCCTCTATCCGGATTCGCTGCTGTCGCAGATCCTGATGGCATCGACTTATCCGATCGAAGTCGTTCAGGCCGCGCGCTGGTCCAGGGCGAACCCCGGCCTCAGCGGCGACGCGGCGGTCAAGGCCGTCGAGCAGAACAACTGGGATCCCAGCGTCAAGTCGCTGGTCGCCTTTCCGCAAGTCATCTCCATGATGGACGAGAAGCTCGACTGGATGGAGCGCCTCGGCGATGCATTTCTGTCCCAGCAGCAGCAGGTAATGGACACGGTTCAGCAGTTGCGCCAGAAGGCACAGGCCGCGGGCAACCTGCAGTCCAACGAAAACGTGCGCGTGGAACCGCAAGGGCAAACCATCGTCATTGAACAGGCGAATCCCCAGATCGTCTATGTGCCTTACTACAACCCGACCGTGGTTTACGGACCGTGGTGGTACCCGGAATACCCTCCCGTCTACTGGGGGCCGTGGCCGGGCTATTACGCGCGTCCGGGATTCGGCGCGGGATTTTATTGGGGTGCCGGAATTACGATCGGCGCGGGATTTTTCTTCGGCGCCTTCGACTGGCCGCATCGCCATGTCACCGTGGTGAACGTCAACAACTACTACTACCGTCCGCCTGCCCGCGCTCCGAATGGCCCGCCCGGTGGCTGGTACCATGATCCAGGCCACCGCCGCGGCGTTCCTTATCGGGACCCGGTGCTGCGCCAGGAATTCGGCCGCCGCGACACGAGGCCCGACGCGAGACGCGAATTCCGCGGCAACGAACCGCAACGGGTGCAGGGCCCCAACGCCCGGCCGGATGTTCGCAATGGACCGAACAATCGTCCGGAGCCGCGCGACAACCGTCCGGATCAGCGCGATCGCGCACAGCAGCGTCCGGATGGCAATGTCCGGCCGAATGGTGCCAACGCCGGCCGCATCGAAACGCGTAATGTTCCGGCTCAACCGAACGCCGGCAATGATGCACCGAACCGGCCCAACGCACCCGGAATGACTCGTCCGCAAGCGCCCAACGTGCCGCTGCCGAGCGCGGGCAATTTGCCGCGCCCCACTCTTCCCAATGTCGCGCAGCCACGCACGGCCCCCAGTCTCCCGACGACGCCCGCGGTGCCGGCGCGACCAACCGTCGAAGCGCGGCCGCATATTTTCGAAGGCGTGGGCCAAGGTCCGGTCGTGCGCGATTCCAGCCAGCGTGGGCACGAGAGTTCCCAGCAAGTAGCGCCTATGCGTCCCGCATCCCGGCCGCAGGCCGCGGCGCCCGCGCCGAGGCCTGCTCCCCAGCAACGGCCGTCGGGCGGTAACGGAAGCGGTGGCGAGCGCCGGGGTAACGATGGACAGCGTCAGCAGCGCTAGCGTCACCAACCGATCGCCCACAACGACATTGCGTCCTGGAGAAGTACCGTGAACCTGCGAATGATAGTAAAGCTGCATGGCTGGAAAAGGTTTCTGTGCGAGATCGGCGCGTTCGCGCTCTGTGCCATTGCGCCGCTGGCGATGGCGGCAACGCCCGCGCAGAAAAGCTTCGAATCTCCCGAGGCGGGCGTCAACGCGCTGGTCGCGGCGGTGAAAGCGAACGATCAGAAGAGGCTGCAGTCGATCCTCGGTCCGCGTAGCCACAAGCTGGTCGACTCAGGCGACGAAGTCGCGGATGTGCAAAGGCGCGAAGCCTTCGTCAGGGAATACGACGAGGCCAACAAGATCGTGCTCGACGGCGACCGGAAAGCGACGCTGCTGATCGGCGATGACGAATGGCCGCTGCCGATCCCGCTGGTGAAATCCGGCAACCGCTGGCGTTTCGATGCCAGGCAGGGCGAAAAAGAAATCCTCGCCCGCCGCATCGGGGCGAATGAACTCGCGGCGATCCAGGTATGCCTTGCGATCGTCGACGCCGAGAACGAGTATGCCGCGCAGGTTCGCACGAGCGACGGCATCCCGCGCTATGCGCAGCGGTTCGTGAGCTCGCCGGGCAAGCAGGATGGACTTTACTGGGAGGCGCCGGCCGGCGCGCGGCCGAGTCCGCTCGGACCGTTGCTCGCAGCCGCGGCCAACGAGGGCTACGCGGAGTCGGCGCACAGGACTCTTGCGCCCTACCATGGCTATTACTACCGGATACTCACCAGCCAGGGCGCGGATGCACCGGGCGGCGCGTACGACTATGTCGTCAACGGCAGGATGATCGGCGGTTTTGCGGTGATCGCCTATCCGGCGCGTTACGGCGCTTCCGGGGTCATGAGTTTCATCGTCAACCACGAGGGTGTGGTTTTCGAGAAAAACCTGGGCAGGAACTCCGCCGTGACGGCCGCCGGGTTGACGAGCTTCAATCCCGACGCGACCTGGATGCAACGCTAAGGATTTCGCAGTCCCGTATTCATCCTGTCAATCCTGTTGATCCTGTCCATTCAGGAAGTAAGCAAGAAGAGCAAGACAGGATTAACAGGATAGAAACAGGAATAACACGCCGGTCCTGCCTTTCATCCCGTCAATCTTGTTCAACGGGCTAAGCAGGGCGCTCGGGTGTCTTGGCTGGCCCAAGCACAGGTTCGTCGTCCGGTTCGGCGCCGTGATAGGTTACGCGCAATGCCTCGTCTTCGGCGTCGTCCCATGCCTTTGCCGCGCGCGTGTCATAGCGTGCGCGGCTGCTGCGCTTCATCACCGCATCGTAAGCCCGGTCGACGCTGATCCCGCGTTTTTCTATCAGTGCCGTCGCCGCCTGGCACCCCGCCTCGATATCGTCCGTGGATGCCTGGGAATCGAAAATCCAGAGTTTCATGAGTAGTCCTGCCTTGCGCAAATGCGTGATCCGCCGATTTTAGAAAAATATGCGGGCGAATGCGAGGCCGGGCGGGAACTAAAAGCAAATCTTCCCGGCGCCCCGATGCAACCGCCGTTCAGTTATGCCGCCGGATCGGAATCGCGTTCAGGCGTTCCGGCGCCAGATATTTCTGCCGGTAGGTCTCGAACGGCATGGTGTCCGCCGCTTCGATCTGCCGCTGCTCCTCGAGCGATTCCCTGGCCAGTTGGGCGAAGCGATTTTCCACTTCGGCCGGAAGGGGCAGGTGTTTGATGTCGGCAGCGTGGCGCAGCGACTGCGCCAGGGTGAAGCGGGTGTAGGAACCGTCGTGGTGCTCCTGCATTTCCCTCAGCACGCGTGCGGACGGAGTGGAATCCCGATTGCCCAGCGCGGCGACGGCGGCGGCGAGGGCGTCGCCGTACGCAGCCACGCCGTGCGCGGCATCGAGCGCCGCGGCGACCGGCTCGCAGCCGGCCAGCAACTGTTGGCCCCACTCGAACAGTCCCACTTCCTGGCCGCGCCTTTCAAGGCGCAGGCCGGGCTCGCGTCCGTGCGCGGCAACCCGGTTCTGGTTGCGCCCGATGGCGGCGATTTCCTCGGGAGTGTCGGGGGGGCTTTCCTCGAGCAGGCAATACAGCAGGAATACGTCGAGCAGCCGGATCTTGGCAGCGTCGATGCCGATCGGACAGAACGGATCGAGATCCATCAGGCGTACCTCGACGTACTCGACGCCGCGCTCGCGCAATGCGTGCAGCGGCCGCTCGCCCGGCCGGATGACGCGTTTCGCGCGGATCTTGCCGTAGAACTCGTTCTCGATCTGCAGCAGGCTGGTCGCGAGCTGGCGGTAATCGTCGCCGTCGCGGATGCCGATCGTCTCGTAGGGTGGATAGGACCGGGTGAGGGCGTCGAATAGCGACGCGCCATAGTTCTCCAGGTTGTGAGCGCGAAGTAGGCTTCGTTCGGTTCGCCGAAATCCGGTATCGGCCAGACGCTGTCGGGCAGGGAGAAGTTGTAGTGAATGCCGGAAATCATCTGCATGCGCCGGCCGTAACGGTGCGACAAGCCGGTACGGTACACGGTCTTCATGCGGCCGACGTTGGAGCGGCCGTAGCGGCCGATCGGAATGACATCGTCCGCCGGCAATCCGCATGGCATGCTCGCACACCACATCATCTCGTCGCCGAGCGCGCGATAGGCGACCTGGTGGATGCGTGTGAGTTCTTCGAGGCAGGATTCGACGCCGGCATGCACGCCGGTGATGAGTTCGAGTTGCGATTCGCTGAAGTCGGTGGTGATGTGCGGATGGGTCAGTGCCGAGCCAAGCGCCAGAGGGTGCGAGGTCAAGGCGAGGCTGCCCTCGGGGCGCACGCGCAGGCTTTCCTTCTCGATGCCGCGACGGATGCCCTTCAATCCGGCAGGCGAGAGTGTGCGCAGTCTTTCCTGGAACTTGTTCAAGCGGGCATGCCTCGGCGTGAAAAGGGCTGAAGTTTACAGAAGGTTGGGTTCGATCCGCTATGCCGCAAGCCGGTAAGCGACGGCTTATTTGCCGAGCGCTTCGACCACGGCCGCCACGAGCTGGTCCTGGGCCCAGCGCTTGCCGTCGGGATCGACGCCGGTGCGCACGATTACCAGATCGTGGCCCGGAACGATCGTCACGTATTGCCCCTTGTTGCCCGCGGTCGTGAATGTGCCGGGCGGCACGCCCGACATCTGGTCCAGCAGCCAGAACTGTGCGCCGTAACCCCACTGGCCGGCCACCGGCGCTCGCGTCGGCGCGGGCGTGCTGGAGAATTTCATCCAGCCCTCCGGCAGCAAGCGCTTGCCGTTCCATACGCCGTCGTTCGCCAGCAGCATGCCGAAGCGCGTCAGGTCGCGCGCTGTCGTGTACGTCTGGCTCGAGCCGACGAAATTCCCGAGATGGTCGACCTCCATGCGCGTGTGATACATGCCCAGAGGATGCAGCAGTTCGTCGTACGGGAAGCGCAGGTATTTCAAGTCGTCGCCCAGCTTGTGGCGCAGTTCTCGCAACAGCAGCAGCGTGTCGTTGTTCGCGTACTTCCAGCGCGTACCCGGCGCTACTTCCAGCGGCGTGGTGGTCACCGCGCTGATCACATCTTCTCCGCCGAAATAAACCGCGTAGGTATTCGGGCCGCCGCTGTAGAGTCCGCTGGACATCCACAGCAGCTGTTTGTGCGTGATGGCCTGCCGCGGATCGCCCGGATAATTCCATTCCGGAATGTCCATGGGCGCATCCAGATCCAGCACGCCTTGTTTCGCAGCGATGGCCAGCAATGCGGCGGAAATGCTTTTCGACGTCGACCAGGTGCGGTAGCCAGAGTGGATGCCGAATCCGGGCCGGTAGCGCTCGGCGACGATCCTGCCGTTCTTGACGATGATGACTGCGGTCGTGACCACGCCGGCGCCTTCACCATAACTCTTGCCGTCGAAGGCGCGATCCAGGATCGGCGCCAGCGCGCGATGGCCGGCGTCCAGGCCGTTGGCGGGAAGATCGACGCGATCCCCGGCCGGGAAAGCCAGGTTCGCGACGTCGGGCGGGGGCAAATACTGCACGTTCGGCAGCCTGGGAATGTCGCCCGCCTGCCATTGCGGCGGCAGTACCGAGCAACCCATGCTGTCGCGGAACGCCGCGATGCGCACGATCGAACCCGAAATGTCCGTCGCCGTCACGGTCCTGCGTTGCTCGTCGATAACCGGATCGGGATAGCCGAGGCTTTCGACGTCGACCAGCTCGACCTTCTTTATGTCGTTCAGCGGACGTCCGGCGAAGAAATGCGCTGAACAGGTAAACAACGCGCGATAGCCCGCTACAATCAGGGGCTCTTTATCATCTGCGATGCCGGCGGGGCGCTGATACGGCGCCGCAGCAAAGGCCGGGACGAGCAGCGACAGCAGGATAAGCGTCAGGGCGATATTGTTTTTCATGCATGCGCCTTTATCTAATTTGGAGCGGTATCTAACCTGGAACGATACCTAATCTGGAACCGTATTTATCCGCAAATGAAAATCCAGCCGGAAGCCGGCCGATTCGCCGGAGCCGAAGGGTAACATGCAAACGACGCCCTGCCGGGCAGGTCGATCCGCCGAAAAAAAGAAAGAACTCATGCCTCCAATCACACAAGCCCTGCTCATCGCCAATGTCGTCGTCTATCTGCTGGAATCGCAGATGGGGAGCGTGTTGTTCCAATGGTTCGCCCTGTGGCCGGGAGCGGGCTCCGGGCTGGCGGTCCTTCCGATCTTCACGCCGTGGCAGCTCGTCACCTACAGTTTTCTGCACGGCGGCCTGACCCACCTTGCCTTCAACATGTTCGCGTTGTGGATGTTCGGTGGCGAACTGGAGCGGGTGTGGGGCGCGCGTCGCATGGCCATGGCCTACTTTGCCAGCGTCGTGAGCGGCGGGGTGGTGCAGTTGCTGGTCGGGGGCCTGTTTGGCCCCAGCGGCGGTCCCGTTGTCGGGGCCTCCGCCGGCGTGTTCGGGATTCTGCTGGCCTACGCCTTGGTCTTCCCGAACCGCACCATCGTGCCGCTGTTTCCGCCGATACCCATGCCGGCGCGCGTGTTCGTGCTGCTCTACGCTGTGCTGGAACTGGTGCTCGGCGTCACCGGAACGCAAGCGGGCGTTGCGCACTTCGCGCACCTGGGCGGATTGCTGGGCGGGTGGCTGGTTTACAAGTATGGGCGCAGCCGGCCGGGGAACTGGCGCGGCCTGAGATAACCGGGTGCTGGGTGCTGCGTACTGGGTGCTGCGACGAGCAAGCCGCACTTCGCTGTGACTTTCCCCCAGCACGCAGTACTCAGCACCCAGCACCCGCCGTTTCCCACCCGCTCCTACTGCACATCGACCTCGAAATTGCGCGACATCTCCGGGGTCGTGACGACGTCGAAGTAGACGCGGCCGATCTCGCGCCCGTCGGTGGTTTCGACCTGCAGCTTCCAGTCACCGGGTTGATAATTGTTTTTCGTCCCATAGCCGCGGAAGCCCTGTTCGCGCCCGCCGACTATCTTGATGGGAATGGAGTCCTGCAGTTTCCAGCCGCCCGAGGCGTCCTTCCAGTACCAGCGCATGAGCACCTGGTCGGAGAATCGCGCCGGGGAAAAGATGCGGAAGAACACGTAAATTCTGTCGCCGGGCTGGGCCGCGAAATTCTGGTCGCCGTGATGCCAGAACTCCCAGTAGGGCCGCTCGTGGCTGAGCCGGAATGAATCTTCGCTGCGCTCGACATTGTGGTAGACGCCGATGAACGGAATGGACAGCGGCACCGGCGGGATCAGCCTGACCACATAGAGAGACAGGAACACGATCAGGACGAGTCCGAAGGGCACGAGGATCTGTTGCCTTGCCTGCGCAATGCGCTCCGGCGCGTGAATGCGGATGCGCCGGTATATCACCGCCAGCGGCACGCAGCCCACCAGCATGGACAGCATGAAGACGAACAGCCCGATCGATCCCACGAAGACCGGAACGATGCTCGCGCAGAAGGACAGCAGGCAGAGGCTGAACAGCGCGAACTTGAACGACAGCCCCATTCCCTTCATCCGCTTCGATTCGTTGGCAATCAGCAGGAGCACCAGCACGATCATGAAGGCAAACGAAACGAACAGCGACGAGCTCTTGAAGAAGAAGAGCGTGTACAGGTTGAGCAGCGTTCCCAGCAGAAAATGCACGAAGGCCATGCGGTATTCGTAGTACCAGCGTTTCAGCACGGGCATTGCAGCCAGGTCAGGTGCCGGCCTGCCCTCCGCGAAGAACATCTGCAGCAGGATCACCGCGATCAGGACGAGATAGACCGCCTGCTGGCCGATGGTGGACCAGGCATCGATGCGATCGAGCATGGCAATGTCGAAAAGGAAGCCGCCGATGAATGCCGCTATGTCGAACGCGTGCTCGTTCCTTTCGTAATGGAGTTTGAGCCGCTGGAACGGCGAAGGCGGTGTTTGTGTTTCGGTCATTTTTTTGTCCGCGGACGGCCTGGGGATGACGATCCGTCATTCGACGGTATCGGGGCTGCAACTAGGGTGGCGGTGAATCATGACCTTGCCATGCGATTCGGGTCAAGCGTCGGTACAGACAGCGTTTCGGGGGACGGTTCGCGCCTCCTTGGTGCGGCAAACCGTTCCGCGCACCATCGCCGTCCGCTGCCTGTCCGCCCGGTTTCGCTAAGCGCTTGATTGCGCGAATGCGGGCGCATGGCATGTTCGTTGCGACGCGTTGCTGGCGACAAGTCCAAGGCAGAACCGGTTCGCACCGTTCGCCGTCCCGGATTCGCGCACTTCCATCAATCACGCAAAAGGGGGTCCGCTGTGAAGAGAAAACTCGCATCAGTATTGGTTGCCCTGGTATTCGGCTGGCTGAGCACCACCGCATTCGCGGAAGAAGAGTCGACGGCAACGTCCGCTGACTCGTCCGCCGCCGCCACAGAGCCCGCGACAGCAACGGAGCACGCGACGGACACGGCCACCGTCGATACATCGACCAGCGATGGAACCATTGCAGCCACCCCTGCTGAAACCGGGACCGACACAAAGTAAGCGATTGCTTTGCAAAATCCGGAGACAGGCAGGATCAGGTATCAGCCAGCCTCGATTAAACCCGCTTCGGCGGGTTTTTTTACTTCACTCCGCGGGGAGTACGATTTTGTGCCGGCTCACGGCATTGCCGTCATCGCGTTTCAATCCGACGAAGATGATGGCGGAAACGATGGTCAGTGCACCGAGGACCAGAAAAGCCTGGTGGATGCCGTGAATCATCTGCTGCGCATCCGCGTGGAAGCGGTCGGGAATGAAGATGGCGGCAGCCAGCGACGCAGACGCCACGCCGAAGCTGATCGACATTTGCTGCGCGGTGCTGGCTATGGTGCTCGCGCTGCTGGTGTGGGCCTCGGTCACGTCGGCATACACCAGCGTGTTCATACTGGTGTACTGCAGCGAAGTAAAAAATCCGAAGCAGAACAGTTGCACGACGATCAGCCAGACCGGCGTCTCGATACCGATGGTGGCAAACAGCAGAATGAGCAGGCCGAGCATCACGGTGTTGGAAATCAGCACCTGCCGGTAGCCGAAACGCGTAAGGATATAAGGCATGGTCAGCTTGAGGCTCATGGCGGCGAGCGCCTGGGGCATCATCAACAGGCCGGACTGGATGGCGCTGAAGCCGAAGCCGACCTGATAGAGCAGCGGAAACAGGAACGGAATGCCGCCTATGCCGAGCCTGGTGAAGAAACTGCCGCCGACCGCCGCCCTGAAGGTGCGAATGCGAAACAACGCGAGGCGCAGCAGCGGATGCGTCATGCGGGCCGTGTGCAATCCATAGGCGGCAAGAAGCAGCGCGGAAATCACCAGCAGCCCCAGCATTTCTCGCCCGCTCAGCGTGTGCTCGCCGAACACCTCCAGCACATAAGATAGCAAGGCGATTCCGGAGCCGAACAGGATGAACCCGACGACATCCAGCGGCCAGGTGCGTGCTTCGCGATAGTCCGGTAGATGGCGATAGACCAGGTACAAGCCGGCGAGGCCGATCGGGACGTTGACGAAAAAAATCACGCTCCAGTGAAAGTGGCCGACGATCAGTCCGCCGGCAAGAGGCCCCAGCATCGGGCCGATCAGGCCGGGTATGGCGACAAAACTCATGGCGCGAATGAGTTCGGATTTGGCGAACGTCCTTACCATGGTGAGCCGGCCTACCGGCAGCATCATGGCGCCGCCGCAGCCTTGCAGGATGCGCGACGCGACGAGCCAGTGGATGTCGCCCGAAATGCCGCAGAGTATCGATCCCACCGTGAAAATGCCGATCGCGGATGCGAATACCAGCCGCGTGCCGTATCGGTCGGCGATCCACCCGCTGATCGGAATAAATACGGCGAGGCTCAGCGTGTAACTGGCGAGCACCGCCTTCATGCTGAGCGGCGACACCCCGAGCGCCAGTGCGATGGTGGGCACGGCCGTGTTCAGGATCGTGGTGTCGAGCGCCTCCATGAAAAAGGCGACGGCGACCAGCCACGGCAACAGGCGCTTGCCGGAAGATTCCTGAGTCGGGGAGGGCGGCGTGGTCACAATGCTGATGACGAAAAGAGGTCGAACCGGTATGTCGATTATCCGGCAAGCGGGTTAGTTCCCCGGGGTTAGCCGGATCCCCGTCATATCACTCCCGCCACCATGTTGATCGTCAGGGCCAGGATTCCGGTGGAGTAAAAGAAGGAAATGATGCCGTGCGTGAGCGCAAGCCCGCGGATGGCGGGGTCGGTGATCTGCACGTCGGACACCTGGAACGTCATGCCGATCGTGAACGAGAAGTAAACGAAATCCATGTAAGTCGGCATCGCTTTGCCGGGAAACGCCAGGCCTTCCGTCGTTTTCCCGTCGGAAGCGCTGGAATAATAATCGTGGGCGTAGTGCAGCGCGAATACGGTATGGATGAACGACCACGAAAGAACGATCGTCGCGATGACCAGACTGATGCGCAGGACCCTCTCGAATTCCGCGGCACTCCTGATCAGCGGAACCTCTCCCGCGATGGCAACGAGACTTGCGCTCCCCGCGACCAGCGTCAGAAGCAGCACGACCCACTTCCCCGCGTCCTGCTGCGCCGCAATGCGCTTCATCTTGTCGGGCAATGCGCTTCTGAGCCCGAAGAGCAGGATCGTCGCGACCAGCACGCCCGCGTCCCAGGAAAGAATGAAACGCAGCCGGCCCGGCGTGGACGTGAAGAGGAGCAGAAGCGCGTAGACCAGGACTCCGCTCGTCACGCCCGCGGCCAGACGCGGCCGCCTGAGGCGCAGCCAGAGAATGCGTATCCCGCCGTGATCCAGTTTGTGTCCCGTCACATTTGCATCCTGTCTTCGGTCTCGAGGACTGCCGCCAGCACGAAGATCCGGCGATCGCGGCGGATTTGCATCAGGTTACGGCGCCCCATCGGATCGCCGACGGCGTAACATCAGAAAACGCCGGCGGAATCTGGCGCATCATCTTCACTTTACCGCAAGTCTGGATTCCGATTTTGTCCGCGAGGATGACCATGCATGCAATCGGACTTTTGCCTGGACGGAAATCCTTTTTCAGCGTGCTCGCGCTTGGGCTGCTGTTTGCTGCTTGCGGCGGAGGCGGTGGTGGCGCAACGCCACCCTTTCCACTTCACCTCGAACGCATCGATCAAGGTCTCAGCTTGAGCTTTCCCGTCTTCCTGACCGCTCCCTCGGGGGACACCGCCCGGTTGTTCGTGGTGGAGAAAGGCGGAAAGATCAAGGTCGTGAACAAGGCCACCGGTTCGCTGATCGGCACTTTCCTGGATATTTCCACTCTTGTTTCCGCCGGCAGTGAGCAGGGTTTGCTGGGCCTGGCCTTCGATCCGCGATATGCAACCAACGGACGCCTCTACGTCAGCTACACGGACAAGACCGGCATCGGCAACTCTGTCATTGCGCGTTACCTCGTGAGTCCGGACCCCAATGTCGCAGTGAGCACTGTCGATCTCATCATTCTGACGGTCACGCAGCCTTTCGCGAATCACAATGGCGGCATGATCGCCTTCGGAGCCGACGGTATGCTCTACATTGGTTTCGGCGATGGCGGCAGTGCGGGCGATCCCGGCAACCGGGCGCAGAATCCGAATGAGTTGCTGGGTAAGCTCCTGCGCATCGATGTTTCCCAATCGACGTCGACTCCGCCTGTCTATGCCATTCCCCCGGACAATCCCTTCGTGGGGCAATCGGGTGTGCGCGAGGAAATCTGGAGCCTCGGTCTGCGCAACCCATGGCGCTACAGCTTCGATCGGCAGGCGGGCGATCTTTACATTGCGGACGTCGGTCAGGGCAATTGGGAGGAGGTCGACGTCGCCACGTCGGCTGGCGGCGGCGGACGGGGAATCAATTTCGGATGGAACGTCATGGAAGGCAACCACTGCTTCTCGCCGGGTTCGGGTTGCAACATGACAGGCTTGACCCAGCCTCGACTTGAGTATGACCACAGCAACGGGGCCTGTTCTATCACCGGGGGCTATGCCTACCGTGGTGGCGCCATCCCCGCTTTGCAGGGAACCTATCTCTATGGCGATTTCTGCGCCGGTTTCGTGCGCAGTTTCCAGCTTGTGAACGGTACTGCGACCCAGCTCTTCGACTGGACCGCGCTACGCCCGGGAGGCAACATCACCAGTTTCGGCGAAGATGCCGCCGGTGAACTCTACATCATGACTGCGGGCGGAGGGCTGTATCGCATCGCGCCAGGCTGAGCGCATGCCGATCATTTCACCGTGAATCTGGTTTCGTTCATCGTGGTGCCGGCCGCGTCGGCGACCGTAACAGTCCATTCGCCGGCAATGTGCAGTGTCTTGCTTGCCCAAGTGCGCCACGGCGTGCCGCCGACGTTCAGCGTCGCCGGGTAGGCCTGGTCGTTGATCTTCCAGGTTACGGTCAGCGTTTCGCCGGCCGCGCCTTCCACTTTCAGCCACAGATAGGCTTTTTCGCCGGGAGCGAAGGTCGTGGTTTCATCGGCAATTTTTCGATCGACGATGCTCTTGCCGAGTTTTGCTTCGGCTACGCTGCCGGCCGGGAACGCCAGCGCCGGAACGAGCAACGCGAGCATTGCACACAGAGCGAGAAGCTTTTTCACAGTGAACCTCCTGTCTCCAGTTGCGTCTTTGCCGAAAATGCCCGGCAACCCCTGGCTGCATGCTGCTGATCCATAACGGCGTCATGACAGCGGTAAATCATACGTCGATTCGGTTCGCTGCTGTGAATTGTGGAACAATTGCAGCGAGAATCCGACTCGCATGGGGTTGTACCGATGAAACTGCTCACTGACCGCGAACGCGAAGCGCTGCTGCCCGCCGAATTCGCATCCTTCGATGGACCGATCCCGACGCAGATCGTTTCCAGCGACGAATATGCGCCGATTCCGCAGACGCCGGCACAGAGCGAAGTCGAGGCCAGGCTCAAGGCGCTCGCCGACGAACTCGCCAGCCGGCAGGGCATGAGCCGGCGGCAGTTCCTGCGCACCGCGTCGGGGATGGCGGCTGCATTCGTGGCGATGAACGACGTCTATGGCCCGCTGTTCGACGTTGGCCGCGCCGAAGCCGCCACGCCGGAACTGGCCGACGCACGGGCCGACGAGATGTCCGGGCAGTTCATACTCGACGGACACACGCATTTCCTGCGCGACGATACGCAGATCCAGACATTCGTGCGCATGCGCGAAGCTTCGGATGTTGCGGCGGATTGGTTCCTGACCAATCCCATGGCGGCGGCGGCCCGCGCGCGCATCAACGACCGCTTCGGGTCCAGGCGCATGCTGAGTCACGCGATTTTCACGCCTGGCCAGGCGGGCTGGCTCGACGAGGTGGATCGTGCGATTGCCGAAGATGAACCGGACTCTTTCAAGGGTTACACCATCGGCGACAACACGCACAAGGACCTGAGCCGCTTTCCGTGGCGGCTGGACGACGAGAGGCTGCTCTACCCGTTCTACGAGAAAATCCAGAAGGCGGGATTGCGCAACGTTTGCGTGCACAAGGGATTGTTTCCGCCGTCGGTGGAAAAGCAGTTCCCGCATCTGCGCCGGCACAGCGATGTGCGCGACGTCGGCAAGGCGGCACGGGACTGGCCGGGACTGAACTTCATCGTCTATCACTCGGCGTATCGATTTCCCGGCGGCGGCACGCCGGAGGAGGCGCTGGCGCAGTTCGATGCGACCGGGCGCGTCGAATGGGTTACCGACCTTGCCGGGATTCCCGAAAAATTCGGCGTGAGCAATGTGTACGGCGACCTCGGACAGGTATTCGCGGTAACGGCCGTAGCACAACCGCGCCTGGCCGCCGCGATCATGGGCACGCTGGTCGGGGGACTGGGCGCCGATCATGTGGTGTGGGGAACCGACGCGGTCTGGACCGGCGCGCCGCAGTGGCAGATCGAAAGCCTGCGCCGGCTGGAGATTCCGCAGGACATGCAGGACAAGCACGGCTACACGCCGCTGGGCTCCGCCACCGGCGAAGTAAAGAGTGCGATCTTCGGCATGAATTCGGCGCGGCTCTATGGCATCGAACCCACCGCATACGCCAATCTTGACGATGGGCTTGCGAAGCTCAAACGTGAGTATCTCGCCGCGGGCGGCGTGCGTAGCAATTTGCGGTATGGATATGTCACGCGTGTTTAACTTCTCTTTGGTCATGGAGACCAAGGTCAGTGTCGGCACTTTGTAGTGCCGGGGGCAGCCCGGCGGCTGGTTACTTTTCTTGCGCGGCCAAGAAAAGTAACCAAAAGAAGGCCGCCCCTGATGCCGCGCCCCGTGTTCACGGGGTGCCCCTGTGCTGCCTGACTCGACAAGGCGGCTGCGGAACTCGACCTGGGAGGGCACACAAAACGTGCCCTCCCATGGGACTCGAACAGTCTCGCCGACAACCCCTCGCCGACAACCCCTTGTCGAGTCGAGCTGCTCGGCGCGTCAAAAGGGGTCCTTACGTGAGCGCCGTGCAGTGTTGTAGGCCTTTGCCAGAACTATCATCACTACCTACGACTGAGATCTTTGTACCCAGGTAGTACATGATTTAGACATAGTAGGTCAGCGAAGGCGTTCGCAGTACAAGGCAGTTGGGGTTCCCCATGAGGCGCGCCGAGCAGCTCGGCCCGGTAAGGGGAAGTCGGCGAGGACCTGTTCGAGTCCCGCAGTGAGGTGCGTCGTGTGCGCCTCGCCAGGTCGAGTTCCGCAGCCGCCTTACCGGGACAGGCAGCGCAGGGTTACCCTCTGATAGGAGGGCGCGACTTCTGGGGCGGCCTTCTTT
>Ga0209131_1000418_pt1 | contig 30767 bp, 26 predicted proteins | sample GraSoi_2013_40cm_FD_185826 | JGI IMG/M metagenome (GOLD analysis project Ga0209131, IMG submission 185826) | Grasslands soil microbial communities from the Angelo Coastal Reserve, California, USA - Sample 9_17_2013_40cm (SPAdes) (version 2) | ecosystem: Environmental > Terrestrial > Soil >...
GCAGCTCAGCGGTACTCTGAGCGCCTCGGTTCAGCGCGTCTTCGCCACCGCCGAGAACTATCCTGATCTCAAGGCCAACGCCACGTTCCTAGAACTCCAACAGCGTATAACGGACCTCGAGAATCAAATCGCCGACCGCCGCGAGTTCTACAACGACGCCATCAATCTCTTCAACACCCGCATTCGGCAGATGCCCGATGCCTTGATGGCCGACATGGCTGGGTTTAAGGAACGTCAGACGTTTCAGGTAACCGCTTCAGAGAAAAGGTACGTTGCGGTCGGGCTGAATCCAGTGACCCGCTGAATGGGAGTCGACTGAATCCGCAAACCTGACCGTCAGCGAGACGGCCCGAAGTATCGGTAATGGCCGGTGATCCTCCAGTTGAATAAGACATCTTCCATTTGTGGGCCGCGCCCTATGTTGTGGACAATCGAGTAGCGTCCCGTTCGCGCTGATTTGCGATCCACCACAATGCCTATGTGGGGCACGTTCCCGCCAAGATCCCACGTTACCAGATCCCCAGGAGAGTAGTCCTCGCTGCGCTCACTGACCGGAAGCTGTTCTCCTTTGCGCGCAAAGAAAGCCATCAAGTTAGGGACGCGGCGGTGATCGATATTCGTGTCAGTATGTGCAAGAAGCCATCGCCGTTGATTCGGATAGGCCGAGAAATTGTGCAGCATATCTTCGTGAACTTCTTTTTGTAGATCGATGCCAACGGCGCGGTATACGCGGATAATTTCATCGGTGCAAACGCCGGTTCCGGAGGGGACGTCCCCGTTCGGGTAAGGAATCCGGACGTAAGCAGGATCATAACGAACAATGTGGTGCGTCCGTTCTACGGCTGCGTCGACGAGTTTCTGAAGGAACTGCTGGTGTGCCGGCGAAATTGCCGGCGGGTCTTGCGCTAACGCGGGCAGAAGGATCAGCAGGAAAAGAAAGACGATCGGGATCAAGTTTCGCATCGTTGAGACCGGCCGGCGATAGATCCTATCAGGTGTTCACCCGATAAGGCGCAGTCAACACGCTACTCACCTCTATTTTTTAATCTGGCATTCACACATAGCCACTTAGTTTCGTAAAATCATGTCAGTCCCGCCCTCGGCTGCGAACCTCCGCTCTTCGGAATGCTCGAGCCGATTCTCCTCTAACGGAGTGCTCCCTTGAAAATACGTCGTCGTGAATTAGTGAAAAACCTCGTGCTAGCTTCCGGAGCCGCAGCGCTCGCGCCGTCATGGCCGTTCAGCAAAGTGACGTCCGCGCGCCCGACCCTCCCGGATTTGCCCAGCCCTGGCAATTCCCGGATCGACCATGTAGTTGTCGTCACCATGGAGAACCGCAGCTTCGATCATTTCCTCGGTTGGCTCCCCAATGCGGACGGCAAGCAGGCCGGCTTGACCTACCTGGACACCCAAGGCATCGCGCATTCAACCTATTCGTTGTCTGGCGACAATACCGGATGCCCGCATCCCGATCCCGACCATTCCTACGACGGCGCGCGCACCGAATACGACAGCGGCAAAATGGACGGCTTCCTGCGTGCCAGCACGAACGATATCTACAGCATCGGCTATTACGGTGAAAAGGACATTCCGTTCTACGCGGCGCTCGCGCGGCACTACACAACCTGCGACCGCTACTTTCCCTCAATCTTAGGGCCGACGTTCCCGAATCGTCTCTTCTTGCACGCGGCGCAAACCGACCGCCTGAGCAATACCCCCGCTCTTAGTACGCTGCCGACAATTTGGGATCGGCTTGCCGCTGCGGGTGTGAGCGCCAACTATTATTATTCCAATGTTCCGTTTCTCGGGCTGTGGGGACCGAAGTATGCTGGCATCTCTCGACTCTACACAGACTTTCTGGTTGCCGCAGCCACCGGAACGCTGCCCGCGGTTTCCTTCGTAGATCCGATTTACACCATTCTCGACGACGGCACCGGCAACGACGACCATCCCCACGCCGACATTCGCAAAGGAGATCGCTTCCTTTACGACACATTCCAGGCCGTGGCTAGAGGTCCGAAGTGGGCCAACACTGTCTTTGTCGTGAATTTTGACGAATGGGGCGGCTTCTTCGAGCATATCGCGCCGCCGCGAGCCACCGCTCCGAACAATGTCGATCCTGATCTCGTCAATGGAAAAGCGCTCCTCGGCTTCCGCGTTCCCACCGTGGTCGCCTCGCCCTTCAGTGCCGGACAAGCGAACGATCCGCGGGTCAGCGATCTGGTGTTCGACCATACCTCCGTCCTGAAGCTGATCGAGTGGCGTTGGGGTCTCGCTCCTCTGACGCTGCGCGACGCCAGCAATGATGTGTCGAATCTTGCCCACGCGCTGAATTTTGAAAATCCAAACGTCTCGGTCCCCACACTGCCGCAACCAAACGCGCCGCTCCTCGGTGCGCCGTGTCTTTCCACATCCGGCGGCATTCTAGGTGCTGCGCCGTCAGTGCCACAAACCAACGTCTGGAGCCAGCTCGGCCAGTTAGCTGCGGCCAACGGCTTCACCGTGAACCTGCCGTAAAAACGCCAGTCTCTTGCGTAGGGGCGCAGCACTGCTGCGCCCCATGTCCGCGCAATGCGTCTTTTCCTCGCTTTAGCTGGTTTTGTGAATGGAAATCGAACCATAGCTCGTCTTCAGGATAATCTTCGGTCCGCGCCCTCGCCCGTACTTGCCTTCCAGATGCGAGTCGCCTGAATCCGTCGAAGTTTTCTTCAACGTATCGGATTCGAATTCCGAGTCGATATCACCGGAATGGCAGTCCGCCTGAATCTCAAAACTAGAGGACTCCGGCAGAGTTAAGGTAATCGGCGCGGACGCATTCGTGATTTCGATGTCCTCTTTCGGCGGCGAAGAGAAGCGCACCTGAATATTGCCGTTCCGGTTGTCGATCTTTACTTTGCCGCCGGTATTTTCGATGTTGATGTCCTCATCGCGCGTTCGCGCAATCAAGTTGCCTGGCGCATCGACCACATCCAAATTCCCCGAGCCCGCTTCCATGTGCCCGGCGAGCTGCGTCAGCGTCAGATCCGTCCGATGCGACACAAACCGCACGCCCTTGGTCACTTTGTCCGCCCGAATAGGCCCGACAAATTCTCCATTAATAGTAAAGCTGCCGCTGGCGTTTACCACCTCGACGCTTCCGCCGTGTCCCGAAATTTTCACGTCGCCCTTCGTGTCCGAAATTTTGGCGTCGCCGTGGCGCATATCCAGGCTCACGTCTCCGCCCGTGCCTCGCACTTCGATGTCGCCATTGCCGTTGTCGATGGTCACCTGCGAAGCCATGTCGGAAACGCTCACGTCTCCCTTTTCGCTATGAACGGTCAGCAACGCCTTCTTCGGCACCGTAATATCCATCTCGACGCTGATCCGCGAGTTGCCGACGCCGGTGGGGCGCACCTCAAAGCCGTCTCCATTCTGAACGATTTCCGCGGACACGTGCTCGCTCATCCGCTTCGCAGCGTTCTCGCTCCAACTCTTCACATTGACTTTGCCGGAAACCCGAATTTCGGGCTGGTCGGACGCTCGAACAACAATGTCGCCCCTTCCCCCGCGCACCGTAATGCGCGCATTCGCCGGCACCGCTTTCGGAGCCACATCAATGCTGCTGGCAAATGCTTCGCCGGGAAAATCCATCTCCCCCATGCCCGGGAAGTGTCGTGGCACCATATCTATGGAAGCTACGATACCCACCAGCGCGAGCAGGCCAAGTACCAGAAAAACTTCCCCAGAAGTAATGCGCGATGCTCCGGGCTGCGAACCTCGCGCACCCGCAGTTCGCTCATAAATTTTGATGGCGCCCCAAAAAATCAATATCAGCGGCCACCAGCGGAGAATGACTCCCGTTAACTCGAATCCGCGATAGTTATGCAGTAGCAGCAGCAAGCCGATAAAGATCAGGATCAGACCGCTGAAGACGCTGCTGCCGCGAGGGCGAAGTCTAGACATGAACTGTCATCGTCCCTGGCCCGGCACTGAGTTCTGCGCAGAACCCGGCGTTGCCGGTGGGACGGCGGGAGGCGGCGCCGGCATCGAATCGATGTGGCCATCCATCGGTGCCATCGAAGACGCCAGCAGCACCGCGCCGATCACAATCAAAATAAACGGATAAGTATTTGAGAAGTCAAAGAAAGCTCCGCGAACTTCGTGCAGCAGGAACAACACGCCGATCGTAATCAGCACCGCCGGACCCATCAGCCCGCGAATAGTACATCGTGGACAGTGGCAACCAATTCTGTTAGCCATAGCTACTTACCTCTTTACCGATCGCCCAGCCGATTCCGGAACATCAAAAGCCCCACAATAATCAACAACACCGGCCAGAACTGCTGAATCCTCCACCACGGAAACCAATCGAAATTGTGCAGCAGCAGCAAAATCCCGATGCCGATAATCAGGAACGGCCCGACCGGCTTTCCTTTGCTGAAATTTTCCAGCGGATCGTCCAGATGCTGGCCCGCAAGGCGCGCCTTCGCCGTGCGATACGCGTCCACCGGCATATAAATCCACAGCGCGGAGATACAGATCCACAGCGCCGCCTCCGCGCCTCCGCTGACCGCCCCGTCCACACCCATGATGAAGAGAAGCAGGAAAAGCGCAAGGTGGATAATTCCTTTGCCGTATTGTTCGTTGTAAAAAGCGCCAAGTCCTGGCAGGAATCCGAGGAAGAACGCCAGCAGCGGGCTAGGTGCAAGCCCGGCCGCGGGTCGCGCCCCAGTTTCCGCAAAGTGCTGCGCCGGCACGCCACCGGGAACCGCGGCTGCCGCCGGCGGTGCCGCAAGCCCCATCACGTTCGCGAGGCAATCTTCGCAATACAACACATCGCGAACCGGCCGCACGCACACCGCGCACATCGCCTTGCCGCAATTCCGGCAGTACCCTACGGCATCCGCATCGGGATGCACCGCACACTTCATAGCACGCTCCTCGAAATCATAGTTCGCCGAGCCCGCCGCAGACGGCCGGCAACTCCGTCGCCAGCACTTCTATTTGCCGGGCCAGGTCGTTGGCGCGATTTTGCTGCCGCGGCGTTGCGGGCTTCGAGCCATCGCTGCTGCCAGGCTGCTTCTGCGGGGACGGGGATGATTCAGGAACAGTGCTCTCCGGGTTTGCGCGCAGATCATTTTCGTCGCGCAAACGCGACTGAATTTCGTTTACCACGCGCTGATTGTTCAGGAATTTCGCGCCGCTTGCATAGACCAAATGGGCTGTGCTGTCCGCCCTGCGATAAATCGTCCGCGGCCGCAGGTCCGCCAGCTTCGGATGCCGCCAATTGAAGCCCGACGCAGTCACAAAAATAATCAGCGTAGCGGCCACGGACAGCGCCCCATAAGCAAACCGAATCGAAGCAGCTCCGCGTACCCAACCCAAAATCGCCCGCCAGCCAGTCAGCGATTCGCGCGGCCCCAAAGTCTTGTCCAAAATCGAGTACACCAGCCGCGGCGGCGCTTCAATCTGCTCCATCTCATGCATCCCGGTCAGCAAATCCGCGACGCTAGCCACCAGCGGGGCGCACCGCACGCACGACGGCACATGCGCGGTAAAGTCCGCCATCTCTACGGGGGTAAGCACCCCGTCGAGATAATCGCTAAGTCGCGCTTCCGTTTGTTCGCAAGTCCAAGTCATACCGTACTCCCGAGCCCTGCCGCGGAACCGTTCAATGCGGCCGCACTCCCATCTGCTGCAGAATGCGCGCCAATTCAATCCGTCCGCGGTTAATCCTTGATTTTACCGTGCCTTCGGGTACCGACAGTACCCGTTGTATCTCACCGTATTCCAATTGTTGCAAGTCCCGCAAAATCACGGCCTCCCGCAATTCCGGCGAAAGCTTCGTCAGCGCCGCCTGAATCTGCCCGCTCAGTTCGCCGAGCAACGCCTGCTCGTCCGGCCGTCGCGCTGTCGATTCCTTGTTTTCGACCACCGGCATCGCGTCATCCAGCGAATCCGTCACCCGGTCCCGCTTGCTCCGCCGGTAATGGTCGATCAGCAGGTTGCGCGTCACGCTCGTCACCCAAGTCCCAAATCCGCCGTGCGCCGAACGATAGCTTCCCAGCGTCCGGTAGACCCTCAAAAAGACGTCCTGCGAAAGGTCCTCTGACTCCGTGCCATTCCCCGTGAACCTATAGCAAATATTGAAGATCCGGCGCGAATGGCGGCGCACAAGCTCTTCCCAGGCCGAACCGTCGCCCTGGAGGCATTGCTGGACCAGTTGGGCATCCTGCTCCAACGTCTCATCAGCCTCGAATCCTGGTGCGGTGACATGCGCGGCTACCCCCGGTCAATTTCTTGTTAAACCGTGGGCAGCCATCTCGGCCTGCCATACAATGGAACGAAAAGTGCCCCCAAAATGTTCCCTCAGGCACTCACCCCGGTGGCCGGAAAGCAATCGCCGCATCTTACTCACCACGTCAGCGAAAGACAAGCGAACCCGTGTTCCGATAGTGGGTCAATTTCCGCTTCGCGCGTTATCGGGCATTGACTTCGTGATAGTCGCGATTTCGTCGTGTCGGGAATTGGCCGCTCCCGAAGTAACTAATAAGCCTGACGGATTGTCGAACACCTAGACTGCTAAACCACCACGACTTACTCTATAAATTACCGCCGTCGTTTCGACCAATTCATCCTAGATTGCCCTTGTGGCCCATGAGGAAGCCCACCCTAGTTAGCTATCTCGCCTCCGGAATACACGCCCTCTTGTTTCTTTCTATGTGGGTGCTCTATGCCGTTTTCTCGCAGCCCCTAATGAATGGACCATCTGCTTTACCGTTCGTAATCCTGTTCATTGCCGATTTGCCAATTTCGATAGTCGCCTTTGGGGTTATGTTCACAAGTAGCGAGAAGGGTGTGATCGCAGCCGTGCTTTGGGGCGTGCTGGGGACACTGTGGTGGTTCCTAATCGGTTTTGCGATTGACGCTCGTATACGCAGCTATCGGAAGAATCGCGATCAAGAAACGAAAGAAATTCCTCCACCTGCGAAAGCCCAACCTTGGGCTAACGGCAGTCGCCGGAAGGAATTGTTGATTGCAGTAAGCGCGGTCGCCTTTGTGATCCTCGCGTCACTCGCTTGGCAATGGAATGGGTGGCAAGGACATTTTGAAAAGGGGGAAATTCGCAGCTTCGCGTTCGCGCCCGACGAACGGTCAATCGTACTTGTGCGCTCGCAGGGCGATTCATCGCGCATGGAGAAAGTGGTCCTGAATTCAGGTGCGTCCACTCCCATCGGTGGCTTTCCCGTGCAGGGCTTCCTCTCCAATGTATTCACCCGATGGGACACGGATCGCGTTTGCCTGCGAGAGCAAGCCGACCGAACTTTCACGCATCCTGATTATGGATGCCGATGGTAGCAACCTTCATCCGCTTTTTTCGTCGACTTCGGAAAACTACGATTTCGCCCCACACTTTACTCCCGATGGAATGGAAATCTACTTTGGTAGATTACCTTCTTTTGTTAAGGACACCGGAAGTGGAGCAGCACCTCCACGGCGGTGGGACGTTTATTCAGCCACCCTCGACGGTAAAAATGAACGCCCACTAACAGATCGACGCTTTGAGGGCTTTGGGGTGTCATTTTCAGGCGATGGCAGAAAGTTCGTTCTCGCCGGCGATACTGTTTCAGGAACGCGATTGCGTCTCTACTCGCTCGATGATTCAAGCAAGGGTGAAACAACAATTCAGCCTCTCATGTCGGACGGAGGCCGCTCGCGCGTAATCTCCAATGTGTCGCTTGCTTCGGATGGGCGCAGCATCTACTTCATGGCGGCGAGTGATGGCAAAAAAGCGTTCGACTACGATGTTTACCGCTTGGACCTTGTCAGCAAAACCGTAGAAAAATTTACGACTGCCAATGGCTACGCCACGGACCTTTGTGTGTCGGGCAACGGCAAGACCGCGGTTTTCTTGCGATGGACTTCCAGATGGGGCTCCCTTCCGAATTTGAGCAAACTATACACTCTCAACTTGGCGACGAAGCGCCTCACAGCGTTGAACGTGACCGGAACGCAATAGCGACGCCGCCGGATCGAAACCAGCCGAGTGCTGCGTACCTGAGCGGAAAAATGGACGTTAGCGGGACCACAAGAGTGTGCCTCAATGTCGAGCAGCTGGTTGCCAGCGGAGCACATCTGCCCCTTAGGGCAGGTGTTTGCGCGTCTGCGCGCGTGCCAAACTGGAGCCTGAACTTGGAGGGACCCACATGGCGCAAACGATCTGGATTCACAAGCTTGCTGACGCTAAAAAGGCAGACGCCGATGGAATGGACTACATCTGTGAGCACCTCTTTCAGGCGTTGACGCAGAGTGGCAAGCTCACGAAGGCAAAGGGTTGGAACCCGCTCCCGAATGCCACCGCGAAGGACGGCACCACCTACCGGGCGCTGTTTTGCGATTCCTGTGGAAAGAACTACAACAACGGCAACGTGAGAATGGCCAAAGAGCCCGTCCTGGTGTAAGGAAGCCGCTCTACGCGTGCTCAGGCGCCGTCCTAAATTTGAAATGCTGAGTGCTACAGAACCCGGAATATAAGCTAGATGTCATAAATTTGCCCGCGTTTTACCTTGACAAGCGTTACTTCTGGCGTATACTAGGTGTTGGGTAATATTGTGCCTCGCCTTCCGTATCGCCAGCATCCCTGCTGGCGTTTTTGTTTTCTGGAGGCTGCCAGCAGGCCTGAGTCGTCTTTGCCACTCTCGCGAGACACACCGCATTTTGCACAGCTTTGGTGCAATAGAAGTTCTTTAGAATCAACACTTGCAAAAGTGTATCAAAACAAAAGACTTTAAGTTCCTTTAGAATGAACACTTATGAAAAACCGGGGGGAGGGCCCCCCTTCTGCAAAAGCTGCGGTGCGTGAGGAAGGACCGCAGCCATATACTGAGCGTCAAATGAAAGCTCAACTCTCGAAATGGGGCCATAGCCTCGCTCTCCGAATCCCCCAGCTCGTCGCCCAGGCCGCTAAGTTGCGCGACGGCGATACCTTGGAGCTTGATGTGGAAGGCCCAGGCGCTGTCCGCATGCGCAGGCCGACACCTAAACCAACTCTTGAGGAACTTGTCGCTCGTATTACCAAAGAAAATCGCCACAGGGAGACCGATTGTGGTGAAGCGATAGGGAACGAGCCTTGGTGATGGCGAGAGATCCTAAGGAATGCGCACGACCGTGATGGACTTGAGCATTCTCACCCACCGTGCAGGTCTCTTTTCATGCGGCGCAACGATCCGGAACGGACCCTGCTTGGCTCCGAGCGGCGCGCCGTCCATCGTATCCGCCACGATCACTTCTGAATCGAGAATCCCGGAATCCAGTTCGCCCAGCGAAAAGACCACTCGGTATCCATCCGCCGCTTCGGCCAACACATAGGTGGCCATCAAGGGCCCGCGAAGACTCTCCCCCTGCGGCACACCGGCTTTGCGAAGCAACTCCTCGAGAAGCACGCCTTCATACGCTTCCGTTTTCTTGTCGTGAGGATTCACAACCGTAAGCTTCTTCCGTGGCATGTTCTTGAAGTCGGCGAGCGTCAGAACGAGCGGCGTAGACACCGCGCCGCTGATCCTGAGCTCAGCGGTGGCCGGCACAGTTTGCGCGAACGGCGCGCCCGCTCTCGCAGCGATCAGAGCGAGGGAAATGCTTAGAATCGTAAGAAGAGACACTCGGACTATACGATCCATAATGCGGATCCTCCTTGCACTTTGAAACGTAGGGAGGGTCAGGCCTTTTCCAGCATCACTTCTGTGGACTTGATCACCGCGGACACCGTGTCTCCAACCTTGAGCTTCATTTCGTCCGCACTGCGCTTTGTGATTACGCTCTCGATCATATTTTTGCCCACGCTCACAACCACATGAGCCATGACGCCGCCAACCTGGATTTCTACAACTTTCCCTTCAAGCCGGTTCCGCGCTGAGAGAGTCATGCCCAGAGACTACGCCTGGTCAGCCAAAGAGTCCATACCGCCTACCTAGCCTATCCGCAAACTTGCGCAATCGCACCGTAGGGGCGCAGCACTGCTGCGCCCCGGCCCGGCTAGATTGAAGCCCATTCCCTTCGGAGCGCCGGAGCCGTACCAGACCCGATGATGCTCTACCCGATTCGCGGGACAGCAATCCGCGTAAATCCATCCAGCCCATAAGCGGATTAAGTCGGTTTGACATAACGATATGAACCGTATTGAATTAGCGCATCCCTCCGGAGGCCTCTATGATGCGCTCGATTCGGCTATCCAAATTGACGGCGGACTATCTCGCAAGTGTTCGTACGAAAAAATCTGCGTGGCGGTGTTTCCTCGCAGCTCTCGTTGTGACACTGGCTGTCGCGTGGCCGGTCCAGGCTCAAGTCGCCGCGAGCATCACGGGTATTGTCACCGACCCGTCGGGCGCTCGCGTCGCTGCAGCGACGGTCACGACAAGAAATCTCGAAACCGGCTCTGTCCGAACTTCGTCAACCGATGACACAGGCCGCTATGTCGTCTTTGGACTGGCAGTCGCCTTATATGAGGTACATGTCTCCAAACCCGGTTTCCGCGATGAACCTCGCAGTGCGGTTCATCTAGCCGTCGGCCAGGAGGTTCAGCTTGATTTACGTTTGTGGCCTGCGGCAACCAACGTAGATGTATTCGTCTTCGACGATGCTCCTATGGTGGCTACCACCACCCACGATGTCTCCGGCCTCGTCGACGAACAGCAAGTCAAGGATCTTCCGCTTAACGGCCGCAGCTACGACCTCCTTCTCCCGCTTAATCCCGGCATCGTCAATTTCACGTCCGAGAAGACCGGCGGCACCGGCATCTCCAATTCCACCACCGCCAATAATTTCGCCGTCGAGGGCAATCGCCCGCAGCAAAATCTTTTTCTCCTCAACGGTGTCGAATACACCGGCGCAGCCGAAAACAACATGCAGCCCGGTGGCCCCAGCGGCATGCTCCTGGGCGTCGACGCCGTGCGCGAATTCAATGTGCAGCGCGACTCCTACAGCGCCGAATTCGGCAAGCATCCCGGCGGCCAGGTCATCATCGTCACGCAATCGGGTAGCAACCAGTGGCACGGCGCCGTTTTTGAATTCCTCCGCAATAACGCTCTCGATGCGCCCAATTTTTTCGACCAGGGTTCCGCTCCACCCTTTCAACGCAATCAGTTCGGGGCCGCCCTGGGTGGACCGCTTCTGAAAGACAAGACGTTTTTCTTCAGCAACTACGAGGGATTTCGTCAGCACCTCCACCAGACGTCGGTGGCTTTCGTTCCCGGCCTGGCCGCGCGCGCGGCCGCCGCACCAAGTGTCCAGCCTCTGCTAAACCTGTGGCCCACGCCTCCTCCTGGCACACCGGAATTGAATATCCCTGGCCAGGCCTATGGCATATCCCAAGTCTTCAGCAGTCCACTGCAAACCATTCGCGAAGACTTCGGCACCGCCCGTCTCGACCACATTTTTTCCCCAAAGGATTCTCTCGCGGCGATCTACACCGTCGATGATGGCGACGACTTCACCGCCACTCCGCTCGATCCTTTCAGCTCCGACATCCTCACTTTGCGCGAGCAGGTGGTCAGCCTTGAAGAAACTCACGTGTTTTCCCCGGCCATACTCAACACCGCACGCATCGGTTTCTCCCGTGCCGGCTATTTCTTCACCGGAGAGCCGACGCCCGGCACTCCCGCCGCCAGCGTCCCCGGTTTTCTGGTCGGTCGTCCCGTCGGCGCCGTGGTGGTCGGCGGCAGCGCCGCGTCGAACCCGCAAGCCTCCCTGGGACTCGCCGGCAGCAACAATGGCAGCAACTTGCGCATCGCGCGAAATCTTTACACCTGCGAAGATCGCGTAACGCTGACGCAAGGGCGGAATCAACTCAGCATCGGCGCATGGGCGCAGCAATTCCAATCCAATGAGACCATCGCGCTGAGCCAGTTCGGACAAGCAACTTTCGCCAGCTTGCAGACCTTTATTCAGGGAACTGCGGGGACGTTCCTATTCGATCCGGCGCCCACGGAGATGAACTGGCGCGCGTGGTTTGGCGCCCTCTATGCCGAAGATGTCATTCGCTGGAGTCCAAAATTAACCATCTCCCTCGGGTTTCGCGACGAAACTTCCAACGGCTGGAACGAGCCGCACGGGCGCGCCGCCAACTACACGTTCACCAACGGCGTGATCTCCAGTCAGCCTCACATCGGAACTGCGCTGTTCACGAGAAACAACGCAAAATTTCTCCCACAGCCGCGCGTCGGCGTCGCCTGGAGTCCGTTCGGCCCAAGAACCGTCTTCCGCGCCGGCTTCGGCATCTACAAGGACCTCCAAGACGCGCTCGGCTACCGCACCGACCAAAACGCGCCGTTCAATCCCGTCTACAGCCTCTCGACGCTGTCCGTCTCCAAGCTGCCCATTGATCCCGCCGCCCCCGTTCCCGCAGGTGCCAAGCTCGTCCCTGGCGGAGTACAACCGGACATGCAAACGCCCACCTTGATCTCCTGGTCGCTCCGCGTCGAACACCAACTCTCTCCCAACACCGCGCTCACGGTCGGGTACGTCGGCTCCCACGGCTATCACGAAATCGTCGGCGTCGACGCCAACGAACCGTTCCCCGTGATTTGTCCCGCGTCTCCGTGCCCGACCGTTTATCCCACCGTGACGGCGAACACGAATCCTCCGCCTCCAGTGGTCACAATTGCCACGGGATTCCCGGCAGGCTCACCTTTGGCGGGCGCACCTGTCCCGGCCGGCAGCTATTACATCCCTCCCGGCACGGCGCGAGCCAATCCTGCGATCGCAAATACCTGGACGTGGTTTTCGCGCGGCGACAGCTCCTATCACGCGCTGCAACTCGACCTCCGCCGACGCTTCAGCCACGGCCTCGCCCTTCGCGGCGTTTATACTTTTTCAAAAGTTCTCGACGACGGCGACTCCGTGAACCAGACCACTGCCGGCAATGCCCCCGGCCTCGTCTCCAATCCCTTCAATTTGCGAGCCGACAAAGGACTCGCCACATTTGACGTGCGGAACGCCGCGGTAATCGATGCAATCTACGCCTTGCCGTTTGGGCAGGGACACGCGCTGGCGAATGGTTTGCAAGGGTGGACCGGCAAATTAGTAGGCGGCTGGTCCGTCGCCAGTATTTTCACCATACAATCCGGCTTTCCCTTTACCCCCCAGCTCAGCTACAACCCCTCCAACAACGGCGACACGCGAAATCCCGTTCGCCCCTTCCTAAATCCCAATTTCACCGGCCCGGTCGTCACCGGCAATCCCAATCAATGGTTCAATCCCGCCGCCTTCATTGCCCCGCCCTCCACGAGCGGTTTTTACGGCAACGTTGGCCGCGACACCTACATCGGACCCGGTCTCGCCACGTGGGATTTTTCCGTGCTGAAAGACACCGCAATTCGCGAGCGTCTGAACCTGCAATTCCGCGCCGAAATCTTCAATCTGCTCAATCGCGCCAATTTCAACACGCCCAACCTGATCGTCTTCACGCCACCCACCACCACAAATCCCACCGGGCTCTCCGGCACCGCCGGCGCCATCACCAGCACCTCTACTACTTCGCGTCAGATTCAATTTGGGCTAAAACTGCTCTGGTAGAGTCAGACCTTGGACGTGACGTTTCCGGAGGGCTCTCTTCGCATCAGCGTTTCATTTGCAGGCCGGTCAATTCCCAATCGCTTCACGCCCAGCCGCACCGCCGCTCCGTGCGGACCCCCCAGCACCCAATCGGCGTTCCGCAACGCCTGCATGATATGCTCGCGTTCCGCTTCGGCGAGTGTTCGCGTTCCGCGGAAGGCGTCGGGCCGGCTAGCCTCGGCCGGGCGCGAAAGGGAGAGCACCTCGCCCGAGGAAACAACCACGGAACGTTCCACTACATTCTGCAACTCTCGCACGTTGCCTGGCCATCCGTGATGCACCAGCGCGTCCATGTCTTCCGGCAGAATCGTTTCGATTCGCTTGTTCATGTGCTCTGAATACTTCTTCACGAAGTGCCACACCAGAGTAGGGATGTCTTCGGCGCGCTCGCGCAGGGGAGGGATTTCAATGGGGAACACACTGAGGCGGTAGTAGAGATCCCTGCGGAACTGCCCGCTTTCCACCATCTCCACCAGACTTCGGTTGGTCGCCGCCACGAGCCGAAAGTCCACTTGGATCGTCTTCGAACTCCCCAGCCTCTCGAATTCGCGCTCCTGCAAGACGCGCAAGAGTTTCGACTGCAATTCCAGCGGAATATCCCCCACTTCGTCGAGAAACAGGGTTCCCTTGTTGGCCAGCTCGACGCGCCCAATCGTACGCCCTACAGCGCCGGTGAATGCTCCTCGCTCGTGGCCAAACAATTCGCTCTCGAGCAGCCCCGCCGGAATTAACGCGCATTCCGCTCGAACCAAGGGCTGCGCCCGCCGCGAACTGAAGCGGTGAACGGCCCTGGCGAAGAGTTCTTTCCCGGTGCCCGTTTCTCCCAGCAGCAGCACCGCGGCGTCCGTGGCGGCGACTGTCTCTATCTGCTGAATCACCTGCTTCAGGGCACGGCTTTGACCGACAATCTCGCCGTTGCCCTGCTCTAACCGCATCGTGTTCGCCACTGGGTTCCCGCCGAGGAAAAAGTGCCCAAATCCTAGTGCACTACAGTGCACTTGCCTCTGATGCCGCGAGTATTCCACAAGGTGCAGGCCAAGTAAAGACCCAACACCTTCTAGGGGCGACTTTTGAGCCAAAAAATGTTCCGGCCAGGCTTCTGGCGCTAACGGCGTGTGGCTGCTTTGCGGTAGTGTTTCCGTCCGCTATTTTGTAGGAACTTGTCCACCGCGTGTCGCACCAGGGCGGAGATTGGCGCCAGCGACTCCTTCGACATTCTCCCTAATGCTCGCAGCTGTCTATCAGTGAGCCAAACGACAGTTCTCTTCATGGTCCTATAGTGGCCGACAGTTCCCTTGGGGTTGATAGTCCATTCGTCCTATCAGCCTGACCTGCAGTACCTCTCGGAAGTTCCATATTTTCCTGCCGGCCCCGTGTCAGGCTGTGGTCAAAGCATTGACGCGTCTGGCTTACTTTCTAACCTACGTCTGCTGTATGTGCCGCACACTAACTCCCTTCACTACATCAATCTACCGATTTTCGGAACGCCAAACCATTAGTGGAAGGACAAGTGCACGTTACCGCACCAACGATTTTAGATGCGGGATCTCGCGCACTCTTTGCTTGCAGCCTAGGGCGATGTGTCCTTCGCTGCTGGGAGTCGGAGGACCGCGCCGCCTCGGGGGAAGCGCACGGATCGGGCGCTCCTTGGCCCGCTGTCGCGGCTTTGTCTTGCCAGTTGGGTTGAGGCCGGATGGTGTTTGCGGGTTAGCGCTCATCATCGTAAAAATTTGCCGGGTCGTACCTTCACAGGAAGCCTCCCGAAGCAGTGTCGGTTTCCAACTGAGTGGCTGTGGCCCCGGTGCCTAAAGGGAGTGAACTTTGAAACAGCAAAAAGTGTATCGGTGCAAACCTGAAGAACCACAAACCAACGAACCCATATATGCCCGGCTACTGCGCACGGCAGAAGTCGCTGCCCGGGAATCCGCCAGTGTTTTAGACGTCCTCAAGCTGGCCCTTCGTAGAGTGTGCGAGTGCACGCAGTGGCCATTCGCACATGCCCGTATCCTGTCGGAAGACCTTGCCTTGGACCTGCGCGGCACCAACGAGGTTTGGCATGTGCCCTTCCTGGATCCTCGCGGATTTCGGAACAAAGCCATCCGAATGAACCGCTTGCGGTCAGGGGTCGATTGGCAGCTGCGCATGCTCAGCAGCGCCAGGCCGATCGTACTGCGCGACCTCGAGCGCGACTTGGATCTCAACGGGCAACAGGCCGCGCATGAACTAGGCCTTCGCTCTGCTCTTGGTATGCCCGTCCTGGCCGGCGAAGATATCAAGGCCGTCTGTGTGTTCTTCTCCGGCGCCCCCATTCCACAAGATGCCCTCTTCGAGGAGGTCTTTGCCACCATTGCGGCCGCCCTGGGCCAGGTCATTGAGCTGCAGCGAACGCGGGAGCTCCTCCGCGAACTGACTGGAAGGTTGCTGACTCTTCAGGACAACGAACGGCGCAGGCTGGCCCGCGAACTACATGACACGACCGGCCAGAATCTATCCATGATCGTTATCAACGTGGAACTTCTCGGTCGCGAACCATCCCTCAGTCCGGCGGTGCGTGAGAAGCTCACCGAATGTGCCGACCTCGCGCGCTCGAGTCTCCAAGAGGTGCGAACCTTTTCGTACGTGCTTCACCCGCCGATGCTCGAAGAACTGGGGGTTTTTCCGGCTTTGCGCCTATTTATTGAGGGCTTCTGCGAGCGCAGCGGAATCCTGGTGGAGTTGGAGCTACCCGAGCGTCCCATTCGCATACCCCGGGAACTCGAGACCACTATCTTTCGCGTCGTCCAGGAGAGCCTTTCCAACGTCCGCAAGCATTCGCACAGCTCTACCGCCAAGGTTCGCATCGGCCTAGATCCCGGCGAAATCGCCATCACCGTCGAGGACCAGGGATCGGGCCTTCCCCAACCCACGGACGATGCATCGTCGCCTGCCAAAATCGGAGTGGGAATCGGCAGCATGCAGGAACGCGTGAAACTGTGCGGCGGCCGGTTCCAACTCCACTCGCTCCCCACCGGCACGCAGCTGGAAGTCAGCTTGCCCTTGCCACAAGCGGCACGCGCGGCGACGGCCTAAACGGCCCCATGTAAACTGACACACCGACTGGGGACACCGTCAACGCAATGCCTCTAAGGCGACATCAACCAGTTTCGTATCCCATCGCGGCTGCTGGTACTCTTAACGAACCCTGGGTTCAGGAGAACATCCAGCAACTTGCCACCAATCATCAGCGCACAAGGACTGTCAAAACGATACGGAGTCGCTCCACTTTTTCAAGATATCTCCTTCACGGTATCGGAAGGTGACCGCATCGGCATCATCGGGCCGAACGGTTCCGGCAAATCGACTCTTCTCGAGATTCTGAACGGCCGGGTAAGTCCTGACAGCGGAGAAGTCGCGATCCGCAAAGGCACGCGGGTCAGTTGCGTGCTGCAGATATCGGAATTCGCGCCCGGTGAGACGATTCGCTCGGTGATCGATAGAGCGCTCGATCAAGCGAAAATCCCCGACGCCGAACGCCTCTCGCGCATTGCCGAAATCCTCGGCCGCGCTGGTTTCACTGATCTCGATGCCGGCGCGGCAACGCTGTCAGGCGGCTGGCGCAAGCGACTGGCCATCACCGAGGCGCTGGTCCAGAAGCCGGACATTCTGCTTCTCGACGAACCGACCAACCACCTGGATCTCGCCGGTATCAAGTGGCTGGAAACCGTCTTGCAGAATGCGCCGTTCGCCAGCGTGGTAGTCAGCCACGACCGCTATTTCCTCGAAAACGTCGCCAACGAAATTGTCGAACTCAATCCAGCTTATGAAGATGGCGCGCTGCGCGTTTCCGGAAACTACAGCACATTCCTGGAGGCCAAGGAGCTATACCTCCACGCGCAACGAAACCGGCAAGAGGCGCTCGAGAATCGCGTGCATACAGAAATCGATTGGCTGCGCCGCGGCCCCAAAGCGCGGACCACGAAATCGAAGGCGCGCATCGATAAAGCGCGCGAGATGATCGGTGAACTCTCGGAAATGAATGCGCGCACGCGGAGCACGAGCGCGAAAATCGATTTCTCCGCCTCCGACCGGCAAACCAAGCAGTTAATCACCCTTGATGACGTGAGTTATGCCTTGGGCGATCGCACGCTCTTTCGCGATATTCATTTCATCATCACCTCCGGCATGCGCGTGGGGCTCGTCGGTCCAAATGGCAGCGGGAAGACGACGCTGCTGCGGCTCCTGAAAGGTGAACTCAAGCCCACGCGCGGCAGCATGCGTCAGGCGGAATCCTTGCGCATCGTCTACTTCGACCAGAATCGGGAGCTCGACCCGGACATTACCCTGCGTCGGGCCCTCGCGCCAGACAGTGATTCGGTCATTTATCAGGACCGGGTGATTCACGTGGCCGCTTGGGCCGCACGTTTTCTATTCACCGGAGAAAACTTGAATCAACGCATCGGCCGGCTCTCTGGCGGCGAGCGCGCTCGCGTGTTGATCGCGCAGCTCATGCTGCAACCGGCCGACGTCCTGCTGCTGGACGAGCCCACCAACGATCTCGATATCCCCACGCTGGAGGTGCTGGAGGAGAGCCTTCTGGAATACCGCGGCGCCTTGGTGCTTGTCACTCACGACCGCTATATGCTCGATCGCGTCTCGACGGTTGTGCTCGGGCTCGATGGCCTCGGTGGCGCGGAACGTTTTGCCGACTACACGCAATGGGAGTCTTGGCAGCGCTCCCAACTGGCGTCTGGCAAGAGCAACCTGTCCGTCGAAACGCAGAGCCCCAGCGGAATAACAAACGCGCCCAAGTCGTCCCTTACAAGAAAGAAGCTCTCCTATAAAGAGGCGCGGGAATTAGAAACCATCGAGCAGCGCATCGCGGATGCGGAGAAGGAACTACAAGCCAAGCATGACGTCTTGCAGGACGTGGCGATCATGAGCGATGGCGCACGATTGCACGCGGCGTCGATGGAAATGGACGCGGCGCAGAGGACGATTGATGAGCTTTACGCGCGGTGGGTCGAGCTGGAACAAAAAAAGAACTGAGTCCGGGCAAGCCCGAAAGCACTTCTGCCTTAGAGTGTTCTATAGAGCCGCCATCCCGGCGGCGGGATCAAGCCGTGGCAGCCCTACTTTTACCGCGTGCGTCCGAGCCGTCCCTGAAATTCCAACGCTTGTGATTCACGCTTATCGATGCCACGTCATCAGAACCAAAGGGAATTTCCGTATACCCGCGGACCTCGATAATGCAGCCCTCGCTCACGACGACCTGCTCGAAAGCTCTGCCGTCTTTGAGTTCCACCGAGACAACCTGGTAGCCGATACCTGTCTCTTTAGCTTGCTTCAGGTGATCGACGCATCCACTCGGAACCGGAACTAAGCATTTCATCGCACACCTCTGGAATAGAATCACCGCGAAGACCTACATAGTATGCCGAAGCGGGCATGCTGTCCAAACGTCGCAGGGACGAAGCAGAAGCGAACTGGCGTGGTGCAGTACCATTACTGACTCGCGCGCTGTATCGGCTCCGGTGGTTCATTCAGACCAACTGTTCCGTGCCTTCTCACACTCCAGCTACCACTTCTTGCCCCACTTTTTCTGCTACCTGCGCGAAAGGTCCGGCATCGCACTACAAAGGGCACTCAAAGGAGGACCAAATGGGTCACGAAATTCACCAAGGACACTCGCATCAGCATGGGAATAAGTGCGGCCACACGGCTCTCATGCACGATGGGCATCAGTGTTTCCTTCACGATGGCCACATGCACTATGTGCATGGCGATCATGTGGACGAGCACAAGCTGGAAGTGACTTCCAACAACCCGGCGAAATGCAGTTCCGGACACTCCTGCAGTGGTCACGAAGCCACCCACAAGCACGGCCCAGGCTGCGGGCATGAAGCCGTTCCCCACGGCGATCATACGGACTACCTCGTCGCTGGTCATCTCCACCATATGCATGAGGGCCATTGCGACAACCACGGTGCGGTTCAGCTTGCCGCTGCCGCAGGGCGGTGACGGTAGTTTCGCTGTGTTTACTTGTCGTCCCCGTCTTTATCGCCATCTGGCGCGACGAACAGCAGTCCTCGAGCACTCCCGAACCCGGTCACGATCGGTGTGACAACTCCGTTATCGAGGTTAAGGGTGCCAACGAGGCCCAACGTGTCCGAAGCTGAGTAGGCCACGCCGGGCTCAAATCCGAAAGCGCCAACATCAATCCGGTAAATTACTCCCTTCGGCGCCCCTCTCTTTCTCGGCAAGTTTTCATACCCGTACGGGGGCGCCAATTTCTTCGTGCAACGAACTTCTGACCTCTGCTACGCTCACGCCCTATGCGACTTTACCAAAGCCTTGTTTTCCTGCTCACCCTTGGCGGTTCGGCATTCGCCCAGGATGTCAAGCCGGTTGCTGATCGCCTCGCTGCGCAGAACGCCCTTTTCGACGAGCAGTACGAGTCCGACCTCCGCAACTTCCCCACTCGCGCGACTGCGTACGGCGACTACCGCTACAACGATAAGCTCGGCGACTATTCACTCGCCGCCATTGCTCAGCGCAACGAAACCGACCATGCTTTCTTGAGCCGCCTTAATGCCATCGCCATCACCGGCTTTTCCGACCAGGATCAGCTCTCCCACGACCTCCTCGTTCGTGTCCTCCAGCAGCGCATCGCCGACTTCGACCTGAGAGAATTTGAGATGCCGATCAGCCAGTTCAACGGCATCCATACCGCTCTCGCGGATCTGCCTCTGTCCGTTCCTCTCGACTCAGTGAAGCACTATGAAGACTACATAGCCCGACTTCAGCAGATCCCCCGTGCCCTTAGTCAGACCACCGAGGTCCTCCGCGCCGGCATGAAGGACAACCTCATGCCCGTACGCTTTCTCCTCGAGAAAGTCCCGATTCAATGCCTGGGCATAGTAGATGCCGATCCCTTCCTGATTCCGACAAAGAAATACCCCGCCAACATCTCTCCAGAGGAGCAGAAGCGTCTAACGCAACAGATCAGCGCCGCTGTTGACACCGATGTCATCCCCGCCTACAAGACTTTCGCTGCCTTCCTTCGCACGGAATATGCTCCCCACGGCCGCACCACCCTTACGGTTACTTCTCTGCCAGACGGCGAGAAGCGATATCAGAACGACATCTACGGCCGCACGACCACCCACATGAGACCGGACGAGATCCACCAACTCGGCCTTCGCGAAATCGACCGCATCCAGGGCGAAATGACGGTGATCGCGAAAAAAGAGGGCTTCTCGGATCTCGCCTCTTTCCGCGCATCTCTCAAGACTAATCCTAAATACAAACCCGCCTCCGCTGAGCAGATTCTCGACGACTTTCGCCGCTACATTGCCCAGATGGAGCCCAAACTGCCCGAGCTCTTCACTCTTCTCCCTAAGTCGCCCGTAACTGTCGAGCCGATCCCTGCCTTCCAGGCTGCTACGGCAAGTCATTATGTGATTGGCACCCCGGACGGGAAGCGGCCCGGCCGCGTCGTCGTCGCCACATCCAACTTCGCGGAGCGCTCACTGATCGACGACGAAGCCATCGCCTACCATGAAGGGGTCCCGGGGCACCACATGCAACTATCCGTGCAGCAGCAGCTCACCGGCTTGCCCAAGTTCCGGCTCCACGGGCTCGGGTTCAACGCCTACACCGAAGGCTGGGCGCTATACGCGGAGCAGCTTGGAAAAGAGGTCGGCTTCTATCAGGATCCCGTTTCAGACTACGGCCGGCTTTCCTCCGAACTTTTCCGCGCCGTCCGGCTGGTTGTCGACACAGGAATCCACTCCAAGGGTTGGACACGCGACCAAGTCGTGGATTTCTTCCGCAAGTCGGGCGCGGTCGACGAGCCCACCATCCAATCCGAAACCGATCGCTACATCGCGTGGCCCGCGCAGGCTCTTAGCTACAAGCTTGGCCAACTCAAGTTTCGCGAACTCCGCGACCGTGCCCAGAAAGAATTGGGAACCAAGTTCGACCTCCGCACCTTCCACGATGCGATGCTCGATGGTGGAACCCTGCCCCTCGACCTGCTCGACGCCCGCACCGACAAATGGATCGCCCAACAGAAATTAAAATGATCCTGTAAAATTCCAGTGGCTTGACGCCTATGCGTGCGGCCAGTAGGCTGGCAGGCTCATGCGTGCTTCGTCGCGGAACCTTTTAGTTGGGGGAATTGGCCTCGCTGTCCTGGCGTTTGTTGCTTACCACACACGCGGCCTCTTTCATTTCGGCGATTTTAGCGGCGCAAAACTTCTCCACGCGGTGCGTGACGCCAATCTTTTCCTGCTGGCTCTCTGCGTGGTCGTCATTTACGCTTGCTACGCCTTGCGTGCTTTGCGCTGGCAAGTCTTTCAGCGAAATCTGGGGCCTTCGCACTTCTGGAACATCTACAAGCTGACCCTGGCGGGCTTTTCCGCCGTGTTCTTGCTCGGGCGGGCCGGAGAACCCGTTCGCCCGCTGCTGCTCGCCCGTAAGGAAAAGCTGCCCATCGCGGACATGTTCGGAATTTACGTGCTCGAACGGCTATTCGACACCGCAAGCGCCGCGGTCATTGCTGCCATCGGTCTTTTCCTATATGAGTCGCATGCGCGAGAAGGCCAAAGCGCCGGCGTGTTGGAGACCGCGGCAAAGACAACGGGATCGGTTCTGTTTGCGGGCGTCATCGTGGCCGTCGCCATACTCGTGTATCTGAGGGTCCACGGCACGGCCATGCTGGAGCGACGCTTGCAAGCGGTTATCGCGGTACACTCTTGGAAAGCAAAATTTGCCCGCATTGTCCTGGGGTTTGCGCGCGGCGTGCAAACCATCCGCACCTGGGGCCAACTGGCCTTGGCAGTTCTATACTCAACGGCCCATTGGTTTCTGGTCCTATTGGTGTACTTCTGGGGATCGCACAGTTTTGGCGGAAAGCTCGCGAGCATCACTCTGAGCGACGCCATGCTGGTGATGGCCTTTACGCTGGTCGGCTCCGCCGTGCAAGTCCCCGGAGTCGGCGGGGGCTCGCAAGCGGGCTCCATCATTGCATATACCGCGATTTTTGGAGTAGAAAGGGAGCCGGCCGTAGCGGCCGCGATTGTGTTGTGGGTGATTTCGTTCGCCATCTGCGCTGTAGCTGGTGTTCCCCTGCTGATTCACGAGGGTTGGTCGCTGGGACAATTGCGAGAAATCGCCAAGCACGAGGACGAAATCGTGGACAAAGAAATGGCCGGGAGCAGTGGCGGCACGAGAACCCGGCCGGGAGAGTCCGCCGAGTGAAGTGCCCGTTCTGCGCGCACGTAGACGACAAGGTGATTGATTCGCGCGAAGGCCGTACCGGCGACACCATTCGCCGCCGCCGCGAATGCCTCAAATGTGGACGCCGCTTCACCACCTACGAACGCATCGACGAAATTCCTTACATGGTCATCAAGAAGGACGGGCGGCGCGAAAGATTTGAACGCCAGAAAATTTTGCAAGGCTTGCTGAAGGCTTGTGAGAAAAGGCCCGTGCCCACTCCCAAGCTCGAAGCCATCGTCGACGAAATCGAAGGCGTCGTGCATGAAGCTACCGAGCGCGAACTGACCACCACCGAAATCGGTGAAATGATCATGCACCGCCTGAAAAAGTTGGACAAAGTCGCCTACGTACGATTCGCGAGCGTATACATGGATTTCAAGGATGTCCAGGAGTTCATGAGCGAACTGAAAAATCTGCTAAAGGATCGGGTCAAAAAATGAGTCACGTTGTAAGGGGGCGCTTCAGCCTGCCTGCCGCAGGCGGGCGCGTCCGAGCGAGCGTGGCGAATGTGTCTTGAATAGGACAGCTGTTTTTGGCTGTCGGCTGGTAGGGTTTGCAGTGATTTGGCAAGGCGTACACAAGATGTTGTTTATCCTGAGTCGAAGCGCCGGCGTGAATGATAGAAAGAGGAACGGAGAAGAATGCGGGGTCTAAAGTCGATTTTCTTGCTGCTGCTAATGGTTACGCTGCTGGGCGCATCGCTTGCGGCGCAGAAGAAGACGGCAACGTCCGCGAGGCTCGAGGCCATCTCAATCGAGACGCCGGATGCGGAGAAAATCCGCGCGCACGTGAAATTCCTGGCCAGCGATTTACTCGAAGGACGGGGAACCGGCCAGCGCGGGGGAGACATCGCCGCCGAATATATCGCCACGCAATTCGAACTGTTCGGACTGAAGCCCGGTGCGGAGAACGGCACCTATTTTCAAGACGTCCCGATGATGGGCGTGAAGACGCTCGAAGCCACTTCTTTCAAGCTAGTGCCCGCGAACGGCGAATCCGTGCCGCTGAAAAACCTCGACGATTTCGTCACCAACAACGAAAGCCAGACGGAAACGGCCGACATCGACGCTCCCATCGTTTTCGTCGGCTACGGAATCACCGCACCCGAATATCAGTGGGACGACTACAAAGGCGTCGACCTCAAGGGCAAAGTGGCCCTGCTCTTCGTGAACGAGCCGATTTCCGACGACCCGAAATTCTTCAAGGGCAAAGCGCTTACCTATTACGGCCGCTGGACCTACAAGTTCGAAGAGACCGCGCGCCACGGCGCCGTCGGCACCCTCATAATCCATCGCACCGACCTCGCCAGCTACGGTTGGCAAGTGGTCCGCAATTCCTGGGGCGTGGAGAAATCGCATCTCCGCCGCGACGCCACGCCGAAATTGCAGGCAGCTTCCTGGATTCAACTAGACGTCGCCAAGAAGCTTGCCACCATGTCCGGGCAGGACATCGACAAAATGTTTCAGCAGGCGCAATCGCGTGACTTCAAACCGTTTGAATTGCCGGTGCGCTTGCAAGCCCACGTCGCCAGCCAGCTTCATCCCTTCGTTTCGCGCAACGTAATCGCAAAATTGCCCGGCGCCGATTCGAAACGCGCCGGCGAAGCTGTGTTATACACCGCGCATTACGACCATTTGGGGGTCAATCCCAGCATGAGCGGCGACAACATCTACAACGGCGCGGTCGACAACGGCACCGGCTGCGGCATTTTGCTGGAACTCGCGCGAACCTGGTCGCTCTCGAAACTCACGCCGCAGCGCTCCATTCTCTTTGCCGCCGTCACCGCGGAAGAGCAGGGGCTGTTGGGCTCCGAATACCTGGGCAAGCATTCCCCCGTTTCCCCCTCGAAAATTACCCTCGACTTGAATTATGATGCGCTCGCACCAATTGGTGATCCCGAAGAGGTAGAAGTAAGCGGGGCGGAGCGCACCACGTTTTATCCAGTAGTGGAGTCGATGGCAAAAACATTTGACCTGGCGATTCGAGCGGATTCGCGTCCCGAAGCCGGGCACTACTACCGCTCCGACCATTTCAGCCTGGCCCGCGTAGGCGTTCCTTCTTTTTCCATCAGCGAAGGCCTGAAGTACAAAGGCCACGACGCAGCGTGGGGCGCCGCGCAGGCGCAGGATTATGTGGATCACCACTATCACCAGCCGAGCGACGAATATCGCCCGGAGATGGATTTCAGCGGGCTCGCGAAGATGGCGTGGTTTGGGTTCTTGCTTGGTCAGCAAGCGGCCATGGCTCCGGAGCTGCAAGGGTGGCAGCACGGCGACGAGTTCGAAGCGGCGCGCAAAAAGAGCGAGGCAGGAAACTGACCGGTTGCATAGGCGCAGAGGAGTACGCGAGTAAAAAATGATTGACCTCAGGATCGCGGCGCCGTCGCGCAAAGAGTTCGCAGCAGACATTGGAGGTTGGGAATGAACACCCTTCTTGCATTCCTTTTCTCGTTTTTGCTTTTTACGGACACGCCATCGACTGCCGTTGCGCCATCGACTGCCATAGCGCCATTGACGGCGGAATCGCCGCGGGTGACGCATTTTCAGGCGCCGAGTTATCCGGAGATGGCGTGGCAGGCGAAAGTGCACGGAAAAGTGGTGTTGAAGATTCTGGTGCACAAGGATGGCCGGTTCGGCTTCACGGATACGGTGGCCGGCCCGCCGGCGCTGGTCAGCGCGGCGAAAGAAAATTTGTGCTCGTGGACCTTCGCGTCGAACCAATCCGAGGATCCGCTGCCGCTGACGGTGGAGTATGAATATCGCATCGACAAGTCCAAGGCGTCGGCGCAGCTCAGCACGGAAGTGACGTACGACTTGCCGAACCACGTCACGGTCGTTGCTCCGGAGTACTCGCCCACGTGCTTGTGCGTCAAGAAGCAGAAGTCGAAGTGGAGGTTATTTTAAAGTTAGCGCGCTTGCCCGCTGGTGCGCTTGGCCGCGGCTTCCACCTGAGTTAGGATGCGGTCCAGCGCGGCGCGATCGAACAGGCGGCCGTTGGCAATTACCGCGGTGATCTTCTTCGTGTTGTGAATGTCGTCTAGCGGATTTGCGCTGAGCAGGACCAAGTCCGCGACTTTTCCCGTCGCTATCGAGCCATAGCTGCTTTCCATTCCTAGAAATTTCGCGGGATTGCTGGTTGCGGTCTGCAGCGATTCCATCGGCGTAAAGCCGGCTTCGACGAAGTTGGCTAGCTCATCGTGCAGGCTGAATCCCGGCATGATGTAGACGCCGGGCGCGGTGTCGGTTCCAGCCAGGAAGGGAACGCCGGCGCGATGTTGCGCTCCCACCATTTGCAGATTGGCGGCGAAATATTTTTGGCGGAGCTCCAGCGGATCGTGCTGAAGGCCGGGCATCATTTCGTCTGTGAAGCGCTTCCAGGTGACATCGCGCCAGTAGGCGGGAACATATTTGTCGAGCGGGTCGTGCTTCAGGTCGCGCTGGTCGAGAAAGGTGCCGCCGCGTTGCCAGGCGAGCGTGGGCACTTGCCAGATTTTGTTTTGCGCGAGCTGACGAAGCAACGCATCGCACCTTTGTTTGTCTTGCGTGGCGAGCAGAAGCTTCAGATCGCCCTGGCCGGCAATGAATTTATCTTCTTCGGTGGAGCAGCCCTCGAAGCTGCCCATGAGGTGCTCAATACTTTTTTGTCCCGCGGCGATGGCTTCCCTGATGCGAACTTTGTCTGGTACGTGGCCTACGATAGGGAGACCGACCTTGCGGGCTTCCGCAGCCGCGGCGAGATAGGCGTCGTGGGAAATGACGCTCTGGACTTTAATGAAGTCGACGCCTTGCGCTTTGAGCGAGTCCACGGCGGCGACCGCGCTCTCCGGTGTAGTGACGGCGATGGAGCTGGGGAAGCGCAGCTTGCCGTCGGGCAGAAGCGCGTCGAGCATTGGGCCGGAAATAATCATGCGCGGGCCGATGATCTCGCCGGCTGCGATTTGCTTGCGCCAGGCGAAGAGGACGGGAATGTCGCCACCCATGTCGCGCACGCCGGTGACTCCGTTGGCGATGAAGAGCGGCAGGATGATGTCGCGTCCGCCGGGGAACCAGTCGCCGAAGGCGGAGTGCACATGCATGTCCCACAAGCCGGGGATGAGGAATTGGCCGCGGCCATCGATGACGCGCGTGTTTTTCGCGAGCGGCACGACGGCGGAGTGCGAGACGAACGTGATGCGATCTCCGTTAATTACGACGATGGAGTCGGGCTGCACGGAGGATGTGGCGGGGTTGATGACGGTTACGTGGGCGATGACGATCTGCCTGTGCGTCGATTTTGTTTTAGGCTCGGTATGCGCAAGAGTGGCGGGCGCAAATGAGAGCGCGAGCGAAAGGAGCACGAGGATGCGGTCAGATGGCGAGATCATGCGGGAGAGACTACTACGGTCAGTGGCGAGTGACGAGCCTTAGAAATCACATGCACCCCGGGGCAATGGGGATGGTTGTGAATCCTAAAGGGTTTTGTCCGCCACGGCGGCTAAACGAGCCAACGGGTTGAGACGCTGAGAATGCGGAGTTGACGGAGCGAGAACTGCCATTGACTTGTAAGCCCAATGGGATGAGGGTGTTGCGGAAAAATACAAGAACCGCAGCCTCGTTCAGTCTGTTTGCGAGGCAAAACTAGGCACAGTGATTGCTGTATTGTGACGGCGAGTGTTGACTATAGGCTTTAGGTTCATCAAGTTTCGTTTTTTGGAGGGAACCCTTGGCAGAACGCGGTTCGGCCCCGGTGCCTGTTCGGCGAGTAGTGGAACCCGCCACCCAGAGCAACGAGCTCTTTCGGCTGCTGGTCGAGTGCGTTAAGGACTATGCCATTTTTGTTCTAGATCTCGAGGGTGTGGTCATTACCTGGAACGAAGGCGCGCAAGCGATCAAGGGCTACACGAAGGACGAAATAGTGGGTCAACATTTTTCAAAGTTTTATCTCCCCGAGGCGGCGCAAAGCGACTGGCCGGCCCGCGAGCTGGCGCTTGCCGAAAAAGAAGGGCGCTTCGCCGACGAGGGCTGGCGCGTGAAGAAGGATGGCACGGTCTTTTGGGCATCGGTGATCATTACCCCGCTGCACGATAGCGCTGGCCGGCTCGCCGGCTTCGCCAAGGTTACGCAGGACATGACCGAACGCAGGCAATGGGAAGACCGTATTCAGGAGCTGAACAAGGAACTGCGGACCCGGGTCGCACAGCTTGCTGAGTACCAGCACACCGTTGAGTTGCGAACCCTGGAGCTTCAAAGACTCTCGGCGCGTTTGCTGCAGATTCAAGACGAGGAGCGCCGGCGGCTTGCCCGCGACCTGCATGACGAGCTAGGCCAGCAGCTCACCGGTCTCAAGCTGGCGCTGGACACAGGGGACAAGAATAAGGAGGCCAGCCAGCTCGCGGAAACCGCCTTAAGCATGGTGCGCAACCTCTCCTACCTTCTGCACCCGCCACTGCTCGATGAGGCAGGGTTGCGCGCGGCCCTGCACTGGTATGTGGACGGCTTTACGAAGAGAAGCAATATTCAAGCTTCGCTTTCAGTGATGCCACATGCTTTTCCGCGTCTTCCGAAAGACATCGAGGTGGCGATTTTTCGCGTGGTTCAGGAATCGCTCACTAATGTGTACCGACACTCCGGCAGCGGGAGCGCTCGCGTCGAGATTGAAAAGCAGGCGGACTGTGTGAGTGTACGCGTTCGGGATTACGGCAAGGGCTTGCCGCGGGAGTTGGCCGGCATGAAGCCGGGCGCTGGAGAGGGCGTCGGCATCAGTGGCATGCGCGAGCGCCTTCGCCAATTGGGCGGCGAGTTGCTTGTCACAAGGGCCGAACCTGGCACCGTCGTTGAGGCGCGACTCCCGCTTTTGGGCTAGGCAATTCAGACGACACAAATCTCTGGACGGACGTTACCGAGACGATGCCGGCGGATTTGAGGCGTTGAGCAACTGCATCAGGTTTTGGGCCTGCCTATTACCGGGATCCAAACGGAGAGCCATTTCGGCGTCGGCACGGGCTAATGCTATCTGGCCGCCCTTATAGCGGACGACGGCTCGGTTTGCCCACGCGCGCGCGTATCCTGGGGACTCGGAAATTTCGCGATTCAATAGGTCCAGCGCGCCATCGAGATGATCGGTTTGCATGTACAGTGTCGCCAGATTTACGGCGATCGCATCGTAGGCGGGATCCTCACGCCGGGTCATGTAGAACGCCCGCTCCATCATTTGGCCTGCTGCCCGGTAATTACCTTGCCAAGACTCCAGCAGCCCATAAAGCGCCAGAGCCTCGGGGTAAGCTGGATTGATTTGAAGCGCAGTCTGAAGCTCCTCGCGGGCAAGATCGAGCTTTTTAGCCTCCATGTATTCGAACGCAATGTTTTGGTGCATTTTGGCGCTTCCAGGCACGGCCCTGACTGCGGCGGTGTAGAGCGTTAGATTGTCTTTCCAATCGCGGTTGCGTATCACCGTGCGCAGTCCGAGCACCGCGACGAGAGCGGCTAACACTCCCACTGCGAGCTTGCGTTGGCGTTCCTGCAGCCAGTTCCATGCTAACGCGACCAGCAGGCAAAAACCCGCGGAAGGAAAATACGCAAGGCGCTCGCCCATGATCGTTCCTACCGGGATAAAGATGTTGGCCGTAGTTGCGAATCCGGCCAGATATATGCCGCCAGCCAACACCAATCCGCTTTGCCGTTTTCGCACCGCCCATATCCACGCGCCCAGGGCGGCTAATGCCGCAATCGCCGAGGGCAGCGTACCGCGCAGACCGTAGCGCAGATCGTAGACCGGGATCTCGTTGTAGGAGTAGTCGCAGGAAAGCGTTGCGGGATAAACCTGAAGACCGACGTATTTCCACGCGACGTGAAGTGCATTGAAAATTCTCGGCGCGGCAGGAATTGAGGCGAGAGGATTATCCAACACCGAGATGTTGGGTGGACCAAAGTGGCCTCCCTGGACTTTCCAGAGCACGCCCAGATACAGCAGGGTGACACCGGCGATTCGCAAATAGCGAAGGGTGGGTTTCCACTGGCCGCGGGCGAAATCCCCGATCAGCGCTAACGGCAAAAAGACCACGGCGGATTCCTTAGAGAGGAGCGCCAGCACAAGACACACCGACGCGGCGATCTCGCGGTCATGCAGGTGCAGGAGCCACGCGCCGATCAAGAATCCGGCCGCTAGTAATTCGGCGCGTCCGACAATGGAGGCTACCGCCTCGGTGTGAATGGGATGCACGGCAAACAGCAAAGCGGCCGCGAACGCTACCGACTTCCCGTGTGGCAACGACTGCAAGGCTGTTTGCAGTAGGAGGTAGAAGAGCAGGGTGACTGCCGCATGTAGCACCAGATTAACTACGTGGAACGCAAGCGGCCTGCCGTTACCTATTTTCCAGTCCAAGGCGAAAGTGCTGAACGTCACAGGGCGAAATACGTTAGTAATTTTGTGGGGCGTGAATAACGCTTTCAACGAAGGGTGGGTCACTTGAGGATTTTGCGAGACGTACAGCCGGATGTCGTCCATAGTGAACGCGTTAACCAACGAATTGCCGTACGCGAGCGCGACGATTGCTAACAGCAGGCCGATGCAGAAACGTTTCTGCACCTTTTCGTCAGGCGCTTGCCCAAGGATTTGCAATGCTTGCCGGAGTCCCATCTCTTTAGCGCGGAGTCACACCGAAACTGTTGCGATTCGGTACGGGTGCCCGAACTTCAATACTGCACGCAGTGAGTGCGCTTTGCGGGGGAAAACTTTCGAGGGGCGTGGCGATATTGCCAACTTGAGTCGGAACCAGAAGCAGCGAGGGCGTGATCCTTGTAGCCAGAGGGAGCAAATTAATGTTTCTTGAAAATCGGAATAATGCTGCTTAAAAAACCGGTCTGTACTATTGCGACCGGCGGGCGCAGGTGCTACAAACACCGTCAGGAGTGGTGACCGGTGGGAATGCCAGCTAGTCGTAA
>Ga0209131_1000419_pt1 | contig 30740 bp, 27 predicted proteins | sample GraSoi_2013_40cm_FD_185826 | JGI IMG/M metagenome (GOLD analysis project Ga0209131, IMG submission 185826) | Grasslands soil microbial communities from the Angelo Coastal Reserve, California, USA - Sample 9_17_2013_40cm (SPAdes) (version 2) | ecosystem: Environmental > Terrestrial > Soil >...
CTCGATTACGTGCAGGCGCTCGTGGCCCGCTCACGCGCGCAATTCCAGCTCGGGCTCTCCCCGCGCGCGGCGCAGGGACTGGTGCGGGCGGCGCAGGGCTGGGCCCTGCTGGCCGACGAGCGCGCGGTCATGCCCGAGCACGTCCAAGCGGTCCTGCCCGCGGTGGCCGCCCATCGGCTCCAGTCCGCTGCCGGCGCCGGTGCCGCGGACGGCGCGCGGCTCGCGGGCGAGCTGGTCGCGGCGGTGCCGGTGCCCGTCTAGGCCAGCATGTACGCCGCGCTGCGCGATCGCTTCACCGCGCGAGTCGCGGCATGGGCGCGCCGGCGCCAGGGTCTGGATGAGCCGCCGCTGATCCTGCAGTCGCGGCGCCTGTACATTCTGCCCACCGCGCCGGGCCTGAGCTTCGGGTTGCTGCTGTTCGTGATGCTCATCGCCGGGCTCAACTACACCAACAGCCTGGCCCTCCTCCTGACCTTCGTGCTCGCCGCGTTTGTGCTCGTGGGCATGCACGAGTGCCAGCGCACGCTCAACGGGCTGGAACTGGTGCTGGCGCAAGCCGCGGACTGTTACGCAGGGACCGAGGGCCTGGTGGAACTGCGCTTCGTCAACCGCAGTGCCCAGGGACGACGCGCCCTCGCGGTGCGCAGTCCCGGAACGCGCGCCAGCCATTTCGACCTGGACGCCGGCGCGCAGATCACGGTGCAGCTCCCCTTCCAGGCGATGCGCCGCGGCCGGCAGCGCATCGAGCGCCTCGAACTCGCCAGCACCGCTCCCTTCGGGCTGTTCCGCTGCTGGACCTGGCTGCACCTGCCACTGGAGGCGATCGTGTATCCGCAGCCGCTCGGCACGCGCCCGCTCCCGCGCGGTGGCGAGAGCCGCAGCTCGCTCGAGTCGCGCGCCAGCTCACCGGCCGAAGAAGAGTGGACGAGCCTGCGCCACTACCAGCCGGGCGACAGCCCACGCAGCATTGCGTGGAAAGCCTGGGCGCGTGGCGCGCCGCTCATGGTGGCCCAGTATCAGGGCACGGGCGGCAGCGAGCATCTGCTCAGTTTCGCGGGACTGGAAGGCCTAGGCCTGGATGCCAGGCTCAGCCAGCTCTGTGCCTGGGTTCAGGACTGCGCGCGCCACGATGCGGCCTGCGCACTGCAACTGCCGGGCGTCGAGTTACCGCTGGGACGGGGCCCCGCGCACCGCACCAGCCTGCTGCGCGCCCTGGCCTTGTACGGGAGCGGCGCCGCTTGAACGTCCCCGCACCGCAAACGCCGCTGCCCGTGGCGCAAAGTCCGGGTCGCGCCGCCGCGGGCTTAGGGATCACCGCACTGCTGGTGACCGCGGCGCTGAACTGGCAGCACCTCGCGTGGTGGTGCCTGCCGCTGCTGGTGTTGGCGAGCGCACTGCACTACCGCGCCACGCTGCGCGGTCAGGCCCTGCCAGGCACCGTGGCGCGGCTCGGCCTGGCGCTGATCCTGACGGCAGGCGTGCTCGCCAGCTTTCGCACGCTCAACGGGCTGGCCGCCGGCACCACGCTGCTGGCGGCGATGACGGCCGCGAAGCTCTTTGAAGCGCGTGCGGTCCGCGACTGGTACGTCATCGTGGGCGCGACCCTGTTCCTGCTGCTCGCCGCCTGCCTGGACCGGCAGCAGCTCTGGCGCCTGCCGCTCTACGCGTTCAGTCTGTGGCTCAGCGTAGCGGCCCTGCGCGGCCTGGGCGGGGGCGCGCCGCAGGGGGCCCCGACGCTGCTGCGTGAATCGGCGCGCCAGCTGCTCTATGCACTGCCGCTGGCGATCGTGCTGTTTCTGTTTTTCCCGCGGCTCCCCGGTGCTTTCTGGTCGCTCTCGAGCGATGACTCGGCCATCACCGGCCTGGCCGACCAGATGAGCCCGGGCAGCATCGCGCAGCTCACGGAATCCGACGAGCCGGCATTGCGCGCGCGCTTCGAGGCGGAACTGCCGCCGGTTCAGGAACGCTACTGGCGCGGCCCGGTGCTGCATGACTTCGACGGTTTTACCTGGCGCCGCCACCGCGGCGTGCCTGCCGCCCCCAACGCCGTGAAGTTTCGCGGGACCGCTTACCGCTACAGCCTCACGCTGGAGCCTAATTCACACCGCACGGTCGTTGCGCTGGAACTCGCCAATCCCGCCGGCGCGCCGTTCGCCCAGTTCACCGACGATTTCCAGCTTATCTCGCGCCGCCCGCTCACCGAGCCGCAGGCCTTCGAACTCAGCTCTTACCCACAGGCCCAGCGCGGCGGCGAGCTGTCGGGCGAGGCCCGGCGCATTGATCTGGCGCGGCCGGAAGACCGCAATCCGCGGGCCCGCGAGCTGGCGCTGCGCCTGCGCGCGAGCGCCGCGGACGACGACGCCTTTGTCGTCAGCGTGCTCAACTACCTCCGCGACGGCGGCTTCGTCTACACGCTGGCGCCGCAACGGCTCGGGCGCGATTCCGTTGATGACCTGCTGTTCAGGACGCGCGAGGGATTCTGCGGCCACTACGCCTCAGCCTTCGTCGACCTGATGCGCGAGGGTGGCGTGCCGGCACGCGTGGTGACCGGTTACCTGGGCGGTGTCTGGAATCCGATCGGTGGCTACCTGCTGGTGCGCCAGGCGGATGCGCACGCCTGGGCGGAGGTGTGGCTGGCGGGGCGCGGCTGGGTGCGCGCCGATCCGACGGCGATGGTGGCGCCGGAACGATTGAATCGTGAGTTGTTGCAGTTCGGTGCCGGCACGGCTGGCTCCGCTCTCCACCTGGGCGCCGCCAGCCACTGGATAACGACCTTGCTGCAAAGCTGGGACGCGTTGAACGCCTGGTGGCAGGATGAGGTCGTCGGCTTCAATTTTGCGCGGCAACTCAATCTTGCCGATTGGCTCGGCTTCGGCGACCGCGACTGGCAGACACTCGCCATCGCCCTGGGTGCGGGCATGGCCGCCTGGTTGCTGTGGATCGCCTGGTCGCTGCGCCGGATCGCGGGACCTAAGCGCCCCGATGCGCTCGAGCGAGCCTGGCGGCGCATTGACCGGCGAGTGCGCCGCGCCGGACACCCGCGCGCACCGCCCGAGGGCGTCATCGACTATTGCGCGCGGCTGGCGCGCACGCAGCCCGCCGCTGCCGCAGCCCTGGCGCCGCTGGCACGCCGCTACGCCCTGCTGCGCTATGGACCACCGGTGCCGGCCGCCGAACTGCGTGCGTTCGGACTTGAAGCGAGGCGCTTCCGCTTCCCGCGCGGGTAGCCGAGCGCTTCCCTTCCTGCCCGGCGCACTAGCCTCGCATTTCGGCCGGTTCGACCAGACGCACGCGCCACAGCAGCACCCCGCCGGCGCCGAACAGCAGCATCAAGGACGATACGCCGACGCGCGAGCTGCCACTGAGCGTCGCCATGACGCCGACCAGGACCGGTCCCAGGACTGCGGCGAACTTGCCGAGCATGTTGTAAAAGCCAAAATACTCCCCGGAGCGTTCGCGCGGGATCAACTTTGAATACAGCGAGCGCGACAGGGACTGGACGCCGCCCTGCACGGTGCCCACCATCACGGCCATCGCGTAGAACTGCCAGGCAGAGCGCAGGAACAGCGCCCAGACGCTTACGAACACGAACACGGTCAGCCCGATCAGGATGGCGCGCCGCGCACCGATGCGATCGCCGAGCCGCCCGAAGATGAGGGCCGATGGAAGGGAGATGAACTGCACCAGCAGCACCGCCTGGATCAGCGCCGAGTTGGGCAAACCCAGTTTGCTGCCAAAGTCCACCGCCATCTGCTGCAGGGTGCCGATGCCGTCGATGTACAGCCAGTAGGCGAACAGGAAGCCACGCACCGTTTTGTCGGACAGGACTTTCCGGATGGTGCCCCACAATTCAGCCCAACCCGGCGATTCCACGGTAGGCGGCGCTTCCGGGACACGGCGAAACAGCGGCACGGTGAAGAATGCCCACCAGATGGCCACGTCGAGAAAGGCCAGCCGCGTCGCGGCAATCCAGTCGCTCAGGCCGAACCATCCGGGAAACAGGGCGAGCAGCACATTCAGCAGCAGCAACAGACCGCCGCCGAGGTATCCGGCCGCGAAGCCGTAGGCCGAAACGCGATGGGCCTCCGCCGGCGAGGCGACCTGCACGATCAGGGCGTCCTGGAACGATGAACCGGCGTAGTAACCCACCGATGCCACGGCAAACACCGCCAACGCCCATTGCCACTCGCCCCGGCCCACGGCCGCGAGCAGCGCCGTGGCCACCACGCCGATGACGGTAAAAATCCCCAGCCAGAGTTTCTTCTGCCCACGGCGATCGGCATAAGCGCCGAGCCAGGGCGCCAGCAGCATCACCACCAGGCTCGCGCTGGAATTGGCGAGCCCCAGGTAAAGGGTCGAGCGCGTCGCCGGCAGATCTGCCCCCCAGTACTTGCCCAAAAAGAGCGGAAAGAAGACGACCAGCACCGTGGTCGCGAAGGCGTGATTGGCCCAGGCGGTCAGTGCCCACGCCCGTTGCGCGCGCCGCCTGGGAATTCCGCTCAGCGTGGTTTCATTCACTGGCATGGGCGAGATGCTCCCGTGTTTCGCTGAAGCGCAGCTCCGGCCAGCGTTCGATCGTCAACTGCAGGTTGACCCGCGTGGGCGCCAGATACACCAGCGCTCCACTGTGATCACGCGCCAGGTTGTCGTGCGCCTTCACCTGGAATTCTTCCAGCTTGCGCTCATCCGTACTGCTGATCCAGCGTGCCGTGTGTACCGTGATCGCCTCGAATACGCACTGGACCGCGTACTCATCGGCCAGCCTGAAGGCCACCACCTCGAACTGCAGGGGTCCGACCGCGCCGAGAATCAGCTCGGCGTTGCGCAGCGGCCGGAACAGCTGCGTGGCGCCCTCCTCGCACAGCTGCGCGAGCCCTTTGGCCAGCGCCTTCATGCGCAAGGGGTCCTTGAGTACCGCGCGCCGGAACATTTCGGGGGCGAAATCAGGAATCCCCGTGAATGCCAGGGCCTCGCCTTCGCTAAAGGTGTCGCCGATATTGATGGTGCCGTGATTGTGCAAACCGATGATGTCGCCCGCGTACGCTTCCTCGGTCTGCTCGCGATCCGCGGCCATGAAGGTCAGCGCGTCGGCGACGCGCACTTCCTTGGCAAGGCGCGCGTGATACAGGCGCATGCCGCGCCGGTAGCGCCCGGAGCACAGGCGCAGGAAGGCGATCCGGTCGCGGTGCCCGGGATCCATGTTGGCCTGGATCTTGAAGACGAAGCCCGTCAGTGGCTCCTCCAGCGGCTCGACCCTGCGTTCCCGTGCCAGGCGCGCGAGCGGCGCCGGCGCGTGCCGCACAAAGGCACGGAGCAGTTCTTCGACGCCAAAGTTGCTGATGGCTGACCCGAAAAATACCGGCGTCTGCTTTCCGGCCCGGTAGGCGGCCAGATCGAACTGCGCGCTTGCGCCGCGCACCAGCTCCACCTCGGTCAGGAAGGCCGCGGCGCCCTCGCCCAGCAACGCGCGCGCCTCCAGCGATTGCAGGCCATCGATCACGCGATTGCCACCAACGCGCCCGCGCTCGCCGGCCTCGTAGACGTAGATGCGGTCTTCGGGCAGGTGATAGATGCCGGCCAGGTCACGGCCCATGCCGATCGGCCAGGTGATCGGCGTCGGGTGTATTTTCAGCACCGCCTCGATTTCGTCGAGCAGCTCGATCGGCGCGCGGCCGTCACGGTCCAGCTTGTTGACGAACGTCATGATCGGCGTGTCGCGCAGGCGGCACACCTCCATCAGGCGCACGGTGCGCTGCTCGACACCCTTGGCGCAGTCGATCACCATCAGCGCCGAGTCCACGGCCGTCAGGGTGCGGTAAGTGTCCTCGGAGAAATCCTCGTGCCCCGGAGTGTCCAGCAGATTGACGATGCACTCCCCGTAGGGAAACTGCATCACCGAACTGGTGATCGAGATGCCGCGCTGCTGCTCGAGCCGCATCCAGTCGGAAGTCGCGTGGCGCGTGGCCTTGCGCCCCTTGACGGTGCCGGCCATCTGGATCGCGCCGCCGAACAGCAGCAGTTTTTCCGTCAGCGTGGTCTTGCCCGCGTCGGGGTGCGAGATGATCGCAAAGGTGCGCCGCCGCAGGATTTCCTGGTCGAAGGCGGGCATCGTCCCTGTCCGGCCGGACAGCGCTGCGCTCACTGAGGGCCCAGCGTGCGGCGCATGACCAGAGCATCCTCGCGGCCGGCGGGAGTCTGGTAGTAGCCCCGCCGGACGCCCACCTGCCGGAAGCCCAGCCTCTCGTACAGGCGGATAGCCCCGAGGTTGGCGGGCCGCACCTCGAGAAAGACCAGGGTCGCCCCGGCGGCGGTGGCGAGGGACAGCAGCTGTCCGATCAGGGCCCGCCCGAACCCGCGGCCCCGGAACTCTTCGCGCACGCACACGTTCAGCAGATGCGCCTCTCCGGCCCCGCTGGCGATGACTCCGAAGCCGACCAGGACGGCGCCAAATTCCAGCACGATGCTGCCATAGCCGACGCGCAGGCAGTCCCGCAGGATGCCCTCCGTCCAAGGGAAGGGATAGGAGCTCCGCTCGATTTCGATGACCGCTGCAATGTCAGCCTCGTTCATCGGCCGCACGCTCATCTGCGGCAGGTCGAGGGCATCGCTGGCCGCGCTCACGGTACTCACGCGCTCCCGCCGGGTGCGGCGGCGCGCCGGCACGCCAGCTCGCGGCGCACGAAGCGCAGATCGTCCCAGGCCCGGCGTTTTTCCCGCGGACTGCGCAGCAGGTAAGCCGGATGGTAGGTGACGATCAGGGGCGTGCCCCGCGTGCCGAAGTGATGCACGGCGCCGCGCAGCTTGCCGATCGGCGTATCCGTCGCGAGCAGGGTCTGGGCCGCCACCCGCCCGACCGCGAGCATCAGCCGTGGTCCGAGCAGATCGATCTGGCGATGCAGGTAGGGCATGCAGCAGCGCACTTCCTCAGGCAGGGGATCGCGATTGTCCGGCGGCCGGCACTTGATGATGTTGGCGATGTACACCCTCGCGCGCGGCCACCCAGCGGCCAGCAGCATGGAATTCAACAGCTGCCCGGAGCGACCGACGAAAGGCTCACCCTGGCGGTCCTCATCCGCCCCCGGCGCTTCGCCGATCACCAGCAGCTCGGCGCCAGGGTCGCCGACTCCGAAAACCGTCTGGGTGCGGCGCTCATGCAGCCGGCAGCGCACGCACGCCGCCACTTCGTCTGCCAGCGCGCGCCAGTCGGCGGCCGATCCGGGCACCCGTCCCGGCAACGGCGGCGGCAGCGGCAGGGGCGCTGACGGTGCCCACGCGAGCGGCGCTGCCGGCCGGCGCAGCACCCAGGATTCGAGCCCCAGAGCCTCCAGGTACTGCGCACTGCGCAGATCGCGGCCCAACTAGGCGCGCTCCCGGCGCCGCAGGAGCCGCCGCAGGCGCCGCACCATCCAGGCGAGCGGCGGAAACAAGGCATAGCCGCCGAAGCTGATGAGCAGCGCGCGCGAAGGGTCGCCGGCAATCACCACGAACACCAGCACGGCCACCACCAGCCACGCGAAGCGCACCGGGCGCATCAGGTCGAAATTCTTGAAGCTCGGAAAGCTTAAGGGGCTGACCATCAGCGCACCCGCGACCGCAGTGACGGTAAAGGCGGCGATCAGGCCGCGCAGGCCCGGTTCTCGCCACTCGGTCGACGCCCACACGAAGCCGGAAACCACGGCCGCGGCCGAGGGACTCGGGAGGCCCTCGAAATAGCGCTTGTCCTGGGTCGCCACCCGGGTGTTGAAGCGCGCCAACCGGAGCGCCGCCGTGACGGCGTAGAAGAACGCCGCCAGCCAGCCCAGCCGCCCCCAGGCACGGCCGTATTCGGCGATGCGCGCGACACCCCATTGGTAGGAAACGATGGCGGGCGCCACGCCAAAGGCCACCATGTCCGCGAGGCTGTCGTATTCCTTGCCGAACGCACTCTCGGTGTGCGTCATTCGCGCCACGCGGCCGTCGAGCCCGTCGAACAGCATGGCCACGAAGATCGCTATGCCGGCACGTTCGAAATTCCCGTCGATCGCGGCGACGATCGCGTAGAAGCCCGAAAACAGGCACCCCGTCGTCAGCAGGTTGGGCAGCAGGTAGATGGCGCGCCGGCGGGGCCGGACAGGCGCGGCGGATTCGTGATCGTCCATGAGCCCGACATGATAGGGGCCCACCTGCACGGCGTCCAACCAGCGGGCCCGGCCCATGTGCGCGCATCTGCTAGGATTGCCGGCGCATTCACTACTGACGATCATTGCATGCGACTTTCCCACTACCCGATCAACACGACCAAGGAAACTCCGGCCGAGGCCGAGGTGCTCAGCCACCAGCTCATGCTGCGTGCCGGCCTGATCCGGCGCGTCGCGGCGGGCATCTACAGCTGGCTGCCCTTCGGGCTCCGTGTGCTGCGCAAGGTCGAGGCTATCGTGCGCGAGGAGATGGACCGGGCCGGAGCACTGGAACTGCTGATGCCGGCGATCCAGCCCGCCGAGTTGTGGCAGGAATCGCACCGTTGGTCCGAATACGGCCCCGAGTTGCTGCGCCTGCAGGACCGGCACGAGCGGCAATTCGTGTTCGGACCGACCCACGAAGAGGTCATCACGGACATCGCACGGCGCGAACTGCGCAGCTACCGCCAGTTGCCGGTCAATTTTTACCAGATCCAGACCAAGTTCCGCGACGAGGTGCGGCCGCGCTTTGGCGTGATGCGCGCCCGCGAGTTCATCATGAAGGACGCCTATTCCTTCCACCTCGACGAGGCTTCGCTGCGCGCAGGATATGCGGCCATGCGCGAGGCCTACACGCGCATGTTTACGCGCATGCAGCTCAATTTCCGCACGGTACAGGCGGATTCCGGCGCGATCGGTGGCAACGCTTCGGAGGAATTCCAGGTCCTGGCGGATTCCGGGGAGGATGCCATCGCGATCAGCGACAGTGACGGCTTTGCCTCCAACATCGAGCTGGCGCCGGCCCCTCCACCGGCCGGCCTGCGGCCCGCGGCCCGCGCCTCGCTGGAGGAAGTGGCCACGCCCGGCATGAAGACCATCGCCGCGGTCAGCGCCTTTCTGGGTACGCCACCCGGGCAATGCCTGAAGACCCTGCTCGTCGATGGCGCCGACGGCACAGCGGTCGCCCTCGTGCTGCGCGGTGATCACGAACTCAACGCGCTCAAGGCGCAGAAGCTCCCGGGCGTCGCCAGCCCGCTGCGCATGGCAGGTGCGGCCGCGATCCAGGCCGCGAGCGGCAGCGAAGCCGGGTACCTCGGACCCCGCGGCCTGAACTGCCTGATCTACGCCGATCATGCCGCACTCCACACGGCGGACTTTGTCTGCGGGGCGAATGTGCCGGATCTGCACCTGCGTGGCGTGAACTGGGGGCGGGACCTGCCGGAGCCGATGGCCGCCGACCTGCGCAACGTGGTCGACGGCGATGCCAGCCCATCGGGCCAGGGGCGGCTTAAGATCGTGCGCGGCATCGAGGTGGGGCACATCTTCCAGCTCGGCAGCAAGTACAGCACCGCGATGAACGCCGCGGTTCTGGACGAATCGGGCAAGGCCGTCACCATGCTGATGGGCTGCTACGGCATTGGTGTGACGCGCATCGTGGCGGCGGCAATCGAACAGAATCACGATGAGCGCGGCATCATCTGGCCCGCTCCGCTGGCACCCTTCCATGTGGTACTCATTCCGCTCAATCTGCAGAAATCGGCCCAGGTGCGCAGCGCCGCCGACGCGCTGTACGCGGCACTGGGCGCCGCCGGGATCGAAGTGCTGTACGATGACCGCGACGCCCGCCCGGGCGTCAAGTTCGCGGACGCGGAACTGCTCGGGATTCCGCATCGCCTGGTGCTGGGCGAGCGGGGCCTGGAAGCGGGGACCTGTGAATACCGCCATCGGCCGGCCACGCAGAACGAGGACATCCCGCTTGCCTCCGTCGCCGCGTTCGTCCGCGCCCGGCTCGAGCCTTAAGGCGGCGCGCCCGGCCGCCGGCTGGCCGGTGCCGGCCATCGTCCTGCTGGCGCTGTTCCTGGCGCCCACCGTCAGGGGCGGCACCGCTCCAGGGGCCGCGGGCGCGCAACGCGACCCGGAATTGCGCGCGGTGGTGCAGCAGGCGATTCAGTCGGCGCAATGCTTCGGCAACCAGTACGACTCGGCCGTCTGGTACACGCTGATGGAGCCCCGGCTGCGGCGCTACCTGAGCGATCGCGAGGAGCGCCTGGACGTGCTGCGCACCGTCTATTGCGAAACCCATCGGCCCGGTGCGGCAACGCTCCCGCCCGGACTGGTGCTCGCGGTGCTCGAAGTCGAGAGCCGCTTCGATCGCTGGGCCGTCTCCGCCACCGGTGCCGTCGGACTGATGCAGGTCATGCCCTACTGGCCCGAGCAGCTCGGCATGCAGCGCCGGGAGCTGGTGGGAGTCGAGGCGAACATCCGCATGGGATGCGCCATCCTGCGTCACTACCTGGCCACCGAGCACAACGACGTGCGCCGGGCGCTCGGCCGCTACAACGGGAGCGTGCGCAGCCGAGATTACCCGGACCGGGTCGTGACGCGCTGGACGCGGTTCTGGAACGGCGCCGACGATCTCGGCCGCGGCTGAAGAACCCCGGGGAAGGGCCGGTACCGCTCAGGCGCGGCGTCGCGCCAGGGCATCGCGAATGAAGGGCACCGTGAGGCGGCGCTGCGCGGCCAAAGCGGCGGTGTCGAGCTCGTCGAGCAGCGCGAACAGGCTCGCCATGTCGCGCGGCAGGCGGCGTTGCAGATAGAGCGCCGATTCTTCGGGTAGCTCGAAGCCGCGCTGCCGGGCGCGCAACCGCAGCGCCAAGCACTGCTCCGATTCCTCAAGCGCATACAGACCAAGGCGTTGGCCGGCGGCGCATCGCGAAGCGAGGTCCGGCAGTGCAAACGGCAGCTGCGCCGGCACTTCGCGCGCCGCCATCACCAGGCTGGCGCCGCGCTCTTCGCAGTCCCGGTACAGGGCAAACAGTTCGCGTTCCCACTCAATCTGCCCCACCGCCATCGCCAGCTCATCGACGCACAGGTACCTCGCGCCCTGCCACTCGCGCAGTGCGGCAGCCCCCAGCGAACTGACCTGGCTGAGCGGCAGGTACAGCGCCGTGGCGCCGGCGCGCGCACAGATCGCCTGCAGCAGATGCGTCTTGCCGCTGCCGGCCGGGCCGTACAGCCACGTCAGGCCCGGCGGCGCGTGCTCCGCGAGCGTCAGGAGCTGTGCCACGACCGCGGCATTCGGTCCGGCATGAAAGCTCTCGAACAGCGCCCGGTCGTGGGGGCGCACGCTCAGCGGGAGCTGGCGCATCGGCGGGCCCGTTCAGCCCTGCGCCGCGATCTGCAGCGCCCGCCCGGTGAAGTCGCGCAGATACGCCGCGCCGCTGATGAGCACGGTCAGCGTGACGGCGGCGGCCAGCGCGTCGATGACGGTCTGGGGTGGCTGGCCAAATCCGGCGCGCAGCACCACCAGGCTGACGTACAGGATCTGCAGCAGCGTGTTGATCTTGCTGGCCAGGATGGGGCGGCCGTGCAGGGCGCCCCAGCCGATGCGATAAACCACCGCGCCCAGGCCGATCATGAAGTCACGTCCCACCGCGATCAGGCCCAGCCAGGTGGGTATCTGGTGCAGCCAGCACAGTACCAGGAACACGGACACCAGCAGCAGCTTGTCGGCCAGCGGGTCGAGGAATTTTCCCAGCCGGCTCGCCCAGCCAAAGCGCTTGGCCAGCCAGCCGTCCACCCCATCGCTGGCCGCCGCAAGCACGAACAGCAGCAGCGTGAGGCGATATTCACCCGCGGCGAGGCTCCCGACGATCGGCCAGATTAGCGCAATGCGCAGCACGCAGATGATGTTGGGCAGGTGACGCATCCGTTCAGCTACTATATCGCGCCCTATTATTAGAGTCCGCATGAACGACAGGCGCAGTTACAGCTATCGCGATGCCGGCGTCGACATCGATGCCGGCGATGCGCTGGTGGAGCGGATCAAGCCGCTCGTGAAGCGCACCCAGCGCCCCGAGGTGCTGGCGGGCATCGGCGGCTTTGGCGCGCTGGTGGAAATCCCGGCGGGCTACCGGCGGCCGGTGCTGGTCGCGGGCACGGACGGCGTGGGCACCAAGTTACGGCTCGCCATCGAAACGCATCGCCACGACACGATCGGCATCGACCTGGTCGCCATGTGTGCCAACGATGTGATCGTACAGGGCGCCGAACCGCTGTTCTTCCTGGATTACTACGCCACCGGAAAACTGGACGTCGAGGTCGCCGCCAGCGTCATCAGCGGTATCGCCGAGGGCTGCGCCCAGGCCGGCGCGGCACTGGTGGGCGGCGAGACCGCCGAAATGCCCGGCATGTACCAGGGCGATGACTACGACCTGGCCGGCTTCTGCGTGGGTGTGGTCGAGCGCGAATCGATCATCGACGGCAGCGCCGTGCAGGCCGGCGACGCGGCGATCGGGCTGTCCTCGAGCGGGCCGCACTCCAACGGCTACTCGCTGATACGCAAGCTCATCGCCGTCGCGGGCGCCACGGCCAGTACGCAGCTGGCGGGAACGGCCCTGTACGAACGCCTCCTGACACCGACCCGCATCTACGTGCGAGCGGTGCTGCAGCTGCTGCGCTTAAGGGCCGTGCACGCGATCGCGCACATCACCGGCGGCGGGCTCACGGACAATATTCCACGGGTGCTGCCCGCGGGGCTCGAAGTACGGCTGGAACGCACCGCCTGGCCGCGTGATCCGGTGTTCGACTGGCTGGCGCAGACCGGCAACATCAGCGACGAAGAGATGTACCGCACCTTCAATTGCGGCATCGGCATGGTGATCATTGTGCCCGCCTCCGCCGTCGCGGCCGCGCTGCAGCTGCTGCGCCAGGCCGGCGAAGGCGCACAGCTCATCGGCGAGGTCCATCGCGGCGAGGGCGGCGTGATCATCCGCGCATGAGCGGCCAGAACCTGGCACTGGCGGTCCTCATTTCCGGCCGCGGCAGCAACATGGCCGCCATCGCGCGTGCCTGCTCGGCGGGGCAGATCCCGGCGCACATCGTGCGGGTGATCGCCGATCGGCCCGGCGTCGCGGGCATCGCGCTGGCGCGCGAGCTCGGACTGGAGGTCAGCGTCGTGCCGGCCGAGGGATTCCCGGATCGCGCCGCCTTCGAAGCCGCACTGCGTTCCACGATCGACGCCAGCGACGCGGGGCTCGTCGTGCTGGCCGGATTCATGCGCATACTTTCGCCGCAATTCAGCGCTCACTATGCCGGGGCGATGCTGAACATCCATCCGTCGCTCCTGCCCAGGTACCGCGGACTGCATACGCACGCGCGTGTCCTCGCCGCCGGGGAACGGGAGCACGGTGCCACGGTCCACTTCGTGACCTCCGAACTGGACGCCGGGCCGATCGTGCTGCAGGCGCGCGTTCCGGTCCTGGCCGGGGACACCGTGGCCAGCCTTTCAGCCCGGGTTCAGGAGCAGGAGCACATCATCTATCCACAGGTGATCGGCTGGATTGCAGCCGGACGCCTGCGATGGGTCGGAGAGGCCCTGCTCCTGGACGGCCGGCCGTTGCCGGCTGCAGCGCACAAGGACACATGAAGCGCCTGAGTCGCCATCTGGCCCTGCTGCTCGCGGGCCTCGCCCCCGCACTGGCGGGCGCCGATGAACCGGCGCCTGCGAGCGCGCCGGCCGCCGGGATTGCGCTGCGCCCGTACGCGGTCGTCTATGAATTCAACGCCTATGGATTCAGCGCAGGCACCGTCGGCCTGACCCTGCGCCAGGAAACGCCGCAGGAATGGACCTACGTCTCCAAGTCGCAACCGCGCGGCCTTTTCCAGCTGGTGCGCTCAGCGTCCCGGACCGTCACCAGCCGCATGATCATCGACCAGCGCGGCGTTCGGCCCCTGCTGAGCACCGACACCGAAGATGGCGAGCGCGCGCCGCAATCTGAAGTGCATTTTGACTGGACCGCCAACCGCGCCATCGGCCAGGTCGAGGGCCAGGCGATCGACATGGAGCTGCGGCCAGGGGTACAGGACGACCTGTCGGCGCAGGTCGCGCTGATCCAGGCCCTGAACACCGGGCAGGCGCCTTCGAACCTGCTGGTGTTCGACAAGAGCGGCATCCGCGATTACAGCTACACGCGGGTCGGCGAGGAGAAGCTGTCCACGCCGCTCGGAGAAGTAGCCACGATCATCTACCGCAGCCAGCGCGCCAATGCACCGCGCAGCACCCGCTACTGGTGTGCGCCCGCTTTGGGGTACATCCCGGTGCGGGTCGAGCAGCGCCGCCTGGACAAGGTGGAGTGGACCATGAACCTGCGCAACCTGCACCGCGACTTGCCGCCGGCCGCGCCGGCCTTGCCCTGAGCGCCCACATCTGGGACGCTGCACCGGAGCAGGTCCGATCTCGCCACGCGGAGAGCTGAAATGCTGAAGACTGCCGTTGCAGCCCTGTTGGCCTGTCTGGCCCTGCAGACCGCGCAGGCTGATGAAGCCCCGGTCAGCGATGCTTCCCTCAGGGAGCTGCTGGAAGTGACCCAGGCGCACAAGATCCTGGACACCGTGATGGGTCAGGTGGACACCACGATCCGGAACACCACGACCCAGGCGCTGGCCGGGAAGTCACTGACGCCCGAACAGCAGACAATCTTCGATGACGGACGGCATCAGATGGTGAGCGTGCTCAATGAAGCGTTGAGCTGGGACATCATGGAACCGCTCTACATGGACACCTATCGGCGTTCCTTCACGCAATCTGAAATGGACGGGATGCTGGCCTTCTATAAATCGCCGGCAGGACAGGCCATGATTGCCAAGCTGCCGCTCGTGGTGCAGAACATCATGCAGCTGACCGGTGAGCGCATGCAGGTCATTACCCCGAAGCTCGAGCAGATACAGCAGGACATGGTGCAGCGCCTGCGGGCCACCGGGCAGGCGTCGAAGCCTGGGAATTAGGCCGCGTCAGGCTTTGGGCAGCGTGACGCCCTGCTGCCTCATGTACTTGCCGCCGCGATCGCGGTAGGAAGTCTCGCAGACCTCGTCGGATTCGAAGAACAGCATCTGCGCCACGCCTTCGTTGGCGTAGATCTTCGCCGGAAGCGGCGTGGTATTGGAAAATTCCAGCGTCACGTGCCCTTCCCACTCCGGCTCGAGGGGCGTGACGTTGACGATGATGCCGCAGCGGGCGTAAGTGGACTTGCCCAGGCAAATCGTCAGCACATTGCGCGGTATGCGGAAGTACTCCACCGTGCGGGCCAGCGCGAAGGAATTCGGCGGGATGATGCACACATCCGCCGTCACATCGACGAAGCTCTTGGCGTCAAACTGCTTCGGGTCGACGATCGTCGAGTTGATGTTGGTAAAGACCTTGAACTCGCGGGCGCAGCGCACGTCGTAGCCATAGCTCGAAGTGCCGTAGGAGATGATCTTCTGCCCGTCCACGGCGCGCACCTGCCCGCCCTCGAAGGGCTCGATCATGGCGGTGGCGGCGGCCATGCGGCGGATCCAGGCGTCCGACTTGATGCTCATGAAGGCCTCAGTTCTCTTCGACGACAATTTCTGGAAACTGGCCGCGACGATCACGCCCGCGCCGCGCCAGTGCGCCGCCGGTATGGCGTGCCATCTCGACGTAGGCCGCCGCGCGCGGGGTGTCCGGCGCACTCACCACCGTGGGCGCACCGCTGTCCGCCTCTTCGCGCACGCGGGAGTCCAGGGGCAGTTCGCCGAGCAGCTGCACGCCGTACTCAGCGGCCATGCGCGCCCCGCCTCCGGCCCCAAAAATGTATTCCTCGTGGCCACATTTCGGGCACACATGCAGGCTCATGTTCTCCACGATACCGAGCACGGGAATGGCGACCTTTTCGAACATCGCGAGGCCCTTGCGCGCGTCCGCCAGCGCAATATCCTGCGGCGTCGTGACGATCACCGCCCCGGAAACCGGCACCCGCTGGGCGAGCGTGAGCTGGATGTCACCCGTACCGGGCGGCATGTCGACGACCAGGTAATCGAGTTCGCCCCAGGAGGTGTCAGACAGCAGCTGGGTCAGCGCCTGGGTCACCATCGGGCCGCGCCAGACGACCGCCTGCGCCGCATCGACCAGGAAACCGATGGACATCGCCTTGATGCCGTGCGCCACCAGCGGTTCCAGGTGCTTCCCGTCGGGCGCCGTGGGGCGCTGCCCGCTCAAACCCAGCATCAGCGGCTGACTGGGCCCATAGATATCCGCATCCAGTATGCCGACGCGGGCGCCGGCGCCGGCCCAGGCCAGCGCCAGATTGACGGCGACCGTGGATTTTCCGACACCGCCCTTGCCGCTGGCGACGGCGATGATATTGCCCACGCCTGGAATCGGTTTCAGGGGCCGCTGCACACTGTGGGGAACGATTCCACCCCGCAGTTCCACCTGCAGCTCGAGGCCTTTCAGTCCGGCGTCGGCCAGATGTGCGGCCAGCGCGGCGCGGAACTGCGCCTCATAACCGCCGACCGGGAAGCCCAGTTCGACTTCCACCACGATCTCCCGGCCCTTGAGCCGCACGTCACGCAGGGCGCCAGCCTCCTGCAGCGTCTGGCGCAGATAAGGTTCCGGATACTGCTCCAGCGCGGAGCGGATTTGTTGTACTGTTTCAGCCATGGGCGCATCGGCTCGGGGGCCGGTCAGGGGCCGGGGATTCTAGCCTGACACGCGGCTTGGCGCAGAACAGACACAGATCACAGGACGCCGACCCCACCATGGCATAATGTTCAATCCATGAGTTTTCTTGCGAACTTTCGGGCGGACCGACTGATAGGCCAAATCAAGGCGTCCACGAACATACTGGGCACTGAGTCTCAGAAGGCCATCGCCAGCCTCAAGGCCTTAGGTCCCTCGGCCATCGAACCCACGCTGGCCGCCCTGCCGGACGCCGACAAGCATGCCACGGTGGCCTTTGTGGACGTGCTGGCGGCGCTGGCCAATGCCAAGACCTTTCAGGCCTTCGTCACCGCCCTCGTCGAGGGCAGTCCGCGGGTCATCGCCGGAGTGGCCTGGGCCCTGACCAGCAGCCGCGGGTATCCGCCCCACCTGCTGCTCGACGCGCTCGCCAAACCGGGCATCTCCAAATCAGCCGTGCTCGAGATCATCAACGCGCAACGCGCCCGCTTCAGTGTCCGGGAACTGCTGACGGCCGCCTATGCACAGGACTCCAACGAGAAGACCGCCCTGTTCCGCATCATCGGCGAAGTCGTCGACGCCGCGGGGGTGCCCGAGCTGCTCGGCCGGCTGCAGGGCAAGGACACCATGGCGCGCCTGCTGATCCTCAACATCCTGGGCCGGTTCAACCGGCCGGACGTACGCGTCGCGCTGCAGGGGCAGCTCGGGGACGGCAACAAGATGATCCGCTCGGCCGCGCTTGGGGCGCTGGCGAAAATGGACGGTCCGATCGAGGTCGAGCGCATCTGTGCGCTACTGCTGGATCCGGAACTCGAGGTGCAGAACCGCGCCGTCGAGGTGCTGATCAAGGCGCGCGACCCGCAGACCATCCGCTATCTGGTACCCGTGCTCAAGGACGAGAACGAGTACTCCCGCCGATCCGCGGTCGAGGTGCTCAATGAAGTGGGCGACGCCAATTCGGTGAAATTCCTGCTGGCGGCGATCAAGGACGCCGACTGGTGGGTGCGCTCGCGCGCCGGCGATGCCCTGGGCAAGATCGGCGGACCCAAGGTGATCGACGCGGTGCTGACGCTGGCCCGCGACAAGGATGAGGATATCCGGCGCGCCGCCATCGAGATTCTCAACCAGACCAAGGACGAGCGGGCCATCAAGCAGCTGATCACTGCCACGCGGGATGCCGATTGGTGGGTCAGCGAGCGCGCGGTCGACGCCTTGGCGGAGATCGGCAGCGTGGAGGCACTGCCGCGCCTGCAGGAAATGCTGCAGACCGCACCGGCCAAGGCCCTGCCGGTGGTGGTAAGGGCCATCGGCAAGGTCGGCAACGCCGCCAGCATCGGCCTGATCACACCACTCCTGAATCGCAGCGAGAAGGACATCCGTGTCGAGGTGATCAGCGCGCTTGGCCGGCTGGCGACCGAAGAGCAGGCGGACCAGATCAGCGCCCAGCTGCAGAGTCACGTGGGCAATACCGACAACACCGTGGCGCTCGCGGCGCAACGTGCGCTCACTGAGATCGAGGTGCGGTTTTCCTCCGGGGTCCAGGCCGCCCCTGTGGCCGACACGCGCGCGGCCATCGGCGGCATCCACCCGTCCCGGCCGCCCGGCAGCCGGCCGACAGGCGGCACGGCTCGCACGCTGCTGCTGTCGGAAAAGGACGTGGCGCAGACCCTGCAGCAGGCGGCCGCCTCCACCAAGGAACGGCTGGACATCAACACCCTGCACCCCGGCGACATGATCGAAGGGCGCTACAAATTCATCGACAAGATCGGCAAGGGCGCCTTCGGCACCGTGCTGCTGATGGAAGACACGGTGGTCGACGAACGGCTGATCCTCAAGTTCCTGAATCCGAACGTCGCCGAAGACGAAGAGGTCATGAAGCGCTTCGTCCACGAGCTGCGCTACTCCCGCAAGATCACGCACCAGAATGTGATCCGCATCTACGATTTCCTGTTCATCCAGGGCAATTACGCCATCTCGATGGAATACTTCCCCTCCCACACGCTGGGAGGCGAGATCGTCAACGAAAAGCCGGTGGCCCTCAAGCGCGCGGTGCAATTTGGCATCGACATGTGCACGGGCATGATCGTGGCGCACAAGGTGGGCATCGTGCATCGCGATCTCAAACCGGCCAATGTGCTGATCAACGACGATGGGCTGCTGAAAATCGTCGACTTTGGCGTCGCCGCCGCGCAGCGCGAGGGCGATACGCAGCTGACCAAGACCGGCTATGTGATCGGCTCGCCCAAGTACATGGCGCCGGAACAGATCCTCGGCAAGAAAGTCGACGAGCGCGCCGACATCTATGCCATTGGCGTCATGCTTTATGAGATGCTGACGGGTGTCCCGCCCTATGCGCGTGGCGATCACATGTCGGTGATGTACCAGCATGTGCAGGGTCGGGCGCGAGCGCCCACGGAGATCAATCCGGCGTTGCCGCCGCCGCTGGCCGAGCTGATTATGAAGACCATGGCGGTGGACAAGACCAAGCGTTTCCAGAACATGGAAGAACTGCGTACCGCGCTGCAGCGCTTTCTCTAGTAATATCGGGCAACCGTGGCACGCATCGATGCCTTTTTAAAGCTCGGCACCCAGCAGGGCTGCTCCGACATACACCTGGCGGTCGGCGTACCGCCCCTGCTGCGCATGCACGGTGATCTGGTGCCGATCAAGTTTCGCGAACTGCGCGATACCGAGCTCGAGAGCTATATCAGCGAGATTCTCACCGAGAACCAGAACGACTACCTCCTGCGGGGGCACGACCTGGACTTCTCGTATGTCTCCAGCGAGCGGGGACGCTTTCGCGTCAATGTGTTCCGCAAGGACACCGGGATCGGCGCGACGTTTCGTGCGATTCCTGCCGAGGTGCCGACGCTCGAATCACTGCGCCTGCCGCCCGTGGTGCACAAGCTGTGCGACTACCACCAGGGGATGATCCTGGTGACCGGCTCGACCGGTACGGGCAAGTCGACCACGCTGGCGGCGATGATCGACCTGCTCAATCGCACCCGCAAGCTGAACATCATCAGCCTGGAGGATCCGATCGAGTTTGTGCACCAGAGCAAGCAGAGCCAGGTCATCCAGCGCGAACTGGGCACCCACATCCCGAGTTTCGCCGAGGGCGTGCGCGCCTCTATGCGAGAGGACCCCGATGTGATCCTGGTCGGTGAGCTGCGCGACGCCGACACCATCCGCATGGCGATGACCGCCGCTGAAACCGGCCACCTTGTGCTGGGCACCCTGCACACCACCAGCGCCGTCAAGACGATCGACCGGATGATCGATGCGCTGCCCGCAGAGGAGCGCGAGCAGACCAAGAGCTTTCTCTCGCAGAGCCTGCTGGCGGTGATCACGCAGCTGCTCGTCAAAAGCCATGACGGGCGCAGCCGCCGCGCAATCTGCGAGATCATGGTGATGACCAAGGCCATCGCCAAGCTGATCACCACCGACCAGTCGCACCAGATCCCGACGCAGCTGCAGACCGGCAAGGAATTCGGCATGCAGATGTTCGACCAGGCCCTGCTGGCCGCGGTGCAGGCACGCGAGATCGATCCGGACGAAGCCTTCGGCTACGCCACCGAGAAGCGCCTGCTGCAGAAATTTGTTACGGACACCGCCATGCTGCCCAAGCTCGATCTGCCGCCGCCGGCTGCCGGCGCCGCCTGAACTTCTGCCCATGGCACAGATCGACGCAATGCTGGAAGAGATCCTCAAACGCAAGGGGTCCGACCTGCACCTGATCGCCGGGGATCCGCCGCGCATCCGCCGTTACGGCGACCTGGCCCCGCTCCGTCCGGAACCGTTGACGCCCGATTTCGTCAAGCAGGCCCTGTACGAGATCATGCCGCGCAAATCCGTCGAGCGCTTCGAGGCCCACGACGGTGCGGATTTCGCCTATTCGCTGCCGGGTCACGGGCGCTTTCGCGTCAACGTGCTGCGCCAGCTCGCCGGCATGGGGGCCGTATTCCGCGCGATCCCTTCCAGCGCCTTGACGCTGGAGGCGCTGAAGATGCCGCCGGCCGTGCACCAGCTGTGCCGCGCCTCCAATGGCCTGATCCTGGTCACCGGCAAGACCGGTTCGGGCAAGTCCACGTCGCTGGCGGCCATGATCGATGACATCAACAAGCGCATCAAGGGACATATCGTCACGGTCGAGGATCCCATTGAGTTCGTGCATCCGCGCCACAACTGCCTGATCAGCCAGCGCGAGATCGGCGCACACACACCATCCTTTTCCGCCGCCCTGCTGTCGGCCCTGCGTGAGGACCCGGACGTCATCCTGGTGGGCGAGCTGCGCGACCTGGAGACCATGAGCACGGCGATCACGGCGGCCGAGATGGGCATTCTGGTGATGGCGACTCTGCACACCAACGGCGCAGCGCCGACCGTCGACCGCATGGTCAATGCCTTTCCCGCGGACAAGCAGTCTCATGTGCGTACCATGCTGTCGACTTCGCTGCGTGGCGTGATCTCCCAACAGCTGCTGCAGCGTGCCGACGGCCAGGGACGCGTTGCCGCACTCGAGATCCTCATCAACACGCCGGCCTCTGCCAATCTGATCCGCCAGGGCAAGCTCGACCAGATCGAGACCGTCATGCAATCGGGCGGTGCGCTCGGCATGCGCACCATGGACATGGCGATCCAGCAGCTGCTCGACCAGGGACTGGTGAGCGGCGCCGAGGCCTACAAGAAGGGCATCAACAAGGCCAAGTTCGAAGCGCTCAGGGATGCCCACTGAGATGAGTCGCCGCATGCTGGTGACGCACGCGTTGCCCTACGCCAACGGCTCTCTGCACCTCGGCCACAGCATCGAGGCGATCCAGACCGACATATGGGTGCGCTTCCAGCGCCTGCGGGGCCACGACTGCCTGTTCGTCTGCGCCGAGGACTGCCACGGCACGCCCGTCATGATCCGCGCGAAGCAGCAGGGCGAGAGCGCCGAGCAGCTGATCGCCGCGATGATCAGCGAGCACCGGCGCGACTACCGCGACCTGCTCGTCGTGCACGATCAGTTCCATTCGACGCACAGCGAGGAAAGCCGGCACTTCTGCAACCTCCTGTACACGCGGCTGCGCGATGCCGGTCACATCGCGCGCCGCACCGTGCGCCAGGCCTACGACGAGCAGGAGCGGATGTTCCTGCCTGACCGCTACGTGCGCGGCACCTGCCCGCGCTGCCACAGCGCAGAACAGTACGGCGACAGTTGCGAGGTGTGCGGATCCACCTACACGCCGGCCGAGCTCATCGATCCCATCTCCACCTTAAGCGGTACCAGGCCGGTGTGGCGGGACTCAGAGCACCTGTTCTTCACACTCGGCAATTTCGAGGCGATGCTGCGAGACTGGCTGGCCTCCGGCAACCAGCAGGCCGCCGTGCGCGCCAAGCTCGCTGAGTGGTTCGCGGCCGGATTGCAGGACTGGGACATCTCGCGCGACGCGCCCTATTTCGGCTTTGAGATTCCTGACGCGCCCGGCAAGTATTTCTACGTCTGGTTCGACGCACCCATCGGCTACATCGCCAGTTTCGAGGCGCTCCGCGTCGCGCGCGGGCTGGATTTTGACACCTACTGGAAATCCGAGACCGCCAGCGAGCTGTATCATTTCATCGGCAAGGACATCAGCTATTTTCACAACCTGTTCTGGCCGGCCGTGCTGCATGGCGCGGGACTGCGCCGCCCGACCGGCGTCTGCGTGCACGGTTTTCTGACCATCAACGACCAGAAAATGTCGAAATCGCGCGGCACCTACATCACCGCACGGGGCTACCTGGAGCTGCTGCCACCCGAACCACTCCGGTATTACTTCGCAGCCAGGCTTACGGCCGGCGTCGAGGACATCGACCTCAGCCTCGATGATTTCCTGGCGCGGACCAACTCCGATCTGGTCGGCAAATTTGTCAACATCGCCAGCCGCTGCGCGGGCTTCATCGAACGTGGCGGGGGCACGCTGGCAGAAGCGTTGCCTGATCCGGCCCTGTATGGCGAGTTCGTGGCCGCGGGCGAGCGCATCGCCACGCTCTACGAACAGCGCGAGTATGCGACGGCGATCCGCGAAATCATGGGTCTGGCCGATCGCGCCAATCAGTACGTGGATCGCCACAAGCCCTGGGCGCTGGCCAAGGACCCCTCACAGGCCGGCCAGGTCAAGGCCATCGCGACACAGGGAGTCAACCTGTTTCGCGTCCTGATGATCTACCTGACGCCGGTGCTGCCGCACATGAGCGCGGCCGCCGCGCAGTTTCTGGGCGCGCCGATCCGCCGCTGGGAGGACGCCGCCACGCCATTGCTGGGCCAGCGACTGAACCCCTATCAACCCCTGGCGACGCGCCTGGACCCGGCGCGGGTGGCGCGGCTGGTGGCGACCCCTGGGCCGCCTGCGGACCCCACCGCCGGCGCAGCCGCAGCGCAGAACGCACCGGCATCCGCTGCCGCGATGATCAGTATCGAGGATTTTGGCAAGCTCGACCTACGGGTCGCGCGAGTCGCCGAGGCGCAGCGCGTCGAGGGTTCGGACAAGCTCCTGCGGCTGACGCTCGATCTGGGCAATGAGCCGCGCCAGGTTTTCTCCGGTATCCGTGTCAGCTATGAGCCTGAGCAGCTGGTCGGCCGGCTGGTGATCGTGGTGGCGAATCTCGCGCCCCGAAAAATGCGCTTCGGCGTCTCCTCCGGCATGGTGCTGTGCGCGAGCGGCGAGGCAGGCGGGCTTTTTCTGCTGGCGCCCGACAGCGGCGCGCAACCAGGAATGAAAGTCAGCTAGTTCCGCCGGCGCCGCGGGCCGCGTGTGCGCCAGTACACGATCAACGCGTAGCCGGCCGCCATGCCCCCCAGATGCGCAAAATGCGCCACGCCTGGATCCCGGCCGGAGACTCCATAGAAGAGCTCGAGTGCGCCATAGAACGTGACGAACAGCCACGCCGGCATGGGTATGGGCGGGAATATCAGCATCAGCGTGCGCCGCGGAAAGCTCATGCCGTAGCACAGGAGAATGCCGAAGATCGCGCCTGAGGCGCCGATCGTAGACTGGAAGCTGGGCTGGATCGTGGCGCCGACCACCAGCTGCGCGACGGCGGCACCGACCAGGCAGACCAGATAGAAGATGCGAAACCGCGCGGTGCCCAGGACCTGCTCGACATCCGGCCCAAACATGTACAGCGCAAACATGTTGAAGAACAGGTGCAGGAACCCTGAATGCAAAAACCCGTAGCTCACCAGCTGCCAGGGTTCGAAGGGCGGGATCCCGTAGAGCAGATGGCCGTTCAACGGCCACAGCTCGAGCGGGGCAAAGAGCGGCCCGCCAAAGAACGTCTGGGCCGCGAACACGGCCAGGTTGGCGATCAGCAGGGTCCGTACGGTGGGTGTCAGGTTGGCAAACATCGCGATTCGGCCATTTCCATTAACATGGGTGGCGCATTGTGCCATCACCGTTGAGGGATCATGGCTCGAGTTGAGGCTGCCGACATCGACGCCCTGTTGCCGCAAACGCAATGCACGCGTTGCGGATACGCCGGCTGCCTGCCCTACGCACAGGCCATCGCCGCCGGCGCGGCGCCGATCAATCAATGCCCACCTGGCGGCGCGGCTCTGATCGGCCGGCTGGCCGCGCTGCTGGATTGCATGGCGCTCCCGCTGAACCCGCAGCACGGTATCGAAGCACCCGCCCAGCTCGCGTGGATCGATCCGGAAACCTGCATCGGCTGCGCGCGCTGCCTGCCGCCCTGCCCCGTGGATGCGATCCTGGGCGCGGCGCGCCAGCTGCACACGGTCATTCCCTCCTGGTGCACGGGGTGCGAGCTGTGCCTGGCGTCCTGCCCCGTCGACTGCATCCACATGCGGGAGTGGCCGCAGGGCCTGGCAGAACCCTCGCCGGCCGACAATCGCGTGCGCTACCTGGCTCACGAGGCGCGGCAGGCCGCGGCGATCGCCGCGCGCAACCTGGAGTTGACGCTGCTGAAGCAGGACGCCTCGTTCAGCGACAGTGCGGAGCCGTGAGCCCGGCCGCGTGCCAGCGTTTCTATGCCGCGCTGCGCGCCGCGAACCCCGAGCCGCGCACCGAGCTCCGCTACGACAGCCCGTATCAATTGCTGGTCGCTGTGATCCTGTCCGCGCAGGCCACGGACAAGAGCGTCAATGCGGCCACCGCGAGCCTGTTTGAACTCGCCCCGACTCCAGCGGCGCTGCTGCGCCTGGGCCTGGCCGGCCTGAAGCGCCAGATCCGCACCATCGGGCTCTACAACAGCAAGGCGGCGCACCTGATCGGCACCGCGAAGCTGCTGCTCGAACGCCACGGCGGCGAGGTGCCTGCCGATCGCGCCGCGCTCGAAGCCCTGCCTGGCGTCGGGCGCAAGACTGCCAACGTGGTGCTCAATGCGGCCTTCGGCGAGCCCACCATCGCCGTCGACACGCATATATTCAGGGTGGCCAACCGTACCGGACTTGCCCCTGGGCGCACGCCACGCGCCGTGGAGGACCGCCTGCTCGCCGTCACGCCCCCGCAGTTCCGGCAGCATGCGCATCACTGGCTGATCCTGCTGGGCCGCTACGTGTGCAAGGCGCGCCGGCCTGATTGCCCGCAATGTCCGGTCAGGCGCTGGTGCGTGTACCCGGACAAGCGCCGCGCCTGACGGCCCACCTCAGTAGGGCCGGCCGTCCTTGCGGAGAAATTTCCCGCCTCCACCGGCATAGCGATTGCCTGTGAACACCAGATCGATGTCGGGATATTCTCCGTGATCCTCTTCCAGGCGCGATCCGACGACGAGCAACTCGACATGCCTGGTCGAACGGTTCTGCAGGCAATGACCATCGCGCGCCCCGCCCTTGAATCCCACGCAGTCACCCGGCCCCAGGATTTCCTCGCCGCTGTCAGTGAGCAGCACGGCTTCCCCGCGAAGTACGTAGACCAATTCGTCTTCGTCCGAGTGCCAGTGACGCTGGCTGGACCAGGCGCCGGGCGGGAGCTGCACCAGATTGACGCCAAACTGCGTCAACCCGGCTGCCTCGCCGAGCCGGCGCGACCGGCGCTGCCTGCAGGGCACATCAAAAGGTGGCGGATAACGGGATCCGGAAACAACAGGGAGGTCAGCGGCCGCGAACTTCTTCATGAGAACCCCGCTCGCCTCAATGACCAGGACGCTTTTTCGGCAGGTATAGATCGGTCAGGGTTCCGGCAAACGCCTCGGCCGCCATCGCCACCGTCTCCGAGAGCGTGGGATGCGGGTGTACGGTGAGACCGACATCGTGCGCATCGGCACCCATCTCAATGGCAAGCGCCACTTCAGAGATCAGTTCGCCGGCATTCGTCCCTACGATGCCTCCGCCCACGATCCGCTGCGTTGCCGGATCGAACAGCAGCTTGGTGAAGCCTTCATCGCGCCCCAGCGAGAGCGAGCGGCCGCTCGCGGCCCAGGGGAAAACCGCCTTCTCCACGATCTTTCCCTGCGCCTTGGCCGTGGTCTCGGTGACGCCCGCCCAGGCGATCTCCGGGTCCGTGTACGCCACGGAGGGAATCACGCGGGCGTCAAAGGAGCTCTTCTGCCCTGCGGCGACTTCAGCGGCCACCTTGCCTTCGTGCGTAGCCTTGTGCGCCAGCATGGGCTGGCCCACCACATCGCCGATCGCAAAAATGTGCCCCACGTTGGTGCGCTGCTGGCGGTCCACGGCGATGAACCCCTGGGTGTCCACCTGCACTCCCGCCGCGGCCGCTCCGAGCAGGCGGCCATTGGGCACCCGGCCCACCGCGACCAGGACGCGATCGAAGCGCTGCTCGGTCGAGCCTGCGGGGCCTTCGAAGCTGACGTGCAGGCCATCAGCCTGCGCGGCGACCGCCGTGACTCTCGTTCCAAGCAGAATCTGCTCGTAGCGCGCCTTGAGTCGCTTTTCCAGCGGTCTCACCAGATCGACGTCACAGCCCGGCATGAGCTGCGCCGTCAGCTCCACCACGCTGAGCCGGGCGCCGAGCGCCTCGTAGACCGTCGCCATTTCGAGGCCGATGATGCCGCCGCCGATGACCAGGAGCCGTCCCGGATTGTCAGGCAGTTCGAGCGCCCCGGTGGAATCCATGACGCGTTCATCGCGCGGCATGAACGGCAGGGCGATCGGCTCGGACCCGGCCGCGATCACACACTGGGTGAAGCGGATGCGTTGGCGCTGGCCCTGATACTCCACTTCGATCACATGCGGGCTGAGGAAGCGGCCGGTGCCCCGCAGGATCTCGACCTTGCGCTGCTTGGCCAGACCGGCGAGCCCGCCGGTCAGTTTCCCGACGACCTTGCCCTTCCAGGCCCGCAGCTTGCCGAAATCGACGCGCGGTGCGCCAAACTCGACGCCATGCGCGCTCATTTCCCGCGCTTCCTCGATCACGCGGGCGGCGTGCAGCAGCGCTTTGGAGGGGATGCATCCCACGTTCAGGCACACACCGCCGAGGGTCGGCCAGCGCTCCACCAGGATCACCTGCATCCCAAGATCGGCCGCGCGGAAGGCGGCCGTGTAGCCCCCCGGGCCCGCGCCCAGCACCAGCAACTGTACCTCCCGGTCCGAGGCGGGCTCGCTCGCGGAGGCAGTAACGGGCGTTGGCGTCGCCGCCGGAGCCGGTGTCGAGCGCTCCCCTGCGGTCGGCACCGCAGCAGGTGCCGGAGCCGCCGCGGGCTTTGCGAGCGTCTCCACGCGCGCCAGTTTCGTTCCCTGCGAGACCTTGTCCCCGCGCGCGACCAGCACTTCGACGACGCGGCCTGCCACGGTTGCCGGTACATCCATCGTCGCCTTGTCCGTCTCGAGCGTCACCAGCGGCGCTTCCAGCGCAATCTGATCGCCCGGCTTCACCAGCACATCGATGACGAGGACATCCGTGAAATTGCCGATGTCCGGGCAGGCGATCTCCTCCAGGCTCACGGCACGGCCTCGAGGAGCCCCGGCACGTCGGCCAGCGTGGCTGCAAGCGCGGTGCAGAAGCGTGCGCCGTCGGCCCCATCGATGGCGCGGTGGTCGTATGACAGTGACAGCGGCAGCATCAGCCGCGCCACGAATTCGCCGCCGCGGTACACCGGTTTCATCGATGATCTGGACACACCCAGGATAGCGAGCTCCGGGGCATTGATGATCGGGGTGAAGGCGGTGCCGCCGATGCCGCCCAGGCTGGAGACGGTGAAGCATCCGCCCTGCATCTCCGCGCCACTGAGTTTTCCGGCGCGCGCCTTCTCCGAGAGCGCACCGAGTGCGCGCGCCAGCTCATAGACATCTTTCTTGTCGGCATCGCGGATCACCGGCACCATCAGCCCATTGGGCGTGTCGGCCGCGAAACCGAGGTGCAGGTACTTCTTGTAGATCAGGTTCTCGCCGGCCGCATCCAGCGAAGCGTTGAACTGGGGAAATTGCAGGAGCGTGCGCACGACCGCGCGCAGTACGAAGGACAGGGGCGTGAGCTTGACGCCCTGCGCCGTCGCGCGCTCCTTGAGCTTGACGCGCGCGGCTTCCATGTCCGTGATATCCGCCTCGTCGAACTGCGTGACGTGCGGCAGATTGACCCAGCTGGCGTGCAGACGCGGACCGGAGATTCGCTTGATGCGTCCCAGGGGCTTGATCTCAATGGCGCCGAACTGGGCGAAGTCCGGCAGCACGATGCGCGGCAAGCCGCTCCCGGCCGCCGCGGGGGTCGCACCACCGCCGACGGCACCACCGCCTCCAGCCCCCAGCAGGGCCTTGACGTAGGTCTTGACGTCGGCCTCAAGAATGCGGCCTTTCTGGCCCGTGCCGCGCAACCGCGACAGATCAACGCCGAGCTCGCGCGCAAAGCGGCGTACCCCTGGGCTGGCATGCGCGGCGGCAAAGCCGGCCTCGTTGACTGGCCCTGGCGTCACGGACGCCACCGCCGGGGACAGGATCGGTACCGCGCTCGGAACGGGCGCTGCAGGTGCAGGCGCTGCCGCAGGCGCCACAGCCGCCGCCTTGGGAGCGGCACTCGCCGGCGCCGCGGCGCCGGCCTCCCCTTCAGTCACCGTCACCACGGCAAAAGGTGTGCCGGTAGAGACCAGCCCGCCCTTCTGCACCAGGAGGCGCTCGATCACGCCCGCCACGGGAGAGGGGACATCCATCGTGGCTTTTTCTGTCTCGAGGGTCAGGAGCGGCGTGTCGAGCTCGACGCGATCGCCCGCCTTGACGAGCACGTCGATAATCGCGACGTCCTTGAAGCCGCCCAGATCCGGCACCTGAATTTCACGCGAGGCCAAGTGGCGACTCCTGCGAAGCGGCTAACTGGTAAACGGGTTTGGCTTCGCCACATCGATGCCAAGCTGCTGCACGGCGTCGATCACTGTGCGGCGATCAATCTGGTCCGCGTCCGCCAGCGACTTGAGCGCGGCGAGGGCGATGAAATTGCGGTCGACTTCGAAATGCCGCCGCAGCGGGGCGCGCGCATCGGAGCGGCCAAAGCCGTCCGTGCCGAGCGTGACGTAGGCACCCGGAAGCCATTGACGGATCTGATCCGGCACCGTGCGCATGTAGTCGGTGGCCGCCACGATCGGTGATTCCTGCGATTCCAGCAGTGTCTGCACGTACGGGACGCGCCGTGGATCGGCCGGGTGCAGCAGGTTCCAGCGCTCGCACTCCAGCGCCTCGCGGCGCAACTCGCTGAAACTGGTGATCGAGTAGACATCGGCCGGAATCTTGAATTTTGCTTCCAGTATCCCGGCCGCCGCGATGACTTCGCGCAGAATGGTCCCGCTCCCCAGCAGCGCACTGCGCACCTTGCCCTTGCCGCCGGTGCGCAGGCGGTAACCGCCGCGCACGATGCCGGCCTCTGCTCCCGGCGGGAGCGGGGGCTGGGCGTAGTTCTCGTTCATCACCGAGATGTAATAGAAGATGCCCTCGCCATCGACGTACATGCGTTTAAGGCCATCCTGAATGATGACCGCCAGTTCGTAGGCATAGGTCGGATCGTAGGCGCGGCAGTTGGGCACGGTGGTGGCCAGCAGGTGGCTGTGACCATCCTGGTGCTGCAGGCCTTCGCCGGCGAGCGTGGTCCGGCCCGCGGTTCCACCGAGCAGGAAACCGCGTGCACGCATGTCGCCCGCGGCCCAGATGAAATCCCCGACGCGCTGGAAACCAAACATGGAGTAATAGATGTAGAAAGGCACCATCGGCACGCCGAGATTCGCGTAGGAGGTGGCCGCGGCGATCCACGAACAGACCGATCCGGCCTCGTTGATGCCCTCCTCGAGCATCTGGCCCTGCTTGTCCTCGCGGTAGGACATCAGCTGGTCCGCGTCCTGCGGCGTGTAGAGCTGGCCCATGGAGGAATAGATGCCGATCTGGCGAAACAGTCCCTCCATGCCGAAAGTACGCGCCTCATCCGGAACGATGGGCACCACATGCCGGCCGATGTTCTTGTCCTTCAGCAGTACGCCCAGGATGCGCACGAAGGCCATGGTGGTGGAAATCTCGCGCTCACCGGTCCCGTCGAGGATCGACTGGAACGCGGCCAGCTCGGGAATGGCCAGGCGCACCGTGCTCGGCTGGCGCCGTGGCAGGTAGCCGCCCAGTTCCCTGCGCCGCTCGTGCAGGTAGCGCATCTCCTCGCTCTCGGCCGCCGGCTTGCGGAACGGGAGCTTTGCGATATCGTCGTCGGACACCGGAATGTTGAAACGGTCACGCAGCTCACGGAGCGAGGCGTCGTCCAGTTTTTTCTGCTGGTGTGCCACCATCTGGCCCTCGGCGGCTTTCCCCAGCCCAAATCCCTTGACCGTCTTGGCGAGAATGACCGTGGGCTGCCCCGAGGTCTTCATCGCCGCGCTGTACGCGGCGTACACCTTGCGTGCATCGTGGCCGCCGCGATTGAGGCGCCAGATGTCCTCGTCGGACATGTTGGCGACCATTTCCTTGAGCAGGGGATTCTTGCCGAAGAAATGCTCCCGGGTGTAGGCCCCGCCCTTGGCCTTGAAGTTCTGGTATTCGCCGTCGACGCACTGCTCCATCACCTGGCGCAGCAGTCCCTCCGTGTCGCGTGCCAGCAGCGGATCCCAGCGCGACCCCCAGATCACCTTGATCACGTTCCAGCCCGCGCCCAGGAAGGCCGCTTCCAGCTCCTGGATGATCTTGCCGTTGCCGCGCACCGGACCGTCGA